>ERZ869929.49-NODE-49-length-61622-cov-9.881820_pt1 | contig 61622 bp, 79 predicted proteins | sample MGYA00579312_ERZ869929 | MGnify/ENA primary metagenome ERZ869929 (study PRJEB32216, sample SAMN09231818) | wastewater metagenome | place: USA: Maryland | collected 2016-08-09 | study: EMG produced TPA metagenomics assembly of the PRJNA472060 data set (Reclaimed water... | reverse complement strand
CCCAAAAACCGTTGGAAATGATGAAGTATTTTATTGCGACATATTCAGATGAAAACGACTATGTACTTGATAACACAATGGGAGTAGGAACAACCTGTTTAGGAGCGAAGGAGTTGAACCGTAAATTTATCGGGATTGAAAAAGAACCTAAATATTATGAGATTGCCTGTCAGCGATGCGGTTTTTAGCATTACCGCTAACGTTTTGGGGCTTTGCGTAGTGGGGGATTTAACCCACAAAAGCTCAATAGTAGTAATAATGTTAAATAAAAGCACAAATGATAAATAGTAGTACAGAAACCCCATTACGCAAAGCCCTTGTTGTACGCTGTTTTTTTGTCTAACTTATAAATAATTAAAAAATGTATAAATGTAATATTTGCCCTGCTGAATTTAAAACAGAAAAAGGACTTTCAAATCACAAATGTAGATGGGTTTGCAAAATATGTGGGACAAAACTTACCACAGCGAATGGATATGATAAACACTTGAAAAATCATACTAATTCTGAAACGAGAAAAAAAGAGCAACAATTAAAGCAAATTGAATCACAAAAGCAAAAAGAGGTAGAGTTTGCAATAAAATATCAAAAACTGATTGATATGGGTTTGTTTAGTCCATTGTACAACTCTGGTGACAGTGTTATTGTTTCTACATATATTGTAACAAAGCCAACTCACGAACAAAGATTTAATAGAATGGTAAGAGTTAGGTATGAAGAAGAAAGAAGATACGATGTATTCGATTGGATAATAGACAAGCCAATAGAACCTACAGTTAACGATTTGTATAGAGTTAATAATTGCATTGAATTAAATCAAAAATACCCAATTCATTACTTAACAAAAAACTTTAAAACAATTTCAGAATTAAATATTTTTAACGATAGAATCAAAGCAATCGAAGACTCGACTAATAAAGGTAAACAATATAAAGATGCTTGTGATTTTGCTTCGAGGTGTCGTTAAAATAGCGTACAACACCCAAATTGTTGGCAGTATGAACAACATATCGCTGACGGTCCAAATTGTTACAACGTTGTAAGAAAATTAGCCCGAAAAAAAGGATGGGTATTGCACCGTGATGGCTATGCTACCTGTCCTGTTTGTAAACAAAAGGAGGAAGTAAAATGAATATCGAAGTAAGAACCGACTGCGAATATTTTGAAGCAAAGGAACACCCGAACCAATGCGGATCATGTCAAACGGATGGCCACTACCTGTGTATAGGATGCCGCCACATTGCTTCGTTTGAGGATATGGAACTGAGTGATAACCGTATGGGGTATTACTCTAAGCAAGAGATGGCAGCGGAGTTTTATAAACAGGAGGTAGCCAAAGAGCGTGAGAAGGCCAAGAAGCTGGTGGAGTTACTGCATGAAATAGACAAGTCGTTATACATTGGTGACGACTTGAACGACATAGTTATATTGAAATGGTATCTTGATGTTATTGGCACAATAAAAGACGAAATCAAAAAATCACTAACCGAATACGAGAAGTAACTAAAATCAAATACTATGGCAAAATTTGGCAGAAACGCATCCCCCGCATTTAAAAAAGCAGTTTTGAAAGATCAGATTAAAAGGCTTACAGCAACCGCTGATAAGACTTTAAAGCAGGTAAGAGAGGAGTATATTGCAAATATGTGGCCGGAGGATAGAAAACTACTGTATCCGAAACGGGGTTAATATATGCGGTACATTGTTTTTTTGTTATTTGTATTGACGTTTATCCCATTCCCTCATAGCTATACCGTATCTGTCCCTAATATTAATAGCGGGGGATGCGGGTACTATGCGTATTACCTATCTGGGAAATTCCCGAAAGCAACAGTTGTTCAACTAAGAGGTGGTAAGCATTACATGGTTTATAAAAATGGGCTTTATTATGACGGGAGAGGGGCTTACCTACCCCATGTAATATGGCTGTGGTCAAAGGGGGATATAGAACCCATAAGCAGGGAAGAACTAAGGGAACTACTTAATGACCGTTCTCTATGGAATAAGAAGTTTGATTTGAGGGACACGGCTATTTTTCACTAAGGTCAACCCATCTAAACCCCAACTCCCAAAGTATATCAGCTAATTCAGTAGAACGTGCATTGACTGTTATTTCGGGCATCTTTGTAAACTGACAATGGGTGACCTCATGGATTACCACGTCAAGGTATGCCTTCCCTGTAACCCTTTCATCTATCTCTATTATCCTTGCATCCTGCCACGCTTGCCCTACGGCTTTCTCCCTGCCTAATTTCCGGTGTATTACCTTTATAGGCTTTTTCTTGTGTTTCATTTTTCTTCCTCCCGGTTTGCGTACTCCCCAATTTCATACATCATAAGTTCATCTTCTATTCTTATCTGTTCCTCTATGTCGTGTAGGGCTATGCAGAATTGGTCGAAGTCCCCTAAACAAATCATATCCTCCCCACTCATAACCCTTACCATGAACTCTTTTTTACTTCCGGGGATTTCAATGGGCCTTTCAATAAAGTCCACCATTACCATTGTTTTTCTATATCCGTATTTTGGGGATTGATTTTTAGGGGACACTACCCCCATCCCCTCCCAATCGGGTTCATCTTCCTGCTCAATAAAGTATTTCTCGTATAACTCTATTCTTGTGGGCATAAGCCGGGGAACTTTCCTCTAAGTTACAAAATTTGTCCCTTATAAATCCTGAAATTTTTAACGCTGAAATTCTTGTTGGGTTTCACTGTTATATGGGCAAACCCATGACAAGCCTTTCCGCCAAAAGGCTGATATTCCGGGCGAAGGGTACACATACAACCAACTGTAAATGTAGTGGAAATTGAATCATCAATATCGGGTTCTGTGTGGGACGATTCTACGTGTACGTGACCGCAAAGCATACTTGCCTTTGTTTTCATGTAGAGCATCCGGGCTGCGTTTGCGTAACCACCACCGCCCCTAAAAGTAAAGTGTCCGTGGTGTATATTAAGTTTACCGGCCTTTACTAAGTACCGCTGATCTATAAACCTAATTCCTATCTCATTAAGGGAAAGTCTTTCTTCAAGGTTGAAGTACGGGTCATGGAAAAGCATTTCAGCCTTTTGCATTAAATAACGCTTGTACCAGAAGTCGTGGTTGCCTTCTATAAAGTAGATAGTATCAAAATTGCTTTTTAAGTACCGTAGGAACTCTTTAGCCATGTCAAACCATCTTGGTACGTCATGTGGGTTTATGGGTTCGTGTTGCCACCTTGTAAAAGGAGTGTTATCAAGCAAGTCGCCGCCAATCATCAACTGCTTTATATTGTTTTCCTTTGCGTACTTAATCATTGCCTCAATAGGCTCTATTCTGTGATTTGGTATATGGAAGTCAGAAGCGAATATGAAATTGTTAAACGAAGTTGGAAGAACCATCGGGAGTAGTTCTTCACTATCAGGGGCAGGAATTGTATATGGGCAAGTAGACCTTTTTTCTTCTTTAAAAAATTTGTCGTTTTTTACAAACTCCTTATTCCTTTTACCAGCTTTCCCTTCTATGTATCTAAGAGAATATCTTGCCGCATCTTTATCTTTAAAAAGTGCCTTGTTTTCATTATACATTTTTTCTGCTAATGCAGAAGTGGGCATCTTATCCCCGTACTGTTCTCTGTATTTTCTTGCTGTTTCTGCTTTAGGGTAGGTTCCTTTCGGTTTAAAAGGCATAAAACATCATTTGGTTAGGTTCAAAAATACGGTAAATCATTGGTTTATGCAAGAAAAATAGCCCCGGCAACCACTTACCGGGGCAAAACAAACCACCATGTTGTCCAAATGAAAGCTATGTCGAAGGTACAATTATTTTCTCAAATTTCAGGGGCCACTTCTCTTTTACAAGTTCCTTTTTTATGTACCGTTCTATGTATTTGTAGTCTATTTTTAGTTCACGGGCTGCTTGCTTTATTGACCGGAAAGAACCAATATGCTCCCCCTCTTTTGTAGTAACCCTTACCGGGATAGGGGGCTTCTTGGGGTTAAGGCTTCGTTTCTTTGGCTTTGCGGGAGGTCTTGGGGTTGGGACGTATTTACCTATCCACATTACCCACTCCATGCTTTTAGCCCCCAAAAACGATTCCCCTGCGTTCCTTGAATGGTCGTAGTGTATCTTACCGTCAGCAATCTTTATTACACGGTACTTTGTCCCCTGCTTTATAAATAAGTCATTTACCTCTAATTCGTAGGCACGCACCTTCATTTCAGTCATACTTCTGTCTCATTAGATTGTACGGTAAAGAACCCTGCATTACCATAATGTATGGCTACAAGGGGTAGTTTAAGTCTTTGGATTAGCATATTGGCATCGTTGGCTGACTTGTAAGCGTTGTAAAATGTTTGGAATACATAGGTTATCCTATCATGGTCTACTAAGCACTTTGTTACGGGGTAGCTTGTCCTAAATGTTTCTAAGTGGTCTTGCAGGGTTGTGGTCATGTGGGGGTTATTTCAATCGTTTAATAATTACCAGTTCTCCCGGTTCACAATAGTCAAATATGTTCTTGGTTGTTTGGAACCCTTTTGTGAGGGGAACAAATCTTCTTCCATCCCACGTACACTTTATCCCCACTAAGACTTGTTCCCCCTCCTGAATGTCCACTAACCCTTCTGCTTTAACCGCTATTGCTTTTGTTTCCGATAATTCAGATACTTTTACTGTTTGCTTTGTACTGCTCATAAACTTCTGTTAGGGATTTAAAACTTCCATCTTCGTTGACCCAATCTTTGGGTTCCATGCAATGTTCGGTATATTTTAGGAAATCACAAGCACGTAGCATTGCAAATTTTTCAAGTTCCTCAATAGCCTGTTCTACCCTTCCGTCTTGGGCTGCTAAATCAAGGATTTTTCGGATAGTTTGGAATTGGGGTGTCATTTCTTTTTGGTTTTGCGTTGTTCCCGGATATACTGTTTCATGGCTTTAATCCCTTCCTTGTTGTAGGTTGTTTTGTTGAGGCGGTATTGGTAATACTCCCCTACATGGCCGTAACGGGACTTAAATTTCTTGGGGGTTCGGCTTATCTCTACCCCAAACTTTTGTTCTACTGACCGGGATAACTCTCTTGGGATATTAGTACACCCAAAGAGTTTAAATCCATCCATTATTGAAAGTACATTGCCTTCCAATAAATGCTTGCAGATGTGGGCTATTTGTGTCATGGGTTATTATTTATGTGAATCTAAAAGACGTTCAAGAACTTTTAAATAATTTGATTCTGTCAACTCAATACTTTCTCCCTTAGTATATTGCCAGTTAGATATGTCGGGGCTAAGGACACCATAAGTTGATAAATAAAGTTTTTCATTTTTATCCGAATCATCTATCAAGTCTTGTACTCCCACTCCTGTATGAAGTTCAATATCTGTCATTAACCTGATGGTTAAAAAATTGTCTTTTGATGAAATTTCTGAATTTAACATATTTTAATTTTTAATAGTTAAAAAGACTTGGAGATATAAAAACGGATTCCAAATACAGTAAATTCCTCCCCATCTATCCCTTCTGCTTTTTTAGCTTTTAGGTATTCATCTACCTTTTCTTTATTGAGGGTTAATTCTACAAAGTTGGGCATCTTTTTCAGGGTTTCATTTATGTCAGTTGATTCATACGTCCACACCTGTCTGCGGGGCTTGGGGGCTGCGGGTAAAACAATTTCCGGGACAACAACCGTTTCAACCCTTGTAGCCATACCTACCGCTTGCTCTTGGGCTTTTATGTTGACTTCATCGAATTTGTTTTGGAGGGATTCTTGGGCTTCCCTTGCATCCAATACTGCTTGGTCGTCCCCTGATTCAGTTGCTTTGGCTTCCGCTTCTTTTACCGCCTCTAATTTTCGGATATTATCCTTTTGTTGCTTGATAAGGGGAGTAAGGTTTTCTGCTTTCCCCACAAGGTCAGGGAGAAATTCAGCGTAACGTGCTTTATTTGCCTTGTGTGACCCTATAATCTTTTCTATGGCTGTCAGTTCCCCTAAAGTTTTAGCCCCTGCAATCGCTTGGGATTGGGCTATGAAGAAACTGTCAATGGCTTGCTTTATCCCCAATACCCTTTCCTTCTCTTGTTCAGCCTTCTTTTTGTCGGCTTCGATTTCAAGGGCTAATGCCCGATATTCCGCTTCTTTACGTTTCAAAAGGTCAGCAATCGGGTCAACGAGGGATTTACGTGCTTCGTTCCACGCTTTCCAATTAGCGGTGTAGGGGTTTTCGGTGTCGGACAATTTCTTTTGAACCGTCCGTAGGGTTTTCAGCGAAGCCCCCTGTTCCACCAAATTATCTTTAGTGAATTTAAGGTTCTCTCCTTCTTGTAAAAGTTGTTGGTACTGCAATCCTTCTTTTGAAAGGGCTATTTGAAGTTCTGCTTTGGTAACATCAATGGCTACCGGAGTGGTTGTTTCTGACATGGTTTGTTTATTTAAAAAGTCGTTTCCAAAATGATTTTTTATTTTCTAAAGTTGATATTTGTTTCTTTAGGCTATCTATTTCAGCGTCTTTGTCATAAAACATTCTTTCTACTCTTAATGTAGTATCAAGCAATGTTTTTTCAACTTTATCAAGTCCATATACACAATGACTACCATAAATCCACACACCTCCAACATCTTTTAAACGCCTTAATTCGTCATACTCTTGTAAAGATATTGTTACAGTTATTATGTGCCTTTGATTATTGTTCATTATAGGTTTATTTTAAGAGTTCACTATTTCTTCACGAAGTTTATTAAACATTTCCTCTGCTATCAATTTACGGGTTTTAAGGAGTTTCATATCCTCATATATAAGTTTGTCTGTTGCTTTAAATTCAATTACCCGCAGACATCCTTCTTTAAAAAACGGTTGGTAGATTACCAACGCACCAGACAACGCACCGCATACCTGCATTTGGTCTATTACCTGAACGTAATATCGAAATTCTTCTTCCCTTACCTCGGCAGGGGAGGTACATTTCCAAAGGCGAATATACGCATCAAACGAATATGGACACTTCACTTCTATAACAGAAACATTCATAGAAAGACCGTCACTATTTGCACTTAGGCAATGTATAGCATCAGGGGTGCTTCCAAACCGTTCCCCGTCTTTCACAAACACCCTGATACACCGAAATTCATTAATCCCCTTAAACTGCCTGTACTTTTCAAGTCCATCAAGTTCGTATGTGTTGCCGTGGGCAATAGCCTGTGACAAAATTTCATCCCGGCAAGGTCTTTCAGACGTTTTTTCCCCCACCTTCCGATACACATAATTTGTCCCGGCTTGCCCCAACCCCTTTGGAGCCATAAGAAGGTAGTTTTCGGAACTTGTAAACCGCCCAACCCTTGCCTTAACCCATTCATCCCTGTCCATTGAAGCCCCGGTAATATTTTCAAGTAGTAACATGTATTAAAATTGGTATTCTGATTCAAGTTGAGCAATAGTTTCATCATCCAAAGCAGAAGCGGCTTTTGCGTATTTCTGACGGATAGCCAAATCAGGTATTCTTTTCTCTTTTTTTGTCCCCGGAACCGTGGTAAAGGTGTCTTGTTCAGGATATTGCGTAGGATGTTCCACATGAAAAAAATCCACAAACTGTTTCAGTTCAAGCATCCCTTCTTCCGCTGTTTCCCTTTCCCCCAATTCTGCTTCCAATCCTATCTTTTCCCAAACAGTCCCAATAGGGGTAACTACCTCAAAGGACTTCCCGTAGCTTATTGTCTTTATTTTGCTCATAAAACTACTTTTTAATTGGTTTGTATGTGGGATATTGTTTAGAAGTTTTACCCCTTTTATCCCCACAAATAATAATAATAACACTCCCCACAAGGAATAATACAAAGAATGTAACCGCAAGTATAAAAGCATCTTCGTATATCATGGTTCAAGTATTTGGGTTAGTACTTTAATGTAGTTGCGGGAGGTGAGTTCGTGGCGGATTGGTTCGCCAATACACTTATGGGAATGAAAATTAAAAGAATTACTACCAATCCCAATCCACTCAAAACCATCTGCAAACAAATTATAAATTGAGTCAACAGAACTACGGCAATTAATACCAGTGTTAAGCGTTATATCGGTTGCCAGTCTTGCGAGTAAATAAGGGTCGGTTGAGTGTACTACGGTGTATTGCATGGTTAGGAGGTTTTTTTGTTTTCGTAATATGGACAGTACTTTCTTATGTGTTCAAAGTTTTCGTGAACGGGTACACCTAATTCAGAGTGTTTACATTGGTTGGTGTTCCATTTTTGTAAAAACTGTGGTTCGTTTTCCATGCCATTTGAATCCTTCACAATGTTTTTATTCTTACAAGAAAGGCAGCATTGAAACTTAGGGTTAACCCAACACTTACAATTTTCGTCATGATTTATAGCCTGTTCCTTCTTCCAAAAACCACGGCCACAATCCGAATAATAGCGTGTAACCTTTTTAGCAATCATGGTTAGTCGTTTGAAAGGGTGATTGATCCGGTGAAGGGGGTGAAGCTTTTTTCAACCCATTTGTCACAATACTCGCCAGCCGGATTAGTTTCGTGGCCTTCTGATTTTAAACAAACCCCACAATTGGGTTCAGTAAAGTACACAATAGAATACCCGTCTTCATCTTTCAGTATCCCAATCCACGGGTATTTTACCGGCGTTTCCTTCTCGTTAATTACTGCTTTCATGTGTTTAGGTTTTGAGGTTTATTTTTTGGGGGCTAACCCCCGATTGCAGGACAAACGTAAAAACCTTTTTTCGTTCCACCAAATATTTTCTTAACTTTTTTCAAAATATTTTTTTGTTTAGTATGAAAAGGTTTTGTACTTTCGTTTTCATATAACGAAATCAACAATGGTACAAAAAGAAAAAAAGACAGTACAGGAGCAGGTGAAAGAAGCCCTTGATGGGAGAACCCAACGCTGGTTATCATTTAGCATCCGTGTCCCCGAATCCGATTTATCAAAGAAGATGAAAGGGAAAATAGAGTTCACACAGGATGAAATTGACAGCATCAATTCCCTGCTCAATTCCCAAATAAAATTATCTTAACACAGGCAGCACCTTAATCGGTGGTTGCCTTTTTTTATTTACTTCCGGTAATCCCGGTGAAATTTCTCACATTGGCAAAGAATCCAAAGTTTAACTTTTACGTCAACGACTTTGAGGGGGGTACAAGGCATATGACTGATGAAGAAGTCGGATGCTACATGAGGCTTATGCTTGCCCAATTTAATCGTGGCGGGAAGTTACCTAACGACATTAAATTCCTTTCCCGGTATTGCGATTCATTAGATCGCAGTTGGGACGTTGTTAGCGAAAAGTTCCCTGAAACAGATAGCGGGAAGTACAGGCAAAACGAAAGAATGGAGATAGAAAGGGTAAAAAGCGAAGAATACTCAGAAAGCAGAAAGGTGAATAGGCAAAAAAAAGATATGAAAAACATATCAAACACATATGTTTCTCATATGGGGAATGGGAATGGGAATGGGAATGGGAAATACAGTGTATTAAGGGGTGAAAAATTTTCAGAAGATTTGAAGCAGGTTCTTTTCAAAGACGGTTCTTCTCAGGATTTAGGCGAATCTCAGTTGTTTATGCTATCTCAGGGGCAGCTAAGAGCAAAAGATATTTTTAAAGGAAACATTTACTGATTATGTATTACGACAAATTGTACGATTTAGGGATAAAACTTAGCCGCAGAAGTGGGAGCGAAAAGACGAAATGCCCCCAATGTTCGGACGGGAGGAAAAATAAGCATGATAAACCCCTATCGGTAAACATAACAACCGGGGAGTATAATTGTCATAACTGCGGGTGGAAGGGAAACGTCCGTTCATTTGAGAGAAAAAGGGACAACAAGAAATACGAAAAGCCAGACCAAAACATGGTTAAGGCTTCGGTATTGAAAGAAAGGGTTGAGCAGTGGTTTGCGAAAAGGTGTATTTCCCGTGGGACGTTAGATAAGTTCATGGTTTTCAGCAAACAAGAGTGGATGCCCCAAACCCAAAAGGAAGAAAGTTGTATTTGTTTCCCATACTTCCGTGACGGGGAATTGGTGAACATTAAGTTTCGGGACGGGGCTAAGAATTTCAAAATGGTCAAAGATGCAGAGTTGATTTTTTTCAACTTGCAGTCAATAGGGGATAAGAAAAAAGTGGTTATTGTTGAGGGGGAGATAGATGCAATGGCCGTTTACGAAGCAGGGATAAGTCAGGATTTCAAAAAAATAAACGAAGAAACCGGGGAGGTTATTGAAGGCGACCCCCACCCGTATTCCGAATATGCCGTTGTTTCCGTTCCGAATGGGGCAAGTAAGGGGAACCAAAGGCTTGACTATTTGGATAATTGCGCCGATTGGTTTATTGGGTTGCACGAAATTGTAATCGCAACCGATAATGACGAAGCCGGGAAATTACTGAAAGACGAACTGATTAGGCGGCTTGGGGTCGAAAGATGCTCTACAATCGCCTATCCTTCGGATGAGTGCGTAGATACCGGAAAAGGATTTAAACGCCGCTGTAAGGATTTAAATGAGGTTTTAGAGCATTTTGGGAAGGATAGGGTTGCTCAAACGATTTTGGATGCCGAATTAATCCCGGTTGACGGGGTTTACTACCTTGACGACCTTTTTGAATCAATGGTGGATAATTTCAAAAAAGGAATCCAACTTGCCCCCACAACAAGGTTTAGGGAAATGGACGAGTATTTTCGTTGGAAAAAGGGTGACATTACGTTGGTTACTGGTTACGGGAACCACGGGAAGTCGTTCTTTATGCTTCAACTTATGCTTACAAAAAGCATATATGACGGATGGAAATGGGCAATTTTTAGCCCCGAAAACTTCCCTGCCAATGATTTTTATGATGATATTATCGAAATGTACGTTGGAAAATGGCTAAATAACATGACCCTTGAAGAATATCAAGAGGCTTGCGGGTTTATAGACCAACACATTTTTTACGTTTACCCGGACGATGGGCATGACATAAATTCAATCAATGAAAAATTCCGTCACCTTATTTTGAAAAAGGGAGTGGACGGGGTTATGGTTGACCCATTCAACCAACTTGACAGCAACCAAAAGGCTTTTCAGCGGGAAGATCAATACTTGTCAGAAGTCTTGAAAGACGTAAAGCGGTTTGCGCTTTTGAATAATGTGGTTTATGCGATTGTAGCCCACCCCAAAACCCCTTCGTATGGCAGCGACAAATCACTTCCGGTTGCAGATATGTACGACATATCAGGTGGTTCCCAATGGGGGAATAAGTCAGACCAAATAATTTCCTACTACCGTCCAAGATTTCACGAAGATAAAAACAGCCCGGAAGTAGAGGTTTATATCCAAAAGTTGAAAAGAAAGAGAACCGGGGGTAAACTTGGGAACTTCCCTCTATCATTGAATTGGGCAAAAAAGAGATACATGGAGAGTGATGGTTCAATGCCGTGTGACCCGAAATTAGCCACAATGATTAAACTGAAAAAAGAAAACGATTATTCACAGCAGCCATTATTGCCCGAATCGGCGCATACGTGGTTGCCATACAAGGATGAAAATGGAACAGAAATCGGATTTTAAAAGAGAACCTGGGATAGTTTGCAGGAACACCCAAAACAACGATATGTACCAATACCTTGAAGGGATACGTTGGAAGAATTTAAGGACTGGTTTGGAAGGGGAAGTCCCCGAAGAAAAAGTCCCCCAAATATTTCTTTTAAACGTAGAAGCTACCTACTTTTACAATGAATGGGAAGGGTTTGGGGATATGGTAAGAAGGCTTAATCTTAAAATTGATAAAATATGAGTATTGAATTATTTAGACAAATATTATCGACAGGTGTGTTGGTGGGATTTGTTGGGGCTTTTATTAATATGTTTTTTAAAGTAGACTTTAATAAGTTTAAATACCATACATATTCAACGGTATTAATTTTTGTGTCTTTTGTTTTATTTTGTTTAACCCTTGTTTGGGAATAAAATTTTATATATGAGTGCAAAAACATTTGAACTAACGGTAACTATTGAGGCTCAGAACACTCCTCAAAAATGGGAGTTTAAAAACGTAACCCCAATAGAACAACTTGCTATCTGGATGATAGTAAAAGAACTTGCAGAAAAAAACATTAAAAAAACTTTAAGCTAAAACAATGTATAAAACAATTCTATTAGGAAACATTGGGAAGGACTGTGTGGTAAACACGGTCAACGGTAAGAGTGTAATTAACTTCCCAACTTGCACTACTGAGGTATGGAAAGATGCACAAGGTAATAAACAAGAAAAATCAAGATGGTTTGATTGTGCACTATGGAGGGACAACACCGCAATAGCCCAATACCTTAAAAAAGGAACTAAGGTTCTTTTAGAGGGACAGATAGATGTAAAGCAATTCCAAAGACAAGATGGGACACAAGGGGTAGGGATGACATTCAGGGTATCTAACCTTACTCTATTAGGGGGAAATAAAGAAGGACAACAACAACCTGCGGGACAGGTGCAGAATGATGTAAGCGTTAGTGAACCTATTGATGATCTTCCCTTCTGATGTAAAATAATTTTAATATGATTGTTTCTGAATCCCCAAAAATAGAACTTTTAAATTGTGACTGCATGGAGTACATGGCGGGTGTTCCTGATAAGTTTTACGATTTAAGCATAGTTGATCCTCCTTACTTTGAGAATGGTGGCGATCCATCATATTATAGAGGTAGATTAGGTACAAGTGACCATAAGCCACTAAAAGGGGATGGGTGGGTTATACCAGATGAATATTATTTTAGTGAATTATTCAGGGTTTCAAAAAAGCAAATAATTTGGGGGGTTAATTATTACGCAAAATATATCCCTCATTGCAGCAGAATAGTTTGGGATAAGTGCAATGATAATACTCCATTTTCTCAGGCGGATTTAGCAAGTTACAGTGAAGGCGTAAAAGTATATATGTTCAGATATAAGTGGAATGGTATGCTGCAACAAGACATGAAAAACAAAGAGGAAAGAATCCACCCCACACAGAAACCCGTTGCCCTTTATAAATGGCTATTGAAAAACTACGCCAAAGAAGGAGACAAGATACTCGACACCCACGGCGGGAGCATGAGCAGCGCAATCGCCTGTCATCAAATGGGATTTGACCTGACTTTGTGCGAACTGGATAAAGATTACTACGAAGCGGGGGTGAAGCGTTTCCGTGAACAAACTATGCAGCAATCATTATTTAAACCATAACCCATGTCAGAACAACTTAGCTACTTCCAACGGATGCAAAAAATCAAATTAGGATTGATGCCCAAAGAGGCCGTGGCTAAACCCAAGAAGCGAATAGCCCCCATAAGTGAAAAGAAAAAAAAGGAATTAAAGGAAGCTAAGGACGTAGTAACGGGGGAAACTGAACTTGTTAAGTGGTTCCGGGGTAGGATGAAGTTTATGGGTTACTCTTGCAAGGAGTGTGGATGCAAGGTAGAAACGTCCGTTTACAAGTTTGCTATCCACCACATTTGTCACATACTCCCTAAGAGGGAAACTATGTGTCCTTCGGTTGCCCTGCATCCAATGAACTTTATTACACTATGCCAACACCACCATGACCTATTCGATAGTTACAGCTACGATGATAAGGGGTGGGCTGAAAGGGAGAAGTGGGCTTGTTGGCCGGAAGTACGGGAAAGACTGATAATGGTGTACCCGGATTTAGCCCCGGACGAAAGAAGGCACTTTCCCCAATCAGTCCGGGAGTATATTGAAAAGAATGAACCATTTTAATTATGGCAAAGTGTGAGAAAAGACAGCTAACCAAAAGGGAAGCAGAGGGGGCTTTAAAGCAAGCCCAAAGCCATAGAAAAAAACACAAGTACAGGAAGGAGTGTAGGATTTACCATTGTCCTGAGTGTAATAAATGGCATCTGACAAGTCACGAAAACGAACCTCCGTCCCCACAAATAAAACCACTTCCGGGATTTAAAAAGTATTTAGGGGAGTAAATAATTTAATTATGAAGCAAGTAAATTGCATAACCATAAACACAGACGCATCTTTCCATACAGAAAAAAAGGTTGGAGGGTATGCTTTTTACATTATATGCGACCTGTTTAAAATACAAAAGGGTGGAAAGTTTAAGGCTGTTCCTAAAAATTCAATAGAAGCCGAAATGATGTGCATGGCTAATGCTATATACACGCTTTTGGCTCAAAAAGAATTGCCTCAAACAAAGCTAATTGTTATTAACAGCGATTGCCTTACATCTTTCCCAAAAATTAAAAGAAAAAGCGATAGTGATGTAGGAAGGAAAGTTGCAATTCTTTTACGTGATTTAAGAAGGCGCATGGCGCATAATGAATCATTGCCAAAGTTTGAATTTAGACACGTTAAAGGGCATACCTCAAAACAGGACGCAAGGAGTTTTGTAAATAGGTGGTGCGATTCAGAGGCTAAAAAATGGATGCGTTTATCCGCTTTAGAAATCAGTAAATAATGTACTACTACAAACAAACCCGTCAAAAAAAGATGCTATCAAAGTACCATAGACACCAAATAATATCGTTATTTTGCGCAGGGATGCTACCCCATAACATAACTGCTATTACAGGGTTCTCTTGGGAACAGGTGGGGAAGGCTTTATATAATCGTAAAAAATAACCAATGAGAAAAGCACTTGTTATTTTATTTCTCTTTAACTCATGCTATTTATTTTGTCAGAATACACCCATTGGGTATAAGTCGCAATATGATAGTGTAACTGGCAACGGAATGAATATCCCTCATGGTATTTTTAATGTTATTATCGGGTATGAAGCGGGTAAGTATTTAACAACCGAAAGTTATTGTGTAATTGTTGGACACGATAGTATTGCGGTTAATACTAAAGGCAAGGACATGGTATGGTATGTAAATTGGAATGAACCATTATTAATTATGCACCCTGACATAAAAAAAATACTATTTGATTACTATTTAGAGTACATTAAAACAGGTAAGGATAATAAGCATTATAGGTCAGGCATGATTTTACGGGTAATTAATAGGAATAATAAACTAATAGGGGTAAACGCCACAATTAACAACAATAAATAAAACAATCAAATGAAAAAAACAATCATTGCACTCTTTGTAGTTGCATCTTTAGCCTTCGGGTATCAGGCTGGTAAAACCTTAACAGTAACCGCTAATCAGGAACAGTGGGAGTATGTATTTAAAAGCATGAATGGGGTAAAGGAAGTGGTAAACAAATCTAACCTACCCCACCAAGAAGTAGTCTATGTAATAAGTACAGTAGATAGCTTCCAAAACCTTGCATACCCGCAATTATTCAAACAACTTACTGATACAACTAAAAACGTAAAAAAATGAGTAATATAAAAATTGACTGGAAAGCAGTAATCGGTACGGTGTGTATTCATTCCGTTTTGTTGCTTGCCATGTACGGACTTAGTACGTGGTGTAAATTAAACTATGAACACGTTGTTATTTTTTATGGTTTGAGTTTTGCCGTTTTTGAAACTTACGAAACCCTTAAAGAAGAAGAATAATGCCAATCAACACAGATAAAATCCTAAAAGAGTTAGAGAAGGGAACCCCGGATGAGCAGTACGAAGTTTTCCAACAGGTAAAAGACTTCGTACAAAAGTCACTGACCGCAGAACAAAAAGAGGTAGAAGAAAAATCGTCCGAACTCCAAAATAAAATTGACCGTTTAAGCGGGGCGTATTAATCCATTTCCTAACTTTGCCAAAACAGTCAAATCAATGAAGATTATCCCCGTAGGCCAAAAGATATTGGTCAAGCCCTTAGAGGCTAAAGAAACAAAATCAAGTGGTGGTATCATCATCCCAGAATCAGTTGCGGTAGCAGACCTCCGGGAAGCGGAAGTGGTGGAAGTGTCCCCCGATTTAGCCCACAAATACAGCGAAGGCGACCACGTTCTTTACCCTTCAAAAGCAGGGTTGGGACAGGAGTACAACGGGTCATTGCACCTTTGGTTACGTGAGGAAATCGGGGAGATTTTTGGAATTGCCAAGAACTAAACTACTACCGTGGAACGTAAGTACAAGATACTTTTTAAATATCCCTCACGACAAAGGAGAGAAAGGTTTTTACAAGGGCTTGATAGCATCCTTGAAAACCTTTACGACCAAGAGAACTTTCAGATACTTGTTACAGCGGATATTGACGACCCGGAAATGAGGGACTTACCCCAATACATCATTGACCACCCAAGAATAAGAGTACAGTACGGAACAAGCAAGTCCAAGATACACGCAGTAAACAGGGACATGGAATTTGCAGATGATGATTGGGATATTGTGGTGGTAATGTCAGATGATATGAAGATTATCTTTGACGGGTTTGACGAAGTGGTTAGGGGGCAATACAAAGAACACGGGCTTGATACCCTACTCCATATCCCCGACCAAGATGCAAAGAACTTACTTGCTACAATGTATATTGCGGGGAAGGACTTCTACAACCGATTTGGTTACATTTACAACCCGCAATTCCTATCCGTATGGTGCGACAACTTAGTTCAGGACATAGCCCAACTATTAGGGAAGTACGTTTACTTCGATTGCACAGGACTTATCCTTCACCTTAACCCCGCATACGGACACCTTGAAATGGACGAAATGTTTAACGAGCAACAAGGGCATTGGGAGCATGACGAAAAACTATACAGAGAGATACGGGAGAGGGGGTACGATTTACACTTAATCAATACGAAATAATGAAAAAGTCAATTCACGAAGGTCTTAATTTAGCAAACCAAGACGCTGAAACAATTTCCTTCAAAACCAAAATAGACACCTTTGTAACAAAGGAAAACATTGGGGGGTTAAAGTACATCGTTTACACAAACCGACACTCTATCCCCGAAGGTGCAAAAATCCTTTCCATATACTCAAAAGGTATCAAGGTAGATTCAATGCCGGAAGAAAAACCAGTCGTTATCCCGCAGCGTCCCACGCAAATTGTCAATGAAGTGAAAGGGTTTGTTGCAGAGCCGGAACCCGCAAAAGTTGAGGAAACAAAGGTTGAAAAAACTGAACCCGAAAACTAATGCAACCGCTACTTACCATACAGATACCTTTTACGGAAGAAAGGCGTGAGGAAACCGATAAACTTACTGCTTGGTTTTGGTATCAAATTGATTTGTTTAATTTGTCGGGGTTAGTTGAAATTCAAGCCGATGGCCGTGGTCGTCAAATATCAATAGGCCAAAAAAGAACTGATTTGTATAAGGCAGCAAATGGGCTATTTGTTGTTCAATGGGATTCTGACGATTGGGTTTCAGATGAAGGTGTTTACGATATTGTAAACGCAATTAAAAAAACCCCCGAAGTAGATTGCGTTACCTACGAAGAACACGTACATATAAACGGGGTAAACTATACAAGCAATCACTCTATCTTATACCATGATTGGGAAGGGGACGGTAACACAGAACTTGCAGACGGGTTCAACTTTCACAGAACGCCGTTTATGAAATCAGTAATTAAGACCGAAATAGCAAAGTCGGTTCCCGTCCCGGATTGCAGGTTCGGGGAAGATCACCAATGGTCTAAGTTAATCAAACCCCTGCTGAAAACAGAACACCACATAGACGAAGAAATCTATCACTACATATACATCAGTAACCAAACATTTGAAGAACGATATGGACATGACGGGCATTAAACCAGTGATTATCTCTTGCGGGGTAGGCGGTTGGTATGCAGCCGGGATAGACCGCATGGAACGTAGCCTTATTCATCATGGGTATGCGGGTGACTTTTTACTTTACCGAAATGAGTACCCGCCTAATTGCCCCACACACGAAGAAAACCCATACGCATTTAAGATAGCAGCATTTAGGGAAGCGTACAGAAGGGGGTATCGGATTATACAATGGTTAGATTGTTCTTTTTGGTGCATCAAAAACCCGATGCCGATTTTTGACATAATTAACGAACACGGGATATTTGCTTTCAGGTCAGGGTACAACTTAGCCCAAACAGCCCCCGACAATCTGTTAGCAGAAATTGGAATAACAAGGGATGAAGCAGAACACATACCTGAAACCGCTTCGGGTATCGTAGGGCTAAATTTTGACAACCCTGACGGATTAAAAGTATTTGAGTATTGGGCTGAACTTTGCGACAACGGTTTTTTTAAGAACAGTAGAACGCATAACCCGAATGAAAGTAGTGACCCAAGATTTTTATTTGGAAGGCAAGACCAATCCGCCCTAAATGCAGCAATTTATAAAGCCGGAGTTAATTTCTTGTACGAAGATTTTGTAGCTTATTATAACGAAGGTAGACCCGGATATAACCCGGATAAATGTTATTACTTTATAGGAGGACTTTAAAATTATGCCAACAGCAGTTATCAGCACAACGTATGACCCTAAGTATCTTTGGTATTTACCAATTACGGTTTGGGTTTGGAATAAGATGGGGTTTAAGGTGGTTTGCTTTATGCCTTACCGAAATAGCGGAAATCACTTTATGCTTGTTTCGCAAACATTGTCGGGGATGGAATTAAACGGGGTTATATATAATTTTGATTGCCCCGAACACAAAGAGGCAACTTATTCTCAATGTAGCCGTTTGTACGCATCAGCAGTTGATTTACCGGAAGATGAAACACTTGTTATAAGTGACATTGATATGTTAGTTTTTAACACCGACTACTTCTTACCCGCAGCAGATGGCATCATTGATATTTACGGTGCTGACCTTGTTCCCCCAAATCAATACCCGATGTGCTATGGGGTAGCTAATGTAGGGACATGGAGAAAACTAATTGGGGAAGGGACACCGCAGCAACACCTTGACCGACTTTTAGGACATATAGAGTGTGAAGGCTTTAGGGGAAATTTTTGGAGTAAGGATCAGGAAACCTTGCACAACCTTATCCACTCAAATGACGAAGTAGATTACCGCTTACACAACAGGGCTAAGCCCGGAACCCAATTCGCTACACAGCGTTTGGATAGGGACGATAGCTTTATCCTTGACCGCCTTTCCCCTGATATTTGGGACTATCACATGAACCGTCCTGGTTACGAACCCCAAAACTTTGAAAAGATAATGGCTATACTTAGCTACTACTTCCCACATGACGACCTTTCGTGGATTGAATCTTACAATGAGAAATTTAAACAGTTGTTATGAGTAGTTGGCTTAGAAAGTTTGAATCTATCGTAGAATATAAATTGTCGAAATCGCCTATTAGGGAGATTGACGATATTGACATATATATGGATGAATTTGAATACAGAGAATTTTGTAATCAATTTAAGTCTAACATTATTAGTTCAACAAATACTTCGTTTATGGACTTTCAAATTGATACAGTAAGATATATGGGGGTTAAATTCTTAATACATAAAGTTTATAATTTATGAACGTAGAACTGGTTGAATGGCAGCGAATAGACACAGATAACGGATTGGTACAGCCGTGGTGGGTTCACAATTTTCTTGACGTAATGAAAGGATGGGACTTATCCGAAAAGTATATGCTTGAATTAGGCGCAGGGTTAGGTACTGCATGGTTAAGGGATAAGTGTAAGTGGGTGGATAGTGTTGATGCTTCCCCGGAATGGGCTGAAAGGGCTGAACAGTATTGTCAATACCATGATAAACTAAACGGTCAAATATCTTGTGAACTTATTGCTGACGGGGTTGAAGGTGGATGGGAACAATACAAAAAACTAATCCCCGAAAACGTAAAGTACGATGTTATTTCGATTGATGGGATTTACAGGGTGGAATGTATCGAATGGGCGTTGGAACATTTTAAAGGGCGGGGCGGGATAATGATACTTGATAACCTTGACCAAGATTTTGTTTGGATAAGTCCTAAAGCAATGGAACTTATTGAAGGTCTTGAAGGGGAAGTTTTCATTCAGCCAAATCATACGAACCATTCCGGTAAAGCATGGAACACCCGCTATTATAAAGTACCCGCATGAAGTTGAATATTATTTTGGATGCACGAAGGGTTGAGAAGTATCACCCGTTAATGGAGGAACTTGAAAGGCAGGGAATAACTGATTTTGAACTATGGCCTTGCATTGTTGAACCGAAAGTCGTTGCGTCAATTAATCTTTCTCATAAGATGATTGTTAGGGATGCTATGGAAAAGGGGCTACCGGAAGTCTTGATTGCAGAAGATGATGTTTGTTTTCCTGCACCTGACGGTTGGCAATACTTTCTTATGAACCGTCCTGACCCAAGTGAATATGACCTGTATCTTGCAGCAACCTATATCCCAACAGAACCACCAAAGCACGTATGCGGGTTTCATCTTTATTCCGTAAGTGCTAAGTTCTACGAAAGGTTTTTATCCGTACCCGATGAAACTCATATTGACACAGCAATGGACGACCTTAAAGGGGACTACAAGTTTTGCTATCCGTTTGCAGCCCTGCAACGTCCGGGGTTTTCAGCAAATAACATGATGCAGGTAAACTATAACAGTTGCTTGCAAGATAAAGACGTTTATGGGGGACTACCGAAATGAATAAAGACTACATAACCTACGAAGAACAAGACCCGTTTGGTAACAACGAAGTGTTTATTATGCAAAAGCGTTTCCCCAACTATTGCGGGAAACTAACCGTAAAGCCCGAAACAAATTGGTATCAACCCGTACACGGGTATAATCTTTTTGTTTCCTATGCCGGGACTATTCAAGGGAACCTATACCCTACACACCGTGGGGCTGACGAAGAAATTGCAGGGGTTCTTTTTGGTATGGCATCCTTCGTGCTTAATGAAAGGATTGAAGGGAAACGATTTTTTGACAAATTCAAAGTAAAACAAGATGAAATTCAGACCCCCGCTTAACAGCGTCATAGTCCAAATAAAGACAAAGTACATACGCAACATGACGGACGTGCTTAGGGTTGCCGCTATTCAGCAGCAGTCATCCGTAGACCCGTCAGACTATTGCAACATTTACGGGACGGTGGTAGCCCTGCCAATGCAGATAGCCCCCACAAGGGATTATAAGGGCTTTGTAGCGGGGGATATTCGTTTGGGGGACGTTGCTATATTTAGTTCATCCGTGGTCGCAGAAATGGCTCAAACTGACCCGGAAGCAGCCCCTATCTTCAAGAACTCTTTTTGGTGGGACGGGCAGGAGTATTGGGTATGCGACATAACCCGGATATATGCAGTTGTGCGGGCGGGAGAAATCCGTATGCAGAACGGGTATGTTATGGTAGAACACATTGAGAAGCAGCCCAATATATTCCTGCCAGCCCACATCAAAAAGTCAATCCGTACCACAAAAGCAATCCTTACCCAAATAGGACGGCCAAAATCAGGGGATAAAGGAATAGACTGTATGCCGGGGGACGAAGTGTACTTTAACCCCAACATCATTGTCACATACCAAATCCCCGACCCGGAAACCAAAGAACCAAAAGAGTTTGGCATACTGCAACAAAAACATATTTTGGGGAAAGTGGGGTAGCCAATGGGACTGGACACATAGAACAAAAAGTTGCTAATGTGACAATTAGTCGTTATTTTTGGAGCAAAATAGGCTCCCCGTGACGATACAAGAGGTTGTAGATTATCTTAATTTCTTTGTGAACAAAAAAAACGGAAGTTGGTACTCACCGGCAGAAGCGTGTGAAATATTGGATAGGGGGCAATTAGCCCTTTATTCAGACCTCAAAGCCCGCTACGCAACTTCTCAATACGTCAAAGATGCACTTTCTCCCTTTCGGGATTCATACAATTTTACCACTACTGTTTCCGGGACTGTAACAGTACCATCAAATACCAACTATCTTGACCTGTTGGATATTCAGATATACTACCAAATCTCAAATAGAACGATTTACGCCCCTATAAAATTAGCCAATGAAGATGAAAGGGCTAACCGATTAAGTTCGCAGCGTGACCCCGTAACGGCTACAAGCCCACTTGGGGAGCAAATAGGGGAAAGGTCATTTAGGCTTTACCCCGCAGGAACAGCATACAATGGAACGGTTACGTTTTTAAAACGTCCGGTAAAGCCCGTTATGGCCTACACCGTTATTTCGGGTAGGGTTATCGTATATGATGCAGCAGGTTCAACACAGTTGCAGTGGCGTGAAAGCGAAATAAATGCAATCGTTTTGAAAAGTTTACAAACTCTTGGAATCAATCTTTCGGCCAATGACCTTGCTGAATGGGGCAACCAAAAGTCACAACAAAACTACATGGGGGAAAATAGATCATAATGGCTATACTCACATTAAAATATATTGTTGAATCTGCCTTTGGTCTTATCGAAGGTGGGGAACCCGCAGCAGCAGCAAGCATATCTTGGGCTGACCTTAAAGCATCGGCAGCAGCCATCATAAATAAGTTCCTCAAAACAGAGTATTTAACCATAAATGCAAAGATTGGGGAAACAATACAGAACGGAACGGTATTAGGGTTATACGAAAACATTGATGTGGTTCAGTACGGTGGGGGGCGCAGTAAGTCAACCCTTCCCGCAAAGCCACTCAACCTTCCCCGGAACATGGGGGTGTTTTCTGTTTTCTTAATGAGTGACCCATCAAAAGAGTTTATCCCCCTGCAAATGGGACAAGCAAACCTTTTGAAGTCCCAACCAATGATTAACGACCTTTTGGGTCAGATAGGATTTGAAGTGTTCGGGAACGAAGTAGTTTACACCAAAGACCTTACACAATTATTCAGCGGGGAGAAAGTAGCCATGAGGCTTGCAATCCTTGACCCGTCACAGTACGGAGAATACGACCCGCTTCCGCTACCACCTGAATATGAGTGGGATATTATCAATGAACTTGTGAAGGTTTATAGCCAACAACCTACACCAGACAAAGTAACGGACGCAACCGCTGACGAATTGAAAGCTATCCCGATTAACCAACAAAAGCAATCTTCATAATAAATGGAATACGCAAATATTGATATGATAGTTAGGCGTACTCTTTTGGAAAGGGGGTTGCCGCTTCATTACTACTTGGAGTATTTGTTACACGCAACTGCGGCTTTAAGAGAGTTAGCTAAAGACACTCTTAAAATTGTCAATAGCGTACATCTTAAGGTGAATGATTATTACGCAGCAGACCTGCCATCGGATTACAAAGATGAAGTTGGTGTATTTTCTCCGGTTGGAGGTATGCTTAAACCGACAGCAAAAAGAAGCAACCTAAACCCACTTCGGGTTCACAATGAAACTACGGGTGCTTTTGAAGCAATGTCAGAAAACACAAACTTAAATTCATCAGTACTTAACTTCTTGGGTGTCAATACCTCAGTTTTTTGGTTTTGGAATGTAAACGATTGGGGTGAAAATACCGGGAAGTATTTTGGGTCAAGAGGCGGGTCATATCAAAATGGGTATCAGATATTTACTAAAAGAAGGCAGATACAGTTTACGGGTTCATTGGCCGGTTCAGATGCTATTCTAATGTATGTATCAAACGGGCAGTCAATAGACAATGCTTCTCAAGTGCCGTGGGATTCATTTGCGGCTATTCAGGCTTACGAAGATTGGAAGGCAAGTCCTAATTCAGCATTTAAGGATAGCCCGGAAGCGAAAACCTATTACAATGAACGTAGGCTTTTACGTGCAAACTTAAACAACCTTACGGAAAAAGATATTATCGAAATTGTGAGAAACGGATTTACAGCAGCAATTAAAAACTAAAAAATGCCTGTAATACAAGGTACAACAAGTGGTTCTGTTGCGGGGGTAGCTTATAATATCCCAAGCAAGATTGTATCTTATAGAGTGTGTAATATGACAGCAGGGGCTATAACTGTAACGGTGAGCATAGTTGAACAAGGGGTTGGGAACATAAGGAACATCGGTTATTACTCACTTGCTGCAAATGCTTGTGATGGATTGGTAGCTGATATTATACTCCCCGCAGGATTTACGGTTTACCTTGCAGCGTCAGGTTCTTGTGACTATTGGTTTAGTATTGAAAATATATAAATGGCAGCACCTTCATCATCAGCACCCGATATTACACTTCAATACCCTTACGTATTGATTGTGCCGGGGTCAAGCCCACTTGGAGGTTCCTCACAAGGGTCGGCCATATTGTTTGGTCAACTTGCTATGGTTAATGCCCTTTGTGAAAGTTTTGCCGCAGATGATTATGTTATGTATTTGTCTACGGGTTCCATAATGGTTTCCTATGACAGCATAGAGTACGCTTTAGTTGACCAAAAGAATGTTTTTTATAGAGAGGATTATGTAACTCCCCCATAATGAAGCAAGAGTTTGAAAAGAAATATTTCGCAGCCCCGGACGGGGGATTAAACGCAGATGACGTTGATATTGCTATTGGTGAAAACCAATGGGTTAACATGGAAAATGCAAGGGTGGGTTCTACTGATAAAGGCGTTACCGGAGTTGTAGAAAGCATAGGCGGGACACGTAGGCTGTCTGACGTTCAACCTTCCGTATCATTTATTTGTATTGGGGCTGCCGTAGATTCTGCAAGAAACAGATTTTTTTATTTCCTATATAATATACATACACCTGACCACAAAATAATGTGTTATCAGGCAGATGACGATACGGTTTATACCGTACTTCTTGCTACGCAAGTTACTGGTGGTTTTTCTTTTAATAAAAACAACCCAATACATTCAGCAAAGGTCATAGGAAATATGCTTTACTGGACTGACAACCTGAATGAACCACGAAGGATAAACGTAGAGGCTGCATTAAAATTAAATAATCCGTCATACGATACAACCGTAGAGGCGTACACTTCCCCGCTTGCTCAATCCGTAATAAAGCTGATTAGGCGACCTCCGGGAAGGGTTCTTGGGGCAAACCCAATTACAGAAGGGGGTAGGCCAAACTTTTTAAAGACATTTGCGGGTCAATTTGCAATAAGATACGTTTACCGGGATGGTGAGGTTTCAGTAGTGGGGCCACCGTCAACAATGGTTAATTACAGGTTTGATATTACAAATCCATCAGGGGTAATATCAGATACGGTTAACGCTATTGATATTGACATAAATACCCCCGCACTTGATGGAGAGTACATTGAACAAGACGTTGAAATAGTACAATACCTTGTAAGGTATGATAATGACCCAAACTACTTTGTAGTAAAAGAGTGGAATAAAAATAACGCTTCAGAACTTGCTGAAATAAACGCATACAACTCAGGTGGGGCATTATCCTTTAGGTTTTACAATGATGCGAATGTGTCAGCATTAAGCAATGCTGATTCCGTTAAGCCATACGATTCAGTTCCGCTTCTTTCAGAAACACTTGAACTTGGGTTAAGCCGTTTGTTTTTAGGGAATAATAAAGTTGGGTATGATACCCCCACAACAACTTCCCTTACTGCAACCCCATCAGCAGGTACTTCAGTAAGCATGGGTACTGAAATATGGAAGTCGTATAGTTCGTACCAGTTAGGGATAAGGTTCAGGGATAATGAAAAAAGAATGTCAGGGGTTGTCACTAATGACAGCCTTGTGGTTACTATTCCTGATCGTGGGGATTACAATGATAATACATTTGTAGAGTACATAAACTTTACGCTAAATAATACTAATGCTCTTGTAGATATACCCGATTGGGCATACTACTACGATATTTTAATTACTAAGAATTTAAGGACAAGGTTCTTTGCTCAGTGGGAACCCAACTCAGTTAAGTACGTCAATAAAAATAGTGACGGGACATTTACATACACTAACACATATTCATCACTTGTTTACGGGATAGCCTTTGGTACAGCGTATCTTAATTCGCAGGGCATGGGGGTTGTTTATACCGAAGGTGATGTGGTCAGGGTTTATACAAATTCACTCACACCCGCACCATTTGACCTGAATGTAATTGCACAAGACGCAGACTATATTATATGTAAGCCATACGACTTGGGTGCAGCAAACCTTATATCAGGGTTGTTTGTAGAGTACTATACCCCGTATAAGCAATCAGGGAATGAGATATTCTACACCACAGCAGCAGCGTACCGTGTGTATGCCCCCACAACAGATATGAGGCAGTACACAACTCTTTCAGGGCAACTTGAAGGGGACGTATTCTTTATTTCAAGGGTAACACCTGTATTCCCGTCAACATACTTCACTGAATGTATGTCCCCAAATGATAACAAATGGCAGAATTGGGTTGACACTTACGGGGAAGCGAACATTGTGACGTTATTGGGACAGGTACAAAAAACTTCATCCGTAAAGTGGTCAAATACTTTGATTGAGGGTTCTTTGGTTAACGGGTTAAGCACCTTCGATGCACTTGACGAAAAGCTACTACCGCAAAGCATGGGGGCGGTAAAGAAGCTGATACAGACTTCAAAAGTACAGCAGCAGGGTAATATCATGCTTGCTATCGGGGAAGATGAAACAGCATCATTGTATTTGGGTGAAGTGCAGGTAGTTGGTTCTGATGCCAACGCTTTCCTTGCTTCATCCCCAAATGTAATCGGGACGGTTAATGTGCTGAAAGGTTCTTTTGGAACAACCCACCCTGAATCTGTTTCAGAATACAGGGGTAACGTATATTGGTGGGATGACGTAAACGCAAGGATAATTCAATATTCCGGCAGCGGATTGTACCCAATATCTAATTATAAAATGACAAGGTATTGGAAGCAATTTACCGATACTTTTAAGTCGCTGACAGCTCAACAAATAGAAGATTTAGGGGGTAGGCCATTTGTTTTTACAACGGTTGACCCATACCATGATGAACTTCTTATTTCAGTCCCCAAACTGTTAGCCACCCCGCCAAAAGGATATTTACCTGATTACCCTGAAACAATCTACCCATTTGACATTTGGGACGGGAACGGGAAAACCATTGTATTTAAGGTAGGGACAACCCCCAATTTTTGGCAAGGCAGCTATTCTTTTAATGCTGAATGTTTTGTAACTTTGGGGAGCAATTTGTATTCCATGAAACATGGGATACTTTTCTTACACAACCAAACAGACAATTATAACAGGTTTTACGATGATGGCGTAAAGTATAGTTCAAAAGTGATGGCGGTATTTAATAAAGAGGGGACAATCCCTAAAGTTTACAATGCCACCAAAATTGAAGCAAACATTATCCCTGAACTTGTTTATTTCAGAAGCGAAAGCCCGTACATTCAGGCAAGCGATTTGGTTAATTTTGATTTTACGAATTACGAAGGAATGTATTACGCAACGCTGTATAGGAATAAACTTATTCCAACGGCAACAGGTTACGATACAAACGGGTTGCTTACTGCCGAAAAAGTGCGAACAAATGCTTTAAGGGTATTAATTCAGTTTGCGATAGTAAATACACCTGTTCAATTAAGATACGCAACGATGGAATACATTTTATCAAAAGGACATTTAATATAAATAAATTATGTCGGGAGCAACAGACGCATTAGGCGCAGCAGGTGGAGCAACACCGTGGGGGGCGATAGCCGGGGTAGGGTTAGGTCTTATCGGTGGTATTGGGAAAATGATTGGTAGGGCTAAAGCCAACCGTGAACTTAAAGCCCTTGCCAAGCAAGACCCAACATATTCCGCAGACCCACGCATTATGCAGATGGCTAACCAAAGATTAGGGTTGGCTAATACCCTGCTAAACGCACGTAGCCCCGGCGCAATGCAAGCTGAAAGGAATATCTATTCTACCCAAGCAGGGCAGTTAGCGGGGCTTAATCGTAGTGCTACTGATGCAAGTCAGGCATTAGCCGTTGCTGCGGGCATTGGTGGACAAACCCAAGACGCTTTTACCAACTTAGGACAACAAGAAGCCCAAGACTATTACCGCAGACTTGAAAATCAAGGACAAGCCCAACAAGGGGTAATGAACGAAGCCCAAAGAGTAGAGGGTAATATGTTCAATGACCAACTGCGGAAGTACCAAAACAAAATGGATATTCATGGGGCTATGCAGCAGAACCGCCAAAACACATGGGGGGATATTTCAAACTTAGGATTTGGATTAGCTGATTTCGGAATGAGTGGTGGGTTTAATGGAATGTTTGGTCAAACAAATAGAAGCGTAATAAATGGGCTTCAATCAAATTCTATAACAAATGGCAGGGTGTTGAATACCCCAATTCAAAGAACGGGAACACCGAGAATAGGAATTGGTTCAGGCGGTGGCTTTAATGTTCAGAACCCCCAAATGAGAACCATTTCACCGTACCCATACAACAGACCGCAGTATAACTTTAATTATAACGGATAACAATGGCACTACCCGTAGATAGATTTGTGACCCCGGAGCAACAGTTTGAAGGTCTTTACCGTTACAGCGGCAGGCTTGAACAAAACCGCTTACGCCAAGAACAAGAGAAACAAGCGGCTGCGGGCAGAAAGGCTGCGTCCGATAAATACTTTGCTAACTACCTTGACCCGAAAGAAAGATTTACCGGGACAATGGCTGACCCCGTTATTACAGACAAGTTAGCCAAAGCACTTGACCAAGCATTTGAATTATCAGCAAAGGGGGCAACGGACAATGAAATATTCATGGCTATTACCCCACTTGTAAATGATGCCAATGAATACACGCAAAAAGCAAAAGCAATACAAGCCCAAAAGAAACAAGCATTAGATATAGTTGGTAAAAGGAAGGGGGTGGATATACTTAAATTCTCAAATGAATTTGATGATGAAGTTTTTATGGAAACAGACCCTCAAACAGGGGCGAAGAAAATGAAAGAACTTTCACTTGTTGACCCGTCACAAAACTATGCAGATAAAGTATTATCCACAAGGGACGTATTTAACACAGAAGGGTTTGACGAGTTCATTTCAAAATCCAAATCAGTAACAGGGAATTTATCAACAAAACTAACAGACGCTAAAAAAGGAATGAGGGCTGTTAAGTTAAGTGTGACAGCCCCGGAATATATGGAACCCGTTATTGTTAATGGTGTTTTCCAACAAAAATTCCAGCCAAGACACGAAGTATTTACAGATAATGGGGAGGTTGTAGAAGAACCTGAATTTGATATTGATGGTAATCCGGTAATAGGTTCAAATGGTCAGCAATCAAAGACACCTGTTAAGATGGTTACTAAAGATGATTGGTTGCCACTGCTTAGAAATGCCGGGACAGGAGCATATTTAAGACAAGAGGTTAAAAAGTATGCAAATAAACTCGGAGTTGACCCATCAGGCCCACAGGCCGAACATTTTGGTAGGGCTTTAGCATGGAAATTAATTGACCAAAGTACTCAAAGCAGAGGCACTTATAGTGAAGCAGTTGAACAAAAAGCACAGCCAATTATTATAAATAACAATAGCGGGAGTGGTACAACATCAAAAACTCCTACACAAATAGACCTTCGTGAATACCCTGACGTTGCAGGTGGTGGGAAGGATATTACAAACTTAATGCAAGGGGTAAAGGTTACTGGGCTTCCAAACGGGAAAACATTACTTGCTGAAAAGGTTTATTATAACCCAATCAATCAAAGGGTGACATTTAAGGAATATGCAGAGAGGGACGAATCGGGGGCAATCATAACAGGTGGTGGTGAAAAGACGGTATCTCTTACTACATTCCTTCAAAATATTAAAAGCAATAATCCGGGGACAGATATGAAGTTCTTGGAAGGGCTTCGTAATCCAATTACGGGGGCTGCTCCAACACAGGATGCCACACCAAAACAAGAACCAGCTAAAAAAGAAATAAAACGTTCAGATATAGCAACAAAAGCAGCAGCAGCAGGATATAGTGTAAAAGAATACGAAGCATTGTTGATTAAGAATGGCGTTAAAATAATAAATTAAAAATGGCAGCAGACCAATACCAAGACCCCCCAGTTGACGAATTTGGTATACCTATCAAAAAGAAAGGTTCTAATCAGCCTATGGTTGACGAATTTGGCATACCCGTAAAAAAAAAAGGTGGTACGGCTTTATCAACGGCTGGTGCAAAAGCTGTACCGACTGGTGGGCAAGTTGGGAGTTCCAAAACCCAATACGGAGGACTAACAGATTATAGTCTTAAAGGTGTAGAACAATACGCCGAACAATACAACAAACAATTTGAGGACGCTACCGGACACCGTGAGGTAAATCTTAATGCCCCCACAAAGCCAAAATCTATTCTTAGCCAACAGACTTACGAAAAAAAGAAAGGTGCTTTTGAGTTAAAGAAGATGGAGCAGTACCGGGACATTGAAGAAAACAAAATAAAGCCCGTACAAATAAAAGTAGCAACAGGGGAAGTGAAACCTTCCGAACTTTCTGAATTATACAATAACCCATTCGGGAAAAAGATTGTAAGCCAACTTATAAACGATAACGTACCTGAACTTGGTTCAACTGCATTAGAAAGTGACGTTTATGGCAATGAAAAAAAGTGGGCTAACATAGCGCAAGGAATCAATGTTAAAAATGTAGGGGTAGGTGTTGATTTGAACCTACAAGCTATTCAGGGGATAGATGATTACCTTAACACTACAATGCAATCTGGCAAAGCTAAAATAGGGTATGCAGGCAGCATAAGTCCGACAACTGGTATTACTACAAGGGAAGCTGGTAGCGAAGTATTGCCGTTAGGAAAGTACAACGTAAATGACCCAAAAGAATTAAGTAAGTTTTTACAGGATGTATCAAAGTCAGATGAAATATTAGGGGCTGATGGTGGAAAAAAGAAATTGGTTGAAAGTATAAAAGAAAAGTTGTTTTTCATTAAAACGCAAGAGCCTATTGACCAAAAAATTGAAAATGCAAATATTACTGATGCTGTAGCGAGGGTTAATATGAGGCTTGAAAAAGGCCGTCAGAACGTAAAGTACAATGATAAGGTAAATGAATTACACTTTAAGTTTGGACTTAATTACCTTAAGGATTCCGACCCTGCGTTGTACGCAAACGTAATGAGGACTATAACCGAACTTGGTGATATACCGGACAAGGATTATGAAGGTATTGCTTCTTTGGGTCAGGATATTTACAACAAAAAAATATACCTTCAAAGCGCAACTAATCCTGAACTCGTTGGTCAGCAAACGGATATTAAATACACTTCATACCAATCTGAAAAACAAAAGTATTCAGAGGTATTGAGTGAAACAATTAAAAAATTAGGGTACGGTAATCAAGGTCGTGTCCCAACAAAAGCGATAGAAGAAGCATGGAGGTTACACCCTGAACTCGATAACGCTGAAATAGTAAATGACATTGCTAAAGATGAATCAGCCGGAGGGTACGGTATAGTAAAATCGGGTTTCCTTAATAGAAGGATGAACGCAATAGCGGAACCGTTTAAAGACTTAAATAGGTTTTATAACTCTATTGTGGACAGCCCGGCTGAGACATACTACAATTCAAGAAGGCTTGATTACGGAGACCAGCAGATGGTTGATGCGGAAGGGAATGTAATAAACCGTCTGCCGTCAGAAAAATATGGAATATTCGACAAGATTTTAGATGGCAGTTTACAAATAGCCTCACAAGTATTAATAACAAGGGGTGTTGGGGGATTGATGAAGGCCCCAATATCCTTTGGATTAGGTCAAGTACCACGGGCTGCAATGACAGCTAATCAGGCAAAAGATATTGTGAATGTTGGGGGTACATTTGCTTCAACTTATTTACAAACATACGGGAACAGCTACATTGATTTTCTGAACAAAACAGGCAACCCGGACAAGTCTGCATTAATGGCTACTATTGACGGACTTGGTACTGCGGCACTTGAAACATTTATCTCCCCTGATATAAAAATAGCTGACAAAGCGGCGGAACTTCTTAAAAGCAAAAAGATTGATTTTGTAAAAGACCTTACTAAAGTAATTGAAGGTAATGGTGGTAAAGTGGCCGCAGGTCAGGTAGTTAAAAAGTTTATTTCAGAAGCAGGTGGAATAATGGGAGGTCAAATTCTTCAAGAGGATTTGCAGCAGGTAGAAAACTTTTTAGTAGAGGGTATATTCTCCCCACGAACAGTTGAGGATAGGAACTTAGTGAAGGAGTTGATAAACACAACTAAGGAAACAGCATTAGCCACAGTTATCCCCGCAATACTTGGTGGCGGTGGGGCTACTAAAGCACAACGTAAATTATCAAGGGAAGGATTACATACTATTGCCATCAACTTTGATTCCTACAAAGAGGCTATGGATAAGGCCGTATTGGACGGGTTAATGTCACAAAGCGACTATGACTTAGCAAGTGGAATTATCCAACGTCACAAAAGTAATATTGACAACGCACCGCATAGGGACGCAAAGGGTGGGCTTATTTCAGCAGACAGGCAGTTAGAATATGCTTTCCAATCAACAGTAGAACAGATATACGGCGAACGGGCGGCACAACAGACGGACAAAGTTCAGCGTGAACCACTTGAAGAAAAAATAAAAGAAGCTGAACAAATAAAAAGAAAGATATTTTTAGGAGAAGAAGTCAAAGGACTTCCCCAAGAAGAAAAAGTTGATGAAGTTGATGAAAAGTCGGTAGAAGAAGCAAGGCTTTTAGAGATTGCAGACCAAGCATTAAATAATGTAGCCCCAATAGCGGGTACAGATGGTAACGTAATGGCTATTGACGGGGGTAATTTACTTGAACGTGCGGTAAGTGTTTGGGGTACAGAAGATGTACGCAAAGGGGTTGAATTAAGCCTTGAAAAGCAACTCCAACAAAACCGGGATGAATTAAGTCAAATAGAAAACCCAACAGAAGGGGACAGGGAATACCACAATGAGGTTGAGCAAGAAATACGCCAAAAGCATAAAGAGGCATTAGCCAAAATAAATCAACTGAAAGAGGTTGGGAAGTTGGAAGATATATCACAGCCTATTGAACTTGACCCTACATTGCCGGAAGGATATGAATTACCGGAACAGCCGCAGGTTGAAACAGAGGTTAATATCCCTGAATTACCAAAGCCCACAAAGCAAGAAGAAATTAAAGTACAGAAGGATGCCATAGAAGTAGAAAAGCAACAAGCCATAACAGAAGCCACAAAGCCGGTAGTTGATTTGGAACTTTTAGGGGATGAACAACAGACCATTGATTTGATTACCGAAAAGGCTTCCGGGGACAAGGATGGGGGTAAGGCCAAAATAAGGCAGCACGAACGTATCAGGGCAAGGTTACAAGCACTTAAAGATTTAATTGACTGCGTATGAGTTTAGGATTAGAAGAAAAAATGTCGTTAAAGGTGACTGAAAAGAGGGTCGGGGATATGGCTACGTCCCTCCCAAAACTCATTGAGGCCATCAAAAGGGACGAACAGGCTGATGCAAAATTATTCGCTGCTTTACAGCAAAATAATCAGGCTTTTAGCGTATTTTTGGATAAGTTTAAGGAGTATTTGGAACACGAAAATACCCCCGAAGAACCACCCCAAATTAATGTAAACACACAGCAAGAAAAAGTGGTAGCAGCGATAACTGAACAGAATAAATTACTTGAAACTATTACAAACAACCAAAATACAATCATTGAATTAGTTGGTAAAAAGCCAACAAGGTTAAATGTAACCCGTAACGATTACGGGACAATAAAATACGTTGAAATTCAGTACTAAAAATTAAAAAACAGAAAAGATATGCCAAAAGGTTCAACTACCGCAAATGACGTAATTGATGCCGTTTTACGTGCAGTTGACCCCGCATGGAGAAGCGGGGCTACAAGATACGTTTCATTACACACGGCTACTCCCGGTGCGGGAGGTAGTCAGACAACAAACGAAGCTACATTCGGAAGCTATGCAAGGGTAGCTGTAACCGCTGCCACAGGGTTTTCTGCGGCTTCTGCGGGGGCTACCGCTAACACGGGGCTTATTCAGTTCCCTGAATGTAGTTCAGGGTCGAATACGGTAACTTATGTTGCTATCGGTACTGCCGCTTCCGGTGCGGGGCAATTACTGTATTTTGGGGCATTGACTTCAAGCCGTGATATTTCAACCGGAATCCAAGCTCAGTTCGCAATATCCAGTCTGACCGCAACTGAAAGTTAATGGAAGCACCAAAATACTCATGTAGTAAATGCGGGTTAGCTGTTATAGTTATCCCAAATGGAAAGCCAATTAAGGCTTGTAAGTGTGAAGGAGCAACAATAGTAGCCAACATGGAAGCCACTGTTATCAGGGCTTCCGGGGGTGTAAAAGGATAAATAAATGCCGGGATTTAAAACCATAGGAGAAGTTGTTGACGCTGAATTAAACGGCAAGGTGAGAAATTACATTTGGCGTAAAACGCCGTCACAAGCAACAGTTTCAGGGCTGTGGTTTGATACTTCTATGTCCCCCGGTATGCCGCCGCCACAATATTATATTGGTGGTATTACAACAGCTACGCAGTTAAAGCAGTCAACCGATGGCGGGTTGTATCATGGGCCAAATGTTACACCTTCTGAAAAGTATTTACGCAGTATGACAACAATGGCAAATGCGGTAACAGCATTGCCAATGAATACGATATTATGTGATTACTTGTTGTTTTACCCGTTTATAGATATGGGTACGACAGATCAGCAGGTAATGACAAACGTAAATACATTACCACGATATACGGACGGGAAAGGGGTTCAGGTGATGGCTGTATTAACCAACGCAGGGTTAGGTGGGCAACAGTTCTTTTTTACCTATACAAATTCAGATGGTGTTCCCGGAAGGATTAGCCAAACCGTGACTATGAACACATCAACAGTTGTTGGAAATGTGATAGGTAGTAATACTGCTATTCAAAACGCATCAAATCCTTTTATTGGTCTGCAATTAGGGGATAGCGGGGTAAGGAGTATTGAGGGTATAACTATGCTCGGTGTTGATACGGGACTGTTCGCATTGGTGTTGGTAAAGCCTTTAGCCCAGCATTGTTTCAGGGAAGTAACTGTACCTTATGAGAAAGATTATTTAGTCCCGACAACGGACTTGGTAAGAATATATGATGATGCCTTTTTGGGGATGCTTAGTTTGCCTTTGGGAACATTGGCAGCAACCGTTCTTCGGGGGGATTTAAAAGTTATTTGGACATAAACATTTAAAAATTAAATACAATGGCAGGTTTCGCTTCAAACGACCAAATTATTAACGCACTAAGTTTAGGGCAAAAGTGGGACACCTCTTTTGGTAAAAACTTTAACCCAACAGCCGCAGCCGTAGCAAACGAATGGCACATGATGGCAAGAGGGGCAGGTAATCCTGCCGCTGATGCGTTATTCGATACAGGTGCTAACCTTACGTTTATCCCGGTGGAAGATGTAACTACAAGTGCAGGTTGTTTGCAGCATGGAGGCAACGTACAGGCTTCCGGGTTTTACAAGTTTCTGTTAAGCGGCCATATTGTTTCAGCCGCCGCCACAGTAGTACCTTGCACCGTTGCCTTGCTTGATGTAATAGGATATTACAGGGTTACTTCGGTAACTACCATTACTGCTCAGGCAACAACAAACACTTTGGGGCGTAGTGCAACATTTACAGCAGATGATACCACTGATATAATGACTTACACAAGTGTAACAAGTTTGCCAAGCAATATACTGACAGGTACAAGGGTACGATTAACAACTACCACGACCTTACCCGCCCCACTTGCAACGGCTACGGATTATTATGTGGTAAGATTAAGTGATACAACTTTTAAGTTGGCTACTTCTTATGCTAATGCAATAGATGGTACTGTAATTAACATTACGACAACCGGAACTGGTACGCATACTATCACATGGCTTTTGCCACGATATACAAATGGAGCAGGGGTACAGGCTATTATTTTTAATCCGGCGGCAACGGCTATGGGTGCGGCCACTCCAAACCTTGCATTGGGTTATACCAATTCAGCGCAAGCGGCTTCAAGGGCTACCCCAACTGTTTTGCCAATAGGTAAATCTGCTGCATCAAACAGTCACATACTTTATACTGGTGCAACTGGTACGGGTAAGTACAACTATATGATGCCATTGCAATCCGGAGATAGCGGTATTGCGGAAATCAATACTATACAAAATTCGGTAAACTACGTGTCCGGGACTTATACGGTTGCCTTAGTTAAGGAGATTGGCCGTTTCCCATTAAGCACACTTGGTTTAGCGAGTGAGAGAAACTTTTTGTTTGAGTACCCATCTATGCCAAGAATTTATGATGGTGCTGCAATGTATTTTGCTTTGGGTAGTGGTGTCGCCACCCCTGCTTCAAGTGCAATCAGCGGTCTTTTAACTTTCATCTACGGATAAATGCTAATAGCAAACTATTCATATATCAATCAGATTTGCGGCCATAATCATAGCGGCATAACAAACCCATGTAAGTTTTTAAGACCTCATGTAATGAGGGGGTATTATACTTATTCAGATGCAGGCCCAAATGGGGAACAAATAAAAAGAGATGGCTTCCCGACAGGTAGCAACCCTCCGTATGCAATAGTAATGGGTGATAAAGGTGGATTGCTTTCTTCCTCCAATACTATTTCCGGTGTATCATCAACCTCAATTTCTATGGCAATGGGGTTGGCGGCTCAATCTGCTTTGTCCGGCAGTGGTAATTTAACAGGTGGTTTATCCCTTGTGATACAGCTTGCCTGCGGAATACTCGCAGAAGGTGATATATCCGCATCATTGGTCGGTAAGTTAGAAATGGCTTCCGCATTAGCGGGTCAGGGTGACTTAGAAGCGTCACTTGGCCTGATTGCGTTTGTTGTTTCCGAAATAACAGGTAGCGGATCAGTAGAAGGTACTTTTTACGGGACTGCATCATTAGCAGCGGATATTAGTTCTTCATCAACTCTTAGCCCGGAAAACCTTGCCGCAGCCGTATGGAACTCAATAGCTGCTTCATTTAATACAGCCGGAACGATGGGGGCTAAAATGAATAGTGCCGCAAGTGCGGGCGACCCGTGGGCAACAGCACTTCCCGGTTCGTATTTGTCAACGGAAGCGGGTGGTATCTTAGCCCAAATTCAATATTTGGTTGATGAATTACATAAAATTCAGGGGTTAGATGCCGCCAACCCAATGACTGTAACCCCGACAAGCAGAACTTCCGGTAGCATTGATTTGACAATATCAGGGGATGGGGAAACAGAAACAATCGTAACAAGAAACTAATAAATATGTATCAGCAAACAACGACAACAAGTTCAAACACGGTAACAATAGTTTATCATTTTATTTATGCTTAACCCGCTAAAAATAGCAACTGATGGGTACTTGAAAAGAACCGCAAAGGCCGTTTTAGTAATTGCTGTTTCAGGGTATTTGAGTTTTGGTGGAACCCCACCCGTAAATGAAAACTTAGCTGACGGGTATAGAAGAAGTCATATATCCGAACATATAATTGACAATAAAAAAAGAGCCGAACTATTAAGAGAAGATGAAATGATATTAGCTTTTATAGAGGCTTTTGTAAAAACACTTTAATGGGATTTATAGATTGCATAGTAAAAAGCAAGTTGGCTGACAAGTCAAAGATTGCGGAACTGGAACAAAAAGTAAAGTCATTGGTTGACAATGGAACCAACCCCATTGAAGCAGAACGTATTGTCAAAAACGAATATATCCTATCCGAACAAGAGGCATTAAACACCGAACTCAATACCCTCAAAAAGTCATTGGGGGTAAAGCCTTCAAAACTTTCCCCACAACAAAAAGCCGACACAACAGAAATAGAGAAGCAGTACCAAGAGAAGTTGGCTGAACTTGATACAAATGAACAAGAGCCACCGCCCCCGGCTGAACCCCCAAAAGTAGAACAAGATACAAAAGGTAAGGGACAAAGCAAGGATAAGGGGGTTTTAAGCCACTTGCATAGTGCTAAGAACATACCGGAAGAATCAAGAAACGGATTTGAACGAGAGGGGTTAAAGTACGAAACTAAAAGCCAACAAGAGGCCGAAGCCGTTGCAAAATCTGTAATTGACAAATACGGCATTGATGAAGCCGTTTCTATGGCTGAAAGAATGATGTTTGACGGGGACGTAAACTCTTTAATATTTGCTGAATCCCTTAACAGGTTAAGTGAACAAGAATCAAAGGCCACAACAGAAGAAGAAAAGATGGCTGCGGCTGAAAGGTTTGCAGAAGTTGGTATAGCATACGATAAGTTAGCAAGGTATGGTGGTAGGTTTAACGCTGCCATAAACTATTTCTATAAAAAATCTCCATTAGGTGTTGTATTGATGGAGAACGCAAAAAGAAAAGAAGATTTTGACGATTGGGCTAAGAATAAAGAAAAGTCTTGGAAGGAAGCAATCAAAGACCCTGAATTTGAAAAACTGTTTAAAGAAAAAGTAGAAGAACAGTTAAAGACCGAAAGGACAGAAACCCGTAAAGCCAAAAGAGAAAAAGTACACAAAGCTATTGATGATACAATGGCTAAGTGGGCTAAGAAGTTTAGTGCTAATCTCCCGGAAGGAACTGAAAAAGCAGGGGCAAGCATTGATGTGTTTAAGGCAGCAGCAGCCACAATGAAGGCCGCTTACGATGCAGGGGAAGCTATTGGGAAAGTTATTCAGGACGCTATTGACTACATATCTAAAGAAACAGGGGTAAATGATTGGGATAAGAATGAGTTTAAAGCAGAGTGGGAAGATATTTTAGAGGCAAGACTTACTAAGGAACAATCTAATATTAAAAGGCTCCAAAAGGAGTTAGATAATATCCGGTTGGGTATAGTTAAACAGGCTGATATACAAAGGGAATTATCTGATAAAGAAAAAGAGTTAAAGGACGAAATCTTTGAAGAAAAAAAGAAACTCGGTCTTATTGCTTCAAAACCGCTTCCGAATAAACCTGAAAATAAATTAACACCCGAAGAAGCATCTGTAAAAAGAAAAGAAAAACAGCTTGAAGATTTAAGAGCCGGGATTGTCAAACAACAAACCGAAAAAAGAGAACTTTCCGAACAAGAGAAAAAACTTAATGACGAAATCTTTGAAGAAAAAAAGAAACTCGGTCTTATTGCTTCAAAACCGCTTCCGAATAAACCTGAAAATAAATTAACACCCGAAGAAGCATCTGTAAAAAGAAAAGAAAAACAGCTTGAAGATTTAAGAGCCGGGATTGTCAAACAACAAACCGAAAAAAGAGAACTTTCCGAACAAGAGAAAAAACTTAATGACGAAATCTTTGAAGAAAAAAAGAAACTCGGTCTTATTGCTTCAAAACCAATGAAAGGTTCCGAAGTAGAAGAATCTATTAAAAGGAAAAGAAAGCAGTTAGAGGACTTGAAAAATGGCAAGTATAAGAAAGGGGCTACAAAAAGAGAAATTGAGCAAGAGGAAAAAGAACTGAATGAGCAGATACTTGAAGAAAAGAAAAAACTTGGAATCGTATCTCAACAAATACTTGATAGGTTTAGAAAACGCTTAAAGGGACTTACCGAGAAGCAGAAGGACAGTGTAATACAGAGGTCATATATAGAATTAATAACAAATGACGCACTTAATTTTGAGGATTTACGGAACATAATTGCAGAGGTTGTGGGTAAGAAGGAATTAACCACGGAAGAACAAGCCCGTATGAAAGAATTGGTTAATAAAGTCAATTCCATCGAAAAGGCAGCAGAAGCAGTAAGGACAGAGAGAACACAAGAGGCAAGGGACAGATTTAGGGAAGTCCAAAAAGAGGCTTCATTTGCTTCCAAAGAGTTAAGCACAATGTTCTACAATAAGCCGGATATTATCAAGAGGCTTAACTCTATAATGATACTTGGCACACTTGGCCCCGTTTCATTGGTGGTAAACATAACGTATAATATTTGGAACCAATTAGCACTCCGTTTCCCGGTTGGGGTATTTAATACGTTGGTTGACTTGGGGCTTACAAGATCGGCTAAACTTGCGGGGAGTGAAATACATCAAGAGTATAACGTAATTAAAGGGCAGGCTGAATTTTGGAGTAAGTTGGGAACCGGATTAAAAGAATCGTTTGAACAGATTAAGACAGGGTTAAACAGGATGGACTACACCCAAAAAGAAGTTTATCAAGAAGCAATACGTCCGTTTGATTCCCTGAAAGACTTGTGGAAGAACGCTAAAGGAGAAACAAACCTTACCCGTTCCCAATGGTGGGATAAGTTCATACAAGGATTCCCGCTTATGGGTATGTATGCAGAAGGAGTAGCAAGGGCATTGAACATAGGGGATAAGCCACAACGATTTGCCGCACAAGGGGCGCAAGCTGCTTCATTCGCTAAGGGTCTTGGGCTGAAAGGAATTGACTACGACATATTCATTGACTTCCCACGGGCAGAGGCTTATAGAGTGTATAAAGCACTTGGTAAGACAGATGAAGAAGCTATGACCGAAGCAGACGTTGTAGAAAGGGCTATTGTACGTGAAGGGGAAAGGGCTACGTTCCAACAAGATAACCTGCTTAATGACAAGTTATCTCAACTATTTGGTGGTAAGAATAGCGGGATAGGCGGGGCTATCAAATCACTTGCCGTTTCCCCGTATGTTAAAATTCCTTCAAATGCTTTTTGGAGTTATTATAATCTTATCAACCCGGAGGTGGCAGCCGTTCAATCCGCATACCTTTTTAAAAAGGCGCATGATTTAAGGCAGAAGAATGAAATGGCTGATGCACGTATGTCAGCAAGAGAAGCAAGGTACTGGTTGGCTCACATGGTAGTTGGTATGAGTATGAGGGCAGTTGTCTTATCAATGGTTAAGTCAGGAATGTTTGTACCTGCATCTGATGAAGATGATAGCAAAAAGGAACGTGAAGCCATGTCACTTTATGACAGGGGCGGTACGGTTAATATCGGTGGTGTTAAGGTTGCGAATAAGTGGTTTGCACAATTCGGGATGATGGGTAATGCTATTGCTAAGAAGTATCAGGATATGACCCCCGAACAAAAAGAGAACCAAGAAACTTTTTGGAATACGATATTCGGTGGAATGGAAGCAGACGCATTAAAAGAATTGGAGAACGGGATTTTTGCAAATAGTTCTTCGTTGCTTCAATGGTATAGTACGGGTAAGCCGGACAGGTATTTAATGAATACAATAAACCTGCTTTCAAACATACTCCAACCTGCGGGTATAGCCCAAATAAACAGGGCAAGGATAGATTATGTGACTTCCGCACAAGGGGACACTTTTATGCAAAAATTGAATCAAAACTTTGCCCAAAGGTCAACTCTTTACAGAAACATATTTGACGTTCAATTAAAGTACAAAAGGGATATTTGGGGGCAGAAAATACCCAAAGAAGGAAACACGCTTTCAAGAATGTTTGGTATATCAAAAGACAACCCAAAGATATTCGCAAGGCCGGTTTATAATGATTATTTGAGGACTATGGATGCAGGGTTCTTACCACCGATAGCCCCAATGAAACTTAACGACAAAGCACTTACTACGGAACAGTATGAGAAACTTCAAAACTATGTAGGGGCTGCAAGAATAGCATACATTGAACCTTATGTTAATGGTGCTGTAAAAGCGGAAGGGTTTAATGAAAAGTATTCAGAAATGTCAGACAGCCGGAAGAAGTTTGCATTAAGCTATTGGTATGACAAAGGGCTTAAAGTAGGGAAGGAAAAGTTTTATAAAGAATACCCCGAATTAATCCCTGCTAAAGAAGATGTTGATTATGTAGAGGAAGTAGAAAAAGATATTTTCAGAACACTTCAAAATTTAAAATAAATGAACAGATACGAAATCCTTAAAAACCGTCTTGGGTTAAGTGGTGGAATTGGTGGCGGAGAAGTCCCCAAAAAAGACCCACCCCCTTCCGGCCAATTATCGTACCCTCAAATAAATCAATGGTCTGATTTTGTAGAAGGTAATCCTGGAATAAAGGGGATGGATTCTATGTGGAACGCATTTTCTTCAAAGTACCCCCAATCGGGTATAGATAGGCAGGTGTTAACGTCAAATCTTGATATTCTTATGAAGCGTGTTCAAGATACTGGTAGGTCATGGGGGGAAGACACCCCGCATTTGCTTACTCCCGGTATGTCATTCCCAAAAATGTTTTTTAATGGAAAGCCTTATGGCAGGGTTAATGCTATGATGCAAACAGAAACGCCTATCCCGCAGCCGCCTCAACAATACCCGGAGCGTCTTATTTCAAAAGAAATACCTGACAGTGTAAAAGATTTTTGGTGGGATGAAAACAAGGGGTTATGGGCTTACGATGACCCGCATGAAGGAGTAATTAAATACGCACAAAAATCAGCGGGGAATACCCCTAAAATGAGGGAAATAGCAAAAGCGGCGGCAGAAAATAAACAATCAACACTATGACCGAATTAGAAAAGGAATTAGAACATTACAAAAAGGTATTAGGCGTTGGGGAGCATAATCCCGTACTAAATGCGTATAAGGTTTACGTTAATCAGTTGCAGCAAAGGGTAGAATATTTAAATGTATTTCAACTGAAAGATAAAATAACAAAACACGCAAAGGACGATTCTGAATACGCAAGGGCTATGGACTTAATTGATTCCATACCAAAAATGATTACGTCAGTAAATGACTTGCAGGTTCAGTTGAAAGTAACGTATAACCCGGATGATGAAAAGCCAAAACAACGGGCAACGTCACCACAATCATTAATGTTAGAATAATGTTCTACCCGATAGAAAATGGAAGTGTTTATGAAGTCCCGGATAATGCGTTTGGGTTCATATTTCATTGCAACGTGCCTCCTATTGGGTATGGGGTAAATTCAATTACTGGTAAGTTGCAGAAAACCGATATTATTAAGCGGTCTGAAATAGAGCAAGAGCAGTATTGGGAACGATACCACTTACCTAAAAATTGGCAAGAAAGAAGGGAAGTAGAAAAGCGTAAGCAAGAAATAGATAAGTATTACTTTGACCCGGAATTAGAACAGATACGTCAGAGGGAGTGGAAAAGAAGGCTTTGCGGTGTTTGGTTTTGGAACTACAACCCAAAGAAAGGCCATAGTGAATGTTTATACATAACCGGAACACACTACTTGTATTCTACCTATTGGAAGTTTCAGGGGAAGTTTATGGATTTCAGGATAAACGACATGGAATTATGGTATGTCGTAAAGTATTGCGAAACTGACCCAAACTGTCTTGGAATAAATGAAATTACAAAGCGTAAATTAGGTAAGACCGCCCGTTTGGGTTGTTGGCTATTTGAAAGAACAAGCCGCCCCCCATTCAACCAACACGCAGGACTTCAATCTAAGGCCGATGATGATGCAGAAGAAGTAATGAAGAAAGCCATTGTAGGGCCGTGGCAAAAGCTACCCGATTTCTTCCGTCCTACTTATGATATTATGAAGGGGGACGACCCAAGTGAATTAAGATTTTTTCACGCATCAAGAAGGGGTAGTTCGGTTGAAAATGCTTTAGATTCTGAACCTGCATTAGAAAGTTGGATAGACTTCGGTGCATCCGGGGAAGCCGTATATGATGGCCCTGAATTGGATAGTTACGGAAGTGATGAAAGTGGTAAAACAAAAAGGCCAGTCAGTATAAAGGAAAGACAGAACGTAGTAAGGTATTGCGCTGAAATTGACGGAAATTTCCATGAGGAAAGGGACGGTATTATAAGAGCAAGAAAGCAATGGTACACAACAACCGTAGAGATTGAGAAAGACAAAAAAGGTGTTGTAGAAACCGATAATGATGACTTCCAGGATATGACCGCAAATAGCAACCCAATGGAAAGGGATGCTAACGGAAGAACGGGTACAGGGCTTTATACTTATTTCCTACCTGCACAAAAGGGGATGCGGTTTGATAAGTACGGGTTCCCTAACGAAGAAGAAGCATTACAGTTTATAAACAATACCATTGAGGCGTACTTAAAAAAGAATGACCTACGTGGTCTTAGTTCATTCAAGAGAAAGAACCCACGGTTTTTCAAAGAGGCATTTTCGGTTGACGGTATCATGTCGCTGTATAACCCTGAATTGCTGAATATCCAGTTAGATGCAATAGGGTGGAATACCAAACTTACTGAATTTGGGGACTTGAAATGGAAGGACGGGTTTGAGTTTGAAAGGCCGGTAGTAAAAGACAACGGGGAAATAGAATATGAGTTAAACGAAGTGGTGTGGGAACCTAACCCTAACGGGAGGTTTGAGAAGGTTGTTGGATGGTGGCCTAAAGATAGCAACAAGGTATATAAGAACGGGTCAAAGTACCTTCCAAACAATAATTGGGCATACAGAATAGGGTGTGACCCATTCAAATACGATAAGACAAAAGAGAACAGAAGGTCTAATTGTGCCGCCTTTGCGTATCAAATAAAAGACGAACTTTGTCCTAACGATGAATTTAACGATATGTTTACGTTGAGGTATGCTTTTCGTGCCGACAGTACCCGTGAATCAAATATGGATATTTTAAAAATGGCATGGCTTTGCGGGTGTCAGGTGCTTTTTGAAAGAAACGTAAACCATTGGAAAAACGACTTTAAGGATGCCGATTGTGACGCTTTCTTAATGTACCTGCCGGGAGAGCAAGAACCCGGAATGTATAGTGACGGTGCAGGGACAACGGTGCAGCTTATTTGTAGATACACAGAAGCGTACCAAAATGAGTTTATTAAAAAAGTCAGATTTAAAACTCTTTTGAGGAAAGATACAGGGTGGTTAGGGTTCAAAGTAGAAGATACCCAAAAGTATGACGAACCAATGGCAGCAGGGTTTACCCTTATCGGTGTAAAGGGGAAAAGATATGTCAAGCCAAATCAACAAATGCAAGACATAGAATCAGTAATGCCTTTAAACAAAGCAATTTAATAAAACATGAGATACGAAAGTTTAGGTCAAGGTAGCCAATTCCCCTATCCCGACAATTCCCTTCCAGCAGATGAAAAGGGTAAGGATTTTTGCGTTCAGTATGCAAAAGCAGCGTACTACGATTTTCAGTATTCCTATCCAAAAGGTGTATTTGCATCCAATGGTGGGGACTACGAAAAATATAGAATGTATGCACTTGGAAAGCAGCCTATATCCATCTACAAAAAAATGTTAGGGGTTGACCAACAAACAAACAACACATGGCTGTCTATTGATTGGTCAGTACGTGCCGTTGTTTCAGGGTATAGGGACAAGGCTATCTCCCGCCTGATGAAAGAAGATTACAGCGTAGTAGCTACCCCTATTGATATGCTTGCCAAAACAGAAGAAACAGAATACTATTCTGACATGAAGGCAAGGCTTATGGTTAGGGAAATGATGATTAAGCAAAATCCTGAACTTGCATCCCACCCGCTTATCCAATTACAGTCAGGGGAACCAATGGACTTGGAAGAAATGCAGATGCGTGTGGAACTTGGAGAACAATTCAACCGTAGCAAGGATGCTGAATTGGCTATTGAACTTGGACTTTATGAAAACGATTACAAGTCATTCCGCAGGGCTATCTATGAAGATTTATTTGACTTCGGGGTAGCGGGTTGTAAGGATTGGTTGGGTGATGATAATAAAGCAAAGTTCCGTAGGGTAAACCCGGAAAGAGTTGTTGTATCATTCTGCAAGGATGCTACGTTTAAGGATATGGTACACGCAGGGGAAGTCATTGATGTACCCCTTATTGAACTTGCTACCATTACTGATGCTAACGGGGATAGAATGTTTAGCGAAGACGATTTGCAGGAATTTGCTTTTTCCCTTGCAGGGAAGTTTGGCAACCCCGCCACAGTAGGGAAGAACAGCGGTTGGTTCAAGCCATACGATAAATTCAAATGTCAGGTTCTTGATATTGAGTTCTACACCTACAATGAAGAAACATACTCATACCGTAACGATGCCAACGGGAACCCCGTAGTAAGAAAAGAAAGGTCAGGCCGTGGGGAGAAAACAAACCCACGCTACAAAAGGAAAACTATTCAGTACGTTTACAAATGCAAGTGGATTGTGGGTACTGACAAGGCTTACGATTTCGGTATGGCTTACGACCAAAAGAGGGCTAACGAACCCGCTAAGAAAGCCAAAACAAAACTGTCCTATAATTTTTGCGCTTACAACTTCTATCAAATGAAGGCGCAAGGGTTCATGGAAAGACTTGTCCCATACCTTGACGACTACCAACTGACCATATATAAGATACAGAACTTTAAGAACAGGGCAGTGCCGTCAGGATGGTGGATTGACCTTGACGCACTTGAAAACGTAGCGTTAAGCAAAGGTGGTGCAGCTATGCAACCCAAAGAACTACTGCAAATGTTTTTTGAAACGGGGGTGCTTGTGGGTAGAAGTCAGGACGCAGCCGGGAACCCGATGGGGCCAAATTGGAAACCCGTTATCCCTATTGAAAATACGGCAGCAAGTGAGTTAGCAATGTTCTATCAGGACTTGTTGAACACTGTAATGACTATTGAGAAAATGACAGGGTACAACGATATTACAAGCGGGAACCCGAACCCTAAAACTCTTGTCCCCGGCTACGAAATGGCACAACAAAGCACAAACGATGCCTTGTACCCGATGGCCTTTGCGGAAGAATACCTTACCCTTTGCCTTTCAGAAGATGTTCTTTGCCGGATGCAGCAAGGATTAAGAAGGGGTGGGATTTCAGGATATGCCCCCGCACTCAATACCAATACTTTGAGGGCTATCCAACTTAACCCCGGAATAAAATTAAGGGACTACGGGATTGAACTGCAAAAGAAAACCACAGACGACCAAAAAATGTGGTTATTACAGCAGATGCAACAGGATATTGCCAATGGCTATCTGAACACAAGTGATGCCGTAATGTTGGTAAATACTCATAATGCCAAGCAAGCGCAAACTATATGGTCATACAGGGTCAAAAAAGAGAAAGAACGGGTGCAGGAATACGAACTGCAAAAAATACAAATGAACAATCAGGGGGCTTCCGAAGCGGCTCAGATGGCAGCCCAACTCAAAGCCCAAGAGATTGACCAAGATTGGCAATACAAGCTACAAGAGAAGCAAATGGAGTTACAGGCCACCCTTGCAAGCAAGCAAATGGAACTGCAAGCCCAACTCCAAATGAAGCAGCTTGAAATGCAGGTTAAGTACCAAATAGGGGCTGAATTGAACGATGCCAAGAGGGACGTAGCAAGTACCACCGCCGAAGCCAAAATCATAGCGGCTGATATAGATCAGGACGGGAAGGCTATTGCGGCTGAAATTCAAGGGGTTCACAGCCAACAAAAACAGGAAATTGCTAACCAAAAGCCACAAGCCCCGGCAAAAAAGTAATGGGACTGGACAAAGTGCGTATTTCTGTAAGTAACAATAACTTGACACAAAAAAATAGATTTGGTAATTAAAAAAAGCCGTATATTTGCGGTAACAATCAATCAACATGGTAAGAAAATTCTATGACCTTGCGGGTGCAGAAACAGGCGGTAACAACATAGCCGCTTTAATGGCAAAATCCGGGGTTATAAATGAAACAGACAATATGGTGGCAACACCTGTTGAAATACCGGAGATTAAGGCGGAAACGTCACAGACAGATGGTACTCCCGTTGCGACAACGACTGACCTTCCTGCTGCTGAAACGGCAAGTCCTGAAACTCCTTCGCAAACTGAAACGGTTGTGGAATCTGTAAAACCCGTAGAAGTACAGGCACAGGAACCAGTAAAGCCGATAAGTCTGCAAGAAGTTCTTAGAAACAATCAACCCGAAGTAATTTTAAAGGAACTTGGGTTTGATGACAACTTGGTGGGTTTTCTTAAAGAGTTTAAGGAACTTGACCCTAAAATGGTCGCTTTCTTGAACACTTGGAAAACAGGTGGTGATATACAGGCGTATGTCAGGGAAATGTCCACGGATTACACAAAGATGCCAGCCGAAGAAGTGATGCGACATCAACTTAGGCAGGAATATCCCAACGCATCCGAAAGACAACTTGATATTCTGTATCGGAAAGAAGTTGCTGAAAAGTACAATCTTCAATCAGAAGATGAAACAGAAGCGGAAGAAGGCAGATTGCTTTTGGAAGCCAAAGCGGATAAGTACCGGACGGATTTTGCCCAAAAGCAACAACAATTTCTACTACCCAAAGCACCGGAGCCGAAAGCCGAACAACCCAATTTGGAGTTGGAAAGGCAAAAGCAAGAGTTTGAAGCGTATAAGTCAGTCGTTGCACAGCACGATTTGACCCAAAATATTATCGCCACGAAGCAATTCAGTATTGGCGAAGGGGCGGAAAAGTTTAATTTCCCCGTAGACCCGCAAGGGCTTACCGATTTGCTCTATGACAGTGATAAATGGGCAGCAAGCCTCTACAATGAGGACGGAAGCCCTAAAGTTGAACACCAACTTTTAGTCGCTGCGGTAGCAAAATACGGGGAGAAGTTTTTAAATGAGTACGCAAAACACTTCAAATCTTTAGGCGGCAAAGCTGTCATTGACCCATTAGAAAATGCAAAACCTGTTGACGGCGTACAACCCGCACCAACGCAAGCAGCACCTAAAAACGCTGCCGAAGCAATGGCAAGAGGGGGGACGTTCAACAACGGTGGCTACCGATAAAATATTGAGGGTTGTGGGACTAAGCGAAAAGTAAAAATTTTTCTTAACTCACAATTTTACTCAAAATGGCAGTAACACAAGGAACCGTCATCAAGTCGTTTGTATCGGCTGTTGACTTTTTGGATCAAAGGGACATAGACCCTAATATATATGACCAAAGTCGGGATAGAGCCTTCACCGATATTATGAAAATCGTGAACCGCTACAAGCCCGCAACAATGTTCTACTATCACAACTTCGTGAACAACGATGTGTATGAAGTAGGTACAATCAGTGCAGTAACCTCCACAGGCCTTGCACAAATCCAGTTCACAATTAACGTAGCAGACACCTTCCCCCGTGTTGGTGATTTGATTATGACCTCCAACGCTAACAACGTAGCGAAGCAAGGTCGTATTCAGGCCGTAACTTTCGGTTCCGGTACTGCAACCCTGACCGTCCGTTCAGTAGGTGGTAACGCCTCCCCGCTGTACGCAACCGTGAATGATAAAGTGGCTTTCAGTTCTAACGCATTTGCGGAAAAATCTGATGCCCCTACCAATCGCCGGTACGGTCTGACCAAGTACTACAACAACATTCAGATTTTCCGTGAAGTAGACGAAATCTCTGACGTACAGAAGGTGGCTAAGATTGAAGTAAACGTAGGTGGTGACTACCATATCCTGCCTTACCAAATCGTTCAAAAGTACACCAAACTGCAAGGTGATATTTCCGTACAGATGCTCGCAGGTACACAGTCTACTACCCTGTTCAATGACACCAACCCGTTCTTGGCTGACCCTTCAAGCGGTCTGCCCATTCAGACAACTGGTGGTCTTGACTGGTATGTAACTACCTATGGTATCTCTGACCAATCAGCCGTACTTGGTACATTTGGCTTTACCGAACTTGATGACATTTGCGACAACTTTATCGCTAACAAAGCCCCCACAGACCAAATGGTTTTCATGGGAAGTCGTGCTTATGCGGTACTTAGCAAATTCCTGAAAAACCTCGGTTCAAGCGGTGTTACCTCTGTCCGTCTGAACATTGATGGCCGTACACTTGATTTTGAAGTTGAGCAACTGAAATACCGTGGCTACACCTTCGATTTCGTACACGTACCCATCTTCGACCATCCCCAACTGTTTTCCTCTACTCTGCGTGCAGACGTAAACGGTTCTCTGTACTTCGTACCGAAAGACCAAGTAGATACAGTTGACAATGGCCGTCAGCCCCGTATGCAAATCCGCTACACTCCTTCACCATTCGCAGGTGCTAATGGTTCATCCAATGGCATCGTGAAAGAATGGAGAACAGGCGCACTCGCAGAAGTACCTACTTCAAGCGTAACCCAACTGCATACCGACTGGTACACAGCGCAAGGTTTGGAATGTCTGGCCGTTAAGCACTTCCAAAAATACCGTGTGGTATAAGTTTTCTATAAAGGGTGGTGGGGCGTAGGAACCCACCCCCTTCTTTTTATTAACAATCAAATTTCAACAAAATGCAATTAGAACCAGTAGCACATTACAACAACCTGTCAGCCAAATTAAGAGAGGAAATCGAAGCAAAGCTGAAAGGATTTGGGAAGTCAGTAAGGTACAAGTTTGAGATTTCAAAACCAAACCCTGACCCCGCAAAATATAACGGTGATACAGTATGGCCGAACCGTTACACTTTAGACCCCGCAGTATGGGACATAACAGACCCACACGAAACAGCCGGGAAGTCTAAAAGTAAAAAGATTGGGATTGTTGAGGCCGTAGATGAAAATGGGAAGCCAAACAGATTCAGAAAGATTCGGGTTATGGCTCCGCAAAAAGGAGTTCTTATTTTAGACTTGGAGAATCAGGATGACTACTACACAGCCTTTGCATTGGAACTTCACCCTAAGTTAATTGGGGGAAAGTTTGAAGATAAAAATGCTTACCGTGTAGTAACAAGGATTGACGAAAATGCAGAAGCGGAAACTAAGCGTAAAGAACGCACAGCCCGTAAGAAGGCTCTTGATGCTGCCGAAGAAATGTCAGACCAAGATATTGTAAACTTCTCTGATGCAATGATGTGGGATAGCGGGGAACCTGCTAATATCCTGCGGAACAAAGTAGAGGAACTTGCTGAAACTGACCCTGAATTTTTCAACGACCTGATTGAGAAAAAAGAAGTTGGAACAAGGGCATTAGTTAAGCAAGCACTTGACAAAAGGATTATCACACATGACCCCGTAGAGAACAAATTTATGTGGGCATCAAATATGCAACTGATTACTGCATTACCCGTGTCCATGACCGCTAATCACGTTCAACAGTTTTCCGAATGGTTAGTAGTAGGGGGAACGAAAGCAGAAGAAGTTCACAAGAAGATTAAGGAGTTGTCAAAGGCTCCGTTGAAATAGTTGATTTGGTTGTTAGACGGGCTGCGGCCCTGACCGGGATGGCTACGTTCGTAGTTCCTGACTTTTTTCTAACAAGTAATTAAAAAATTAAGATGGCAATCGTAGCTAATTTTTCAGCGTCACAGACCCCCGGAGTTCCCGGTACTATTTTACTTACAGATACAAGCACCGGGACGGACGTTGCAGTAACGCAGCGTAGGGTTTATATCCAAACCGCTGCGGGGGATTACTTGGTAGAAGAAGGGGTAACAACTGAATATTCACCGTGGATTGACTTCCCGGCCACAACAGAACTTACGCTTACCGATATTTTAGATAAAGATTATGGGGTAAGAATAGTTTGTCAGTGGCTTGATGTTAGCAACACGGTACTTTACGACAAAACTTTGTACTATGGGTTTACCTGCTACAATGAGGATTTTGATTATCAACTTACCCAAACCGTAGCAGGTAATCCCCTTTTAATTTCAGACAACAACTTTTGGGGAAATAAGTCAACGCTTCGTGGGTACATTGATAGCGGGAATAACGCAATCACAAGGAACAGTGATACCGCCGCAGCCCAACAATGCTATGACTTAGCCACAAACATGAGGATAAATTCTCAGTATTTCTTTAACATAAACTCTTAATTCATGCCGACTATTGCTTCGATTGTTAGCATATATCCAATAGCGCAATACTTGGCTACTATTGATATTAATAAGAGAGGGCTTTATGGGGGTGGGGTAGATTTGCAACTCCCCGAAAAGATAAGGAATATTGGAATGTCAGTAGAAAGGATTTACAACGATGACCCAACTGATACAACACTGACTTCAACAGCAAATTACTTATACGCTTTAATGGGTAAGTATGGGATGCAAGCGCAAGCGGTAACGGGTATAGCAGGGTCGATAGCCGGAATTATCTCAAATGTTCAGTCGCCGCTTCCGCTTGACTTTGAAGTTACTGCGTCAAGTATTATTTCAGACGGGGAAAACACAAAAACATTTACTGCATTTATAGGTCGTAATATTGAATTTACAAGGGGCGGATTAACCCAAAATACAACTAATATAGGCGGTAGTTACTATAATTGGAATAAGGTAACGGGTGAATTTTTCTGTTATCCTAATGCTTCACTTACTGAGCTATTCAGAATAGTACCCGTATAAAAAATAACTTTAAATGAAAAGAATATTATTTCTCATTTTACTCTTTGTGGTTTCAACGGCTGTAAAAGCACAGTACCCCGTTACTCAATTCTTGGGTTCGGATAGTGCTATGGTAAAATCAAGGGGTGGGCTGCAAGGACGATTCGCCCCTATCCCATTTACAGATACTACTTCTGCTAACCTGTCCCGCATAAGCCAATACCCCGGTGCATTAATCTATACATCAGGGGTGGATAAGTATTGGTATAGAAGTTCAAGTGCAAAAGCGTGGATTGAGTTTACAAGTTCAGGTGGGTCTACTGTAAATATCTATAACTCTGATGGAGCACTAACTGGCGCAAGAACGGTTGACGGGGATGGCAATGGGCTTCAATTTAACTCATTTAGATGGTTTGCGGTGGGGGCTGATAGCGTGCAAATAGCTTTAAATGCAGGTGTATTTAGGGTGACAGGAATGACTTCAACCCAAGATACTTCTACATATAAACCAATAGTCGTAGACCCAGTTACAGGTAGAGTTATGCAGTCGTCTTATTGGTACGGGGGTTCAGGTGGAAGCGGGGCTGACAGTTCAGTATTTGCAACTCTATACAGGGTTGATTCGGCTAAAGCGAATATCCGTACATCATTAAATACTAAAGCCGATACCGGATCGGTATGGAAGAGAGCAGGTAATGCAGGAACAGGTGCCTCTGATTTTATAGGAACTATTGACGTTCAGCCAATACGGTTCAGAATTAACAATGTTCCGTCTGGATATATATCTGCATCTGACGGTCTTCCTTATCCTGTAAGCGATGGCGGGTCGGTTCGATTAGGTCAGTATGCGGGCGTAAATTTAGGAGATACCAACGAACTTAGTACGCTAATAGGATATGGTGCTGGATATAGCTTAAAGGCGGCAGCCGGTGGACAATCGGTAATGATTGGCAACTGGGCTGGATACCTAACTGATTCAACAACTGACGTTTTTGGAAATAGAAGTGTATTAATTGGGCAGTCTGCTGCATTTCGTAATAAAGCAGGAGCAAGTCTCACGTATGTAGGAACATTTGCAGGTGAGATGAATAACGTAGGCGCAGCCAATACCGGTATCGGAAGGGATGCGATGCGGTCAAACGTTGACGGTTTAAATAATACAGGAGTAGGACTTTTTTCATTGCTATACAATACCACCGGAATAGATACTATTTCTGTCACAAATCCGGGAAGCGGATATACTTCGGCAACCGTTACTATATCTGCGCCCCCTACTGGGCCTCCGGGTACGTACTACGCAACGGCAACAGCAACAGCGATAATTGATGGTGGAGAAATAACAGGAATAGAAATAACAAATCCGGGTGGCGGGTATTCTCTTGTAAGAAGTGCATACCATACCGGGATAACAGTAACTATTACAGGAGATGGAGTTGGAGCAACCGCCGCAGTCACAGCGACAAAATCAGGTAGTTACAATACTGGTATTGGCGCAGGCGCAGGGATGAATGGTAAGAGAGGGAGTGGTAACTCGTCTTTGGGGTATCTTGCATCATGGAGGGCTGATGATAGCTATATGACTTTACTTGGTTATGGTACAGGAGCCGGAACAGGTGCGCCAACTACTATGACAAATTCAGGGGCAATCGGGTATGATGCTAAAGTATCAGCAAGTAACACAATCGCAATAGGTAAAGCTAATACAAAAGTTGTTATAGGCGGAGAAACAACTACCGCAGGTTTTGAGGTTATAAACTCAAGCGGGGCTATTATTGACAGTATTAATATTGATGCAAAGGGGTTAAGTTCAGGAGAGCTGACTTCTATGGCTATTGGAATAGGAGCCATGAAAAATGCAACAGGGATTTATTCGACAGCTTTAGGATATAAGTCTCAGGAGATACCGGGTGGCTCATCCAGTGTGGCGCATAATACATCAGTCGGTTCATTTTCATTAAGAAAAGTCAACCAATATGGGAATAGTGCATTTGGGTCAAATTCAGGCATAAATATAAGTGGAGGTTATAGAAATACAGGAATAGGAGCATATACAATTTATAGTGATACAAATGGTGTTTCAAATACAGGGGTTGGTTTTTGGTCGTTAAACTCACTACACGGCAAAGACGATCTTTCATATGGCGTTTTTAATTCCGCACTCGGGGACGGGTCAGGAGCAAGTATAACTACTGGTTCGAAAAACACGGCTTTAGGGGCATACTCTATGGGTCTTAGTACTCTTTCTTTTTTCCCCGGAACCGCTCAATTAAGCGGCTCAAACAACACAGGCGTTGGGGTTGGTTCTTTATTTTATTTGTCATCTGGTTCAGATAATATTGGTGTTGGGTATAATTCAGGAATAAGTTTAACAACAGGTTCTTATAATGTAATTATTGGCAGCAATTCAGGATCAACAATAGCCACGGCAAACCGCAGAATAATTATATCCGATGGCGAAGGAACAAGCCGGTTAGAATTTGACAGCGTAGGTAACGGATTATTTACTGGGACGGGAGGAAGCCGCATGAATATCGGTACAACTGCACAGAGGCCAACTCCGGCAGCAGGTACAATCAGGTGGAATACAGATTCAACAGGGTTTGAATATAGTAATGGCACTACGTGGGAAATGTTTGGGAGTGGTGGCGGCGGGGCTTCCGATACATCTGTTTTTATTGTTGATACAACTTACGCTCCAATAGCAAGCGTAATAAATACAGATACAATCAGGTTGAAATCTATTGAGGTGCAATATAACGGCGTACCGATACCGCCAACGGAGACAGATAGCACGCTTATAGTAAACATTGTGCCAACCGACACAACTACTGTCCCACTAATGACATTCTCCGCAGGGGCGGGGTTTGTAGCAGATACATCTATGGTTACAGATAGTTCTATTTTTGGCTCTCTTTTTACAGGTCAGTACGAATATACTATAAAGCAAATACAAGCTGTTATAAAGGGGGATTCGGGAGATAGCATTGTAGTTAAGATAGTATATAACGATTCATTCAACGTTGATGGGACAAAGATTAATGCAGCAGGGTTATCAATAAGCAACAGGTTTACGGGCGACCAATTTACAATATCAACCAATAGGACTATTCCGGTAAATAGTTGGCTTTGGGTAAAGCCTGAATCTGTAATTACAGGTAAAAAACCTAAATATGTTTCAATAACACTTCTTGGGTATAAAACATATATCGCACCATGAAAAAACTACTACTCATATTTTTCCCTTTCAGCATTAATGCACAAGCGCAGGTAATTAATGCCTCCTCACCTTACAGGGTAAGTGCAATAGAGACGTGTAGTTATTTGCTTAATCAATATAGCGGAGCGGCGGCGGCGTATTCGTTGAGAAAATTGGACTGCGGATATAGTGGCAGTGCAATAAAAGTAAGGAGGTCATCTGATAATACTGAGCAAAATATTGGATTTGAAACAAATGGGGGTCTTGATACAAGTGCATTGAAAGATTTTATTGGATCGAATAACGGGTATGTTTCTGTATGGTACGACCAAAGCGGGAATGGATTAAATGTTTCACAAACAACATATAGTAATCAGCCAGTCATAGCAACATCTGGTGTTATAGAAAGACAAAGCGGGCTCCCGTCTATTAAATTTGTCGCATCCAACTCGAACTATTTTAGCGGTGGTAACATATTGAATAACGATTCGCTGATTCTTAATGTTTATTCTGTTTCAAAATTAGGGTCAGCCGCAACTCAGGCAATAATTTCTAAATCTAATGGAGATGTGGCGTCTAATAAATGGACGCTATTTAAACTGTCTGGCAATGCTCAGGCTTGGTATATAGATGGATTCACAAATAGAAGCGCATCTGGATCGTTTTCATCAACGTCAAATACATTATTCCAGTATTATGCCAATAAATCAACCGACACAGTTCAAGTACTAACCAACAATACACAGCTTGCAGTAAATACTTCTGGTATTTCTGATGGTGCGTGGAGCACAACTTATACTTTATACATAGGTGCATATAATGGTAGCGGTGGGAATGTGACAATATCAGGGTTTTATTTAGATGGAACTATACAAGAGATAATTATATATAAAAAGGCATTAAACAGAAGCTCTGTTAATTCATTAATAAACTCGTATTATTCTTTATATTAAATATTAACTGATGAAAATATTTTTATTACTACTTTTCTTATTACCGTTTACTGCATTTTCACAAGTTGATGCTGCCGTAAAACAAATCGTGAAATCAGAAATATACCCGCTTGCCGCAAAAATTGACAGCCTAAATTCAGGCGTATACTTTGACACGATTTTGATTATAAATGTATCAAAACCTGGAAGCGTAGATACGATAATGGAGCCGGGTATTTATAAGCTGACCATAGAGGGTAACGCATCAGCGGTAAGGCTGATATATGTCTCCCGCAGCGCATCCGGGATATTGTCCATCAGGACGGCAAACCCGCTTACATGGTCAGGGGTGGGGACATGGTCAACAAGCGTGGTGAATAACAGGGTAATTGTTTCAACAACGGCATCCAATATCATTTATAAACGTGAAAAATACTGATATGAAGTTTATCCTTTCAATACTCATTTTCCTTTCCCTGTCTGCCAGCGGCACGATTAAGTATATGGCAACAACCGGGAATAACGGGAATGCGGGAACAATCGGCAGCCCGTGGCTTACAATCGAATACTCAGTTTCCCAATTATCCGCAGGGGACACGCTCTATATAAGAGGAGGTACATATTATTCCACTAAAGCCAGTTCAGCGGTAAACAGGTTTCAAATCTCAAGTTTAACAGGGTCGTCCGGTGCATGGTATTATATCCTAAATTACCCCGGAGAACAACCCGTATTTAATTGTGGGGACGTTTATGTGGCAGGAACCGCCGGAGATGGGCCGGTAGGGTTGAAGGTTAATGACTGTTCCTATATTCACATTCGGGGCATTAAGATTGAAAGGTTAGATCAAAACCCTGCGGGGATAAATACACCTGCGGGAATTATCCTTTACAATACCCCAAATTACATTTTAGAAGGTATGTGGGTTGACGATATAGAAGGATACGGGTATTACTTTCAAGGCGGCAGCTCAAACGGTACAGTAGTAAATTGTGACGCTTCCCGATTGATTGACCTATATACCGGATTAGGCGGGGCTAACGGCTTTAATATCACAGGAGGGGACGCTTCCACAAATATCACTTTTAAGAAATGTCGGGCGTGGTATTGCTCGGATGACGGCTTTGACAACTACTCAGTTTCAGGAGTTTTCACCTATGACAGTTGTTGGGCCTTTTGGAATGGCTACTATCCCAACACATGGACTACCGCAGGTGACGGGATGGGCTTTAAATTAGGCCCGTCACCCGAAGGACAGGAAAGCAATACCCTGCGATACGTTTACAACTGTTTAGGGGCTGCAAACCGGCTTAACGGGTTCGATCAGAATAGCCAAAGTAATACCACTTGCCGCATGGTGTTCTACAATAATTCGGCTTTAGGGAACGGATCAAACGGGTACTTTTTTGGGGCTAACCTATCCACGGTTCAAACATTCAGGAATAACCTGAACTACAATAACGGACTATGGGGGGATGAAATTTCAACCGCCTCCGGTACTGTTTCACACAATAGTTGGAATCTTGGCGTAACCGTAAACAGTTCCGATTTTGTGTCATTGGATACGTCCCAACTTGACGGGGCAAGAAACCCGATTACGTTTGAACTTCCGGTAATAACATACGGAAAGCTGGTTGCCGGTTCTGACCTGATTGATGCAGGAACGACAATAGGCGTAGGGTCAGCAGGGAATGACTTAGGAGCGTTTCAGTATAGTGTTTCAGCCCCCCCCTCAACAACCCCAATAAGTGGGAAACGGTTTATAAAAAAAGGTAGAATATTTCACTTTAAATATCAATAATTTATGTTTTTTGTAGATCAAATTGAGACATTAGCAATTAAATTGTCTGGATTGGCATGGGTTTTTTTGGGTGTGTGGGGTGTGACTAATCAACAGGTAGCTTTGTATGCTGCTATAATTGCTTCAGTTACTACAATATGTTTAAATGCATACAAGTTTTATAAAGAAATAAAAAAGAGAAAAAATGATGTTAGTTAACTACATTGTTGCATTTGGTGGAGCAATGTTGGGAATGTTCCTGACAATAATTGTGCAGTCCGAAATAATCAATCGGTCTGGTAAGTTTGCAGCCGGATTTGATGATGCCTTTAAGTTCTATACAAAAACCAATAGGGGAGGGTTGTATGTGGGGGCAATCGTTGTCTTTATTTTCATGTACCTTATACCTAATTTGGTAACATCAGATGCAAAAATTTTATCAAACTTTGTTGCTAATTTACGCTGGTGGTCTATTGGGGTGGGGATTGGTAGTCAGGCAATCGGATTCCTGGCTGTTAAAAAGACTCATCAAAAGTTGGATGATTTTGATAAAAAGGACTAATTTAGCGTTGGAGGTTACTACGGTTCCTTCCACCACGGGCGGATCAGGTGCGTTCTTTAAGGTCACCGCTTTAAAGTATCTTCACGCCGCCCGTCCTTTTAAACTTCACTAATGAAATACCTTTTAATACTACTTATTTTCACGGGATGCTACTCCCCAAAAAAGGCGGTTGATGTTTTAAGCCGTCCCAAGAATGAGCCGGTACTAAGTGAACTTTGCTCCGTTCGTTACCCCGTCCGTGATAGCATCATCAAAGGGGACAGCGTGATACGATTTGATACGCTTTGGGAGACTTATACGGATACTTTAATCAGCGAACCACAGGTTATCATTGAAACTAAAATAGTCCCTAAAACGGTCACAAAATGGGTTACAAGAACAGATACAATCGTAAGAGAAAACACTGCAAGGGTGGCAGTTCTCGGTTCGCAAATTGCAAACTTATCACAGTCTAATCGGATTTTAACCGAAAAGAACGCCGAAATCTCACAGGAACGGGACGGGTACAAGTCGGAACGGAACAAATGGAAGTTCCGGTTTTTCCTGCTTCTATTTGGGGTTGGGTTGGCTTATGCGGCTAAAGTAAAATTCACTAAGAAACTATGGTAACTGAAAGGCTTTTTAAAACGGATATGGTTGTGAGAAACATGAAAAGGGGCCAATCTGTTTTCTCATTCTTTTGCCGTGGAGCAGTTAGAAGGACTTACAGATACTATACAAAATTCGATGGGTCATGGTAATAGCATTGGTTTTTATAGGGGCATTAGTATTAGGATTTTTTATTGGTGTTGCCGCTATGAGAGATACAGATGATGATACTTAATTAAACAAGAAACTATGGTAGTCGGATTTATAATCTGCATCCTATTTAGTATCGCTTTCGGAATCCTTGCGTATAAAAGTTACCTAAAGTACGCAGAACGTAGGTCAGATAGAAGGTGTAACGATGCTTGGAGGTTTAAAAAATCAAAAAAACAGTAATATATGAGTACAAAAACATGGTTTGGGTTAATGAGTGCGGCGGCTTTTGCTTCTGTCATTAGTTTTTTTCAGATAAATTCTGCATGGGCGGACGACCATCATTTTAACGGTATTATTGGATGGTCTGGTTTAGGTATTGTTTTCGGCCTTGCAGCCGTTTACTGCCTTTACAAAGTGGCTAAAAACTCTAATCCCGGTGGCGGTTCTTCTGTTCAGTGATGTGGTGGATATACATATCACAAGCCTTTCTGATAGCTTTCAATATTTGGATGGCTCGTTATCATTCCAGACTTTTAAAGAAGGATAAGAAGATCAAACACGGTCTTTGGGGCGGGCTTTATTTGGCTTTGGCCGGTGGGCTGTCATTTTGGTTTGGCTGGTGGTTTTTCCTGTCTACCCTACTGCTCCGAAAGTTCCTGTTTGATACGGCATTGAACCTATACAACGGGCGGGGAATTTTCTTTGTGTCGAGCGAAACGACATCAATTATAGATCGTGTCCACTTTTGGGCATTTAACATTCACTCCGAAATCTACCAAACCATGTACTTCATGGGGTGGGTAATCTTAATGATAAAACAGGCAGTGTAATAGTTTGCAAAAAGCTACGAAAAACGGTACTAATCGCAAATAAAAACTTATGAGGGATAAAGTAACAATAGACAGGGTAGCCAAATTACACCCCAAAGTAAGGGACGAAGCAAAGAAAGCTATTGATGCAGCCGAAGCGGGTTTCCCCCCAAACATGGCAATCAGGGTAGTTCAGGGACTTCGTACCATTGCAGAACAAAATGCCCTCTATGCAAAGGGGAGAACAACCCCCGGCCCCAAAGTAACAAATGCAAAAGGCGGTTCTTCATACCACAACTACGGGTTAGCAATAGACTTTGCAATTATCCACGATAAAAACGGGGACGGAGTATTTGAGGAACTTTCTTGGGACACAGTAAAAGACTACGATAAAGACGGTAAAACAGATTGGAACGAAGTTGTTATTCAATTTGAGGCTTTAGGGTGGGCTTGGGGCGGAAAATTCAGGACTTTTAAGGATTACCCCCACTGCGAAAAATCATTCGGTTTTAAGCCCTCACAGTTGCTTAAAATGAAGGTTGATGGCGAAGGTTACGTTATTATACCTTAAAGCATATAATTTACCCAAATACCCTAATTTTATACCACTTTGCATATAATTTAACCCTAATTCTATTCCCCAAATATCATAATAATTAAGGAACGTAATCCCTAAAACTAATAGAAAAGCCCCGCCTTAATAGCGAGGCTTTTTTTAATGCTCAGGGTTACGGGTTAATCAGCCGACCCTCTCAACTCCTCAAAGTCCTTTTCCTCAATTTCAAAATCACTTTCCAATAAATATATTTCTTCAATAGATAGGACTGTTTTATACTCCCCTCCCCCGCAAGGTACGTCCAAATGGAATAGCTTGCCGTTTATTACTTCCCCCGTATATTCTTTGTATAGGGTGGGGTATTCCAGTTTCTTAGCTTCCACAAGGTTTTGCATCTGTTCAATAGATACCCAATTACCCCCGTTTGATTGGGCGGCTAAAAGGATAAGTTTTTCTGCAACTGAATCAGCCCCGGTAAACAGTTTTATCCGGTATTGTTTTGTGGCTTTTAGTGTTTCTTTCATGGTTTATTTTTTGGTGTTTAAAAGTGAAAAAATATATTGCATCCACTCATTAAAGGGAAGCGGGTTTTCGGGGTAGGTTGTTTTAGCTATTTTCATTTTGCTATTTTATGTTGAAAAACTGTTTAAAATCACTGTTCCCGTAGCTGCCAACGGTCATTTTAGCAATTTCATTAACAGAATAGGATGATTTTTTAACCCCTGTTGATTCAATGAAATGCTTTGTACCAGTTGCGCAAGCCCCGGTAATAACACGGTACATTTCTACGCAGTATTCAAACGGGAACTTTTCTGCCTTACTTATCCCTTCGTATTTTGTTTTATCCCGGTCATTGATTTTGTAGATTAAATCCTCTTTTGCCTCTTTTATGGTGTTACCGTGTGCGTATCTTCCACGGTTATCAGTAACAAGGTAATACTCATTGTTTTTATTTACGTCTTTCAGTTTCCAAACATTCCCCTTTTTTGAAATCACTTCTGAAAAACGATCATCGGCTTTGATATATTTACCATTTTGCCATGTCATTAATTTTGTCTTATCTGACGGCTTATTTTGGTAATTATTTTTGTTGAATCCTTTCGGGATTGAGGTCACGCTTCCGAGGTAGAGGGAACCGCCCACGGTCGGGTTGAATCCTTCCGGGATTGAGGTCACGCTTCCGAGGTCGAGGGAACCGCCCACGGTCGGGTTGAATCCTTCCGGGATTGAGGTCACGC
>ERZ869929.48-NODE-48-length-62080-cov-56.736074_pt1 | contig 62080 bp, 80 predicted proteins | sample MGYA00579312_ERZ869929 | MGnify/ENA primary metagenome ERZ869929 (study PRJEB32216, sample SAMN09231818) | wastewater metagenome | place: USA: Maryland | collected 2016-08-09 | study: EMG produced TPA metagenomics assembly of the PRJNA472060 data set (Reclaimed... | reverse complement strand
CGGTGCTTGCTGTAAGCGCAGCACCCACAACGACGTCTACATCGCTACTGAGCGTGAAGCTGCCAGTGCTGCTAGTAAGCGCAGCACCCACACCTGGGGACTCATTAAATGCCCAGTCGGTCCACGGTGCTTCCAGCTGGTTTTGTGTAAAAGAATATAGCAATGGAAACGCACCCGCTTTGCGGGTGCGTCGACGCATAAGCCAAGGCGATAGTAATGGGAAGTCACCACGTCCTGTTACGGCCATGATTTACCCTTGTGTTTCGGTGTATGTTCCCACGAAGTTTGTTGCGGTAGTTGCACTCGGAAACCACACTAACTGCAATACACTGTCGTTATAAATTTGTGGCATACCTGACGTCAGAGCATCAACAGCATTACCAATGTTGGCTGCAGTTACTTCAACTTGGGCAAGCACACGAAACAATACTAGATGCATGGTACCCGAAGTACGCGTAGCGCTCTGAATAAAGCTCGTAGGGGCCCGTACACCCGTATCGCCTGCGGCTAAAGTAAAGATTTCAAATGTGCCAACAGGCGGGGTCGCCACTGCCGTAAACGTACCGGTCGCACCGGTATTACCATCCTGATCTGTGTACGTAAGCGTGACCGTTGGCACACCCGCACCGCCCGTTGCACTCCACTCAACGGCGGCCATAACATTAGCCCCGTTCGTACCACCTGCCCCGTCGCGAGATGGAAGTGTAGCAGGTGTAATAGCTTGCGCACCGGTGGACGTAACACTAAGTCCTGAGTTATGCCAGAGCCTATCAACAAGCCATAGTGTGCCTGCTGTCGAGGCGGTCACGCCTAAACGCGCAAGATAAGAATTACCGCTAACCGGGTTGGTGCGCGGAATACGCCCGGCTACTGTAGCCGCCGAAACTGAAGGAGTTACCGCCTCGCCGTTAATACCGGCAGCTGTCGCCGTATTAGCGCCCGGATTACCTGATGCGTACCACAGCGTATAGCCACGCATGGCTCCAACTGCGGCAGTAGCAATACCCACCTTGGCTATAGGCTTAGGTGATTGCATCCCTCCAATAGCGCCATCAAGAGTTGTAATAGCCATTATGCACCCGGTGCAGTGAGTGTGAACGTGTTAACAGTAACCGTCTGGCCCGCTGTAGTAGTTGCACTGTCGGTAACGAGATCACCCGAAGTACCTGCGGTACCTTGAGTGTGAACCGTTGATCCTGCGGAGTTCTTAATGCGAAAATGCCCGATAGTGCCGGAGGCGTTAGCCGAAGCATCTGACCAAACACCACTCTTGGATTTAGAACCGCTAGAAGCGGCGGACATCCAGTCCGATGGCAGTGTCATCGATGCTAGAAGCGTACCTGAGTCTGCTGTTGCGCAGTCTGCCGGAGCAGCGCCCGAGCGAATTTCAAGAATTGCGTCTGCGCCGATAACTGACTCAAAAGAGTCAAGCCAAGTATTACGCATCGTTGTGCTGTATTGCAAAGTCATATATTGGCCTCCTATAGAATAAAGGAAACACTTAACATAAAAGACTAGTAAAGTCAAGATATTAAATGTTTACATTAGTGTAAAGCGTTCTTTTTTGGGTCGTGCTTTACGAGGTTGACACAATCATGAGCGAGGGCCGAGCCCGTGGCCGCGTGGGTGGGGGGTTGCCTTACTCTATGGGGCTACGTTCATAAATTTTTAACCGGTGTGTGAGACTATACTCAGGCAAGGCGCAATTACTAGCACCGCGCGCGCTTGCGGTTTGATAGGCTTACCCTTTGGTGCATTGGGTGGCCGACTAATAGAGAGTAAACCAATGAAATGGAATTGGAAAGAATACCCGCGTGTGGAATTGGCCCTCAACAATGCGGGCCGTCTCATTCTGCAGCGCGCAGGTGAGAACGCGGTTCCGGCAAACGTGTTTACGGAAAGCCAAATCGGCTCACTCTGGCGGACTATCGCGCAGAGCGGCTTGGATGCGGAAAGCGAAAGCGTTACGCTGTTTGACGGGTTGCAAGAAAATGGCCGTCTTAAGGCTATGGACGCAGCCATTACGCGTTCAACGGGCTCAAACCGCGCTTATGAAGCTTGGCAATTGGCCGAGTTTCAGCCGATCTATCTTGAGCTTCGCGTCAACCACGGCAAGCCGCAGCTTCGCGTGCAAAGCGTGGTCCGCGAAAATACCAAGCCGGAAAAGGCAAAAGCCCCGGTGTTGAACATTCAGCGCGTCACCGCTGAAGGTGAAAAGGCCGCGCCACAAAGCAAGGCCCAAAAGCCGCAAAGCCGCATCGCTCGCGCTGAATAACCCCTAACGCTATGGGCCTAGCAGAACGCTAGGCCCTAGCAACGGAGCTAGCACAATGACACTGCACTATCAACCGCGAACGGGTAAAGCGGCGCGTGTTAAGCCGCGCCAAATCCCGCAGAAATACATGGAATGCGTTTCCTGTGATATCTGGGCGCATTGCATGGAAAAAGGCAATCGTATGCTCTGCTACGTTTGCCGCGCCAAAACTGAAGAATAATTAACTGTTGGGTATGTGTGGGAATTTTTCGTTAACGGAGAAAATACAATGGTTACCGCAAATCTGCGCTTCGCTGTGTGCAATCGTCACGGCTTGCGCTTCACGATCTTTGCCAAGGATCGCGCCGCTGCGTGTAAGCGCGTCATGCAAATGCTTGGTAAACCAAGCGTCCCAGAATACATCTGGGTCGCGCCGTACTAAAGCCCTTGGGCATTTTCAACACTTCATCTTGACTGGGTTAACTTACCGGGGCGAAAGCCCCGGTTTTCTTTCCGTATGGTGCGGCGTCTCCAAGGGTGTTGGAGGTAAATATGTTAGCTATCGCCATTACGCTGTTTGTCTTGTTTTGGGTGAGCGATCGCCTATTAACTAGCCAGCAGTTAAAACTAACAAAGGTTGAACTGGCTGTTGCGTACGTACTTCGTATGTGTGCATGCCTCATAATCGCTAGTTTTCTGGCGTTCGTGCTTCAGTTATAACCCAACCCAAACTAACCCCAGCGCTTGCGCTGGGGTTTTTTATTGTCCGCATATCGCGACGCTATGCGCTGCGCCTATGAGCTAAGGTCGAAGGTTAATGCTTGTTAGCTTTCTTTTTGATCGGAGCGAAGCTCCTGCCATAGCTAGGAGGGGCCGGGCTCGCATACTATACGCGCGATGAATGCCCCCTTTCTCATAGGCCCAACCATAATAGGGCTTAGGATCGATTTAAATGCCCGTACAGCGAGGTTATACGCCATACCTATGGTAGGGTAGCTAAAAAATAAAAACGGCTGTACGGGCATTTAAATGCGATTATGACTGTAAAGCACCAATCTTTACACACTTTCTATTAAAATGTTATGAATGTTACGAATGTCAAGTGTAAACTTAGAGGTAAATGACCATTTTGCTTTACGTAAAGTTTTCAAAAAAACCAGGGAAATCAAGGGTTTTTCCAGTGTGTAAATTAAATTCGATGTTATAAATGTTATAAATGTTATAGAAAATATATATATATATACCCTTTCGCGGGAAAAAATCAATTTTTTAAGTTTACATTAGTGTAAACTTCATTACCCCTCCTGTTTTGCGCCGTATAACTTTCAAAAACATGACATTTCTAACATCGAAAATCAATCTTAACACAAAAAAATCCAGTAAAATCAAGGGTTTTTTCAAAACTTTACGTAAAAATACGGCATTATTTTACCACACAATTTCTAACATTTTGTAAAGCAAAAACACCCAAAATGACACAAATGTTACGCGCGTGTTAGAAAGTTCTTGACTCAGTGGTATATATTGTGGTAGGAGGCTACTACATTTAGTATAGGGGAGACCCCTAGGAGAAATTATATGTCCGATAAGAATAAATTAGTTAGTGACGCCGCTGAAAAGTTTCGTGACCAAGTAAAAGCAGCTAAGAGACAGGCGAAACTAGAAGCAGTCACTTTTAGAAAAGAGCGAGAGACTAAGCTAATTTCAGAAGCTCGCTTAATTTACAATACTGAATTAGAGTTAATCTATTCGGGAAAATCTAGTCCCACTATGGAAACAAAGCTAGTTACCCCAGCTAAACAAACACCGTCAGTAGCAGAAATGCATAGTATGTCTATGGATGATATCCTCAGTACAATGGAGCCAGAAGACGAAAACGACGATACTGACGACCTTAACTAACTCCTTAGTTTACACCCATTGGCTAATCCCTATCTTGCTCGCGCGCGCCCCGTCCCTTCGGGACGGCCACAATTTCGCCACAATTCGGGGCGATAATGGGTTTCGGTCGGCCCAAGTGTAAACTCAGGGCCAGCTGATAAGGGAGGCCGTCATGTAACGGTTAAGTTGATGTGGCTACTAAGGACGGTTTGTACGTTGTCCAACGAAGTAGCTGAATTACAGTTTGACGAACAACGTACACTTACATGTAGAATACGGCTCTCGGAGATTTGGGAGCTATGAGCTTAGCAGCGCCGAAGTGATAAGGCGGTACGCTGCTGGGGCTACCTTCGGAGAGTGGTATAGGTTAAACTCTCCATTTTCGACCTCGTAGCTCAATGGATAGAGCAGCTGCCTTCTAAGCAGCCGGTTACAGGTTCAAGTCCTGTCGAGGTCGCCATCTTTCATCAACCACGTATTCAGTACGGAGGCTGCTTAGTTATGACACCTGTCCTAGTCGTTCTCATCATCTACAGCGTCGGTATGACTCTACTGGCTTGTAGGCTAGAAGCAGTGATCGAGCACAAAAACACCGTCATTAAATTTTGGCATGCTTTAGCTAAAAGCTACGAAGGAAAGGCAGTAAATGATGACTAACCTTTTAGAGTATGTCGTAATCAAGCAGGATGAACTTAAAGCGTTTAAAGGCGAACTAGCTAGCACAGCGCAGCTTATCGAGGCCGGTGGTAAACTTATCATGGCTCGTAACGCTGATGAAGCCGAAGAAGTGTACGTAACTGAACATGGCGGGTCTATCAACGACCTCGTTACGTTTATCGCTTGGAGAGAACAACAATGAAACCGCATAAAGGTAAGCTTGTTAAGTGGTGGAAACACTATCCACTACCTCAATTTGGCTCTGAAGGGCTGGGATATCTTATCCTAGGTATTTTTGTAGATCATCCAGAATTTGCTGGAGAATTTGGCAATACGTCTTGGGTTATTAGCCATAACGAAGAAACCGGTGAAATTGAAACCGCAAACTCTCGCTACACTTTGATTGGTCAGCCAATTAAGGAACCTTTTAGAGGCGACAAGGACACACAATGAATCAATATCAAACACATCACACTTTGGAATGGGTAGAACTTCTACTCTCTGGCCGTTTTAAGCACGGCAGAGGCGTGCTGTACAACCCTACGATGGATCGTTACTGTGCTCTTGGTGTGGCTCTCGTTGAAGCCGGACAGCCTAGGAACGATATCGGTATGTTCATACTGGCTGATGAACAAGAAACTAACGCCTTAGCTAGCGCTAAAGACTATGGCGGCTTTTTAGTCATCAGTAAGACTATAGTACGTGAAGTTTGGTTCGCCCAACGCTATGGCTTGCCTAAAGAAGCTGCTGTGTATTCGTCAGTAAATGACCACAGCCGTAACTTTTATGCCGTAGCTTCGTTGCTTCTTAATGCTTGCGATACATCACCGAAGCAACAGCGTCTCTGGACTAAGCTTCATGATCTGTCAGATGCTAGAACATAAGCGCTCAGTTTGGCACCAATCGCCAAGTAGATATTATCAGGACTATGGCTTGACTAATGACTATTTCGCCGTTCGTGTCTTACTTACGAGTGAGCGCCAACGAAAACTCAAGGCTAAAGAAACCGCCGGTACTGATCTTCAATCAAAAACAGTAGATGCGATCCAGTCCAACGTTTCCAGCTTTGATAAAACACAGCGGGGTAGAGAGTGAGAGTCTTTTACGCTGTGAGTCCGCAGAACGTAGCGTCTCTGTCGTCGGGTAGATTGTGTCCGCATTTATCCGCAACTGGGCTTAGGCAGAGCTTCCTAAGCGACGACTACAAAACATCAACAGAATTTGCCACGCAAGAAACGGACCGTTTAAAGCACGGTACGAATGATCTGGCAAATACAACGGAGCAAAAGCAAATGGATAATGAGCCTGACCAGGAAGAAGTAGACATGTACTATAATGAGGCGGCAGCATTAGCCTGTCTTATTGTAGCGGCTGTGTTTACGACAGTTGTTGTTTTTGCTTCGATCTTCGGAGGATAACGACCAATGCTGAAAAATATCCTCCTATGGGTGCAGTTCCAGAGACACCAGCTGTGGGAAAATCGTAAAGCCGTAATGGCCAACGTAATTTCCACAGTCCTATGGCTAGGATTTGCTGTATCTATCTACCTGTTGTACACAACGTAGAGTAAGCTGGGGCATGGCGAAACATCCATTCCCCTCGCAGAACGTTGTTACGACCCTTTTCAAGGAGACTTACTACGATGACTAGCATTACTCGTGAGAGCTTACTTCGCCACATGCCTGAGCCTGTTATACGTCGTTTTGACGTAGTTAAAACTCTTAGACCGTTAATCGGTTTGAAGTTTGCTGCTCTCGTTGCTATTGGACGAGACGTAACGTTTGCCCATGTGTTGAACGTCCCGGTATCCGAGGGTATCTGGCCTGGGGAGGCCGTTAAGTTATTCCCCCAGTGGTTCTTTGCGAAGTCGCCGAACACCGGTATGTTTGTTTATCAAGGTGAGGTCCATGAGCACATGAGGCGTGAAACCCTGCGACTGTGTTCAGGGAAGTACTCTGCGAAAGACCACATGGAAGACGAGCTTAACTTCTACTGCGAGCCTGAGAACGCATACTTCGATGGCTTTGGTGACCGTAGTGACGATGAAGATGAGCTTCTTTTAACTGACGCAATTGACTGGGATGTCTAATTCACACTACCCAGTGACACGTTTCATTGATTGAGTAGGAGAATTACGATGTCTAACTTGGCTACCTGTCCTTTAACTATCTATGTGTTGCATCCACACAGCAAGAGCCCTGTTCGGGCTGAAAAATGCCGAGCCGTGGTCTACCGGGATCGAGAAGGACGATGGTATGTGCGACCAGAACCAGCACGAAACATTCTTATTCGTGTCCACCTTGTGCAAGGTAAAAGCGAGTTTGAGTGTAGGCTACACGCTAGGAACTTCCTCTTAGCGTTCTTCCCATCAGAGAAAGCGTGAATTAACTATGGCTAAGCAAGTCAACGATCAGCTTATCACGACGAAAGTCAAGAACGCTGACAAGGAACAAAAGCAAAAGAACCGAGCAGAACGAGACAAGAAGCGTGCTGCTGCTGTAGCAGCTAAGTGCAAGGCTCGTGACGAAGCCAAGGAGAAGGGGCTTCCGTGGAATGACTCCATTCCGGCAGCTAGGTTCCTCGATGATTATGACAGCGCTTTCATGTCAGCAATCGCTGGGGAAGTTAAGGTAAGCGAGCCGATTGATCCTAACATCGTCTGTGGCGTCAACCAAGACCCTGAAGCTGATCAAGTTCCGGTCCAAACGGAAAAGACCTCAGCGCAGCTTACTCTTGAGGCCGCTAAGAAGCACAAGGAAGAACTTGCTGCTGCTGCCCTCAAGGCCGAAGAAACGGCCAATGATAACGCTGAAGAACCGGAAGCGCCGACTTGTACCGGTGTCGATGTTGTTGCCAAGGAGACCCCGGAGCCCGATGCTCCGGCCCAAGAAGCTCCTGCTGATGACAACTCCGGCATTGTTCCGGACATTAACCTTGACGATCCGTCCACTTGGCCGCTTGAGGCTAACGGCGGTCTTATGCGTCTCCCTGGTGAGCCCGGTAAGAAGTTTAGCAGCCGCAAGCATAAGCTGAAGCTGTGGAAGCGTGAGCAAGAGAAGCTTAACGAAACTCGCAATGGTGATGCGCCGGCTGAAGAAGTTAGCCAATCGCTGCCGAAGCCTATTAAGTCGGCTGCTGAGTCTGCCAACGTGTTTGAAGCCGCTGCAATGGGGCAAACTGATGAATTTGCAAACGAGACTCCAACAGAAGAACCGGCTGAACAAACTCAACCGGCAGAGCGCACCGAGGATAAGCCTGAGCCAGTGGTTGAAAATCCAGAAAACACCGACGCCGGAACACCAGCTGTTACGGAATGCGAAACACAGCCTGATCCTGTCATTGAAGCTACGACTACCAAGCCGACTCTGACACTCGCTTCGTCGCAAACCGATGACGAAGCACTTACTGCTCGTGCTCAGAAGTTCTACGGCGATACTTGGACGGCTGAACGGGCTGAGAAGCTCACCAAGGCTTTCAAATTCCTTGAGATGGCTATTCGCCTTCAACAAAAGGGCGAGTCTGACTCTCGGTTCAACATGCCGATGACTTCAGCTATCCGTCTTGAAACGGAAGCTTTGGGCATTTCGATCACTGTTGCTAAGGCGGCCTAATGAAAAAGTCACCAAAAACAATTCGCCATCTTCAGCGTTGCCGTGACTCGGCCAAGGTCAAGAAGCAGCGCCGAAAAAACAAGGTGGCTCGTGATAAGTTTAGGCAGCTTATCCGAAAGCGTGAAACGGAGCACACTAAAACGCTTCGTAAAGCGCTTTTTACAACTGCTTCAATCGCCCAGTGGGTAGTTTATGGAGGTATCAATGCTAAGCTTCCTGAAACTCAAGCCGAACCTAAGCGAAAGGCGGCTTGAAGATCAAATCGAGCGTTCTGAGAGCGCTTTCCGAATGGCTATCGAGGCAGAGCAACGGGATAATATCCCTGTAGCTGAACATTTTCTTAACGTAGCTATTCGAGAGGAAAGTAAGGCATTCTAGTTAAATGCCGATGATGTGCCCCGGAGGATCGGCCTCCGGGGTTGCCTGCTTAATAGGAGCAGACTATGTCTAAGGAAGTAAAAGAGACGGCAAGACAACGCCGGGCTCGTACTTCAAAGTTCAACTCTCTTGATCCCCATGCAAGAGCCGGTAACTTTGAACTTGTTGCTATGTTTCATGGTAACCCTACTCCACAACCAGCACCGTTCAACAATCTTGGAGCGGCAATCGGTCGTCTACGGCGACTCTACACCAACCCTGATCTTCGTGTGGTGAAGATCATCGAATACAAGGCTGACAAGGTTGGTAAGCGAGCTGAAGTCATTCATCAGTTCATGCGTGCTGACTATCAAGAGTTTGCCAACAGCAAGCAGCCGTGGTGGGAGACGTCACGGTGAGACGCTTAGGCGTCAAAGCTTGGGCTGTCATCGCTTCAATGTACTTTATGTCCAGTGCGATGATAAGCATACTATCCCTTCGGGACGATCCGCCGAGCGCTTACTATAGCCGCTCATATGTTTAATCCAGCAGGAACATAACATGGAGAAATTTTGGAAATGGTTGGCTAACACAGCCAATAAAGAACTAACGAAGCGAGAGCTTAAGCGGCGTGCTGCAGGTATCTACAATCGACTTGATGCTCTATCAGGTGAAGTTGCTGCAGGCTTTAGTGGTCAGGCTATGGAGCTTCGATCACAAGTAGCTGAAGAAATTTCCGATCAGTTTTCTTCGGCAGGTCCGCTGATTGTTCAACGTGTTACAGATCACATGAACAAGATTAGCAGCGACAACATCGTTGTTACTCGTGACTTGATCGACGAAGCGACTAAGTACTCTGAGCGGTGTTCAGATCGCAATAACACTTTGCTTGCATCCATTATGGGTCGAGTTCTTGTTGCGCTTAACAATCTGTCAAACAAGTCTGAGAAGAGACAGAACCATGTGATGGAAGCTTTTAACGAGCTTGCTCGTCAGGCTGCTATTCATGACCAAAACAACTCGGATCGGTACTTGTCGTTGATCGAGCAATTCCGTCAGCTTAAGACTCAAGTTGATTTGTCGCAAGGCATTACGCTATCGCTGATTGAAACGATCCGTGGCGAGGTTAAGGCTAATGCGCAGCCTAAGCAGCGATACGATGCTGCACCTAATCTTCAGTGGCTGTTCGATAATATCGACAACATTCAAGAGCTAGGTAGTACGCTTGAGTTGGCTCGCCAAAACCACATTCCGAGACACGCAGCTAAGATGGAGCTTATTCGCAAAATTCGTATGCTTAACCTTTATAGCATCACGAGTGTTAGCGATGAGGTTGAGCGCCTTCAAGCTTCTTGGGATAACGATCAGTCGTTTTGTGCGGCTGCCTAACATCAACAAAACAGAGAGGTAAAATAAACCTATGACTACTAAGGAAAAGAACCGTCGTAAGGACGCTGCAAAGCGTCACCGTAACGAAACTCCGGCTGTAATTGTGCCGCCGGTTAACGAAGGCAATGACCTCATGGAGGCCGCAAACATGAAGCTTAGACCGCAAGCTGCAACTATTGAAGCTGTCAGTGATCAAGCTGCTGAAGATGCAACGATCAACACTGTGGCTGCCGACGATTTCGTCGAGGAAGTGACTCGTGATGATGTGCCGTTGGTTGGTGAAGAGCCTTCCATGACTAACAAAGAACGTGCTTTAGCTTCCATTAAAGAGGCTTTCGCTGATGATCTTATCTCAGACCCGACTGAGATTTGGTTCAGAAACAAGGCTTCAGCGGCTATGAAGTGGCTCAAAGAGGCTGCTATTAAGGCCAATGACGCAATCTTCGCAGGCTGGACGAAGCTGGATAGTCAGCTTCACAAGACGGCTGATGGTATTCTGTCTTGGGCTTACAAGACTAATACCGCTTTCCAAGATCAGTGCGCCAAGTGGTTCCCGGTTAAAGCTACTCGTGATGAGCTTGCCGAGGCCATGAATTATATGGCTCAGTATATCAATACGGGCTTGGAAGAAGTCAAGCAAGCAGTTGCTAGTAAGGCCGTCGTTGACCGTGGTCGAATTGATAGCCTGCTGTTTGCTGTGCAAGCCAACCAAAAAATTCGAGCGACGAAGCTTTATGCAAGTTTGACCGGTGTCGATCTTATCACGGCTAAGGAAGCAATCGAGGCTATCAAGTAATGGGCCTCTTGTTTTCACTGGTTACAGCGGCGCTTGGCATAACGTTTACCATAGGTTTTTGGTTTTCGTTAGCTGCGCTGCTTACCTTTGTGTTGCTGCCGATTTACGCTGATATGGGCTATGTATATGGCCCAGAAGATAGCGCTGACTATGCCACATGGATCATGGTCTTAATGTTGTTCAACGACCGCTATTTTGGTGTTTACGGCAGAACACTTCGCAAAATATGCAAACACCTATCCAAAGGCCGAGAGGCTGTAACTGAGAGTTATGAGTATGATCGTTAATCATGAGCGTTATCAACGGGCACTTAACTACCGTGTCGATGATGTAGTCCGCGCTGCTTTGCAGCGCCCAGAAAAGCTGTATCCGCCTAAGGAACGGTTTAATCCTAGCCCAGTTATTATATGGGATATTTCTGGTGTTCCTAAGAATAAGAACAGGTTTGCATCTATTGAAGATGCTCTAATTGCTGTGAAACATTGGTGTCGATGACCGATAAATCTGTAACGATCCTACTCCCGGTCTTCAATGACCGGGAGTTTACGGAACTCTTTAACAAGCAGACGCTTGAGCTTTCTGACAAGCTCGTTGAAGCGGTTGAAGCTTGGATTACGTCCTTTCAAGATGCACCAGAAGATGAACGACCTTCGGCTTATGCTGTAGGTGCGGCAGCTTACGTTGCACTATTGAAACTGTCAGAAACTATTGGCCAAGATGAGCGAGAACGTATGCTCTCCGGCTGTGCTAATACGTTGTTTAAAAACGACGTCAAGTATCAGCTGTTGTTTGCCAACCTTCCCCCAATCCCCAATTAGGAATACACAAATACGCCTGCGTGCTTAAGCGCTCAGGCCCTACCATTGCCATCGCTTCGTGCTATGGCATATCGCCGGGGCATTTTCTACGCCCTAAACACTAACCTATGAACTAGGGACCAAGATGGTCGAACATAAAAACCACAACTGCGTTCGCTGCAAGATACCGCTTGAAGCAACGTGGGGCCATGCTCAGTGTGGCCTATGCAAGCGAGAGCTTGCTGCTATGCACGCTGCGTCTGAGTACGTGATGTTTGGCAAAGCGTACTATATTCCATGCACTGAGGGTGCAAGCTTGGAATGGTTGCTAAACAACGGATACAAAAAGGACATTGTTTTGCCGCAATCTGTCCGTACTACATCGAAGGACCAAGCTGTAGGGGCCGAGGTCAAAGTCTTGGCCAATACCACATGAGTCGAACATTACGACGCGGTAAATCAGAGAGGGACCATGCTCGCGATAAACGAGTAGGGACCAACTCTATCGGCTTGAAAACTCCACACGCAAAATCTAAGTTCTACAAACAAAAGGGAAACACACAATGGCACGAGCCAACCAGAAAATTCTTGCTTCCGAAACCACTGATGCAATCGTCCTCTCCCCATCTGAAGGGACCAAGCTTATCACCGGCCTCTATCAGTCCGGTTCATTCGAGCGAACGCTCCTCTTCCGTGGTCCCCCAGGCGTTGGTAAGACAACTATGGTCCGGGCTGCCGCCGCAGAACTCGGCATTGGTTACATCGAAGTCAACCCCACTATGCCAGCTGACGAAGTCGGCGGTATCCCTGACCTGATCCGTAAGGAGGGCCAAGTTACTAAGACGGACTATGCTATGCCTGTCTGGTTTCCGATGGACCCGGAGTACTGTGGCATTCTCTGTCTTGACGATGCTATGCAAGGTGATAAGCTGATGCAGCAAACACTTGCTAACCTGATTCAAGCTCGTAACCTCCGTGGTCACCCCCTTCCAAAAGGTGTGATGATTGTTGCTACGGGTAACCGGATCGAAGACAACGCTGGTGTTACTCGTATGCTGTCTCACTTGGCTGACCGTTTGACGCCGATTAATATCGAGCCGGATACGATGGCGTGGATCAATGACTACGCTATTCCTAGTGGCGTTGATGCTCGCATCATTTCGTTTATCCAACAATATCAAGACGCTCTGAACCAGTTCGATCCGAAGCTGCCGAAGTGCCCGACCTCTCGTACTTGGGCTGCGCTTAGCACTCGTATGGCTTACATTGACTCGCTTAATGCGCCGGACACTCAAGATATCTACCAAAAGTTTGCTCAAGCTATCATTATGGGCGAACTTGGTATGGCTATGGGCACTAAGTTCTGGGCGTATTGCCAAATCCATGACAGAATTCCGGACATTGATGTTATCCTGAAGAACCCGAAGGAAGCATCGGTGGACCTGGAACTCGACCTGCAATACCATACGGCGGTTGCTGTGTCTAAGCGTATGGATAAGGATACGTTTAGTAATGCTCTTGAATACGTGGAGCGTCTCGGCGGCTCTGATTTGACGGCTATGGTTGTCAAGCTCGGAACTCGTGAGAAGCCGGAGCTTAAGACCAGTCCTGCCTTCAAGGATTGGGCAATGAAAAGTCAGGAAATGATTCATGGCATCTCTTAATTGGCTAACTGCTCCGTCATGCATGGAGCTAAATAACTACATCCTTTGTGTTGCTGCCACAGCTGTTGTCGGCAACATTTTTTGGTTCTTTAAGTGGTGCGATTTGCAAAGCAAGCTTACAGAACTAGTCGCTAATCACGGAGTCGATAGTAGTGACTGACAAAAAGAAACAAGAACAAGAAGAAGCTGCGATGCGTGCAATTCGCAGGGCTCGTACTGAACTCATGACAAGTCACCCCTTTTGGGGTGACTTAGCTTTCGGTATGCCCATTAAGATTGATAGCACGCTTAACCCGCCGACCGCTGCCACAGATGGCGAAGGCTTGTTCTATCACCCCGACTTTGTTAAGTCGTTGTCACTTGATGAGCTTGTGTTTGTAACGGGCCACGAAGTGTTGCACGCTGCTCTGCTTCACGTTGTTCGTAGAGGGGACCGTGATCCTAAGCGATGGAACGTAGCTTGTGACATTGTTGTGAACCAACAACTCGTAGATAATCAGGTCGGTAAGATGCCGAAGGATTTGATCTATGACTGGGAACTATACCACCAAGCAGAAGGCTTGGTGCACAGGGTCTATGATCTACTGCCTAAGAACGATCAGCGCGAAGCAATGGACGATTTCAAAGTCGGTGAAGGTGCCGCTAAGGCTACGCCTCAAGAGCTTGCTAATAAGTGGCGAGGTAAGCTAGCACGAGCACAAGAAGTGGCTAAGCAAGCTGGCAAAATGCCGGGTAGTCTTGACATTTTTATCGACCAAGTTACGTCTGAGACTGTTGCCTGGGAAGACGAAATCTTTAACGAGATTACTTCAAACAAAGGCGATGATCGAACCTATGCTAAGCGCAACCGACGCACTGCATCACTGGACGTGCTGCTCCCTGGTAAATACGGTGAGAAGATGGGCGACCTTGTGTTTGCTATCGACTGTTCCGGTTCTACCAGTAACGAAATGGTAGCTCGTTGTGCCAACGAAATTGAACGAGCTATGCGAGTACTTCGACCGGAGAAAACCCATGTGATTTATTGGGATACTAACGTCAAGAAGGTAGAAGTCTATGAACCGGATGATGAACTTAACGTCCGAGCTTATGGACGTGGCGGCACATCGGTTGGCTGCGTGTTTGACTACATTGAAGAACATGGTATCGAACCACAACATTGCATCATTGCCACCGATCTGCTATTCGGCGGAGACTTCGGTTCGTTTGAACCTGATTACCCAGTAATCTGGTGTATTATGGAGTCTAAAGCAACAGGCGCACCGTTTGGTAAAGAAATTCGCACAAGCTGAGGAAACAATGGCTATCATTAACCTAACAGTAGACAACGTGGAAGGTATTATAGGTCAGGTCCATGAGATTTTTAATCATGAACGTCTAGCCCTGCTAGAAAAAACTATTGAAGTGCCTGACGTTGGCGACGAAGTGTACTCTTGGCTTATTTCTCGTGAAAACAACAAGAAAATTATTGAAGCTATGCCGCCTTGGTGTCAGCAAAGACATAAACAAATTTATATTAAGGTTAATACTAACTGCATCATAGGTAGTGCAAATGAAAACTATATTCCAATTTTAAGGTTAGACCTTAAAGAAGACTGGTGTAAGCTTGCGTCATCTTGGATGCCTATAGACATTCCATTTGCTGTAAATAGTACGTGGGACTCTAATGTGTTATATCTTTGGCTCGAAAATACGGATAAAGTACCTCAAGGTCCGGCGGGTGACTTCGTTAAGAAGTTGTTTGCTATTGCTAAAGAGCACGCTGAACTTGATAATAAGGTAACACTCGCTGTTGTTACTATGCGTGAATTCTTAAGCCAACATCGGACGTTGCAAACCGCACTCAAGGAATGCCCGGCTGTTATGTCTTATGTTCCTGAATGGATGAAGCAAGAACTCAACCGCGTACCGCCTAAGCGTGTCCGTCGTCCGCCTATGCCTAAGACTGAAAAGAAAGAGATTGACATGAGTCAACTCGTTACCCAAGCTACTATCTCTAAGTTGAACTTATAGGAGAATAAACAATGTTTAGTTTCACCACACTCGATACCTACGATAAGACTGAAGCTAAAGTGCTCAAGCAGCAACTCGATGCTGCATACCATCTGGGCACTGGCGGCACTGAAACAAACCAAGCTGCTACCGAAGCACTTAATAAGTCTAAGGCTGACGTTGCTGCACTGTCTCGTGTCCAACAAATGTTCTCAGAAGTTTCGCTTAAGGACAAGCTGCATAGCCGAATTAATTTCCGCTTGTCACAAGAAAATAAGTGGCTGGCGCACCATACCAAGTGTGTTGAAGCTACGAAGCGTGGCTTCGAGAAGATGAAAGCTGCTGCTAAGGCTGCCGGTCTGATCGACGAAGCGTTTGCCGCTGGTGAAGCTGAAGCTGAGAAGAAGCTGAAGCTTAAGAACAATACGATGCAAGCTAAGGCTGATGAAAATAAGAACAAGGGCAAAGAAGTTGACCCTAAGTTTCAGCAGCGCGACGGCAACGAACAAAAAGATAAGCAACAGCAGCAAAATCAGAACGATCAGAACAAGGATAAGCAGAACCAAAACCAAAACAAGACTGCACCTGTTACGATTGTTGTGGAGAACTTGGTTGTTGCCAAAGGCAAGAAGGCAAAGAAGTATGCCGGTGCTAACAACGGGTTCGTGCAACGAAAGCCACACTAATGAGACTGCGCACTTGTAATAGCCGCAGAAAGCGGCTATCTTGCAGGCAGAAAGAGCCTAAAGGTAAGCCGTTCTGCTACGTAGTGTATGGTAAAAAAGTAACTAGACCAGTCCATGATACCAGCGGATTTCTAATTAACTACGAGGTTAGGTGGCGTGAATGGAAGCGACCATTTGATGATTATGGTGCCGCTATTTCTCACTTAACGCTAGTTAAACTAGCTATCAACGAAGAAGATCGTGAATGGAGGCAAACTACCCCTTGCAAAATCGTGGAGGGTGTGTATACTAAGTCCGGTAAAGAGAACATAATAAAAATTACGAGGCTTAACGATGAGTGTGATCGTTCACCGGAACGGCACTTTAGCAGCGGACTCTCACGTCAACACCGGCGGGAGCAGCTTATTGCAGCAAAGCAACTCGCATTGCGATTTGGCATACCCCTTCCCCAAGCTCTGGAAATTGTCAAAGGGGCTGGCTGGAGCAGCCGGACCGCTACAAGCAGTAGCGGCCTTTCAGCAGTGGACCTTGCAAGGATGCGAGCTAGAGAAGTTTCCGCTTAACACAGGCGGTACTCTGCTACTACTAACTAAGGAGAAGGGGCTGCTCCGCTACAAAGATACGCCTATTCCGTACTTGCATGGTGCGAATAACTATGCTATAGGAGAAGGTGCTCCGTTTGCTTACGGGGCCATGTTCATGGGTGCTACAGCAGAAGAAGCTGTAGCTGCTGCAATCGACGGCAGCCCTTATTGTAATGGGCATGTAATTTCCTTAAGCCTATAGCGGAGCTTCCCCTTTGCGAGTAATTGGCGTCGATTTTGAGACGTATTACGACAACGAGTATAGCCTTAGTAGGATGACTACTGAGGCGTACATCCGCGATCCACGCTTCGAGATAATTGGTGTGTCAATATTTCGGAAGGGCTTGAAACCCTCCACCCAGTGGTTTAGCGGGACACACGCTGAAGTAGTCTCATTTCTCGACCAGCACATCAACTGGTCGGAAGACGCCGTGCTGTGTCATAATACTGCCTTTGATGGGGCTATTATGTCATGGGTGCTAGACCGTAAGCCTAAGTTGTGGCTCGACACAATGTCAATGGCCCGACCTAAGCACCTGAAAACAATCGGAGTTTCGCTTGCTACCCTTGCTAAGCACTATAAGCTTGGTGAAAAAGGCACGGCAGTAGTCGATGCAAAGGGTAAACGGCGAGCGGACTTCACTTCTGCTCAGATGAAAGCCTATGGTGTATACTGTAACAATGACATTGAACTTACCTACTCCCTGTTCAAGATACTTGCTAAAGATACGTCCCCCTTAGAAACTCAATGCATTGATCTGACTATTCGTATGTTCACTGAACCTAAGTTCAGGTTCAATCAGTCAGTGCTACAAGACTACCTTAAAGAAGTGGTTGATGCTAAGGAGGCCCTGATCTCCGCTGCTAATCAGGATAACCGTGATGCGTTCATGTCGAACGATAAATTTGCGGAACTTCTAATTGCAGAAGGGGTTGATCCCCCAATGAAATGGTCTGCTAAACAGGCCAAGATGGTGTACGCCTTTGCTAAGACAGACAAGGGCATGAAAGACCTACTATCCCACGACAGCCCACGGGTCCAAGCGTTGGCTGCTTGTAGATTAGGAGTCAAAACTACCATTGAAGAGACTCGTGCTCAGCGCTTTATTGATATTGCTAAGCGTGGTTTGTTTCCCATCATGCTTAATTATTGGGGCGCTGGTCCGGGTCGGTTCAGTGGAGGGGACAAGGTTAACCCTCAGAACCTTAAGCGTGGCGGTAAGCTACGTGAAGCTATGGAAGTAGCAGCGGGTCACACTGTTATTGCTTCCGACTTGTCCCAAATTGAGGCACGGGTATTGGCCTTGGTTGCTGGCCAGTCTGATCTGGTCGAATTGTTTGCGACCAAGGGCGACCCGTACTGCGCCTTTGCTACAGAGGTTTATGGTAGAACCATTATTAAATGTAAAGAGATGGAAGCTGAACGCTTCCTTGGTAAGACCTGTATCCTAGGTCTAGGGTATTATACAGGTGCAGCTAAGCTGCGTGAGACACTGCGCATTGGTAATGGTGGCGTACCTGTTATTCTTTCGCAAGAAGAAGCGGAACGCATTGTCAAAATTTATCGCAAGAAAAACTATAAGATCGCTGAGTTCTGGCGCACTTGCGGTAAGGCCCTTGACCACATGGTCATTGGCGGATCGGGATATATCAGTCAAGAATTTAACATTCGCTATGAAGGCGAGACTGTTATCCTCCCGAACGGTGCGGAGCTATATTACCCAGGCTTGCAACAACACAAGACCGAGGCGGGCAATACCGAATTACGATATTTCGTGCGAGGTAAACCCACTAAGATTTATAGCGGCTTGCTTTGCGAAAACATTATCCAAGCCCTTGCACGCGGGGTCATTGTTGAGTATATGGTAACTATCGGTGCCGTGTATGGTGTAGCCCATCAATGCCATGACGAAATCATTAGCGTAGTATTGACAAGTAAGGTTGAAGAAGCTATGGCATTTATCGAGAAGACCATGTCAACTTGTGTGTCTTGGCTTCCCGGCCTACCTGTAGCTTGTGAAGTTAAATCAGGCCCTAATTATGGAGCAGCAAAATGAAGCTTAAACCATATGAATTTACAACTAGATCATGGCCTCCGCCTAAAGATATGCAGAACAAGGACAACTATTTATTTGGCTTCGATGTAGACAACCAGCCATATGTTCTGCGATGGGAAACCATGAATGGTGACCAGGGGTGGTGTGCTGTGACTCTTGAAGACAAGCCCGGTGATCGTAATGTATCTGCATACCCTAGGTACTTTACACCTAAGGAAACTAATAGGCGAATTACATACTGGGCTGAAGGTCCATTACTAAAGTCTATTGCTGAAAGGCTGCAAGAGCGACGTAAAACAGGTTGACTTTTGCTACGTGAAAGAACATAATAAGAACATGAGGTAAATCATGAATGCATCAGCAAAACAACGAAGTATGCGTAAAAATATGTTGCGCAATACACGATACTCCGTGGAAGACATGGACTATACTCGTAAGCCTAAAGAGGTTGACGCACTAACCAAGGCGCAGAATATCAAGGCTGCTAGTATCTTGCTCGATAAACTATACGAACAAGAAGTAGCGCGTAACACACCCGAGGTAGTTACAGGGTATACAGCTAATAAAATTGGTAGGTATGTTGACACTACTTTTACAGGGCGTGCACCTATTGATAGTACACCGCCGCCCGATTGGCCATTTTCAGAGAACGAATGGGTACAAGCTACTCAGGTAGGACCATTTGGGTTGATCGGTAAAGTAACTGCATACGTGCTACATGAGCAAGAGCGACAGTATCGTAAGCATGAAGAACTGTATGAGTTCGGTGCCAGTGCGCTTGACCCTGATCAACTAGAACGAATGCGCAACAATAAAGAAAAACAACGTAAGATTAATACTCGTAATTGGCGTAACCGAATGAAGAACGCTACTGGGATTGAAGCGGCGGAAGTTGCACCAATGCCTTACAACTTTTCAGCGCCTTACACATCGAGCTCTGATACGTATGCAGATATAGAATTAAGTTCTGGTCCATGTGCAGCTACTGCATGGGATACCGTAAAAGACTCTACTTACGAGAACCAATTGGTAGATGAAATGTTGAACTCATAATGAAACAGCTATCGCATTCATACAGCGGACTTGACTTATTCGACACTTGCCCTAAGCGGTACAACGCGCTTAAGGTGGAGAAGTCCGTTAAGCCTGAAGATAGCGAGGCGTCATTGGCCGGCACTAGGGACCACAAGTTCTTGGAAGACCGGCTACTTGACGGTAGTAAACTACCACCGCATCTTGCTAAGGCAGAGAGTGCGTGCGAAGCTATTGCAAACAGTGGATTAATTGTAAAACCCGAGCAAGAATTTGCTCTAACTAAGGAGTTAGAACCATGCGATTGGTGGCACCAGGATGCCTTTCTCCGTGTCAAAGCGGATGTGGGGCTGTATTCGGAGACAACTGCGGCTCTGCTGGATTGGAAGACCGGCAAACGAAGGCCGAAGCCCTTTCAACTGGAATTGGGAGCGCTGACACAGTTCACGTACTATCCGAAGATCAAGTCGACGAAAGCGGCTTTCCTCTGGCTTAAGGAAGACACTACAGATAAGTATGAGTTTACACGTGAGGATGATTACGAACGCATCCTTAATAAACTCATGGCTAAAGTCGAACGAGTAGAAGAAGCTAAAGAAGAAAATGTCTGGCAAGCTAAGCCGGGCTTCCATTGCAACTGGTGCGAGTTGAAAAATACTTGCACCAGTTCACAAGCGAGATAACATGATCACTCTTAAACAAATTAACTGGTGGCGAGTAGCTGCATACTGCTTGCTAGCTCTATCAGTAGGAGGACTACTTACTGCTTTGTTGCTAGATGCTGAGGCACTTAATTGGGGCCTTGCTTCGCTTATCTCTTACGGAATTGTACGTCTTGAGTGGTTCTTGTCCACTCTTACGGAGGCAAAGAATACAGATGGCACATACGACCAGGACTACACAGTCTAAGCGTCCGGCTAAGGACTCGGCTAAGTCTATTGTTATGAAGGCTCTTAAGCCTCTGTCTTTAAAGGAACGTGTTGAAGTTATGGCTGCTGCCCTTGCCAGTATGGGCCTGCCAATGTTTGCTGGTATGTTGCGTGAAGCTAGCCAAGACACCTTGGCTGAAGAAGGTAGAGCATATACAGAACCACACAACATTAATACTTGACAATGGCGACGCCTGAGAGTAAGATTAAGTCTGCTCTGGATAAGATGCTCAAGGCTGAGGGAGTGTGGTATTACAGCCCTCAAGCCGGGCCTTACGGAGCGGCAGGAATACCCGACCGAGTTGCAATTGTATGCGGCTTGTTCTTAGGTATTGAATGTAAAGCTGACGAGAAGTGCAAGATGACCGCACTTCAAGAACGCTGCAAGGAACAAATCGAGAACGCCGGGGGCAAATTCTTCCTGGTGTTTGATAAAGCTACCATCGAAGAAGTGAGACAGTGGATTGTCAGTACTCGTAATCGAAGACAAGAAGGTGGTAGTAGTATCCGCGTCGTCCACGGAAAGTCGTGCCGATGTATTGTCTGCGATCCCGATGGCTCGTGGTGCGAAGGACCGCTTAGCACTGGTACCCCATACCTTGGAGACGGCTCAGGTTCTAAGGAACCTGGGATACGACATCCCCTCCCCAATTCTCCACTACTATAAGTTTCCGGGCCGCTTCAAGCCGATGTCCCACCAGCGGGACACAGCCGCCTTCCTCACGATGCATAAGAAGTGCATCGTGCTTAACTCTATGGGTACAGGAAAAACTCAGGCGTCTCTCTGGGCTGCTGACTATCTCATGGAGATTGGCGCAGTCAAACGTGTACTTATTATCTCTCCACTATCCACACTTAACGGGGTCTGGGGAGACGCCATCTTTGCTAGCTTTACAAAGCGACAGTACGCCGTGCTGCATGGTACTGCTGAGAAGCGCAAGAAACTACTACATGAAGGGGCTGACTTCTGTATCGTGAACCATGATGGGTTCGAGATCATCGCAGCCGAAGCTGCTGGTATGTTCGATCTGATTATCGTTGACGAGGCAGCTGCCCTAAGAAACCCAAGTACAGATAGGTACAAAGCTTTACGGCGTTACATGGACGCCAATACCAGCTGTCGTCTCTGGCTTATGACCGGGACACCTACACCGAATGAGCCTACGGATGCATGGGCTTTGGCTAAACTTGTGGGTAGTCCCAAGTTAGACAACACATACTCAGGCTTCCGTGACCGTGTCATGATGAAGCTTGGCAAATGGAAGATGGTACCGCGTCCGAACTCGCCCGAGGTTGTGGCTGATGTTCTGGTACCGTCAATTCGCTTTGACTTGGCAGACTGTGTGGACCTGCCAGAAGTTACATACCAAACACGTACAGTATCGTTAAGTTCCGAGCAATCTAAAGCGTTCAAGGCCATGCAAAAGCACCTTGTTGCTGAGGCTGAGGCCGGAGAAATCACGGCAGCTAACGAAGCTGTAAAGGCACAGAAGCTTGTACAGATCGCTTGCGGCGTGGCTTATGACGAAGAAGGTAAGCCAGTTGAACTAGACTGTAAAGCTAGGGTCAACGAACTGCTCGAATGCATTGAACAATCGGGGGGCAAAGCTATTGTATTTGTACCCTTGACAGGCGTGCTGGATATGCTACAAAGAGAACTTAAACATAAGTATAAAGTAGAGGTAGTCAACGGTGCAGTTTCTCTTAACGCTCGAAGCGCTATCTTTAACGAGTTCCAGAACGGATCAGAGATTGAGGTTCTTCTTGCACACCCTGCCACCATGGCTCATGGCTTGACATTAACGTCAGCTAAGGCTATTATCTGGTATGGACCAATCACATCTAATGAGCAGTACACCCAGGCTAACGCGCGTACTGAACGTATTGGAAAGAAGCATACCACTACTGTTATCCATATTGCTGCTACTGATTTGGAGCGCCGCATGTTTGAACGACTGAAGAATAAGCAGAAGTTGCAGGGCATCCTGCTAGATATCTTGGGAGATAAGTAATGAAGGCATATGTTGGATACGAAATGGTGCCGCCTTTTAAAGTCGTAGCTCTCATTGACGAAGCTGGAGAGGTTACAGAAGATCGAAGCAAACTAGATCGGTACCAAATCGAAGATGCAAACGGTGTTCGTGGCCTAGTCGACGCAAAACAATTTGAGCAAGACGCAATCGTGGTACGTAAACAATGACCGAAGCAGGTGAGAAAGTAATTCGTGGCCTTAACGAAGCCATTGCTATGCAAGATGGCCCGACCGTTGATGTAATCATTGCGTCCTACATCAAGATGCGGAATGAGAAGCAGCAAAAAGATGCTACTCATAAAGCGGAGATGAAGGTTTACGATGAGCGCCTTAAGAAGCTAGAGGCGTGGCTCCAAGCTAAAATGCTTGCCGATGGGGTCAAGGCTTTCAATACTGACGCTGGTACAGCGTACACTACACAGGTAGAGCAGGCTACTGTGTCGGATATGAACGCCCTGCTAGACTACGTTCGAGAGAACAACGCGTGGCATCTTCTTGAGAAGCGCGTATCTAAGACAGGTATCAGGGAACTCCTTGATGCTGATCAGCCGGTACCCCCAGGGGTTAACTGGTTTACTGCCCAGACTATTAACATTCGCAAACCAAGCGAGAGGTAATCCATGAGTGCTCTAGTTCCTACAAACGTCCAGTTGCCTGCTCATTTGAGCGACCGCTTGGGCGGACCGTCTGCTCTTGCAGGCGCAATGACTTCCGGTATCGCAGCAGGTAGCGGCGGTGCAGGCTTTAAGCGTATCTCCATTCGCGGCGGTCGTTTCCGTATTCGCGAAGGCTCGACTGAGACTGTGTTGCCGGATAACGTTCTGCGTGCAGTTATCGTCGGTGCTAGCCCGAACGTGACCAAGTCCTTCTATAAGGGTGCGTATAACCCGAAGGCTGAGAATGCTGAGCGTAAGCCGGACTGTTACTCTAATGATGGTGTTCGACCGGCCAACGATGCCGCTGATCCACAAGGCCAACTATGTGCGACCTGTCCTCAGAATGCATGGGGCAGCAAGATCACCGATGCTGGCACGAAGATGAAGGCTTGCGCTGACCAGAAACGACTGGCCGTTATCTCTGCTGATGATCATAGCGCTGAGCCAGAAGTGTACCTGTTTCAGGTTACACCTGCTGCGCTTACTCAGTTCCGCCAGTATGGTGAACTCCTTTCATCGAAGGGTTTTCCGCCTGAACTTTGCGTCACTGAAATTTCTTTCGATCCGAAGGAAGCTTATCCGAAGGCGCAGTTTAAGTTCGGTGGCTTCGTTGAACAGAGCCAAGTTGAGACTGTTGACAAGCTTGTTAACTCCCAGATTGTACGTGATGTGATTGGCGATAAGGATCAGGTTGCTGAGGTTGTCGAAGACAAGCCGAAGCCGTCGCCGATTAAGAAAAAGGAAGAAGCGTATGTTCCGCCGCCTGTCGTTATCGAAGATGCTGAGTTTGAAGAAGCTCCAGCACCTAAGCCGACTAAGGGTTTCGGTGGTGCAATTCCGTCGGCTCCTAAAGAACCGCCGCCAACGCAAACAGTGAAGTCGTCTAGCTTGACAGATGATATTCAATCCATTCTGGCCTCGATGCAGGAAGATGACTAATGACTGAACAAGTTGAAACGGCTGCTCCTACACAGGAGCAGCCAGACAATAAGCTGCTGGACTTTGCGAAGGTGGATGCCCTTCGCAAGCATATGCTGCTTACCATCGAAAGCATGGTGGTACTTATTGGTACCTCTCGTGTCTCGTACTACAACTGGTTGAAGCATGGTATCAAGCGCAAGAAGACAAGTGAACAAATCCGTAAAGTTGTTCGTAAGCTGGTAGCTGTTATCTCTGCAAACAACTGGCCAAATGAAGCAGCTTATGTAGCTAATCAAAAGCAACGCCTCGAAATGTTGCAAGATATGATTAAAGAACTTGACAAAGAACCATCCGAATAGTACGTTCTAAATCCCGCCAAGAGGATACCTGATGAACACGCTTGACTTCCTTACCCGTGTTCTTCCAGCCGATGGCAACTACTGTGCAGGCATTGCTTATGATGAAAACGGTAAGCAAGGTATTAGGCAGCGGTTCTTTGGTTCTGTGAAGGATTTGGCTGACTTCTGTACACTAGTCAGCGAACGCGATATTGATGTGTACTACTGTGTAGCTACTCTTGCCAAATACGACGAGGGTAAACTATCACGTAAACAAAAATATGTAGATAAGCTTAAGCTTCTCGCTATTGATATTGATGTAGGTAAGGAGCGTAATTCTTATGCTACTAAAAAAGATGCTCTCATTGCTTTGTCAGATTTCGTGGTACGCGCTAAACTGCCTGAGCCTATTATTGTTAGCAGCGGTCGCGGTCTGCATACCTATTGGATTTTTGATGGCTCCGTACCTATTAGGGATTGGCAGCCCCTCGCGGAAGCGCTTAAAAATTGCTGGCGGTCTTTCGGTTTGGCAGCGGACCCAGTTGTTACGGCTGACAGCGTGCGCATACTTCGTCCTATCGGCACCAGACATATTAAATCTGGCCGCCCTGTAACTATGCTTCGTGATGCGCCGGATGTTACGTATGAACAAATGCTGGAAGCTTTGTCGCAATACAAACCTGCAGTGAATGAAATTCCTGCGCACCTTAAAGGTCGTGTAGGGCAAGTGAAGCTTGACGTTCCTAAGGAATATGCTCCTACGGTAGGGTTTGTCGTGGCTTCTAAATGTAAACAAATTGCTAGTGCTCTTAAAAATCCGGAGAAGGTTGATGAGCCACTTTGGTATGCGATCATGGGTGTGGCCGCTCACACGACTGACCCTATGGCTACGGCTCAGGCTTGGTCAAAAGGTCACCCGGACTACAGTGAAGCCGCTACGCGTGATAAAGTTAATCAGTACAAAGAACACACGACAGGTCCCTCGACCTGCGCGCGGTTTGCTGCACTTAATCCGTCAGGCTGTACTGGTTGCCCGTACAAGGGGCGAGTAACCACGCCTGCTTCCCTAGGCCGTGCATATGAAGAAGCTCCGATTGATGTATCAGCGCCTGATCCAATCTCTCAAGCCATCGAACTCCCGCGTCCGTATAAGCGTACAGCGAGCGGGATCAAGTACACGATGGACGATACCGATTTCGATGTTTGTCCTTTCGACATTTATCCGGTCGGTTATGGTAGAGACGAGGCGCTTGGATACGAAACTGTTCGTTACCATTGGGATCGCCCCCACGTCGGGTGGACCCTACTGTCATTTCGCCAAGCTCTCCTTACCGATGGGCATCGTGACTTTTCTACAGTCATGGCGGACAACGGCATCGTCCTGAAGAACCAAAAACAGACAGAGGATTTTAGGCAAATGCTTCGTGAGTACATGGACAAGCTGCGCCAACAACGAGCAATGTCTAACCTTTACAACTCGATGGGTTGGAAGGAGAACAACACTCAGTTCGTTCTTGGTGACACTGTAATTAAAACAGACAGCACAGGTGCTGTTATTGAGGAAGCGTCATCGCTGTCATCTCATACCAATAAAGGCGCTAACGATATGTTTGACAAAGGGGGCACACTCCAAGAGTGGGTCGATGGCACCGAGATACTTAAGATTGCTGACATGCCTGCCCATATGTTTACTTTGGGTATGGGTTTTGCCGCGCCGCTATTTAACTTTACTGGCCTTAAAGGTTTGACTGTTTCCCTCTATGGACCCACTGGTGGGGGTAAGACGCTTGCTCAGTATTTTGCCCAGTCGATCTACGGTAACCCGGATAAGCTGCACTTTGCTGCTAAGTTCACGCAGAATGCTTTGTTCTCGCGCCTTGGTATGTACAACAATTTACCTATGACTATTGACGAAGCTACCATGATGCAGGATAAAGAAGTCGGAGACTTCCTGTATTATGTTTCACAAGGTAAAGACAAAGCCCGTCTTACTCGCTCTGCCGATGAGCGGGATGCAAAGACATGGGCTACGCCAGTAATTGTTTCTACGAACGTTTCTCTACAGTCTAAGCTAGTATCCTCTGGCATTGAAACAGATGCTCAAAGCGCACGTCTTCTTGAAGTTAGAGTACCAGCGCATGACATGTTCAAGCAAGACACTAAAGCTGGCCAGCAAATCTATGCACACCTTATGAAGAACTACGGCTATGCCGGTCGAGAGTTTATTAAAGAACTTGTGAAGATCGGCGATGCTAAGCTTCGTGATATGATTGAAGAGGCTCGTTCTAAATTCGCAGGTAAGTACGATGCACAGTTCGCGGGTGAAGAACGGTACTGGGAAACTGCCATTGTCCTACAAGATTTGGCATCCAGCATCGCTAATCGCCTCGGACTTATCAAGTATGACTACACCAAGGGTACTCAATGGGTACTTGAACAACTTGGCGCTATCCGTGCCGTAGCTACCGAGAACCGTGCAGATGCATTTGACTTGCTATCTGACTACTTGAACGAAGTTTCGGACTGCACAGTTACTGTCATGCATACTGGAAAGAATATCGCTTGTGATCAGTCTCGTCTTGCACGCGGAGAAATTCGCGCACGCTTTGAGGTTATGCGCGATAAGCACAGCGATCCGTTCAACAGTGGCGTGCTGTACGTCGATAAGGGTCACTTCCGTAAGTGGCTGTCGATGCGTGGTGCCGACTACAAGACACTGGTAAGTGTGTTCGATGTTGAAAAGATTAACGTAACGCCTAAGTCTGGTCGGGCTGTGCTTGGTAAGGACACTCCGATTAAGGTTCCAGGTATGTACGTTCTTGGCGTAGACCTTACGCATCCACGCTTATCGGCCCTGCTTAATGATGCTGATGAAGCTATGGAGCGCGCCGTTACTAGCCTTAAGGTCATCGATAATGTAGTTAAATTAGGGGAATAACATGACAGAACGAGAGCGTAAGCTAAAAGAAGATAACTGGAAGTTTAGACGATTGTCGGTGTTCGGCTCCCTTGCACCGCTACTTAGTATGATGGGATATCTTACTGTGTACGGTGACGGTGACAATGCTGTGCAGTCAATGCTGGCCCAGTCTATTCCAGTGGCGATCATTGGTATTATTATTACCTATATCGGCGGACCAATCGCTGATGACTTTGTGCAATTCAGAATTAATAAGAGCTAAGTATGCAACGTTCACATCGGTCAATCGCTATAGCTGCAGCCGAAACCATTCGGCGCTATTGGCGCACACACCCAAAGGCGTATATGTATGAGGCGGCTGATGTGAAAATTGGTCCGCTATCATACGAAATCATTTCAAACTTGGTGGACGGCTATCCACCGCTAAAGGTGGTATAATGCCTCAACTTGTATTTCCTAAAGAGTTTACTTTGTCAGAAATGACAATTAGTCAAACTGCAGCTAGACTCGGTTTAGATAATACGCCGACTGGTAAAACACTTGAGAACCTATGCAGAACAGCTAACCTTATGGTTGATATCCGTAAGTTGTTAGGGGATAAACCGGTAATTGTATCTAGTGGGTATAGAAGCCCATCAGTTAATAGAGTTGTTGGCGGAAGCGATACAAGTGCTCATACGCTAGGCTACGCTGTTGACTTTATCTGCCCTGGCTTCGGTACTCCACTACAGATTGCCGAACGCATCGAGATGTCTCCTACCTTTAAGAAGATCGACCAACTAATCCATGAGTATGATTCTTGGGTGCATGTTAGCTTTGATCCACGAGCTAGGAAACAAACTCTAACCATCAATAAAGATGGTACTGAAAAAGGATTGCACTGATAAAAAAGGCCCCGAAAGGGGCCTTTAGTTTATTCGTCTGTCTCTGTATCAGCACCTGTAGATCGGGCTAGTTCATCAATCACACTATAGTCTGGCGCACTAGACGATGTACGTTCGACGGTAGTCTGTGAAGCTGCTCTACCTGCACGAACAGCTGCAGAACGGAAGTTCGTAATGAGCATATCATCCTGACCTGTAAGTTCAGCTGCTTCGTTCCAGTCACGGACTGCATCGTTGATGCGTTCCATACCTTCTTCGTCCCCCGCGCGATAGGCTCTGGCATAAGCCAGAACAAACCGAGTACGGATATTGCGCATATAGCCGGTGTGCATACGATCCAGTCTAACTGTGTCGTTAGCTTTCGAGGCTTCGAGTGGATAGAAACCAAGTGCTCGCATAAAGATATTGTAGATGCCGACCTCGTCTGAAGTGAGACGACCACGTGGGTCGCTAATCTCACCAGTTACAGCCATCTGGCCTGCTTCAAAGATACCGCGAACCTGACCTTGCGGGAACTTGCGGAACAAATCTTCCCATGCCATTGTGCGCGGACGCATACCCATAGTTTCAAGTGTGAAGTCTGTTAGAATGCTGGCGTACTCCAGGGCATCTGCGTTAGCAGCGAATGCTGGACCGAAGGCGTTAACAATTTCTCGGCCAACATCTGCTTCTGGACGGAACAGACCGGTGAGCGGGATAATATCACCCATCGCCAAGCGAGACGACATGGTACCACCGCTCCAGCCAAAGCTATCAGCGACGTTGTCGACCGCACCACGCATGATCCACTTAGACGAACCCGGCATTATGTCTTCAAAGAACTGTACCATTGACAATTCCAAACTGTCGTGCTGGAACCCGAGCTTCTGCATTACGGTATCATAGATATCCATGAAGTCATCAGCAAATGGCTCGCCTTTAAGGCCGGCGAGAAGGAACAGTGTGCCAAGTACAGCAGCTTTCTGCGCATTAGGTAGGTTGTTAATCATCAGAACTGTGATAAGCGGAAACATCTTATACTGCAAGATGTACTGAGCAAAGTCACCACGGAATGCACGCGGTCGATTGACGTTGGTGTAATCGCCTTGTGAGTCTTTAATGACTCGCTCAACTTCTCTGATAAGTTTCTTATATACTTCGGTACCAGGAGTATTGAACTCTTCGTCTGTGCCAACACCTGCTGCAATAAAGCGCTGCTTAAGCAATCGATACGAAGCAAGGAACGCAACACGTCTGGTGCCAGCCTCGACACTGGAAAACGGCTTCAACAGCACGTTCGAGATGTTACGATACAGAACCGTCCGCAGATTACTTTCGGTACCACCCGTCAGTGAGTACGTTTGTTGCGGTGTCAAGACACCGTTCAGGGTTTCAGCATACATAGCTTCAAGTTCAGGCAACGTCAAGCTCGTATCGTTGTCACCCTTACGTGCTCTGTCAAGAGTCTCCTTAAGCATAACGGTATCACCGTACCCTTTAAAGACAGTCATGACTTGCGACATAGCTGAACCGATTTCTGCTACAACTTCGCTTATACCGAAGCCGTCACCGTAGCCTGTTTCTCGGTGGATAGCCATCAAGCGCGCCGGCAAGTGAGTGATCGGAGTGAACGCATTCATAATACCAGAAGCAATGGTACCAAGTTGAGACACGACAGCCATCTGACGGAGTGAACCTGTCTTAGATAGCAAGTCATTAAGGTTCAATTCGAGTTCGTTCTTTTCGAGTGACTCTCTAAGTGCCTTAGCTTGAGTGATATACGCTTCAGCTTCGCCAGTGATCTTAAGTTTCAATTCGCCTTTAGTCGTGCGAATATTAACCGTAGGAGTTTTAGTCGTGCTACGAGCCACATGGCGCATCTGATTAGCATATCGCAGCAGTTCAAGTTCTGCCACAATAACTGCTTTCGGATTACGCACGAACGTAACAGGCGGTGTAACACCTTCCGGTGCACCACGATTGGCGATGTCAAACCTACGTTGAAGTTCAGCTAACTTATCCCAGTCGCCGTAGCGGTTCTTAGGATCGGTCAACTCGTCTTCAAGCATATGAGACTGTGAAGTCTTAGCTGCTTCCCATGCACGTTGAGACATAGTCTCACTGTTATTGCGGATGATGTCAGCGTCCATACCAGGGGAACCTGCACGTTGCAGACCGAAACGCTTACGAGTAGAAGCATTAGCGATCATTTGCGTGATGCGCTTCATTTCAGTAGCACCAAGCTTAAGACCGACCAGTTCGCTAACTTTCAAGAAGCCTTCGATATCCGGAGCATCTGTCATCGTAGCTTGACCAGGAGCCATAGCCACTGCAACGTCGAACTTAACGTCGACTACTTCGCCTTCAGCGTTGTTTACCTTATACGTGCCGTCACCAAATTCTTTAGCCAGTTCAGTTTGAATAGCGTTGGCTTCACGTTGGGACTCAGCATAAATAGACGGCAGCTTAGCCAAAAGCAGCGGACTGATATCAGCCGGAGTCTTACCGTCTTTCTCATAAACCTCAAATGACACACGCCACTTACCCTTACGAGTCATCTCGACGTAGTTACCCAGGATAGATTGAATAACTCTGTTCTCTTTTTCATGGGCCAATGTTTCAGAGTTCAGCAAATTCTGAAACACACTAAGCATGTGATACTGACGGTTGTCTGTAACACCAAGACTATTAATACGTGCAAGGCGGCTGTCGCCGAATGTATTGTCGTACTCAAGGAACCAGCGAATTTGGTTCACGAACGGCTTAACATCTTCGTGTGGATCAACTTGTTCACGCCACTTGAATGCATCGTTTTTGCGCGGGCTCTTAGCGGTCTCATCACGTTGCATACGCGAGTCAGTCCAGTCCTTAACCTTCTTTTCTTCATGGAAGGTACGCATAAGTTCTGCAAGAACCTGACGGGCTCGGTCAGCCTGTGCGGCTTTCTGATTGATAGTTTTATTAGCGTAGTCATGGAATGCAATGTCGGTATACAGCTTATACATGCGCTGCAGTGCTTCATTCACAAATGCTTGATCACTTTCCTTAAAGTTGTTGTCCTTGATTAGGCGCTGGACTGCTCTATTGTTCTTTTGTGAGAGCATAATCGTAGCGTCTTCAAGAGTAACAAGCGCGGACTCAGCCATGAGCTTTGTCTCTTTAAGGTAGATTTCATAAGCAGAGTCTACTTCTTCAGCTGTGAACTTAGCAGTACCGGCGGCGGTAACGTTACCTTCAGAGTCAACAGTAAACTGCTCAAGACCTTTGATAAACTGTTCCTTAGACAGCGTACCTTGTTCCAAGAGTTTGTTAAACGACTCATAGTTAATGTCGTACGTACCATTCGGGTGGCGAACAAGTATACGTGGTGCAGCGCGAATCATCGAGTCGCTAAGTTTAGACAGCAGGTGGTTAGTGGCCGCAATAGCCATGCGACCGTATGTCGAACGCTGTTGGTCTGTAGCACCGGGAGCTTTATCGCCCCAGAGTTTAGTGAGTTCACTAGTTAGGAAATCTCGGTGAGCGTACGGACGTGCATCTGTCCACGTGCCCATCAAGAAGCGAGCACGCTTAATAGTGTTATCCATAATCTCCATCATTCGTTCAATGAGCGGAGACTCCATAGCCATTTGGTTCATCGTGACAAGTTCACGGGCGATAGCCTTAAGCCGTTCTTTAACCGGAACAGCAACCTTACTGCGCATGATTTCGTCCAGCTTAGCCACCAACGACTTGTCGGATTTAGCTTCGTTTAATACATCGTTTTGCCATTCACGACGCGAGTATGGACGACCAACGTTGTCACCCCGGCCATGAAGCATCTCATATGTTTCTTCTGGCATAGCAGTGGCAGACATCACGGCGCGTTTGGTTTCGTCGAGCATGTCTTGGTCGATCTTAATTATAAGTGAATCTACCGCTTCCTTAGACAAGGTTGCTTTGCCTTCGATAAGTGAGTGCAAATCCGGTGAACGGCCAGTCATTGCATAGTCGCGCAGTGCCATAGTAACGGAGTCAAGTGCTTCAGTTTCACTTGTTCTAAACCCGCCGAACACGCTATTGATCCATTCCATAACGATACGTTTGAAGTCTTCCCACAATGACGTTTTAGTTTTTTCGTCAAATGCTTGCGGTGCAGACAACAGCATCTCTAGAGCCAATGGGCCTTCCATAGCGTGGAAAGCTAGCACTTCTTCAAGTTGGTTAAGTGGTGAGGTAACGCGATAAGCAGGCAATCTAGCAAGTAACGCATCACGCTTCTCTTCCATACCAGGAATGGAGAGGAGTCTAGTTAGGAATGCATGGCGTTGTTCGTTATCTTTAAAGATAGCGCTTAGGCCTTTATGCACAATATACTCATGCTCAAGAACTTCGAGCAGTTCGCGTTTAGTTTGCATATGTCCGGCAAATACAATTATTGTATCGAAGTCATGCATAACAACAGCACGCGATTTCATGTACTGGTCTACGTAAACAAAAGCTGCTTCAGCATCATCAAGGTGAGCAAACTCTGGGCGCTCTAGTTTGAGTATAGCGGCCATACGACGCAGATACTGAGCCATTGTGTACTCAGCACCATTAGATGCGATTATTTTAGTCGTACCAATCTTATCCCAGAAGTCATTCATATCAGCAAACACGTGGACTGTCCGGAACCGGAAGTCTTTAAAGATGCGTTGCTGTACGTTTCTAATTATCTCCCAAACTATGGATTTCTTCAATGGTTTAAACCCAGCTAAGTCGATATCGTTTACATACCCAGCCTGTTGTGGCCTAGAAGTGCCCTGTGCCTCTTTGGCCATGCGCTTTTTAACTTGTGTTAGCGCATCACTGATGGCGTCAACACTAGACTTAGGAATACCGTTAGCCTTTTGCGCGGCATGAATTTCATCAATGACAAGTTTAGCTTTAGCCCTATCACCAGGATGAACAGGACGCAACTGGAAGTTTGGGTTCTCTGTAAGAACTCGGCGCAGAATGTTAGTAACTGTATTAGCATACCGCCCAGTATTAGCAGCCATTGATGGCTTGCTACTCATGCTAGCAATGATCTTTTCTGCAGCCGTACGCGCTGGCGGAATAAGCTTTGCTGCTTCTGACTTCAACCAGTTCGTTACATCTTCTACATTGTCTTCAACAAACGATGCAAAGTGCTTAGGATCAGATTTGTTCTGCTGCCATGCATCATTTACATAGTCATGGAATACACGGGCAGATCGTTCTGTTTTTTCATTTGCCGTGAATTCAGCGCGAATACGTTCGATAAGCGTAGATAGTTCATTGTATGAGAGCGGAGTGCCGTTGACCTCGATCCATCTAGATGCATCAGTAGCTTTAAGTGGAAGATCGCGCTGGCCTTCATGGCTAAACTTCTTTGAACGCCCGAGCTTACCGCGAGCGCCTTGAAGGAACTTAAACAAATCCTTGTAGTTCCGCATGCCTTGCTTGTATGCAGCTTCTTGGCGTGCATCAGTAGCCTCGACAGGTTCAGCCTTAATCGATGCAGCTTCTTTAAGATCGTCACTTTCAGTAGTGCGTTTCTTAGGTTCAGGTTTAGTAATCTGCTTGGGCTTGGTGTTAGCAGCTTCTTTAGCACGTGCAGCAGCTTCTTTGACGCGATTGCGGGGGCTATTGTCTTCAGTCGCATCTTCAGCCGCATCAGGCAGCGCGCTTACGCGAGTAGCTTCTTCATTAGCCTTTACAAACTTCTCGTTACGATCAAACGCTTGTTGGCTCTTGCGACCGAACGGTGTGCGAGCTACGCGTTCGTCATACGCACGTTGTTCTTCCTCAGTCTCAGGTACCTTGCCAACATCACGCATAGTCATGCGTTGCTTAGTGGCTTCTTTCGCTTCACGCTTACGTAGGCGCTGAGCTTTACGTTCTTCTTTGCGCTTCTCGTTCTTCTTTACTTTCTTACCTTCACGACGAGCTTGTTCAATTAGATCGGGCTCTTGTGCAACTGGTTCTTCAGTGCGACCACGAAGACCATCGTCGCCTACTTTAGCATTCCAGTTATTATCGCGTGCAGCTTTCTCAGCTGTAAGTCGTTCAAGCTCGGCACGACCGCTATCTGACTTAAGGCGATGCAGACCCCACATTGGCAAACCATCTTCGCCAAGTTCATCTTTATTTGTGATAGCAGAGCTTGGAAGCGAACGACTCTTAGTAGGTGGAGTTGCAGCATCTCTAGGAGAAACTGTATACTGCGGACCACGAAGGTCTTTTGTCTCTAGACGGCGAGTAAGTTCTGGGAACTTAGCTTTGAACGCAGCGCTATCAGGATTTGTGTACTCATCCATAGACTGTTCAGCTTCGACACGATTGATCGCATCGATAACTTGCGTGTATACTGGATTAGTCGGGTTCTTTGCTTGCAGCGCACGCACAGCCTTACGCACAACATCGATTTGTTGTGGCGTCACAGGCTTGCCATTCATCATATCTTCAAAGATGGCTTCCGGGCTGACAGCATTGCCGGGTTCTAGCAGTCCACTATCTAGCGCTCGCGGATCGACTTCACGCTGATACGCCGGACCGAGGTCGGTAGGTGCAGGTTCCTGGTACTCAGGCATAGCACCGTATTCGGGCAATACTCCACGATTAGCGCCGGCGCGGTAACGGTCAGCAGCTTCGTAGTTTACTTCATCAGGCATGTTAAGCGCTTCGAGCGCTTGTTGTGCTGCTGCGCGTTGTTCAGGAGTTGCGTTCGGGTCATTGATTGCAGTGCGCAAATACTCACGCTCGACATTCGCAGGTTCACGCGACAAAGGATTGCCACTAATTTCATACGGATCAGCAGCAGGTTGAAGACCCGGACTACCTTCAGTACCGTATTCCCACGGCATCGGAGCATCGCTAAGTGTCTCAGGATTACCCGGCACACCTTGCGGTCCAAGATTCGGGATGCCTGGACTGCCCTCAGCACCGTACTCCCACGGCATAACTGTAGAAGCATCTTCAGTCGGAGTCGGAGATTGAGTATCGTTAGTTGTAAGGCCGCCGTCTTCAAGACGTACATTAGGTTGCTTAAGACCGTAAGTAATACCACCAAGGCCGGCACCTGCAAAGAACCCGCCTGCCACGTTTTCGAGCAGGTCTACTGGTTCAATATCGATTGGTCGATTAGTTGCACCAGCAACAGCTTGTTGTGTAGTAAGGTACTGACCGCCTTCTTCAAGACCTTCGCCTGCACCAGTTACAGCCATACCACGTGCAATATTAGTGCCGCGTGCAGCAACTTGATCAAGCAAACGTCCTGACCGTGCAGTTGCATTAAGGATATTCGGGCCAATTTTAGTCAGTGGCTGAGTGAGAATAACATCACCGAATGATTCCATAAGTGCATATGGAAATGCCATGCCCCAAATATTGGCAACAGCATCAGCCGATCTTGGATCACCGCCTGCATCCGCAATAGAATTACGAATGTCACCTACGCCGGTCATATAGTTGCTACCGAACATGGCGGCAATTGCGCCGGGATTACTCCCGCGCGACATATGATAGGCACGTTCGCCGAAGTTAAAGAACCTATTTACATCATCAGCAGAAGCAACACCATTACGTGCGGCATATTCAATAACTTCTTGACGAGTTATGTTTGCACCTTGCTGTGCAAGCATGCGTGCTTCAGACGCTCCTTCAAAAGCGCGAGCACCGCGTACCAGATTTTGACGAAGCACCGACTCGATGCTACGACGAGTAGCAGCGCGTACGGCTTGATTAGCGAGGAAGCCTTCAACAGCACCAGCTGGCGCACCTACACCGCCACTTACTGCACCGCCTGCAAGAGCACCGATGCCCATAGACACAAGTGTTTCGACAAGCCACGGCAGGCCTTGAATAGCCATCTGTGACACATATGTCAGGGCGTCTCCAGGATTTTGTATATCTTGGAACTGCATCAAAAATGGTGCGTTATTAACAAATTCTTGTTGTAGATTATCACGAGCAGTCTGTGCCCATTCCCACTCAGGGTTAACGGCAAGCGCTGCGCCTAGGGCTACATCACCCATACCACGCCATGCGTGCTCGTTTGCTTCGGACATTCGACGACCGAAACTAGGATTACGAATGCTATCAATATAAGCCGCGTATTCTTCGCGCGGCATCTCACGCCAGTCGGACGCTGTATCCGGCAACGTGAAACGTCGCGCAGGTTCGTTAGCCCACTGCTCTGAGGCCAAAGCGGCTGAAGCGTTTTGTTCGTTAAACGGCTGAGCACCATTGACAACGATGTCGCCGGTTGACGGGCTGTAAAAGATTTGCCCTTGTGTAGGCATAGTTGGGGCCGGCGTACGCGGAGCAAGAACAGAGTTAATACCCTGTTGAAACTGCCTCATACTTTGTAAACCGGTCGGGGGTTGTAGCCCTGATGTAGGCGATCCGCCGCTAAACAATGGATTACCTAAACCAACTGGAGGCGAATTGAGTTCGAGTCCTGCCTGAATGTTCAGGTTACGATCATCATTAAGCAGCGGATTGCCAGACAGCATTTATATTCTCTTTAGTTGTGAGTGTGTCGCGTTCTACGCGGTCCAGCTACTGGACCTAAATCAATATGTGCATGGTGACCAGTCGATTGAACATTTCTACCAAACCTCTGGCCGGCGGCAATGTCAAAAGATTCTGATGCTAGCCCTGGGTACCACCGAGCAATCAAGTTCATCGCTCTGGTACGGTCTTGTGGGTCAACATCAATTGAGTTACCTTGATCATGTCCCCCTCGGGAGGCATTGTTAGTTCTAGTAACACTAGTCACTCGAATGTTATGGGCTCTGAGCATTGCGGCGACTTCTTCTGCGCGCCCGGCTTGTAGCTCAGGGGGTACCATTGTAACTGTACCATTCCATCTGGTACTGGATGTAGGTGTGACGGTAGGCACGGCACCCGTAGGTTCGCTGTCAACGAAACTTAGGTTATCGTGCGGGTCTGACATACCTCTCAGTTCACTCTCCATCAGAGAGCCGGATGCGCTACGACGTCTAGGTCTTTCGAGCGGTCGCCCTTGAATTCTAGAAATAAACTCGGAGAGTCTTCCTCCGAATTGACTATCTTCGATCAATCGTTGGAGGGTGCCAAGGCCTCCGGCAGTGCCGGCGTTGAATTCATTCTGGATGCTGTCTACCGGGCTACGAGCATTTCCTAATGCACGTTCAGCAAAAGCAGCGTTAGCCACTCTATCTTGCATGCCTCGCTCAGTAAGAGCAGCATTAGTAACTTGGTCCTCCATAGTTCGTTGTTGAGTGTTGCCGCTAGCCGGTGGCTGGCTTTGGCTAGGCGGAATACGAACGGTTGCTCTAGGCATGTCTGGGCGTACTAGACTTTGGCTAGGCGGCATTTGGCTTTGAGCAGGTGGAATACGAGCGGTTGCTCTAGGCATATCCGGTCGCATAAGATTCTGTGGTTGGGTATCTGTGTTCGGCCCTAGCGGATAGTCCGGCGTTTGTTGAGTACGGCCACGCATACGCATTGGTGTCTGCGTGCTATTCGGCGTAGGCGGCGCACTAAAAACTTGTTGCCCTCTAGGGACAAGGAATTCCCGTTGGCCACCTTGGTTCTGAATGTAGTTCAATGGAGTCCCACTGCTATCATACAGATGTTCAGGTGGCGTTAGTCCTGCATCAGTTTCCGGTACATCGAACTCACCGTATGGCGGTAGCGCTACTTCGGGGGCGTATTGTGCAGCAAAATCATTATACATTAATTGCCTCTTACGCCGTTAATACCTGTAACATTTCTGCCGGTCATTTGTCGTTCAGTCCTACGACCGTTTGTATCTGGCACACGAACATCTTGTTCTCTCAGTTCTCGAACAATTTGCACTGGCTGACCATTTGGTCCTGCTTCCCACCATTGAAGATACGCGCGATTGTTTGCGCTGTCAACAACAAATTCTGCATTACCTTGAGCAATTCGTTCACGTGACCCAGCTTCCATATTAGCAATGGCTGCATCAACATACATACGTTGTTGGTCTGTAAGCGCTCTGATAGAAGCAACCTGTACGTCAGCACCTGCTGCAATGCGAGCACGGAGAACTTCGCTGTTAGCTTCACTCTCAGCCATCACAGCTTCGCGATCCACAAGACCGCGTGCAGTCTGGAATAGTTGTTCGATAGTAAATGGACCATTTGGTGTATTAGACCATTGGCCACGTCCATCCAGAATTTGCAGGTTGTATTGATTATTATTGCCTACTGGCTGAAGCCGGGTGGTACCTTCAGGACGACCACTATACAGGCCGAGTAGGTCGGCCAATGCAGTGCGATGCCCCTGCGAGGCAGCACGAAGCATAACAAGTCGTGATTGCTGTAGATACGCAGCTTGACCTTGCAAGGCTTGAGCAAAGTGTTCTTCAGCTTCGGAGTTACGTCCATGACGCGCAGCAATTTGAGCTAGACGAAGTTGATCTTGTGTAGCGGCTTCAAGCATACGCATCTCGGGCGTAGCCGTAAGTGCTGCGCTTGTGTCTGGATCAAGTGCTCTTGTTGCGCTAGGGTCTTGAGACGTTGTATTGCTAGCAGATAGCCCCGGAGCAAGACCTGCACTCGGCGGAGAAACATTACTTGGTGTTTGTTCAGTACTCGCCGCTGCAGGTTGTTGTCCGGTTACATCAATGTACTCGTGTCGTCTACCGTCTTGTGTATCTTGTGTAGGAAAAGAATCAAGTTGCGTTGGATTAACAATACCCGCACGCACTGCAACTTCTAGTCTAGCACGATAATCGTCCACGGACATTTGCCCACGAGTAAGTTGACCATACGCACGACGCAATTGTGCCCATCTAGTACGCTGTAAAGGTGACATAGCTCCTTCTGACACAATAAGTTGTGGCAGTGCAGCACGCATACCTTGGAAGTTATAGTCTTGCATTTCTTGCGTTACATTAACTGTAGGCGGTCCTGCATTACCGGGCCTAGTCATATAGTCGCTAAGCTGTGCATTTCCAGCTACCTGCTCTGGACTAAGTCCAGCGGTTGCGCTAGGAGCAGCTGCGGCAGGGGCATCACGAGGCCCCATACCGCTAAACTGCGCGTCTGTGTTATTAAACAATCCTGCCCGTCCAGCATAAGTTGACTGGTTACTACGCGCACGATCTAGTTGATACTGGTTCTCACGATCACGTTCGTCACGTATTTCACGATGATTATATCGTAGACGTGCACGTTCGTCGACCTGACCCCAGTAATTGCCCCAATCAGTAATTGCACCTTCGATGCCGGCTGAGGGCCCAAGAAAATCTACCATCTTAATTTCCCTTAACCATTCGGCCAATTCATCCCGCTTGCAAGCGGGTCTTCCTCTTCGCCATTATTGCGTGGGTCTGACGGACTTGGTGAAGTAGACCTATTGTAATCTTTCTCATTAAAGATACTAGCAAACCCACCAGCAGTGCTACGAGCGAGCCTGTTAGTAGCTTGTTGATAGTCACCTTCCATACCGTAACCGAGTTGGAACCCTGCATAGTTTGGTCCAGTAAACAGCCCTGCTGCTTGTCCGTACAATTGTGCCTGTCCTTGTTGTGCTTGTTGATAAGCTTCACCCCAGGCCCCAGCTTTACGGCGACCAATTTCAAGTCTTCCGCTTCGTTCATATGCATTACGTTGGCCAGCATCAAGCGAACCACCTTGACGCACTGAGATGTTACGTAGTGCTTGGTCATGTTCTCGGTTCATAATACCAGCAACATCACCCATACGCATATAGGCTACACGAGCCGGGTCCATACGACCGGCAGCGGCTAGTACTTGTTCAGCTGCTTGCATACGCTGAGCATACGCTGCTTGCTCTTGTGCATTGAGTCCAGCAAGTGCGGCACGTTGCTCTACCATTAGAGCATCTAGACGTTCTTGACTATCACCGTTTGCGATGGCGTTAACGATGGCTGTACCAATTCGATCAATCGGTAGGTTGCTAAAGATACTATCAATACGGCTTATAATGCCACCGCTTTGAGTAGTTTGAACTAATCCTCCAGCGGCACCGCTCGCTGTGGCTGTATTAACAGCACCCGGCACTAGAGATACAGGTCCCGTACCTCCCAAGATGTTTGTTCCAGCTGCTGTCCCAGTTGTAGTACCGGCTGCGCCTCGTAGGCCGCCGGCAAGTCTACCCAATCCGGTAGACAGCGCTGCTGTACCAAAGGCTGACCACACGGCACCGCCGCGAGCACCTGATGCATACGCTATGCCAGCATTCATAATGCCGCCAACTAGCGCGCTACCAATAACGTTAGTAAGGCCAGCACCGAACATGCCAGTCATTGCGCCAGCCATAGAGGCACCGATAGCAGTACTGCCAGCGATTGCGCCCCAAATTGCCGGAGCCGCAAATGGCATCACAACAGCAGCAATAACGCCTAGTACCTTACCAACTTTACCTGCTGCTTCTTGTTCTACAGGCTGAACTTCTGGCGGCGCGAACACCTTACCAGACAAAATAACACTAGAGGCGAAGCCTGACATGAATCGTTTCCCTTTTTATTCCTAGGGGTTCTAAGAGCTTTTCTATACGTTCCGGCACGTATGCGTCAATAGCTCGCGCCCCATTCATAACGCACCACCCCTTAAAGTACTCCCAGTACTCTTTGATTTGCGTGCGTAAATTTTTACCTGCCACTGTTATAATATTTACAACAGGGAATTGCTCTGAAGGAGTAGCTGCGATGAGCATAACAAACTCAACGTCTGTGTCTTTCAGAACTACAAACATAAACATCTGCGACGAGATAAGTAATTGATAAATATTATCAATAGTATATTCTTCAGTCACAGGCGCATTCTCAAGTAGCGGCTTAATCTGCGGCCAATAGGTCGCGATTTGCTGTTGAGTGGAAAGCAGTAGCGGCTTAGTTTGTTCCGGCATTCGGTGGTGTCCTTGCTTGTTCTACAAGTTTATCGAAGTGCTTCTTACCGTGGTAGATCAGAGTATCTTCAGGAATAACATATTCTCTTGCGTGCAGTTTTGCAATATGTGGTTTATCGCCTGTCATGCCACCTTCTCTATACTCGGGCACAACACTATGTTGCGTCGGTGACGGACCCTGCCCCTGCATAGCGTTACCTTGATTGTTAGTAGGTGCACCACTTTGCATGGCCTTGCCAGCTACGATAAGAGCATAAAGCAAACCTTGATCCATTTGTTGTGGAATGTCTTGCTCTGTAGCTAGCCCGTTCTGCACTGCAAACGCTCGAATTTGTGGATACGACTCTGGACGTGCAAGCGCAGTCTTAGCAAGTTGCACCGCCGTGTTTAGTTCTTCAGGTGTCAACTCGCCAGTTTGCATGGCAAGGGCGATGACCTCTTGGATTTTCTGTACTTCTTGTGGGTGTTGCTGCACAAACCGTTGAGCTTCTTGTTCAATCTGGGCACTATCCATAGGTGCCGGGGCTGCAGCCCCGAGTGGCTGGCCACTTGGAGGCATTGCGTTTGCGCCTTGCGGCATCTGAGCTTCGACCTTAAACCTAGCAGACGGTAGCGTTCTACCTGTGCCTGCACTCGGCGGCATCATACCTTGATTAGGGCGAATAGCTGTACCTTGATCTGTCATCATGCCGCCTTCGGCAAAACTAACTGGTGACCCACCAACCATATCATTGTTTGAGCCTGTGGAAGGGTATTGAGGCATAGTGGTATTAGTTGGTCCGCCAAACGGTGACATACCACGAGCATACGGTCCAGGGTTAAATTCGTTACCACCTACCGACGGTACGCCACGAGCATACGGTCCCGGAGTAAATCCATTAGCGCCTATTGATGGCGTAGTACTTGGCGGCATAACACCACCTGCATTATTAGACCCATTAAGTTCACTAGTCGAGCCTGAGTTGTCTCTGCGTATAAGACTACCTGCAGTTTTGCTAAGAAAACTATTAGGGTTACGTTGCAGGTATGCGGCAAACAGTGGGTTATTGATATTAAAAATGGACATTCTACGAACCTTTAAGCTGGTCTTTAATCTTGATGACCTCTGCACGTAACGCGTTATGGTCTTCTAGAAGTGTACGTACATTGGCTACAAGAGTAGCATAGTCATCTCCGGATGCTAGATTGACTCCGGATACAGAAAAAGATTGGCCTTGTGCTGTAAGTGCCCGAACTCTTGGAGAACCGACATTAGCCGTAATATCGCTTTTATACACAACATTGCTATCAAGTGTACTAAGCGCATCCTGGACAGCCTGTAAAAATACAACTACACCAAAAGGTACACCTTCGATGTTAAGTCCTGTTACGCTAGGTATATTAAGTTTTCTACCCATTACACTTCCTTAAGTGATAGTGGTGTTTGGCCAAGATGCAAGGCACGAATGCGTGTGTCACCTTCGATTTCAACCTCGAATGTATCAGACCTATACCCTCGTGGCAAGCGAAAAATTTCATCATTGTAAACTTCGTTAGAGTACACTTGTGTTCCATCTGCCCATAATGTAAACCTAACTGTGGGTGTATCACTATAGTCAGCTTTCACACGTACTGCACCTACATTATTGTACTCTTGTGTAAGAAACACTTTGGACTTCCAGGTCGCGGCTTTGTACGGTTCGTCAGGATTATCCCATTGATAGATATTACCACTGGTGCCCATAGCTAGGTACACCTTACCATTAGCAGCATCATTATACGTTGCTGTAAAAATATCATCACAGTCTACAAACGACCCACCATCTTCTCTTTGGTACATGTATACAAACGACCCACCAGAGTGCGAAGCAAAATAGTTGTTATCGTAGTACACACCTACTAAAGAAGTAGGGTCATATGCTGCTACCCACTCATCAGCGTTATACACCATTGCTGTTGCCAGTGCAGCACCTTGTGTTGGTGAATAGAGTGCTAGACCTTCATAGGTTGGATACAGTACACCAAAGTTCATGGATACTGCACCGCGAGCAGAAACGCATGGATAGAGGGTATCTACTTTCTGCAAAGTCATAGTTGCTGGGTCAGAACCAGTAAGAATGTACGGGTTCTTATCTGTTAGAATAACCGCACCAATGCCGCTAAGCGGTCGTATAGCAACGATGTTAACATCGAGTACTTTGATGTAAGCTTCTGGCCAAGCGTGAGGTTCGTTTGGCTCACTGACGTACAAGGAATTTCGGACAAATCCTGCCAGTATGTTATTTTGGATGACGGTAAGCCCTTGTAGGTCTTCAGGCGGAGCAATCCATTCATCAGTCACCAAATTGTCTGTTAGCTTTTTAGAATTGAAGTCGTCGGTAAAGTCAAAGTTACCGCCGTCGCCCCAGTACCGGGCATCGTCTTCATCTTGGTCCTCACAGGCGTCATGATATAGTACACCAGTTGTATCAGCAGTATCAGCAATGGCAACACCAGCAGAAACGAAAGAGAACGTATAGGCATCCGTTGTGTCGGTGACGATACCGTCTGTGATATCGATGGAAGCATTCGTACATCCTGTAAGTTTGAACCTATCGTCTACTAGGAAGTTGTGTGGTTCTTGCATAGTAACTGTAACAGTTGTGCCTACACGTTGTACACGTGCAGTGTTCTGTGGGAACCACAAAGTAGTAAGCAAATAATAGTCGCTTTCCGAAAAACCTGCAAGTGTGCGGTACAGCTTAACACCACGGATAAAGTTTTTAGCTGGTACTGTCGGCGGTGTGTCAGGCAAGTTTGTCACAGTAACAATTTGCCCATCTTTAAGTACCAGATCGTCTGACGGATCAGCGCCAACGCTCTCTTCACCCCACGGAGTGAACCAAGTATATGTATACGTGCGTGCGTAAGTTTGACCTGCTAATTCAAGCATGCCGCCGGTTGCAGCATACTCCGCTTGCTCAAATCCTGGCAAAAACATCTTAAATGTAACGTCGTCTACCACGATTACTTCAGAACCTGTGGTATTGTAGTTACGAGTGTCGATCTTCAAGTTCCCGGATGTGGACCCAGACTCAGTTTCTGTGTACGTAAAAGTATTTGTGGTAGCTCCAGACACAGTATAAGCACCGCTGGTAGCATCACCAGAAGTAATGGTTAGAAACACGGTGCTGCCGTTCACAATGCCGTGATTGTTCAGAGTTACCGTGACAGTAGTACCGCTACGAGAATACGTTGCTGCGTAGTATGTAAAACCTTTAATCGCAGCGACCATACCATTGCGCAACTCGTGTGGAGTAGAAGTCTCGAATGTAACGATACCTCCAGAATCACGAGCGACACTGATGATACCGCGAGCAGTATACGTAGCTGCAGTAGTGACTAGTTTGTTTTCCGGAAGTGGAAGTCCTAGTTCATAATAGTCTGCAGGGTATGGCGGTCCACTAGATGTGGCAAGCGCATACGTTGTAACTTTAGGTACACCGTCACCAGTGTAGTAGAAGCGTTGTTCAGATACTACTGGTTCAAACGCAGGTGTAGCGATATCTACTTCATCTTCCCATGACATCCATACAAGATCATCAGTAGTAGGGTTGATGAGAGGGTAGATAGTACGCGTTACGCCAGTGCGTCCGGAACTGCCTACAATCACTGGTTCCGGATATGGAATAATATTGCCGGAGTCTAATTTAGCATTACGTGCAACTTGTGCCAATCCATCAGCTAATAGCTCTGGAGCAATTTTAGGTGCAACGCCTCTAAACTTATCAATTTTTAGTCCGGCCATTAATCTCTCTCGCGCGTGACTTCTTCAAGGCGTGCATTGCACCGCTGAAAAGCTTCTTCTTGGTCCTTAGAGAACTGGGCCAATTGTCCCTGCGTCAGGCCTTCTGCTTGAGGTCTTACTAGTTCCAGGTCCCTGCAAGTCATGTTCGTCGTTGGCAGGTTTGTTCCCTGCGTCGCGCACGCTGTCAATGCCAATAGCCCAAGCGGCAGCAACATCAGGTGAAATCGGTGAGTCAGCATTTGGTGCCTCTTGAATAGCGCGGTCTGCTTCTCTAGACGCGCGAATAATAATTGTGTCTCGTCTGTCAATATTTTGTTGGACTTCGGCTGCATGCTGCCATTGTTCTGTCAACTTAATTTGGTCAGCTAATTGCTGTTGCGTATGCTTATAATCCATCCAGATATAGGATGCGGCAAGAATTGCTGCCATTATGACATAGTGTCCAAATGGTAGTCCTTTAACCCAAGCCAACATTATGTAACTCCTGAGCCTGCAATAACAATTTCGTTAGTGCCCACAACAAAGCCAATTGCGATAGTTCTTGCGGCGAGAGTACGGTCACCGGTTGTGGCTGTGCCGCCGAGACGTAGTGTCATGCTAGTACCTTGAGTAATTGTACGAGATGAAGCACCTGCATAGAACAAAAATGCCTGCGGATTTGAGAACACGCCACCATTAAGTGTAATATTTCCTGTCATCATAACAACACAGTCTGCATCTGCTAGAGCTAAAGTACCTGTGGTATTAGTTGCTAGCTTGCCGGTAATTTGACCAGAAGTGATTCCTTCAATCGTGCCGCCAGTAATAGCTACTGCACCTGAACCTTGAGTGGCAATTGTGCCTAGACCAATGTTTGTTCGGATAGCAGCATTATTTGCTGAACCGAGCATAGTATACACATCTGCACTTGTTGAGACAGTTTGTGGTACACCGCTACCAGAAGATGAACGACCGATCAGTTGATACTGACTGATGTTAGCCATCTTTGCTAGTGTTACAGCAGCATCGTCTAATGTCCATACAGTACCAGAACTAGATACAGTAATGCTACCTTTATCGCCGTCTGTTACAAGAACACCTGTAGCCCACGAAGGGTTATTTCCTGCGCCGCCAGTTTGTAGTACTTGGCCTGAAGTTCCAGGAGCCAAGACTGTCCATGCTGAACTATTTCTGTAAAGGATATTGCCTTGGGTAGAGCCAAGCATGTCGAGAACATCGGTTGCTCCTAGTGCAGATACTGCTCCAGTGCCGGATGCTGTACGCCCGAGGACTGTATCAGTGGCTACATCTGCAATTTTGCTAAGCGAAACACTACCGGCAGCAAGGTTATCTTCGGCAAACTTATCAAGAAGTCCTTGATTTGTGATACGTAGTTCACACAGTGCCCCTGCAGTAAACGCGCGGGCAGTAGTGCCTTCTTGTGCACGGACGATAGTCATGCTATCGCCGGAACGAGCAGTAACTTTAACTACTTCATAGCTACCATCGGTTGCTTCAATAGTTAAGTAAAAGTAATCACCTGCACCAGCTGTTGGGAACAAAGTTCCATCACCATACGCCACAGCAAGCCCGACATCAGCTGCACTGATAGCTGAGTCTAGTGTGCTCTCTGCATTATTTTTGAACTTAACGCCCATTATACCCTCTTAAATCCATGCGACCGTGCGGACACTCATAGGTCCGCGAACATGGCCGATATTAGCGCGTCGACGTTTCTCAAGAAACCCTTCACGAAATTTGTTACCATAATAGATAGCGTAGTCTGGGCTAGTCCATTCTTTGTTTGGCATAGAGAAAAGTGTCTCAAGCGCGCCGTACACGAATAGGTCTTCAAGCTCATTGAATGCTTGTTCATCCATTTCATCTGCATTACGCAGCGGCTTAAGCGCTAGCCACATACGCGTTTCGTACGTCTCTTCTCCGTCCGGAAGAGGAAGTACTACATATCGCTGTGTGGATACCATAGTAACTGCTTCTGGACGTGATGCATCAGCTACTACAGAATCAGGCAGTACGAAGTCAGAACCTTCGTTAAACACATCTTCATTGTATTCGCTTGCGCCGAGATATCCACCTGGAGTTTCGCTCCAAAGTTCTTCTGCGTCTTCGCCGCTAAGAAGCTCAGCCCATTCTGGATATTGAGCAATTGCAACATCGAGGTTAATAAGCCTCAACGGCTGGTTGTTCATGCTAAACCCAAACATATGTTCGACTTCAGCAGTAGTTGGTACGTCAAACGCATACTCATAGACACCCGGAAGCAGCTGGCCAATGGGCGGTACATACCGCCAAGCCAGTGTTTTTTCGCAAGCTAGACGCGCAGCAAGCCTAATATGCTCAACCACTGTCGGTCGCGGCACTTGCGGTGCCAGCGCCTCTACACGCCCTGCAATGCTGGCAAATTCACGATTGGCCATTAGTTACTACGCCTTTGTTGTTCTTGTGGTTTACCTTGTTCGGTATCCACCAATTCTCGTTGTGTCAAATCTACACCCATTGCTTGCATGAATGAATCTAGAAATGTTTTAGCTCGTTGTGTCTCTACGTGTTCATTATCTACAACTTCAGCTAAGTACACTGTACAGTCTACGATAGCACCTTTATAGCTATCTGGCAAGACAATTGTATCGCTGAGTGTATAATCACTTGGGACTTCAATGTATTCTACATTAATCTGAGTCCCGGTGGAAGGAGCAGGATACAGGAAATACCGGCGGGGGTTACGCGGATGACGCATCCAATTCACAGGAGTATCCGGAGTTTCCGTTGTCCAATTGGGTGCAGAACGATCCATCGTTTCCTTATCTACTTCTCCAATGGCCCCGCCGCCAACGACACGATGGACTTCCATAATCCTCGTGACGGTGGCCGGTAGCTCTTGTTCTACTTGATCTGCTGTGGGTGTAATCGTTGTATCGACAATGAACAGATCAGGTCTAAGCATAGATGAGCGTTTAATAGCTTGATTAACAAACCCCAACAAGTCCGCATCAGAGAACCGTTCAGGCATTAGCGCATTATCGTCGCTAATTAGTACACGAACCTGATCAATAACTTGTTGCGGTGTCATTAAAAGTCTCCGACAAGGCCAACGATTTCAGCTGGCGATGTATGCTTTTTTGGTTGTTTATTAAGTGTAATGCGCTCGCCACGGCCAAACGGCTTAGATGCCTCGGCTCGCAATTCTGGCGATACTTCTGCCGGCGGCGCTGCGACTTCTTCGGGGATACTCAAGTCAACTGAGCTTTTGCGCTTAGTTAGGTCCACTGGGGCAAGTCGTTCTGGGTAAGCTTCTTGTTCCGTAACTTCCTTGACATCCGGGTTACGTGCCATGATTTCATTCCACTCAAAGACCATGCCATTAATATTGCTACGAAGATAACGCATGTATATTTCCTACTCTTTTAGACCAAGTGCTTGTGCTATGCCTAGGATAAATGCTGCACCTATAGCAGATAATATCATAATCATTACGTGGTTCCAAGCTTTATTTTCCATGCCTTCTCTACGAAGACGCTCTGCTCGGATGTAATGTTTATCTTTTTGGTGTTCTAATAGCTCATCAGGGTCATCAATGTTATACCCTAAGGTTAGAAGTGTTTCTCTAACCGTCTCTCTAATTAATATTTTCGTTTTAGCATCCGGGCTCATATTATTTCCAGACATAGTTAAGCTGCCGGACCGCTAGCTGTAAATGTATAAGTTGCGCTATCCTGGACAACATCATTGCCATTCCAGCGAATTTCGATTAGAATTGTACTAGCAAGAACCTCTTCGGGAGTTGATGACGTTAGCTCCCATGAGCGCGTAGTGTCGAGTGCTTCCCATGTGTCAAACGTTCCGGTTGGTGTATCCCCGCTTTGGAGGGTAGCACGAATTTCATAATCACCCATGTCTACCTGCGGCGCTAGCCACTTGCTAACTTCAATAGGTACACCATGTAAATATCGGTAAAAAGTACCCGTACTGCTGAAGATTACTCCAGCGGTGTTGCCTTTATTAGCAGTAGATGTATTATTAGATATACTAACGGTTGACGGAGCGCCGAGAGGGCCGCCCATTGCTGCAGCGATTAGCCGAAGAAACATTAGATAATCCTGTAGGTAAAGTGGAAATACCAAGTCGTGTTTGAAGTACCGGCTGGTACACAAAACAACTCTGCACGGTTGTTTGTTGCGTCCCCTCGAATTGGCCCATTGCCGTTTGACCCACCGTCACCAACACCAATACCGGCGCATTGGTTTACCGAAGCAAAATCAGAAGCAATCGGCAAACTAATGCCGACTTGGGTAAACGTACCTGCGGCAGTCGCATCAAGAGCAAGAGTACCGCTAACCGTAACTGTATTACCAATACGAATATATTGGCAAACTGCAGCTGTGGTAGCATCAACGTTAGCAACGTTTGTGAGTGTTGGGGTGTACGTACCATCGCCGCCGGTGATCCCTGTCGAAGCAGGAAGGCCGGTGCAGTTCGTAAGTGTGCCCGAAGTAGGTGTGCCTAGAATAGGCGTAACGAGCGTAGGTGATGTGGCGAACACAAGTGCACCGCTGCCCGTCTCGTTAGTCACTGCTGCTGCAAGGTTAGCAGAAGACGGAGTGGCCAGGAACGTAGCAATGCCAGTGCCTAATCCGCTAACACCTGTACTAATCGGAAGACTAGTGCAGTTTGTAAGTGTGCCAGACGATGGGGTGCCAAGTGCTGGAGTGACAAGCGTTGGCGACGTAGCGAATACAAGTGCGCCACTGCCGGTTTCGTCAGTCACAGCCGTTGCCAGATTGGCAGAAGATGGCGTAGCGAGGAAGGTAGCAACGCCGGTGCCGAGGCCGGTAATACCAGTACTAACTGGAAGGCCGGTGCAGTTCGTAAGAGTACCGGACGCTGGGACTCCGAGCGTTGGAGTAATCATGGCCGGCGAACTAAGTGTCTTATTAGTGAGCGTTTGCGCACTTGCTACAGTAACAATTGAAGCATTATTTGTGCCCGGATTGGTAAGGCGTAGATCACCGGTGCTTACAGTCATAACGCCTGTGGAATGCGTAGCAACCCAGTTGCCGTTAGCGATATTCCAGGTAAATCCGGTTGCACCATGCAAATCAGAAAAGCCGTTAGTCGTGCTGCCGATAGTAGTACCATCATTGCTAGATGGAGCCAACACGCTGCCCAATGTAAGAATACTACCACTTTCAGTAATTCGGAGATATTCAGTATTGTTAGCGATAATACCCACGGGATGGTTACTGATATTGCCAATGTAAGTGATAGCCGGAGTAGCCATCATTTCAGTAGTAGCGCCACCAGTAGCAGTGGCACGATAGCCCGCACCTGCTGTACCATAGTTAGTAATGTCATGCATTACAGCGTTAGAGTTATCTGTACCAGCAACTTCTGCATTCTTTTGGTATGTTTGGAACGTTCCGGTAGCCTCTTTAAAGTGGCAGATAATGTACGCACCCGCATCCGAGGTAGCTACAAAAGACCCGCCTTCGGCAACTGGCGACTGATAGAAATATGGAATATTGAGTGCTTTAGCATTATTAAGTTTAATACCAATGCGTCCAGTATACGTACCAAATGTATCGACTGCCAAGTGATCGAAATCACAAGCGTAGACACCGACATTATTAGTTGGGTCTGCAGAGTTGTAGATAACACCGATAGAGTTATTACCCGTAACACCAACACGAGTTACGCCACCAAAGTGGTTATGGTCACACCACTTAGCAAAATCAATGCCGTAAATCTTAGCGTTTTCGATGCCAATATTATGGAACGTATTAAGTGTAACGAAGCCGGTAATCGAATCGTCGCCTTCGAGTCGAAGCCCTTTACCGCAAACGCCCGTATGTAGGATATCTGCAAAATGACAATAAGCAACATGTCGACCACCAACAAAGTTGGAGCCACCCGTGCTATCACCACGCACGTCTGTGCAAACTGAAGTTGTTGAATTACCGGTGAAATGTAGGCCCTTAAAGTGTGAGCCCCAGGCACTATGCACAACGAGTCCATGTGTTGCATCGGTACCCATATTAAAATGCGCGCCATACCCAAAGATACCGCCGTATTCAAATACGTCGTCATCTGGGGTTTCAATCATCTTGCTAGCGCCGCCATTCCAGTCTACGTTAACTCCGGGAAGTACTGTAGTGTACACGCCGCTTTTTGGAACCAGTGTCGTAGTAAGCTCTACATCGCGATCAACGATTACGTGACCGCCACCTGCAGCATAAGCAGCGTCAATAGCATCTTGCCAATCATCATAGTACGCAATTGGATACTGCACTAGGTTATCAAGCATTTCTTGATCAAGTTCTGCGGCTTCGGCAGCAGCTTGATCAGATAAATTCTGTGCTGTAACACGAAGCTCAACGCGTGCGCCTGCTGTAAAAGGCACAGCGATAGTGCCTTCTTGGGCTCGCACTACATCAAAAGACGACGTGTTAATTTGAGTGACTTTAACAATTTCATAAGCGCCCGAAGTACTTTCGAGCGTGCAATAGAAGTAATCACTAGCGCCAAGTGCTGGGAAGCTACTCGTGTCCGCTACCGGAATAGTCGTATCTGTGCTGCTGATGTCATCATCTAGCAGTGTCTTCGCATTATTTGCGAGAGTGATACCCATAATATAAAATCCTTGGTAATATAGGGGGCCGAAGCCCCCTATTAGTTTTAGCTCCAGGTACTCGTAGAAGCGCGAATGCCAAAGAATGTCAGTCGCAGGGTGACGCCAGTAGCGCCAGGGTCTGCAGACACAACAACTTCAACTTCATCAGCTGTCGTCGTAGCAACTTGAACGCCACCGGTGATATCACCAAGGGCACGCACGCCGTTGCAGCCGACGATGCCTTTGAACCCCGTCGTGGTAAGATCGTTGGTAACAATACCATCACAGTACGAGTCTGTGTCAGCGTCGTCACCTACGTCCACCAGAGAGCAGGCGTTCGTAGCAGCAGTCGTACATTGGATTGCCATAGCAATCGGGAGAAAGTTAGCCGGCATACCAATTGCCGATTCCTTACCCGTAGTAGCACCGTTAGCAACTGTGACCGTAGCAACGTACGTATCAAAGCCACCATACAGGCCAGTCAACCCGTAGAACTTCACAGAACCAGCATTAATGTTGGCATTGTGGAGGACCGGGTTCTGGAGCACTTGGTTATCAAGTGTAACACCAGTATAACGTCCCATTTTAATCTCCTTTTAGGAAGAGGGGGCCGAAGCCCCCACTATCCTTAGCTAGCGGTTGCGTCGAAAAACAACGCCCAAACCTTCAGCACACAGTTAGTCGGTGCCGCCGTGTTCAGGAGCAGGTCAATCGTATCCGCCGAGGAGAACAGGACCGGTGCCGCGAGGCCCGTCGAGTTAACCGACAGAGCGTTAGACGCAATGTCATTAGCAAACGCGTTAGCAGCAATCGGCGAACCGCCGGTGCAGCCAAGGTCAAACGTCGCCGTCGTATTGGTCGCTTCAGCTTCCACAACATTCAGGCCACCTGCCAGCATAAGCATGCCAGCCGGGACTTGGATCACTTGCAACGTGTCAGTAGCAGCCAGAGCCGTAGCACTGGCAGCCGAACGAGCAGCAACGATCTTTGCGAAATCGAGCGTGACTTCCACGTAGCCCAGTCGCTTGTCAGCATGAGCGCCAACAGCAGCCGAACCCTTATAGAAGCCAAGAGTATCAGTAAACGCAGTCATTTATTTTGTCCTTCTACAAATTACGAGAACTGGATGACCGACGTCGCAATAGCTTCCGGCTTCACAACCTTATAGCCATAAACGTGCAGGCCACGGATGAGGGTGCCGAACGTGCTTTCAGCGCGCATCGATTCCATCTTCGTCAACTGAGCGGCAAACGTCAGACCACGCTTCGTACCAGCAATAATGTTGGTCTTGCCAGACGACGTGTACAGATTGTGCGACAGATAAACCGTGAAACGGTCAATCATACCAACACGACCATTGCGAACAATCGACGTGCCATCGCCGGAGAGCGATGCGTCCTTAAGTTCCGACTTCTTGATCAAGCCGACAGCCTTAGCCGGCAGCACAAGATAACGGTCCGATTCCGGGCAGTTAGCTTCGTCAAGAACCGTGCCGAGGTCCACGATGAGGTCGAGGATGGAGGTCGTACCGCCAGCGCCGTCCTTCGTGACCGTGAGCGGCGAACCGCTAGTACCGAGGTTAAACGAAGCAGACTTAGCGCCAGCTGTCGCACCTTGGTTCAGAGCAGAAATGCCCGGCAACATGTTCGTCAGAACATCTTGGTCAACCTTAATCTTAAGCGTTTCAGACCAATCATTAGCCCACGTGTCCATGAGCTTAATGTCAGTTTGGATAGCATCAACGTCGTCTTCGACGCAGTTGAAATACTTACCCTTATCGATCAAGAGCTCCAGCGGATCGCTATCCGGACGTTCGACTTGCAAGGTTTGACCCTTAACATAATCGCGGATCGTGATCGACGGCGTAGTACGGATGTGAACCGTATCACCGTGAGCCTTAATCATTCCTTCATATTCAGTGTTGCTGATTTGAGTAAGGACTGTTGCGTCATAGAACTTTTCAATCAGCTTACCGGCCCACAGTTCCGGGATAAAATTACCAGCGTACTGCGGATGGCCGGAAGTAACGGGATATGCCATTTATTCTTCCTTTAGCTTTGCTTTATTCGACCCTCTGCCTGTGCGGCAAAGATGTCTTTCTCAATTCGTGTTTTTTCCTCAGGTCGATTATTATATTTACCCATCATAGAATCTTGGTAAAACTTACTAATCTCTTCTTTGGTCCATTGCTTTTTGGTTTGGTCCACTGGAGCGGTAGCTCGACTGGTTCCTGGGGCAACATACTGTTGAAGGTCTTCCTGAGATTTTCGTGGAGCAGGCGTCGGACCCCCTGCTGCCGTTCGTTCCCATTCCTTAAAGAATTTAATGACTCTCGAAGCATTAAGCTCGCTTTGTGCTTGCGCCAAAAATTGCTGCCGAGTTGCACCAGTAACAGGGTCTTCTGACATGAGCCAGTCTTTGAAGGCCTGATCGTTATTGATTGATTGCCAATTCGGTACTTGTGCATTAATGTTTGCCCAGAAGTTACCTTCAGCTTGTTCAACTCGCAAACGCGATAAGTCTTGAACTGTTGGTACGACGGTGTTATTAACACGATCAACGTCGTCTTCTAGTTGTGCAATACGTGCCAAGTAAGCTTCTTCCCTATTACGGAAGATATTTTCAGCTTCTTCTTTTGCTGCACGGCGCATTAGTTCTAGCGTTTCGCCATATTCTTCTTCGTCTTCCGCAGTCACATACTTGGTCGGCTCTGCCGGTGTATATGATGCACGTTCGACTTCAGCTAGGCGTTGCTCTAGACCACGGTAAGCATTATTGGCTGCAGTCAGCTGGTCGCGAAACCTAGTGATGTCAGCATTATGCATACCTTGTAATGTGCGATATTTTTGTTCGAGTCTGTCGTACTCCTCTTTCGAGATAGTTACGGGCACTTGAGCAACGGGCTCGACGATAATGCTTTCCGTGGGCTCTTTAGGCTCAGCAACAACCGTTTGCGGTTCGGTTGGCTCAGCCATTTCGGCCTGGAGTTGCTTCACTCGTTCGATTTGTTGTTCAAGTTGTGCGGGTCGTGACATGGTAGCTCCTTATTGGTGTGCTAAAGTTGTGGCTTCGCAGTGCGATCTGCCGTGATACCTGCGGCGTGATGATATGCATCCAACATGTGTTGGTATGCGAGTACACGCCCCTGGCATTTCTGAACCTTGTCCAAATCTGCATTTGGTAGGCTACTAATTTCCTCCTGCCACAAACGTGTCAGAAGTTTCTCAAACTGCGGGAATTGCGCATGAATACGTGCTAACAATTCAAGATCAGTTTTGTTAAACATTAAACAGTTCCTGTGCTTTGGTTGCCTACTAGCTTACCGCTAGCGCCACCTGCTGGTGAACCATCGGGTAGAGTTGGTGTTGGCTGACCGGGTTGGCCGCCTTGCTGCATTTGTGCCATTTGGCTTTGCTGCATAACCATTTGTAGTTTAGTTTTCGACGGGACAATCTCGACTTCAGGCATCTGAAGTTGTTTAGCCACTTCACGAAGAACAGCTGCGCGTCCTTCCGGACCCATGACTTGGAAGTCAATCGGGTTAGCTGTTGCGTTCAAGAATTCAATACGTCGAACTTCTGCGGTTTCTTTGACTGCCAGATTTACTGCGCCACGCGGAAGGACAAATGCATCACCCTTAATGCTTTCGTCAGGATCAAACCGCATGTTGTAGATAAACTGTGCAGTAATGACAGGTTTAACAATATCGTTATCGATATACGAAACGACTTGTCGAATGCTCTTACCGGCAGCGCCCATCAACATTGACAGTCCGGACGAGGTCCGGCCTGCGCCTGTAACGCTAATATCACCGCTAACGTAAGACGGCACACCTGAGTATTCGTCTGCTGCTCTAGAGTGCCATTCAAACACTTGCATGAACTCTTGAGCATTACTATCCGGTTGGTTAAACCGAATGGCTTGATTGCTTCCGCCTGTTTTATCTGCTGTAACTTGCCAAATTTTCCATGGGAACATCTGCGTGATGTCCTCCCCTGGAGCAAGACGGCTAACATCAATTTCAACTTGCGGACCTGATGCAATACCCATGTTGTTGGCTAGTGATCGCGCTGCGGCGTTACACATAGCCTGAACGCCTTCAATAGCTTCAGGAATGGATCGTCCCCAAAGTGCGCCCGGCACTTTGAACATAGACGTTTCATGATAAGGTTTATTGCCCAACGGATCGTAATTGAGCATTGCTTTAATAACGTAATTACCTACGAGCCATACGCAAGCGTTGTATTCTTTTGCAGTGTCTCGGATCGCACTTTCGTCCATGCCCCACTCAAGAAGCATTTTGCCTGAGACTTTACCCCAGAACTCGATGCAATCATACATGGCTGTGTTACGTAGCCATATACTATGCTTGGCTTCAAGCTCGTTCTTTTCAAGTTCGTTGTACGAACCAAACCAAGTGCAGCTTGTGCCTTCGTTAAGGACCATGCGAATTGCTTGATCATCGAATCCTGGAACGCCAATAAGGCTAGCAAGATCACTTCGCGACATAGGCTTATGCTCAAACACATAGCCGTCGTTAATATTTTCAACGCCCGGTTCGGGATAAATACGGAACGGGTCGACTCGCTCAAACATAGGAATAAGCTTGTCTTCCACTTTAGGAACTACTTTACCGGATTCGTCTTGTCCCCATCCAAGCACTGTTTTCTTACGAATAACTGGGCCCTTGATGAAGGCCGTTGGATACGTGCTAAGATCGGTTACGAAGTCATCGAACGCTTGATACCAGCCGCCTTCAGCAAGCTGGTCTTCGATTCGTGTCTTCATTAAATCAGCTTTATGTTGAGCCGCTTCAAGTTTACGTCTACGAAACTCTTCTTCGTACATTTCACGAAGCGCTGGCGTCTGAGAGATTTCGGGTGCCACGCCTGTGCTTTGAACAAGGCTGAGCAAGCTCTCTGTAAACTCTTGTTCGAGTTGGGCTTCTTCCTCTGGATTAAGCGTAGGTTCCGGAGATGGCTTAAGTTCCCACGGCGGGGCCCCGCCGTCCAGAAGAATGTCTCTGATCCAGCTTTCAGATGCGCGACACTTAACTTCTGTAATCGGCATAAAGATTTCGGCTCCGCCTGAAGCTCTAATTGCCGCTAGTTTGTCAGGTTCATACTCGCCATTCCGTTGCCGCTTCGCTTTAATCATGCGTTGTTCAATGGGCTCTTTGGCAGAGCGAGCAGGTTCCCAGCAAGAACGCACATATGCCGCCAATGATGTGATCAATGGGGCGTTCTGGCGTTCCATAGCTTCTCTTCGAGTTTGTTCTTCTTGATCAAACTTATTAAGCTGATCATTAGAGAACACTCGCATGATAGTCGAGTCTTGCATTAATCAGGCTTTGCTTCTAAAATTTTATTTGCTTCTTCGTAAGCATGACTGATTTTTTGTTGTAGGACAAAAGCCGCGCCAGCAACATTTAGTCCTTGTGCCTTAACAGCAATGTCAAACAATCGAAGTACTGTGTCAAGCTCTTGATTAGTAAACGAAATATTAATCATTTGGAAGCCTTTTAGCTGCGTGCAACAATGGTAATGTCTACATTGTCGCCTGTGCCACCGGTCACTACCGGCTTAAAATAAAGCATTGAGCTAGTAAAATCCTGGACTTTAGCAGCCGTAGCAGAAATTGCATTGCCGCCAATATCGTACAGCGGACCATACGTGGTACCGTCAATAGAACCGTGAAGCACTGCAGTAGCGCCACCGAATGTACCGGCGAACAAGACCGAAGCGCGATTCAATCCTTGACCTTTATTGAACGGGCCGACTGCAGTCGGCGTATCGGTAGATGTCGTAACACCTGTCCAGTTAATAGTGCGGACTTCACCGTTAACGGTAGAAGTTGGTGTAATAGTAGCCATCCAAGGGCTCCTTAAAAGAAAACTGTGTGGTCCTATACCACAACGTTACGTAAATGTCAACTAGTTTTTATGTCCATGCTTTTGCAGAGACCCTTTGCACTGGTTTAGCCACTACTGGCACAGTCCCTGCAAAATCTGTAATGTGTAGGGCTAAATACTGTAAAGCTTCAGCCACGTGAGAGTGGTTGTTCTTTTCGATATTACCTGTCTTAGGATGGAACCTGTAGCCACCCATCATTGCTGCTTTAAGTGCAGTACAACTTGGGTCGAGAAGGAATGCAGCGTCTCCGTCAGAGTTGCGCATAAGATAGTCGTCAACAGCATTAAGCCTAGCAGCCACGGCATTAGTACTAGCAGGTATAACAGAAAGGCCTTCGGCTTCAATAAGTTGAACTGTGCTCTTTTCATCGCCTTGTTGCCTTTGCCTACCCGCAGGGTCGCATACGACTTGTATTTTAGCTCCGGAGAACTTTTCATTAAGTAGCGGTCTAAGTTTAGTTCTAATGAAGCGCTGCACGCCCATATCGAACCCGGTAGCTTCGCCTAAAATAAGCATTCGCCCACGTGAATCCAACTGCCCAATAACTGCTGCAGGTGTAAGTCCCAAGTCCATCCCTACAATGATTGGCCGCACACTACCTTTAACGGCTGTGAGCGGGTGTTTAGAGATATGGTAGTCAGGTTTAAAGTACTTGTAGACAGGTGTACCAGCTAGCGAGTGCCCGTATTGTCCATCGATAAATACTCGGATATAATCATCCGACCGACCTTGTGTGTCGTAATAGTTTTCTGGTAGGTTCTCGATGTTCTCCGCTTCAGCCGAACGTCCTGATGGTTGCTTAAACACAACCCATCCATTGTTATTAGGCGTTACTCCGTCTTCGGGATTGAGATGCTCCATCTGATAATACCACCATGTATCAATGGTTGGTGGGTTGGTGTCTCCCCACATTCCATGCCAAGTAGGACCCCCGTCTTTCTTAGACGGATAGCGACCCACACGTTTTGACATAGCATCGACAATGTGTTCATTAATGTCTCGGCACTCGTTAAACCAAGCGCCGGTGAGTTCGAGCGAGTTAAGGTTAGCAACATCGTCGGCGTCGTCGAGGGCTCGAAACATAACTTCACACCGGATGTCTCCGATTTCAAGGAAGTAAGTTTTAGTCGTCCGCATAAAGTGGCCACATACCCCATCGGGGAACCAGTCAAGCCACGTCTTAATCGTTGTGTCCGCCAGCTGGCGAACCGTGTTCCGCACGACCGCAAACCGCGTACGACGGAATTTATCTTTCCCTGGCTCTTGCGCCATAGCGCGTCTAAGTACTTCAAAGCACATCCCCACGGATTTACCGGAGCCGACTGGCCCCATAACTACGCGCATCTTAGCATCAGATGCGTAGAACTCTTTAATGGTCTTAGATGGTACGTAGTTAATTTCTGTAGTCATTACATTCGTACCGCTGTTCCACTCTCTTGTCGTGCTATAGTCGTGAGCGAGTTAATCCGCCAATCCTGGTTAAAGCATTGCCAGCAACGCTTAGTCACTAGGTCGGTATCATTAACAATGGCTTCTGCACTATCCAGTGCGATGGACTTACCAGCGAAACTGAACGAAACTTCATCTTCTGTGTCGCACTCTCTGCATGTAATTCGTGCTTTGTACGTTTGCATTACGGCTCCCTTCCTGGATAAATAATAGTATCATTAATGGAATGCACTTCCCAGTCAACTGCTCCGCAGCCCTGACATGGAAACAACGGATACTTGTTCTCGTCAACGTACTCAATCTTGGTCTTACAGTTTCTGCACTTAAACGTGTTCTTCTGCAAAATTTTCTTGACTATGTCTTTTGCAAGTTCGCCAATTTCAGGTGTCATTTTGGAGTGCCTGTCGTTCTTTAGCATCGTAGATAATGCCGCGTAGTTCACCCATAGCTAGATCAAATAGCGCCAGGGTGTCTCTTACGCCATCGGCGCGCGGGCCAAAATGGAATAGATTAAACTTGCCGTCTTGACTATCCAAGACCAAAGCTGCACGATCCACGTCTTTAAAGTCACCGCGCTCGACTTCCTTAGCAATAACACGCAGCGTTTTAGCTACGTCACGCCTATTACTTTCGTACAACGTAGTATACGGCTTAAGATGTTTCTTACGTTTGCCGGGTCTAGCTACGACGCCAGCGCCTTGCTCGACGTCTTTCTCTCTCACGCGAACAACTCCGGATGTGCCCACTCATCTACACGTGTTGGATACGCATCGCGCCAATACATCTCACCATCGCGCCCTGGTTCACCGCGCTGAACATCAATGGGGTAATAGTCTTTACCATCATGGTGCTCTCTACAACGTGGACAACTCTGTGCTGACAGACGATCCTTAGCTTCTTCGCCAGCTTCATCGTACTCCATAAACGTATCGTCATGGAATACAGTGAACCGTTTTACGCCGCATGGTGCTTCTAGCACAATCTTATATCCATAATCTGGCATTATCGTGGCCTTTCGCTATAGGCTGTTGTAAGTCCGGCATCCGATTGCCAACGAGCATCGTTGATCAGCCGAATAGCTCTAATAAACGCGAAGTCTTGCAGACGCACCGATACTTCCTTCAGTCCATACTTCTCGAACTGTTCGGACAGTTTATCTGTTAGGTCTTGTGAAATACGAATTGCACTAAGGTCGGCGTACTTCGTATTAGCTACTTCATCGGCAACAAAACCCGACACTGTTTGAGTCAATGTCGAATTCGCATCGTATACATTTTGGTAAAACTTCTCGATATCAGAGAGCGCATACCCCACTGCAAACGTGCAGACCACTGTCTTGCCGTCGGCGGTAGTGAGTGTTTGTGGAGCACAGATAGCTGTGCGATAGCGGGAAGCTTGAACGTGAAGGCTGTCAAAGTACGGAATTTTAAAGTGGAAGCCTGCTGGAATTTTCTTAAGGTGTTTGCCGAAACGCACGCGTAGGCATTGTTGCCATGGCTCAACAACATACCAAAATACGAACATCTCGAAGAATTTCGTAATGCCTCGGATTAATCCGTCGAACATGGAACCTCCTACTCTGACGTAACAGTTTTAGCTGATACTGCATCGCCCATAATGATATTAATCTTAACCCCGCCACCGTCTGTAGTCAAGTCTTTTGTTGGCTCATACCCTGCCATTTTAGCAGTCCACTTGATGAGGTCTGCCTTAACTGCTGGACTAACTTCTTGATCATGGATGACCCGCCAGCTAGTTTCAAGTAATTCTTCGGCTTGGGCTTTAGCTTTTAGACGGAACGTAAACCCTTCATTCTTCATCTGGTTTCGCCAATACTCGACGCGCTGCTCGAACAGCGGATCAAGGGCAAATCCGCGTAGCTCGTCTTCCGTGAGGTCGTATTCACGAAGCAAATCCGGCATCTTACTGCCGGACCCGATCAGCGTCATCGCTAGGTCTTGAACAAACCTATCATCCCAGGACCGACGTAGTGGTGAAAGCATATTACTCATTAGCGAGACTATCTTTTAGTTTTCTAAAATATTCTTTGCGGTTCTTAACTGCAAGTTGCTGTTGCTCAGCAGCCGACCTGAATTTAACGCCAACTTTTTCTAGTTCACGCTTAATACTTTCCCAAGATGTGTGCTTACCTTTCGCGGCTTCATGCGCTGCTATATCGTATTGGCTCATGCCGCTTTCGTATTTTGCAGCCCACTCGGCTACAAGTTCAGAATCGTATTTTATTTTACGGTTACCCGGCATTAATAGCTCCCGGACCAAGAATGATGTTAGACTCTGGACGTGCCTGACTACCTAGCTCTTTAAGTTTATCACCTAGCGCGTTGTAGATTTCTCTAGCCAAAGTAGGTTGGTCGTTGAGGTTACCAACAATAGCGATGTGTGGTTCTCCGCCAGCTGCAATGCAGCCGATCAGGACGTTAAACCCACCAAATCCATCAATGGCTTGGGAGATTGGAGTAAGTTTAGCTTCGAGGTAATTAGTCGGTGTTACGATCATTGGAAGCTCCTGTAAAATTTTTCTGGGAAATTTTTGAGGGCCAGAAACTTTTAGGAGTCCCTGACATCGCATCGGCTTCCCAAACGACACAATGGAGACGCACGGAGAACCGCAGCACTCAGCCCTCGGTTGATACAGTAGTATAAGTTCTTGATTTTGTCAAGTAGTTCTGTTTAGTAGTGCATACTTTCTTGCAGATGGGTCAACTAGACGTCCATACCTATTAAGGTACAGGGGTCTCGTCGGTGGTTTAGCAGTAGTAGGTGGCGCACCGGTAGTTACCTCGGTTCTTGACGTTAGCGTAAAGCCCCCGATGTTGCTGGTAAGCCCGCTATCTACCTCAGTAGTAATAAGTTGAAACTCACCAATGCTGTTAGTGAGTGCGCCGCCTACAACAATACCCGCGTCGCTAACTAAGGTGAAGTTTCCGATATTATTCGAGGACGTAGCACCTATAACAACGTCTACGTTGCTATTAAGCGTAAACTCCCCGGTGCTTGCTGTAAGCGCAGCACCCACAACGACGTCTACATCGCTACTGA
>ERZ869929.46-NODE-46-length-64140-cov-224.295966_pt1 | contig 64140 bp, 95 predicted proteins | sample MGYA00579312_ERZ869929 | MGnify/ENA primary metagenome ERZ869929 (study PRJEB32216, sample SAMN09231818) | wastewater metagenome | place: USA: Maryland | collected 2016-08-09 | study: EMG produced TPA metagenomics assembly of the PRJNA472060 data set (Reclaimed... | reverse complement strand
CGAGCATAGCCGCAAGCCTGACGAAATTTACCCAATCTGCGAGCGCCTGGCGGCCGGTCCGTACCTGGATATGTTCGGACGCTGCAGCCGAGAAAATTGGTCCGTGTGGGGCAATGAGGCCACCAAATTCGACACGCCAGAGCCGGTCGCCAAGGCCATCTCACGCCATAGCCGCCCGGCGCCGTCGGACCCTCAAGGCCCCGTCATCCTCGACCTTGAGGGACGCGATCGCCGAGCAGCGCGAGCGGCCTACGCCTACTGAACTTGTCAAAAAACAGCGGTCGCGTCACGCGCCGCCAGAACGTTGAGTATTGGGTATGTCAAAACAACGGAAACCATTTTTGAAGTTTCGTCCGGACGCTTGGCTGAATGACGAGCGCCTACTTTTTTGCAGCGCCGGCGCTCATGGCCTGTGGATCAACATGATCGCGCGCATGCACCAGAGCGAGGAATACGGCGTGCTTATCATTGACGGAAAGCCGCCGTCGATGGAGGAAATGGGGGTTCTGTTTCGGTGGGGTGTTGGCACCATCGAACCCCTATTAGGGGAGCTAAAAGCACGCTGCGTTGTTCGCGTTCGTGACGAGGATGGAGCGCTGTATTCCGAACGCATGATTCGAGACTTTGAGGCAGGTGAATTAGGTCGCGAACACATACAAAAACGCTGGAAAGACAAGGAGAAACCAGCGGCGACTCACCCTAATAGGGTGGCTAGCAGGCGCCCTAATACTAAGAATCAAGAATCAAGAATCAAGAATCCCCCTAACCCCCAATCGACTTTTGATGATGCGTGGAAAATTTGGCCGAAGCACGTTCGGGCGTCGAACAAAGCCAAGTCGAAAGCGAAGTGGGAGGCAGCCGAGTCAGCGCATGATCCGGCCGACGTGTTGGCGGCAGCGAAAGCGTATCTCTCCAGTCCCGACGCGATGAAGGCCGACGATCAGAACCGGAAACACGGTTACGTCAAAGCAATGGAAGCGTGGCTCAACTCTCAACTTGATTTCTGGCTTGAGCGCATCGCCGAGAAAAAACAATCAGTCCGCGCAAGGTCGCGACACCAGATCGCCGCGCCGCCTCCATGGTTCGCGAATCTCGGCGAGCGCTTCGCTGGCGCTTACGAGGCGGAGTGGTCCGCCGGTTGGTCGCGCTGCGTCCCGGTCTCCGAGCCAACGCTTGAGTCACGAACCGTTATCCTTCGCGCGCACTCTCCAGAATTTTACTCAATGGTAACGCGCAAAGGTTCGCGCGCCGTCGAGAAGTTCAAGCACGCCACCGGGTACGACATCGAATTGTTACCACCGGAGCGCACATCGACTCGTTGAGTCCAAGAAACGATTTCTCCACAAATCTGTGAGCACCATGCGTCATGGCAAACAAATTTCAACGCTACCGCATTTGGCCAGATCACGCGACGGAGGAGGGCGGCGTGTACGCCTACGGCCGCTCTGCTCGCGAAGCCGCAGAGGAAGCGTTCTTGGATTTCGTTCGCCTGGACGACCCGCCGGCGCGCATCGAACTGCACTGCCGGCACGAGTTTGGAGAACGCGAAACCGTTATTGTCGAGCCCGCGTTCAGTCGTCCGTTCATTGTCATTGAGCCTCAACCGGAGCTTTCGTTTTGACTAGATCGAAAAACCAGCGCTGGGGATCGCGCCGCAAGCGTGAAGTTGCGGCGTCGATCCTGTCCGGCGAGAAAACAAAAGCGGCAGTGCTGCTCGAGTACCCAGACATTTCCGAGGAAGAATTGGACACCTGGATTACGGCGTACAAGCGCTCTGGCGGCTCGTCTGCGGGCATGAGCATGAGCGCCATGATCCGAGACCGCAAGCTGCAAACAGCCTGAGTCGTGGCCTCGTCGCGACACAAGGTCGATGCGCTGCTTGTCTCGTGTGACACCTGCGGCGCCCAACCAAGGGCGGCGTGCAAAGACCTAACCAGCGCCGCGCTTGTCCTCAAAAAGAACGTCTCAAAGCGCCGCGCTGAAATTGCCAACAGCATGAATTTGCGCGCGCCGCACGATTCGCGTATTAAGAAAGCCTACAGCATTTGACCGGCCTTCTGCCTCAAAATGGTGTTACATGTGACACGTGTCACACTCGACACCGGCAGTTGGTCGCTCCAAATGGAGTGACACATGTCAGGGATTATCGCCGTCGCGCTAAGCGCGCTTTTGTTCAATCTGCCTGTCGTAATGACATTCGGGGTGGGTGTCTGGCGGCAGCCTGACGAAAACGCCGCGTTCGTCCAAGAACATCGCGAACCCCATTTCCCAATCGTTCGCCATCGTGTCTTGGTAGTGGATGTAGCCAATCACCCAGAGCAGCCTTTTGGGACGCAGCGTGCCTTTCTCGCCCATTCGGATGGAATCGATTGTGGCCTGATCAATCGGACCATCTTTGCTCTCGATGTCTTTCCAAATTTTTCCAGTCCTGCTCCGCAGGTAGCCAGGGCCACGCTTGAGCAAACGACCGGGCTCAACGGATTCCCACGTAACATCGGGAGAATCTGCGCGAACAGCCAGCCATATCCGTCCTTTGACAAAGGTCGCCGGATTGTTGCCGATGTTTCGCAACGTGCATTTCAGCTTGGGAGCCTCGCCAGCCGTCAGAACGAGGTTTTTGACCTTAGCGTCGAGGTAGAGCATCGGACGCTGAGCCCCGAGCAGCGCCTTCTCAGTTTGTTTCAGCGCTTTTCATACGCGGTTATCGCTCTTTCGATTTCATCACGCTTCGCGATAAGCGTGGTTACGGTTCGTATCTCTGCCATCGGCAGAGCGTATCATGTCGGTGTCATCCGTGACACCACGTTGAGGCATAAGTCCGCATTTGACGGGTGAATGTCGTGCTTGATTTAATTCTTGTCTCTGTTGTCGGCTTCATTGTCTTCGCCGCGTGGGCGTGGCTATGCTGGTGCGTAGCCACAAACGGGCGACCATATCTGCGACGCAAGCATCGGCGCAATGAAAACCTAAACAACCTCTGACGGATACGCCACGAAACTCCACGACGCATTCGTATTAGCTGGAGCACCGCTTACGTTGCTGTCTATGGACACATAGTCGCCACGAGCAAACGAAACGCCGCCAGTGACCTGGACAGTCTTTACGCCGCTCTCTGCTGCGCCAAATGTGATTGTCAGCGCCGTCGCCACGCCATTCTTGTTTACAGTGAAGGTTCTTGACGTCCCAACTCCAGGAACTCCGTCGAGGCGCACGATAAAGCCATGTATGCGACTAGCCGGACCGATTATGGCTAAATAGAAGTCTGATGCGTTTCCAACGCTGACTCCATACGGAGGGTAGTATAGCCGCGCCGAGGTAAGGCCGGTGCCTGGGTCGCTTTTCCCAGACATCGGTACGGCTACGCCCGCCCAGTACCCGAACAAAACCCCATCGAAGGTCCAGCCCTTTAGGCGCTCGTCGTTTGGAACAACCTCGCCGTCTCCAGTCGCATACCAGGGCAGGCCGTTTTTTCCGCCGACCGTCGATGGGGCGCCAGCATCCGTGATGTACTTTGGCACACCGCCAATGAGCGGACCTTGATTGACGTTTTCAAGCGGAAAAAGCCCAGCGTTCGATCCAGTTGCGTGCGTTATGTAAATCATACTGTCGCCGTTGTTCGGCGACGCAAATGAGTTCGTGTAAAAATACAGATCCGGGTTGTTGTCGGTGAAATCCTGGGAGATGCCATACGTTCCGGCATCGCCGCCATAGACCGACGCAATCGTTCCCCTGTTCCTGGAAAATGCTATGTTGTTGACGTAGCCGCCTTTCAACAGGAAGCCGCTGGTCGACCCAAGAGACGGCTCTGCCGACGTGATGTCGAATACGTTGTCGGTCATGCCCCACGGAGTCGACGCGGGGCCGCTGTAAACGACATCGCGAGCCTGCGCAGTGCCGATGCGAACGCGATAGTTCTCGCAATGAAAGGAGAATTGCGACTCGGTGGTGTGAATGATGTTTACGCAGTACCCGGCAAGGTCGTTGGCGTCGAGGAATATCTTTCTGTCGAACGTCACCTCAACCAACGGACCGGCGATGGTGAACAAGGCGAGGGAGTTGTTCAGCGCGCCAGTGTAGCGGATGCGAACAATGTTGCGTCCGCCGGCGGCAAAACCCGGACCGAGGCCGCCACCGCCAGCCAGAATCCGAACGCTGACTCCGTGGTACTTTGCGCTCGCCTGTTGCGTGTCAGAGCCGTCAGCGTAGGTGAAGCCAGCGACGCTATCGTACAGCCCCGGACGAATGACGATGCTCTTGCGAGTTGCCGATAGGGCGGCCGTTGCGCTCGCCCACGGCGTATCCCAGAGGCCACCGTCGGCGAGCCCAAACCATGCCAGGTCGATTTCACCATTGTCCTGACGCTTATAGCGCCACCCGTCGGCCGTGACGATAACGATTCCATTGTCGTCGGCAGTCGTTGTGTCGCTGGCGTCAAGACGAAACTCGCCGCCGCCGTCTCCGGCGTGGTGGCTGTTGATTAGCCAAACAATAACCGGCGGTGACGTCCAGGTTTGCGCTCTTAGGTCCGGAATATCCCGGATGATCGTCGTTGGCGTGGAAATGGCCTGGGTTAAGGCGTAGGGCCGATGCTCGAATGATTGTTGCTCGGAGCCTTCGGCAAGCTGCCACAGGCCAAGGTCTAGTCTGACGTTCTGAGCGGCTTCGTTTTCCGTCCAGACGACATAGATGAGGTTGGAAAGAGAGTTCGTCCCGATGTACGGGATGTATGGCGCCGTCGCCCACGCGTTTTCGATCGCGCTAAGGTAGCCAACGTTCAGAACGCGAACGGTCGAGACAAAAAACTGCCCTGGAATGTAGGCGGCCGACGTCCAGTCGTTGATCGGGTCCGATGGAGATTCATCGGCGGCGCCGTCCCATTCGAGGAGGGCGAACATCGTTCGGCCGGTCGTGGAAAATCTAGCGCGATGGAACGCATTAATTTGAAGCGTTCGCAGATCCTGGCAGTCTTGGTTGATGATAGTCTGACACAAACCGAAGCGCTGCGCTGTCGCGTTGGACTGCACAATACGCATTGCCCGCGCCTGATAGGGGTCTTGCGGGTTCGTCAGCTGAGAAACGGCAACGCTCGCCGATTGCGTCAGGATGCGATAGTTCACAAACGCAACAGCGCCGTCGGCGAGCGTTGAATCGCCAGTCGGGTTGCTTTGCATGCCGCCGTTCTGAAACCGGTTGATGAGGCCGGTAGGAAGCTGGGCGGCAGAATTGTTAAAATTGGACAAGTCTGCTCACCTTAACTTAGCGGGATGCCCCAGATTTTGTACGTCGCCGTGGCCGCTCCGCCCTGTGGCGTCGTTAGGGACAAGATTGGTGTTTCGGTGCGCGTGCCAAAGACTGCTGACTGCAGCGCAATGCTCTGACCTGCGCCGACGCCAGTGTTTGAGTTATACACTTGGCTTGCTGCGACAATCGGGGTTCCGCCTTTAGCCGCCGCTGTGTAAACGCCGCCAACAGCCGTAGTGAGGCTGGTTGATGCATCGTAGCAACGTGTCGATGAAAGCAGGTAGCTCGTAAACGTCCCGACCTTGGTGAATGGTTGGTCCGAAGTCGTGTTCATGTCGGCGTTCAGCGTAAATAGTTCGCGCCATACGCCTGCGTTCATCAGATTCGATGGACTTAAGGCGTGAGTTACATCTGTAACGTCACGCGATTGCGCTGCGGTCGCAAGGGCGGCGCCGAGAATGAGACCGCTGGCGCGCTGGTAGGAAACGCAAACCCAGTTTCCAGAACCGAGCGACTGGAATTGCGCGGAATCTCCAGCCGCAGTCGTAATATTCGCCCCGCCCGGAAGAATGAGCGACGTCGCATTATGTGTCAGCGTGTTTACGTCAACGAATCTCAACCAGCGTAAGCGGCCAGCATCTAGCGTGCCAAGTCCAGTGATCGTCGCGCCGGAGCCGGTGACGCTGACAACCGCCTGAGTGACTGTGGCGAGATTGGTGGTTGTGGCCGCGGCCACCGTCGCGACGCCGCCAAGGATGGGATCAAGCGCCGGGAGCGTACCTCCGGCTGAGAGGGCGGCTACAATTTGGCTTGCTGTGTCGGCGGTGACGAGCTCCCACCGGAAGCCGCCGCCATCGACGATAACCGACGTGCCGTTGTCGGCCGTGGTTTTGTCGATGAGGTTGACTTGATAGAAACCTTGGCCGCCGTCGTTCGGAGTCACGGTTCCTTGAAGGAATGCAACCGGAGACAGGGCTGCCGCCGTGACGCCCCGGAACAGCGCAAGGCTGGGAATGATGGCAACGTTACCGAATGCAGAGACGCTAGCCATTAATCTTGCTCCACGCCAAGAGTGAAGGCGAAGTTCTGCGCGACCGCGCCTGGGTTCCAGGTGTTTTGCGCCTGCATCACGCCGACGAGAGACGTACAGGCGGAGCCATCGAGGTTTGAAACGCCGTCAAGTGAGAAGGGGGCCGAGACACGGTTGCCCGCCAGCTTCGGCGCCTGCCAGATGGCCGCGCCAGCCGCCGTAGCGCCACCCGCTTGGTTGCGCCATGCATCGGCCGCGAAAGAGAACACACCAACGAGTTGCGCCATGGCGGCGGACGACACGTTGAAAACTGCGTTGTCCGCAGGATACGCGCCGGCGGCAGCCGGGATAACGCCGCCAGCCGGGACAAAGACGAGAAGGTCGAACGCGGGAAGGACGATCGTGCCTGACGCCGCCGTGACGACACAGCGGCAGCTGTTCAAGCGACCAGACCCGTTAGCAAAACGTACAGCATTCGCAAACGTGATTGGCGTCACGCTGGCGGCGGTCAGTGAATTGCCGATGATGTCGCCGAGGGCGTACTGCGTCGCGTCGGCGGGCTTATCGTAGGTTGCGGTGATGCTTGGAGTGAGCAACCCGACGCGACCGATAGGGCTAGTTCCGCCCTGCGGGATGGTCATTAAGCATACCCCTGACGCTGAATTTTCTCAGGTCAAGGCAAGCCACCGAAATTGGGTTGTCAACGCGCCGTTTACGAAGCGCGACGCGCGTTTAGTAAAGCCAGCGGGACGATGCTAACGATGAGGTAAAGCGCCAGCGTCCAGACAGCGTTCGCGCCCGGGTTTGAATGCTCAAGCACGCGCCATGCGATTGCGAAGCCGCCGACGAGAGACAGGATGAGGCCGATGCGAACGCCGATGATTGCGGCGATCGCCGTGAGCACGGCGAGGACATCGGAAACGGTCGGAAGCTTAAGTTCCTGATCGTCGTTAAGTGGCTGCTCGGAAAGGCGCTCAACTGTCATGCCGTTGGATATGCAACGGAATTGTTGAGAAGTCGTTAGTTCGTTGCGTTAACGGCTCGGTGGCTTTGGGCGGCGGCGCGCGCCGTCTCCTCGTCAACACTTGTCGATAGCGGTTCAATGACGCCATCGCGCCAAAGCTGAATCGCACCCTGAACGCCAATCTGTTCGCCGCCGAGGATTGTGGGGAGAGTGACCCATTGTGAGCCGTCGTGGAATGTAATGGTGCCGGCGGCGTATGAGCCGAGGTTGGTGAGCCCGGCGCGCGGGTCTTCCGTGGGCGGTCGCTCTGCCGCCGCCGGCATTTCTTGTGGCTTGTTCGGATCTACGGAGCCGCGCTCCTGTCGATCGCCCGGATTTAGCACCGCTTGGCCAAACGCTGTGCCCGACTCGCTGCGACCGAAATCAACATCCAGCGCCGGACGCGAGAAGCGACGGCTAGATTCAGCGGCGCGCATCAGGTCATCAATGCTCCTGCCAGTCAGGAGGCCGAACAGGCGCGGGACGAATGCCACCGAGCGCGGAATCGACGAAACGAGAGAATCCATGGCGGTGCCGAGCATGCGGCGCGCGGTGATCGCCGTGCCGCTTGTGTTCACACCGATGGGGCGCTCAATGTACTTAAGCACCTGCAGCAGGTTTTGCATCTGTTCGATTTCAGCGCCAGTGTGCAGCATACGCGTGATGGCGGCGCCCTCGCCGTTGATAGCGCGGTCCAGGTTCTCGGCCAAAGCGCGGGCTGGAACAAGGGTGTTGGGTCTGCGCTTAAGCAGCGGCGCGCCGATGCGCTGCCAAAATGCTTCCCGCAGAATTTGCATCGGCGGCGTCAACAGTCCGCCCTCATCGAACGCGGTTTGCGCCGACGTCGCCTCTCCAGACGGGGCGACGCGACCGCTTGCCTGCGTTCCCATTGCCTGCGCGCGAATGCGACGCAGTGCGCCGACCGCCGCTTGCGTTGGGGTTAAGCGGGGGTTGAAAATGGTGTTTATGACCTGCGTTCCCGTCAGGCCGCTTGACTGATCGCGAATGCGTTCAAGCACGGCGCCGCCGGGGTCGCGCCGTCCAGTCTGACGACCGAACAACTGCGCGCGTTCACGCCAGATGGCGTTTGCTTCGGTGTAAAGAGCGTGCGCCTCGGCGCGCAAACTGGCCTCCGCCGCCTGCCGCTGCGCTTCCTCGCCAGTAAAGATGCGCGCCGTTTGCTGGCGACCAAGTTGGGTGTTTAACCATTCGTCGAAACCGTGGCGAATGTCGCGCATAACGTAAGCATCTTGCCCGCGGGCTGCCGAGGCAGCGGCATTGATGGCCTGGCGCCTGCGAGCGACAACAGCGAAATTGAGCGCGCCTTCCTCGATGTCACGTTGTAGGCGAGTGACAATCTTAAGCGCTTCGCGCGCGGCTGGGTACGTGCTTTGCGAAGACTCCAGAATGTCGTCAAATCGACGTCCAGTGTCCTCATATTGGAACATTGGGTCGTCCGTCGAGCCCGGCCCGCGTTCAATGCGCGTGCGAACATTGTTGATCAGCGACTCTCCGGCGTCGGAGCTAACGCGCTGGCCACCGAGTAGTTCAAAGGCGCGGCTGTAGGTGTCGTCGGCGAGGTCGTCCAGTTGCTGAAAGCGGCGCTGAACGTCCTCGGCTAGGGCCTCGCCAGCATCGTCAACCGTTTGGGTCAGACGTGGCGCGCCGCGCGTGGCGAGGTCGTTCATGCGCCCCTCAACGGCCGCCGCTTGCTCATTGGCAAAGTCGAGGGCGCGCTGTTCTCCGCTCTGAATTAAGTCGTCCTCGCGCTGGCGAGCGCGCACATCTTGCGTCACCTGCCCACGGCTGGCCGGTATGCGTTGTTCGTCAAACGCAGCCCGCACCTGCTGACGTGTCGGCGGGGGCGGGGGCTTACTCGGTGTCGGGGCGGCGGTGTGAATCGGTGTTTGCGGCGCAACCGGACGGTCGGCGGCGGAGAGCGATGCGGTACGCTGATTGAGCGAGAGAGTGGCGGCGTCGAAGTTAGGCGCAAGGTCGCGAAGCGCAGTGCGGTGCGTGGAAAATGCCAAATCAAGCCACTCGTCGAACGCGAACAGCACGCGACGAACCGCGCGCTGGTCGGCGCCGGTGGCTGTGTTCTCAAAGTGGCGCAGGCCGTTGCGTACCTGCTGAATTTGACGATACGTTGCGGTCCCGGCGCGGACGCTCGCCGCAACTCTTTCGGCCATGTCCAGGGCGTTCTTGGCGGCCTCAAGCTCCCCAGCGGGGGCGGCGCGAATGGCGTCGGCGCTGATACCGATTGGCTCGCCCGATGCGCCGCCAGGGAGAACTTGGCGCGCAAGTCTTTCCTCAAGCCGAACGGTGAGGGCGTCGCCGGCGTCGGCGGGCGGCCGCTGCGTGCGCAGAGCCTGAAATAGGTTGTCGAACGGGCCGTCCGAGATGTTGCTGTTGGCTGGAATGTCAGCCGGGCCGTCAGCAAAGTAGGGTTGGCGAGCTTCGGCGATGCGTCGCTCAAGATCGACAATATCGTCACCCCAGCGTTGACGCGCGGCCTGCTGGGAGACAACATTACCCTCCGGGACCGACAGGTTCTCCGGGCCCGGCTGCGGTCCCTCGGCGCGAATCTGATTGATTTGCTGGCGTAGGCGGTTTGCTTCCGAATTACTCCTGGCGCTGCGAATGCGCGCTTCGAGTTGCGCGATCGTGTCTGCCATGCGCGCCTCCGGCGACGTCTCCATGGCGTTGGTGTGCGAGCGAATGCGTTGCGTATCGCCAGGATCGCGAACGCCGGTAGGGCCGCGACGGCGCAGTGCCTCCAGTTCATCCTCAAGGGCGGCGATTTCTTCCGGGGTGCTGCGGGTCGCCGGATCTGGTCTGCCCGCTGGCGGCTGGGCTCGCGCCGCAGGCGCCGGCGCCGGCGGCGTCGGGTCCGGAAGTCGAATTGCTGGTTCCGGCATGCCAAGAGAGGAGCGAAACGCGCGAACAAGGGCAGGGGAGGCTCCGAGTGCTGCATCAAAAGCGCCCTGACCGGCGCCGCCTGCGGCGGTTGACATCAGAACGTCGTCAGCCTGCGCGCCCTCGCCGCCAACGAGGCGCAATGCCTCTTGCGAGAGATATTCGGTGCCCCCAGAAGCTAATGCGCTCGTAAGCATGCGCCCGCTAAACGTCCGCGCGCCGCCCGCAAGTCTCGCCGCAGGCAGATACTTGACCAAGTTTCCGCCGAAGTCCGTCAGGTCTGTGACGCTGGCGCCCGGTCGGTTCAGGTAATTCCAATCATCGTCCGACGTTCGGCGAACCTGGAGGTACCCGCGCTCGTCTCGGCGAAATTGCGCCTCCGGGTATTGGTGGCGAATGACCGCAATGCGATTGCCTTCATTGGCGTCAAACGCGAAGTTGAGCGCGTTGGCCCAGCTACGGCCCTCGTCTCTCCACCACTCGCCGTTGAGCGGTGAAGCGATGTTGCCATTCTCAAGGCGCGTCGTAGGCGTGCCGGCGCCGCCCATAAGTTCACCTACGCCCGGTTGCGCATTGGCGCCGGAGAGGGTCGCGTTTATGCGACTGATTAGGTCTTGGCTCCGCGCGCGCGCAGCCTCGCCGCCCTCGCCGGGGACTAATCCCGGAACCGTGTCCATGACGAAAGAGGCGCCGGAAAGATAGCGAAGCCAGTCGCCAAGGTTTGCCTCCGGAGTGCGCGCGGCAAGCTGCGTTGCGGTCACTTCTGGGATGTCACGGCTTGGGGCGGTGTTTCCGCTCGGCGTGTAACCGGGGCGGCCCTGCATCCAAACCGGGTCGGCGCTGTTGTTTTCCAGGGGAACCAAGCGCGGCTGTGCGCTCGGGGTTCCGATGCGGTCTGACTGAGGCGCAACAAAGCCTCCACCACCCGCAGGAGGCGGGGGTGGCGACTGAATGCGGTCAGCTGCAGGGGCGATGAAATCCGTCACTACGGCTTCACCGCTCGGTTGCCCTCGGAGTCAAAATACGCCGATCCGCTCGGAAGGGCGTCGTAATCTTCTTGAGTTAGAATGGTTGGGGCCTGCTCGAAGTCGAGGCCGGCGCCATCGGCGTTCCCACCGCCGGTCGCGGCGCCTCCACCAGCTGAGTCCGCAGCTAGAGCGCGAAGCACGCGCGCAGCGTTCGGATCGCTAGGGTCAAGCTGACCGGCATCTGGGTATGGAGGAGCTTGGCCAACGACGATCGCGGCTTGGTTGATCAGACGTTGCATGTTTGTGCGTTTCTGCACAATGACTTCCCAGCTGTTTCCGATCTGAGGCGTGTTCGACCGAATCCAGCGACGTGCTTCGCCCTCTGTCTGCGCCATACCGGCGAACATCGGCAAGAACGCTTGCTCCATGCTGGCAATTGCTTGGTCGTATTGTTGGTATGTCGGGTCATCTTCCGTGAGCGCCCGTTCAGCCATGGCCCCCACGCCCGGAAGGCCGCCGACGACCGCGGCAAACGAGTCTCGGCTGTATGGGTTCGTGCCCTCGGTTCCGCCCTGCGGGATGCTTTCATTTTCAATTTGCGTTGCGCGCTCAAGCGCCGCAACAGCTTGCGGCATGCTGAGAATGATGCGTGAGCGTTGCTCTGGCGTGCCGATGCGGCCGGTTCCGCCGTTGGCGGCGGCTCGCTCGCGCGCCGCGATACGCGAATTGGCCTCGGCGTCCGCGCGATGCTGATTGCGAAGCGCTTCAACGGCTCGCATTTGCGTGTTGATGTTGTTGGCGATGCCGTCGAGGTCGCCCATCGAGACGCGCGTGCGGAGTTCGATGTTGTTCTCTTGAGCCGCAAGCGCGCCGAGCAGGGCGGTGCGTTGATTCATATCAAGGCTCGCGTCCTCAAGGGCGGCGCGATATTGGTCAAGCATCGTTTGACGATTGTTAATGACCTGTTGAACTTGAGTTTCAAAGTGTTGGTGTTGGAGTTCCAGGTTCTCGCGATCGTTGGCGCGCGCCGCAGCCATGGCCGCAGCCCCTGTGCGCAGGGCCGCCGTCGCATCCCGGCGAACAAGCGCGCCGCCGAGCATAGCGAGCACTGGGAGGAATTGGCCGTACACGCGGCGCCCGTTGCCAGGAATGGTCCCGGCTGGCTGCTCCGGCATCTCCGGAAGATCGGGCACCTCTGGACGCTCCAGGGGCGCATCCATGATGTCGCGTCGGCGCGCGCTTATGTCGTCCAGATCCTCAAGAGCGGTCTGGCTCAATTGCTGGTGCGACGCGCGGCGCTCGTCGAGCATCGACACTAACGATGGGTCGACTCCCATTTGCGTGAGCGCGGAATTGGCCGCTGTAGGCGCGGGGGCGGCGGGCCGCGGCGGCGTGGCAGCTGCGGCGGCAGCGGGCGCTACCTGTTGACCCATCATGGTCGCAAGGGCTGACGGCGGCATTAGCCCACACCGCCCAGCGTCGTGTCAGGGTCAACAAGTCCGGCTGCAAACTCGGCGAGCGCGTCGCCAAGCGCCGTGCCGCGCGCGGTCTCGGCGTTGAGGATGTTGGCGTACAACGAGGCGGCTAGGTTGTCGGCGCCAGCGGCGGCATTGAATCCAGTTTGCGCCATGCCTTGACCGACCTGGAAAGCCTGCGCGGTGGCGGCGAGCTCGGCGTAGGCCAGATCTTGCGCCTCCGGCGTACTCCCGGTCATGCCGAGTGAAGCGTAATTGCTGCGAATGCGCGCGCGAACCGCCTCAAGCGCTTGGTCGAGGCTGGCTTGCGCGCCGCCTGGGAGGCGCCCTTGCTGCGCCTGGATCGCGCCAGCGCTAAGCGTGCCGCTGCGCGCCTCGGCGTCGGCGGCCAGGCGGTTCATGGCGTCGATTTCTGGCGGCGTTTGCATGCCGCGGAACAGACTGAGACCAATGAGACCAGCCGGGATAGCGTTCTTGGCAAAATTGGCGAAGTTAAATCCGCCGCCACCTTCTTCTGTTGGCGCAGAAACGCCCGACGTCGAGCCGCCGCCGTTCATGGTGGACAGCATTTGAGTGATGGCGTTGCCGCCACCCCCGCCGCCGAACATATCGACCGCACGCGAGAGCGACTCCGGCGCGAAGCCGAGCGCCGACATATTGCCAGGGCTTGCGCCACCGGAAACGTCGGGGATGTCCGCCGACCCCTGAGAGAGCATGGCGCCGGTTGCGGCGGGCAACCCAGATGCAGGCTGGCCACCACCGAACAGGTTGCCGGCGAAGTCACCGATGCTTGAGAGCCCATCGCCAATGCCGTTGACGATGCTGCTTCCGACACTTTTCATGCCGTTGAGTGCGTCTGACATTATGCGCGCCGATCTTCTGTGGCCCACGGATAGATTTGCGGGGCAGTGGAGTTGGAGACGTTGAGGCCAGAATCGCCGCCACCGCCGAGCCCGGACGGGGCGCTCTGAGTTGGCGACACGGAGGTCTGCGGGGCATTCGGGGAGCCAGGAGCCATCGACCCGGAAAGGGCTCCGGCAACTTTATCTCCGAGGCCGGAAATAAGCCCGCCAGCCTGCTCGGAAAGTTGCGTCAGAGGATTCCAGGCGGCGCCGTCGCCTTCGCCCCAAGCGCCAGCGCTTCCGTTGACGCCATTGGATAGCGTTCGGTCAAGCAGCGTCGTTCCGGCTGCGCTCGTGGCTGCCGTGGCCGCAGTTGGCGCAAGCGCGCGCGCACCACCGGAGAACGCTTGGCGCCCGATGTTGAGCACCATATTGAGAAGTTGCTGGCCCATTTACTATGCCTTCACAACACTAAGATTGGGCCGACCAGATAGCAGGCCGGGAGACGATAACATTCTGTCAAGCAGCGTGGACCCGCTTAGTCTGGCCGGGGCCGCCTCCTCGGCTACTGGGCCGGTGTCGAGCACATAGGATGGGCGGTCAACGCGCGCACCGAGGCGCTTGGCGAGCACACCCATATTGATGCCGGTGTCCTCGCCGAAGTGCATGGCGACGGCGCCGCGACCGCGCCTCCAGGCGTCCGCCGCCCGCGCCAAGCGCATGCCGTCGCCGATCATTCCGCGCGTTGGTCGAGAAACGATAAACACGAGGTAAGCCCTCGGCTTTTCATTCCAGAACGCACGCGTGATGCTGACGACGGCTGCGCCGTTATCGCTGCGCAGAACTACGCTTGACGGTTCCAGCATGGAGGCGCGGAGAAAGGCTTTTGCCGCCTCCACATCGAACGGGCGATCGTATCTTTCTTTCGCCAGATCCAGGAGAAACGGGATGTCCGCCGGGGTAGCCTCTCGAATCAAACGCCACCCCCCAATGCTTCTGCGTAATTTCGGTGCGAGTTAAAATGTAGCCAAATCCAGGCGTCGCGCTCTTTGTCGTTCGTAAAATCGACGTTCTGTAGATCAACACCGGCGACGCCGAGCGCGCCGTTTAGCGCATCGTGCCATTGCTGGTGCTGACGTAGGAAATCCTGAAAGCTATCTTGACGAATTGGCCATATCTGCGTTTCGCCGATGGAGATATTTCGCCGGCGCAGGATGGCGCTGTTGAGGGCGCGGTGATGCTGCACGTTGGCATACGCCCATTCATCCATTCCCCGCTTGGTCGGGGGAGGATAGAGGAGCGTAGCCAGCGTCATCGGCGGACTATTCGTTCACCGGCTTGCGCATCGTCGGCTGGGCATCTTCGCCCCAATATCGCGCGCCGTCGCCTTCCTGCGGGAACGCGCCCCATCCATTGTTGCGAACGCCGAAGCCGGGCTCAGGGATGTAGTTCGCATCATCAAGACTCTGACGAACGACGTCGCCGAACGTGCGCGAGGTGCCATCCGGCGTCTCGACGCGAACGTCACCTTTTGGCGTCGGTAGAAATTTTTTGTTTTCCATAGTCTAAGCCTCCGGGGCGTAATCTTGGTAAAGCTGTTGCAGGGACATAATTGTAGCGTCTTTTGCCATGCTGGTCCCTGTGATGCCGATGAATTGACCGTAGGCGGCAAGGTCCGGGTCGTCGAACACACAGACGGCGGGCGCTTGGCCGAATGTGACCGGCACAGTCACTGAGCTTCCGGCCACATAGCCGTTCACGGCGCTGAGGGCGTTGTTTTGCACTGCGAATTGCGCGCCGTCGGCATGGTTGCTCTCGGCGACGATCGCGAAGCGATTCACCTGCTTCCACATAAGATAAGAGTCGCCGGGGCGCAGCTTCGTTTGAAGGCGCTTTTCGAGCGTGTTTGATGGCGTTTGGAACGTCTTGAACAAATTTGTGCCGTCGCATCCCCACGTTGAAATCAGCGAATTGATTTCTTGGGTAGCCACCTGCTTGAGCGAGACAGTTTGCGTTCCGATAAACCACGACTGGCCATCCCACAGCGCCATGATGTTGCGAGTGGTGGCTGTGTATTTATCGGTGGTGCGGAACAGGAAGCAATAGCAACGGATGCCGAAGATGGTTGCGACGCTGGCGGTCGGCGTCAGTGTCGTGAAGTCGGCGGCTTCAAACAATCCATCGAGGCCGTCGGAGACTTTTTCGGCGGCGCCGCCGTACAGCGCGTACACGCCGAGCGGATTGGCAAAGACGAGGGCGCGCCCGAAGGCTTGAACCGTGTTCGGCCAAGGAGTGCCAACTTGCGGGTCAACGTTAGCATTGTTGAACGTCGTCGAAGGCGGCTGACCGGCAGTCTGAACATTTGAGATAACGTTGATGCTGGAATCGCCAATCTGATACAGAAACCCGTTGGATTGGAAGAATCGAACAATCTTCTCCCGCAAGAACGATTCCGTTGCAGGGTAGGAGCCGCCGCCAGCTGACGTCGCAAAATTGCTGGTGCTGGCTGCGGCCGTGAAGTGCCCTTTGGTGCCGTCGCCGACCCACACGCGACTCTGATAGGTCTCGACCGTGCTGCCGTTGATTCCGAACGGCATAAGCTGACACGATGCCACCGCCGCGTCGTTGCCATTACTGAGGAGCACGCGCGCGAAGGTGTAGCCTGTCCCTGCGTTGATGGGCGTAACGCTCGTAACAACGCCAGCAGTTAGCGTGGCGGTCGCGGTCGCGCCGACGCCATCGCCAACGACAGTCACCGTCGGAGGGGCGTCGTAATTTGTGCCGCCAGCCGCGACGGTGAAGCTACTGACTTGCCCGCGCGCGATCGTGGCGACAGCCGTGGCTACGGTCGTGTAAGAGCCGACAATAGTAACGGTCGGCGCGCTGGTGTAACCGGTGCCTGGGTTCGTGACCGTGATGCCGTAAATGGCGCCGGCTGCCGCCGCCGACACAACGGCCTCGGCGCCAGTGCCACCGCCGCCTGAGAACTGAATCGAGACGTTGCCGACGTAGTTCACGCCATTGGTTATGACATCGACGCGCGACACGCCTCCGACGGAGAGATCAACCGCGGCGAGAACGGCGGCGCCACTGTCAGATCCGCCGCCGGAAAAGGCGAGCACAGGCTGATCGTTAAGCAGATAGCCGCTGCCGGGATTCGTGCAAACAACTTGCGTAACGGCGTTGTTGGCGACCGTGGCCGTGAACGTGGCGCCACTGCCGCTGCCGCCATAGGCTGTGACGGTCGGCGCACTGGTGTAATTGCGCCCACTGTTCGTTACGGTGACGTCCGGAGACAGGCCGCCGGCGGCAAACAGGCTGGTCCCATTCCAGAGCCAGAACCCGTTGTCGCTAGGGTCGCCGACGATAACCAGGAGCTCGCTTTTCCACTGCGCGGCAGCCGGAATAGAGGACGTCCCGTTGTAAAAAGTATTGGCCGACGCCGAAATGGTCGTGATGGCGCCGTTGGCGACGTTCACCTGATAGGCTGTGCCGTTATCCAGGAAGACGGCGATGTAGGACGTGCTGCCGATGTTGTACGGCACATAATGAAGAATCGTGCGGCCGCCAGGCGCGGTGTAGAGCGTCGAGCCCTTGTCATAGAGCGTGCGAAGATTGCCGTTTCCGATGGGGTAGAAGTTCTCGAGCCATGAAAACTCGTTGTCTTCGATCGCCGTCCGCTTGGCGCGCGTGTTCAGCCCGCCGAATTGCTCTAGCAGGAAGGACTTTGCGGCATCTCCGCCGGGAACCGGAATCGGCATGGTCTAACCACCCCGATAGAAACTGGGAACGCGGGATGGCGTCGTGCCTGCGCCGTTTTCGCTCAAATATTGCTTGTAAAGCTGATCTTGGAACGTCTGGTCATCCCGGCGTTGCGCATTTTGGTAAGCATAGAACGCAGCGCGGAATTGAACCGCGGCATCCCACGGCTCCGGAACGGCGTCCGGCGTCGTGTCGTCAACCAAGTCAATCGGGTGACAGTAGCAATCCCACTCCATCGGCGAAACGACCGACGGGATGGGGAATAGGTACGCGCTGCCGGCGACGCCGCGGGCGTACTGGGACCACACTGACGGGTAGTTTTGCGCGCCGATATTCCAGGAGCGGCAATATGCTTGGAATCCACTCCAGTCCTTGAAGTCGAGGGTGGGCTTGAGTGCGCCCCATGAAACGGAGATGCTTTGCACCCCGATCACGTTGCCGATTCCGTTAGACGTCGGCGTCCCGAGCACCGTTGAGGCGGTCGAGAACAGGTATTTCTCTTGGTTGGCGACCGTCGCCAGGAAGGTGGAGATGGTGGCCGTGGCCGTCGCGCCAGTGCCGTCACCGGTTATAGTGATTGTCGGCGCCGTCATGTAGCCGACGCCGCCATTGGTGATCGTGATTGCAGTCACGGCGCCAGCAAGGACCGTAGCGGTCGCCGTCGCCTGCGTTGTGTTGATCCCGTTGGCGTCCGGAGCCGAAATGGTGACGGTGGCGGCAGTGTAGCCAGAGCCGCCAGCCCCGACGACCGCCGTTAGAACACCGCCGCTGGACCGCGGAAGCTGCCGAATGCATTGGGTGTCGCGCGCGACATCCTTGCGAGCCTGATTGATCCAACGCTTTTTCTGCGCCGCCGTACTAAAGCGGTCGTTGGGATCGTGCAACACATCCCGAAGCTGCGTTATGTAAGTGCTCTGTAGCATTGAGCCTCAGATAAAAGGGGGCCGCCCAGCTAAGGACGGCCCCCAGTTCAGGCGCGGGGCAGGGAGGAGCCGTTACGCCGGTTGCAGGAACGACAGGTCGTCGGTGCCGCCGATGGTGATGGTCACTTGGCCGACTGTGGTCGCAAGACCGCTGCCGCCAGCGATAACCAGACCCTGCGGAACCGCTGAGAACAGGCCCGCATCGGTGATGCGCGCGCCGGTCGCGGTGATCGCGCCGCCAGCCGTTGACGTGCCTGCGATGACCGCTTGGCGCGGTTGAAGCAGATTGGCGCCGAACGTGGGGTTGGTGACCGCACCAGGGGCAGCCGCACAGCGACCGTCAATGGTGAGGACGCCGAAGGGCTGGGCGTTGCCATAGGCCGCGCCGCCAGCGCCAACAGTGATGCCGGTCGCCACGTAGCAGCCGACGACCGTAGCAGCCGCCGAGGAGCCGCCACCGCCGCTGAACGACAAGGTGACAACCGAAGTTTGCGGCTGGCCGTGGTCGGTACAGACCAGACCGGTGATCGTGCCGGAGCCAGTAAGCGCCGGGGTCAGCACCGCCTCAGTCGTCACCGTGTCGCGCGGGTCAGGCACAACATAGATGGCCGGAACGCTGGTGTAGCCCGCGCCCTGGTCGAGGACCGTAACGCTGGTGATGGCGCCGCCAGAGACGACGGCAACCGCCGTGGCCTGGAGGCCGCCAGCCGGAGGAGGGGCGACAATCAGTGTCGGCTTGTGGACGTAACCTGCGCCGCCAGCCGTGACAGTGACGCTCGTGTTGATGGCGCCGCCGACGATCGCCGTCCACGCGCTCGCACCTGCCGATGCCGCAACCGCCGGGGCGCTGGTGTAGCCAGAGCCGACGTTGGTAATAACGGCGCCGAGGGCGCAACCGGTGAGGTTGGCGAGGCGATGGTTGGCGCCGTCAGACGTGACCAAGGCGCCAGCCTTCGGAGTCTGATCAGTCGAGCGCCAAAGGCCGGTGATCGGGTCTTTCACCTGATAGAAGGTGTAGGGGCCGTTGTTCACGTACCACTGACCAGCCGGAATCAAGAACGTCTCGCCGCTGCCGAGCAGCAATTCGTTCACGTTCGTCTTGGTGTAGTCGTAGCGCGTCACCGGGTTGTACGGGATCAGCGTCTGGAGCGTGACCGGAATGCCGGGGCCGCGTGAGGGAGTGCTTGCCATTAGAAGTGGCTCCTCTGAGTAACGTTGCGTTGAATGTTAGCGCGTACGGTCACCGCAACATTGGAGTGACGCACGAATGGCGAGAGTGAAGTTGACCGACGGCGAGCGATTGGCGCGCCGTCGCGCGAAGAACGAAGCCTACCGGAAACGCAACCAGCAGAAGATACAGGCGCAACAGGCGGCAAGACGCAAAGAGCGGCGCGCGGCCGATCCCGGTTACGCCGAACGCTCGCGCGAGCACTCAAGGAAATATCGCGACGCGAACAAGGCTGCCGTGAATGAGCGAGCGAGACAAAAAATGCGCGAATGGCGCGCGACGCCAGAGGGTGCCGAGGCAAACCGAGATAAGTGCCGTCAATATCGCGCGGCGCATCGTGATGAGCTTTTGCCGAAGCAGCGCGCGAAACATCACGCGAACCGCGACGCGAATAACGAGACGCGGAAGCAGCACTATTACGACCACCGAGAGGAGAATAGGCCAGTGAGGGCAGGGAAGTTACGTCAGACACGAGCGACCTCCCCTTGGAAGTTTGCGTTAAATGGGGCGATGCAGAGAGCCAAAAAGAAAGGCGTTCCGTTCGATTTGACGGCAGAGTATTTGCGGTCAATTTGGACCGGTCGGTGCGCAGTGAGCGGGTTTGCATTCCAGGTTGGTGCCGGGCCAGGACCGAAATTTCGATCACCAAGCCTCGACCGGATCGACCCTGCAACCGGATACGTTCGCGGCAACGTGCGCTTCGTCTTGTGGGCAGTAAATGCCCTCAAGGCCGAAGCGACTGACGCTGAAATGTATGCAGTTGCGCGTGCCATGCTGGATTACCGAAAAAACCTTTCAAATCAAGCGATTACCGGATCAAAAAGCGCTGCCCGCGACGTTGCTTAAGCGCATACCGCTCTTAGGCTTGCTGCAGGCCAGCGCCATAGCGCTGATGACCACACCGACGCTGGCGATTTGGTTGTTGGCGATCAGGCTGTGGAAGCCGCTGAACGCGAAGTTCGCATCTTCCGACAGATAGAGCGCCAGATACTTGCTGTTAAGCAAGTAGGCCGTACCGGTCGGGCAGAACGGGTCTGCCAGGATCGGGGTGTTGCCGAGCATCAAGCAGCGGAAGCCCGCGTTGACCGCATCGTCGTTGCCGTACTTGCTGTTCGGCGTGGTGAAGAACGTCTCGGCTTGCATGAAGTCAGCAAGCAGCGTCGTCCAGTCGCCCATCGACATGATGACGAGATCGGGAGCCTCGCCGCCGGCGAGTGACGTCAGCTGCATGATGCGAGCGATCATGGTGGCGCGGCTCGGCGTCAGCGACGAACTGTAAACCGTCGAGGCCCAGAAGGCGTTTGAGCCGGTGCGTGACAGGCCGCCGTAGGTGGAGACCGTCGTACCATCATCGTAAGCGTCGAGGAGGCCGTTGATGGCGAGCGGGTTTCCAGCGGACGAGCCGAACAGCGCGGCGGCGATCGCCTGGCGTGCAACGGTCGTGGCGTCAGCCATACGGGCACGGACCAGAGGGATAACCGCTTCCGTTTGCTGGATCAGCGATTCCATGCCGAGCAACGGGATTGGCGTGGCGCCGACGCTGAGGTTCCACTGCGCGGTCTGCGCTGCAGCCTGAGTCGACGGTTGCGGGAACGCGCCGTCGTATCCGGTCCAGTTGAAGGACACGTAGCTTGAGCCCTGCACCGGAATGGACACCTGACTCATACCGCCGCGGGCGCGCTGGGCGTTCCGCATGGCCATAGAGAGGAGGGGCGCAGACTTATAAAGCTGCACGACCATTTTTGGCACGAACGCGCGGCGCGTGATGGCCGTGAGTTCGTTGTAAACGGCCCCAGACTGGGGAACCATGCCGGTACCTGCGATAGGCATTGTAGCGTCTCCTGCGTGGCGCTAGGCGCCGGTCAAATGGTTAGGCGGCTTGCGCTGCACGAGCTTGAGTGGTGCGAATTTCGTTGAGCGCCATTGCCGCCTCTCGGTCGGCCCAAGCGCTTTCGTCCTTGAACAGAGCCTCGGAGTTCTTGTCGTCCGGAGCTCCGCGCAAATCCCAGGAGTCCGCCTGATAGTTGGCGCCCGGAATGTTTACTGGCGGCGGATTGCGCTTCTCAAAGAGAGCGGCCGCAGCTTGCACGTTCGGGATGGACTCGTCGGTCATCAGCTTTTTGATGGCCGCCTTGCCCTCATCGGTGTAGTCCTGGCTCTCAAGCCACGACATTGCGGTGGCGACCTTAGCTTGGTCTGCGGCGGCGGCGCGGGCGGCGTCCTCGTCAGCGAGGCGCTTTTTCACGTCAGCGAGTTCAGCTTGCGTCGCCGTCAGCTTGTCAACAAACGGGGCAGCGAGACGGGCCGCAACTTCTTCTTCGGTTTCGAGGGCCGGATTGATGACCTTGAATGCCCGCTCCATTTCCTTGCGCGCCGCCGGGTTCGCGTTGACCTTTTGGAGGAGGTCAATGGCGTTTTGATACGTCTGCGCTTGTTCGCGCGTGATCGTCACTGTTTCGGCGGCTGGGGCTGGCATTCTCGAAACTCTCCTAAGCCTTGGCGTAGCGGGCTGTTTGCGCTGCGGACACCGCAGCACGTTGTTTCTCTGACTTGTTTCGCTCGGAAAGGATGGCCTGGACCCGAGGGGAGGCTTTGATCCGATCCGAATGCGCGCCGCGCTGTTCGTCCGTCCATTTCTTGCCGAGTTGCAGGCCGCGCTTTCCGGCTAACTGCAACCGGGCACGTTCTGCGTTTGCAGCGCGACGCTCAGAGGTCCACGCAGCGCGCAACTTTGCCTTGTTTTCCTCGGACATTGGGCCACGTTCGCCGAGCTTCTTGCCCTTGCTCGGATGCTCGCGGCCTACCAGCTTTGCGCGAGTGCTCTCGGACCACTGGCGGCCAGTGTGAGCGGCAGACATTTTAGCGCGAGTCTCTGGCGAAGCGCGACGAGCCCGCATCTTCGCTAGCGTTTCCGGAGTTGGCCTGTAACCATGCGTGCCGTCGCCACCCTCAGTCAGGTTGTAGCCGTGGGGGACTTTGGCGCCTTCTTGAGCAATCAAGGTGGTTTCGAGTAGGCACAGGTCCGCCCACGGCAAGCCGGGGAGTAGGGACGCGATTTGCTCCACTACAAACATGTCCGCGCCATAACGGCGGATGGCTCGATGAATGGTCGCCTTGCTTCCATTGGCAACACTGCGAAGGTGTTGCGCCCAACGAACTTCAAGCGCACCGGACGTAATGCCGATGTAGCGCTTTCCGTTCTTGAGGTTGGTGATGGAGTAGGCGAGCATTGGAGTTTGAGCCGTCCGTGTTGGTGTTATTGGCCGTTGCGGATATGCTTAATCGCGAGGTCATTTTCTAGCGACGGCTGTTGCGACTTGCGCGAAGCCCAGTCGGCGCTATTCTCGTTGATCTTGACGATCATCGGGTCTTTGCCGTCGGCCGGAACGCTGTTGACCGGCGGGTTGAAGGCTGGGCTGCTGTCTGCCATTGGTAGTCTCCTGGAAATCTCTGTTCGCGTTTCGTTAAATCATGCCTGGAAGCGTGCCGGGCGGACCCGCTGGGGCCGGCGCGCCGCCTGGAGGGGCCGCGGACCCAAGCAGCATGCGGATCATCGCGCTCTGCTTGGCCTCGTCTTGCAACTTGTCGATGGACGACACTTGCACACCCTGCGGCGCGGCAGATGCCGGGGCGATCTTGGATAGCTTTTGAACCGCATCCATGATTGCCTTTTGCGTCTCGGAGCCGACCTCAAATTTGGGGAGTTGCATTTGCAGCAACTGCACCGCTTGTTGAACGACTGAAAGCGCTTCTGCCTCATTGCCCAGATTGGGCGATGGCGGCGACGCTGGGCCGGTTGGCCCCATCGGCGGGGCGCCCATGCCGTTCACCGGATTCAGCGGTAAATTGAGCATTAGGGATACGCCTTGTTCATGCATCTTGGACAAGCCCGCGAAATTGGGTTGTCAACAGTCGCTTAAATCGGAGCCGATATGCTCCGGGCGATGTCTAGGGTCGCAGAACGAAAAATGCCTCACAACTTGGAGGCCGAGCAGGCGCTTCTTGGCGCGGTTCTGTTCGACAACGAGACCTTGCACCGTTTGTCGTCGAAGTTGGAGGCAAGGCACTTCTTTGACCCAGTGCATGGCCGGATATTTTCGGCATGCGCAGACATGATAGGCGCCGGCGAGTTGGCGGACGGCGTGACCCTCCGCGATCGCTTTGCGGCGGACGGCGGCATTCGCGAGATTGGCGGCGCAAAATACTTAATGAAGCTGCTAGAGAGCGCCGCGCCGCTTTCGACGCACGCTCAATCGTATGCGGAACTGATTGTCGATCTTGCGTTGCGCCGAGACCTTATCCGCATCGGGACAGAGGTGGCGGACGCGGCTGAAAACCCGCCGGAGTCAAAGGACGGCGAGTATCTGGTTGAGTCCGCGGAGGCCGCGTTGTTCGTGCTCACGGATAGCGGTCGCTCAGATGGCGGATTCGAGAGCTTTGGTAGCGCAATAGACGCATCTATCGCTTCGGCGCGCGCCGCATACAAAAACAAGGGTACGTCCGGCCTCGCCACTGGGTTTCGTGACCTAGATCGCATTCTTGGCGGTCTGCACAACTCTGACCTGCTTATCATTGCGGGGCGGCCGTCGATGGGCAAGACCGCGCTGGCGACGAACATTGCGATGAATATTGCAAAGCGTCGGCAGGCCGAAGAAAAGCGCGGCGTGGTGGCGTTTTTCTCGCTCGAAATGTCTGGCGAACAGCTGGCGACGCGCATTCTTTCGGACGTCACAGAAATTGAGAGTGATCGCATCCGGCGCGGGCAAATCAACCGGAACGAATACGAGATGCTGGCCGACGAGGGCGCTAACCTGCGCCGCCTTCCGCTGCGCATTGACGCGACCGGCGCCATAAGCATCGGGCAAATGCGGACGCGCGCGCGGCGATTGCACCGAACGCACGGCATCGCGTGCATTGTGGTTGACTACCTGCAATTGATGACATCAGGTCGCCGCACTGACGGGCGCGTCCAGGAGGTGAGCGACATTACGCAAGGGCTAAAAGCGCTCGCAAAGGACTTGAACGTCCCCGTCGTCGCCTTGTCTCAACTTTCGCGCAAGGTCGAGGAGCGCGACGATAAACGCCCGCAGCTATCAGACCTCCGCGAGTCCGGCTCAATTGAGCAGGATGCCGACGTGGTGATGTTCGTGTATCGTGAAGCGTACTACCTGGAGCGCATGGAGCCACGCGAGGGGAGCGATGAACACATTACATGGCGGCGGCAGGTTGATGATCTTCGGAATACGGCCGAAATCATCATAGGCAAGCAGAGACATGGGCCGATTGGTAAGGTCAAAATGTTCTTTGATAGTCGATTCACACGTTTCGGCGACCTTATGACGTCGGATTAGGCTCAGGGAGAGCCACGCACATGAGAGATTCCGCAACCACTCTTGGCGAGCTGATGGCGCTGATGACAACAAGCACAGTGACACTGCGCTTGCACGATCCGATTTCGTCGCGTGATCCAACAGAGCGAGGCGAGACGCCTTTTGTGTCAGTCACCGCCGATGGCAAAACTTGGAAGCAGCCCATCAAACGCTTCATGGGCGACGATCATTCGAAGCCGTGGATGATCGCAGAGGCGCTCGACATCGCGGTGGATCGCGTCTTGCGCGGCAACGACCTATCGAGAGAAACGCCCAGCGCTACGCCGACCGCGCCGCCCCAGGCTTAGGCCCAGGCTTGCCCTTCAACAGCACTTCCGGGTGCGCCTGAATAAACTCAGCCTGCGCCTTCTCGCGCTTGCGGGACTTGGCGGCCAACTGATCCGAGCGTGGGAACGGCACGTTCTCAAGCAAGTCGGCGTTGTCGATGGCGCCAGACTTGCGCAGCGCGAATGCCATGTTTGTGTTGTCACCGCTGAACGCCGGCGAGCTACTGTGACTGTCCACCATAACGCTGGCGTCGTTCGGTAGCTGGTCGAGCGTAAATTGCTGCTGACCGTCTGGCGTTGAAAGCACCGTGGCGTCCTTTGCGCGCAGCATGTCGAGCTCCGCGTTGGCAAATTCCTCAACTTGGCACTCGACGGTGAATGCGCGCTCACGAATTGGCGGAGAGCCGGTGCGCAGAAGGATGTTGCCTTGCTGACTTGTGCGAACGCCTGCATCGGCCTGCCCGAGTAGGGCAGGGGTGAATCCTGCCATTTCGTCAAACCAGCCTTCGATCTTCTCCAGATACGGAATGGCAATCGGCGGCATTTCTGGCGCGAGAGACTGAATCTTTGCGTTTGGATTGGATGAAGTAATTTGGCCGCCAGCCATGAGCATGGCGCGCTTCTTTTCTTCGGTGATGTCGTCGAATCCGACAAACGCCTGCGGCGCGCTGGCCTGCAGGTTAAAGATGCGGTCAACGTTATTGATGCGTCGGTTGAGGAGCCCCTGAATGTTGAACAGGTTGGCTAACTCGCTCCGGCCCCAGAAATAACCGATGTCCTCGTTTGGGCAGACCTTGATGAACGGATGCTTCCCCGGAATGTCGGACAGGCTGCGAAGGCGGTAGCGCCCCTCAAGCATGATGCCCGGATCGACGTAGCGGAACGTGCAGAAGTCGCCCTTTTTGTCGTTGAAGACCCAAAGTTCGTCGATGCGGATAATGTCGGCGCGCACTTCCGGCGAAATCATCGGCTGCGGCGGCGAGAACACCTCAACCTGACCGATCTGCCCGGTCGGGATGGCTGTGGCGCTCAACGGTTGCGTGCCGCCAGTGACGATCTGGTGGAAATAGCTGTCCTCGATGACTTCTTGCCCGGCCGGGGCAAACTGCGTCGAGACCTTCTCCATGATTTCGGTCTGCTCGCCTGGCGGCAGGTCTGAAATCAGGCGCCGGAACGCAGATTTTGTGAGGTAGTACGAATGAACGAACGCATCCTGTTCGGACAGGTCGTTCAGATCCTCGCGAAGCACGCCGAAAAAGCCATTGCGGATAACGAACGGGCGCGGCATCCCGTTTTTCCAAATCAGCTTGATGAAGCATGAGCCGTCGATGAGGGCTGTACGCAAGGCGGTCGAGAAGGCGAGTCCGCTCTTGGAGCGATTCCAGATGCGGTTGACGCGGCGCGCGCCGGCGATGGACTTGGCGGTCCACACATCTTGGTCGTCGGACTGAAAATCAAGACTGAGGCGCACGTCCGCGGCGCTGTAGAGGTAGCTGCCGAGGCGTTCAATGTGCGTAAAGCATTTGTTGTATTTCGGTGGCTCGTCGCCGGCTTGGCCGCTAAAGTACAGCCTGCGCCACGTCCGGCACGCCTCGCGGCGCGCGCGAACGCTCACCTTGCATTCGTCGATGGTGTCGCGAACGAACGTCTTAAGCTGTACGGAGCCGGTCGGAATTTTCACAGATTAGACTCCGTCGGCATTTTGGCCTTGGCCATGACCTGATAGTTGTTTGGGAGCTTCCCGGCCTTGCCTGCCTCGTGCAGCTTGGCAATAGGGTCGTTCCCGGCGTCGCGCGCCTCCTTGGCATGGGACGCCGACGCCTGGACCGTACCCGTAGCGTTTCCGACCGGACCCGCCGGGCGCTCGCCCTGGACGGAGCCAGAACCAGCCCAGAAAGCGCGGTTTGGGTCTGCATCGTAACCAATGGCTCGGATGGAGTCCGGGGTCTGGGCGACGCCGCCGGCGCCAACGACCGCCTCCATCATTTCCTTGGCCTTCGCGGTGGCCTCGGCGGTCGTCATCGGCGATTCTGGCTTGAACGCCGTGTCGCCGGCGCGGCTGTTGTCGTTCATGTCGGTGAGGCCGTAATCCTCCTCGGCCATGCGTTGCGCCATGTCGATTGCTTTGGCCTTGACGCCGATAACGCCCGGGGGCGTGCCGCTCTCAAGCATGCGCTGCAGCCGCGCCTCATCGTTTGCCGCCTCCGTAGTGTCGTCACGGTCAGCGACGATCGCACAGTTGGGGCACTCCGGATCTGGGTCGCGCTTCTCGCAAACGACGTCAAACTTGTGGTCGCATGCGGTGCAGCGATAGAATCGACGGATCATGTGGTTTCCTAGTAGTTAATATCAAAGAGACGGTTGCGGTGTTGCTCGGCGCGTTGAACGGCCTGCTGCTGAAAGAAGTTCTTGACGATGTGGTCAACGACTGGGCGCGAAAGGCCGTCCACACCGGTCTTGACTGCGGTTAGCGCCTGCTCTGCCACCATCTCTGACGCGAACGTGCGCTTCTCGGCCATCATCGAGGGGCGCAGATATTCGGACCACGCCTTTTGAGCGAGCGCCGCAGCGAACACGCGATCGTCCTTGTTGCGGCCACTGCCTTGGATTTTGGAGCCAACTTGCGTGAGCGTGCTCATTTCCCGGAGCAGGGGAACGCTGCGCGGAATTAGGCGGTCGGTGTCGTAGGCGTCGCGAAGGCTGTTTAGAATTTCGCTCTTGGTCTTCGCATTTGACTGGAAGTTGTAAATGTAGTCGGCGCCCATGCTGTCTGTGCGGTGATAGAGGAACCAGCGCAGGCCAGCGAGAGCGTTGGCGCGACCAAGTGAGACGGTTGTAGCCTGTAGGTCGCCGAAGGCGATCATCTGGCGGAGCGTCTTGAGTTCGGCCATGACCGCAAGGCCGGGGCCGTTCTTTTCGACGTTCAGCATGCAATCGCGATAGCAAGCCGCTAGATACGCCATGACCCAGCAACATTGCTGCGACGTCGGGTCCGTGGTTGCGTACTCTGCAACTTGAACCATTTTGTCGGCATAACCGCGCCAAATCGAGATAACCGTGCGGTCCGGGTCGTCGCCTTCTGCCTCGCCGGTAGCCGGGTCGACTCCCATGACGTACTTGCCTCGAGGATTCGGCTCCTCCCAGATGTGCAGGTGCGCGCCATCAGCGCCAACGGACGACTCTTGAACCAGGAGTTTCGTGAACGACTCGCCGAGCGTGACAGAGTACGGCCGCGGCATGATCGCGTTGGAGTTGATGAACGCAACGTCGGTGGTGACGCGCTGCGTTGAGAAAAATGAGTTGCCTGTTGCTTGGAACGCTTCCGATTCGGTCGAGGGATATTCCTCGAGCAAACTTGCCGTGGACTTGTCTGCCGCTTGTGAGCGGTACCACGCCCACTGTTCGGTGCTGATGTGGTGGCCATATTGCTGGGCAACCGCAACTTGAACTGCATTCTCAGCTATAGAGAGTTCTGGGTTCTTTTCCCAGTACTCTGCGTATTTCGGCGTGCCTACAGGAAATCTATAAATCTCCTTTGCCCACCATCCGATGAACATAAACCGCTGCTCAAGCTGTTTAGCTTTCGCGGTTTCGCACATTTCAAAAAATAGGTTGTACCCAAGCGCGGTACTCTCAAAGACGTACAGACGATTCGGATTCTCGGCGGCTAGGGCGGCAAGAAGCGAGTCGAGGCCCTTCTGGTCGCCCCACGACGAGCATTCGGTGTTTCCGATTGCAAAGTACGGAGTCCGAAAGGTATGATCGTCGTGAGCGACGGACAGGTCATATATCGTGTCGCACTTAATGCCCGTTTCGATCTTTCGGATTTTGATGTGAATTAGGCCGCTTTGAATTTTGTAGCGTTGAATCCAGTCGCGTTTAGCCGGCGCAGTCTTTAAACCCATTAGAGCGCGCAAGTGTCTGGCTGCGTCGCCGCTCCAAGTAATGCGCCAGCAGGTTTTGCAATTGCGTCCATAATGGACGCCAGCGTCCTTTACAGAGCACGAACCCCACCCCATCCCGAGGGCGGCGACTACATCGCGAATCTGCATCGCAATGGAGGAGTGAATAGTAGGCAGTATCACGCGCGGGGTTTCGTATCCTTGATTGACAGTGGCGCTCTTGCTCCCATCTCCACATAGTAGGCCCGCAACGAGGCCCCGGCAAAAAGCCTCTCCCCATTCAAACACAATGTCAGGGATTCGCTTGGTCTCAGCGTGACCGAACGTCTCGTGCATCCACCGCGCAAGCGATGCACCGTATAAGTGTTCACTGCGAGTTTTCGTCCCCTTGTTCGTGCGCGTCTTGCCAGCAGTGGCGATGCCCTTAGTTGCATTTTCGGCGCGAAAGAAATAACGACGTTCCGAGACATGTCTCGCGAATGAGATGGCGCTGGCACCGCCGCGTGAATTAAAGTTTATTGTCCCTTCCGCCAAGAAGTAACCGCAAAGGTATCCAAACTCCTCGGTAAGTGGCACAACTGCGCCAGACCCGATTGAAATACTGCCAGCGCCCTGCGGACGAGCCGCAGTCTCCGGCAAGACAATGCTGTCTGCTAGTTTTTCAATGCGACGAACAGGCATTACAAGCCAGTCGTCCTTGCGCACATCTTTGGCCTCTATAATCCCTCTCTGAGTCGGGATTGTATGCTCTGACGTGAACGAGAGCGAATGCCCCAACCATGGGGTTATCCGGATGAGGTCGCCCTTTGTGTTGGGCTGGCCTATTGCATCTACAACGACCGTTGGCTCGCCTGTGTGAGTAAGGACGCGATCGCCAACGCGGACGTCCTCAATATTTTTGATTTGCCCGTTCTCTGTGATAACGGGCGTACCCGGCGCTGCGCAGGCATGGACAAAGTTGAGACCGCGAGAGCGACCAAGGCCGCTGTTTTTGCGACGACCGGCGCTCATATACATGAGGCGCGAGCCGTTCTTTAGCAGCAGGCCGTTGCGGTTGTGGCGCTTAACGGGGATCTTGAAGCCATCCGGCAACCCCTCAAGCATGATTTCGATAGTTTGCTTGAAGGTGTCCTTGTTATCGGCGGTATCAGCGATAAGCGCGCCCTGGAGACCAGGAAACATCCACAGCCAGAACAGGTCGAGCGCCAGCATAATCGTGCTGATGCCCAGCTGCCGGGCTTTCAGGCAGACGAACATGTGAACGCCGACATCGAGGCCAGCGCACATTTCATCAAGGAAGCGAATTTGCGCGCCGTATGGGTCAATCGGCGCCGGTTCAGTCAACTCCTTCGATACGATTTTGACGCGCGACAGGAAGTCGAGAAACAGCGGCATCCAATAGGAGCCTTCACCGTTCTCGCGATCAAACAGGCGTCGCTCTGTCTTCTCCGTATAAAGCGGTGGCTGCGCTAAAACATTCGGCGCGGTGATGGCTACGTTGTCGCTCATGCCGCCGCCTTGTTCAGATAATCAACCTTCACTTTTCGCCCGCTTTCGAGCATCCAGTACATGAGGTCGAATGCGGACACACCCCAGCCAACGACGGCATCGCTTGGAGCGCCGCGAATAAGGATGCGCAGCGGGTATTTCTCTGATGTCGGCGCCGTGTCGGAGTCGCCGGACATAATGATGCCGACGATATGGCGCGCGTGAATGAACGCGTGACCGCCCTTTATGCGAAGCCTGTTAAACTTCACGTCCTCGAGCCAGGGATCGCCAGCGGGGCCGAATAGGGACGTCAGAGACATTCCGAAAATATCGGCCGTATCGCCGCATCCACTCAGAAGTAGGCGGATAGGGGAGTCTGGCGGCGCCAATTCCGCAAAGTCGTCTCCGCGAACGATTACCGCCGCCACATCGCCAGAGTCGATGTACGCCCGCCCGCCGGCGACGAGGCATTCGCGGAAGTTTGCCACTAGCTAGTCCGGCTTTTTGGGTTTGTAATTGTTGGCCACCGCCGCCGCGCGATCGCCAACCGGAAGGGCGTGAACGACGAACACGGAGCCGCCGCGCGCAGCCTGCAGGCGAGCCGAGAACGTTTTGAGCGTGTCGTACTTTGCCGTCAGCGTTACGCCGCCGCGCAAAATGACCTCAACAGCCGGCGTTGTGGTCTTTGCATCGGGCACAACGTCGTCGGAAAATGCTACCACCTCGGCGCCGATAACGTGGGCCTTGCGTTCGTCCGGAAGCGTGATTTCAACAATCATGGCGATGTCTTTCGTTTTTCGACGACCGCCAGAATTAGGCGTTCAATCTGGAGTGCGCGCGTTTTCCGCAGGAAGCCCAACGCCTCTTTTTCCGCGATGGTGAGAGACGGCCAAACCTGCTCGAGAAGCTGGAAACTCTCAAAATCAGTTGGGAAGCCGACGCTCACGCAATCCTGCCGACTTGGTGTTGACGGCCAGAAGTCGCGCGGGGCGCCGTCGGCATCAACCATGACAACAAGAGGTGGCCTTTCAGCCGTGGAATCAGCCTTGGCCATTGGTCGCCGCTCCTGGGCGCTTCTGCGCCAACTCGTTTAAGCGCTTGCGCAAGTCCTCATCGTCAGAGACAGGCTTTGCAGGAGGCTCATCCGGTGCGTCGTCGCCCAGCACCTCCTTGCGCAGTTCAATTTCTTCTTTCGACGGGCGACCGGGCTTCGGCTTCGGGACGATCATGAATCCCATGGCGTCAAGCTGTTTGCGGATCTTCTCGTATGGCGGCATCCCGTCGCCTGCATCGTTCGCGCCAGCCTTCTGGCGCTTCACGAGATAATCGGACACCTGCTTGAATGCGTCCTGGCGTGTCTTAGCGTCGATGCGGTAGCTGCCGCTATCGTCTTTAGATGTGTCCTTCAAGATCTCCAGGAACACGAGTGCGCCAGCATCGAGTCCTTCGATGATGCGCTTTTCGATGGTTTTCTCGCCATCGTCACCAGGCGGCAAAGTAGCGACAACATCAACTGCATTTGAATCAGACATGGCGCGCGTCACGCGATCTGCTTGTTCCGCGGCGCGAGCGGCGGCCGCTGAGAATGGCAACGGCTTCGCTACCGGAGCGACTGCCGCCGGCGCGACGCGCGCGCGATTGAGATTCGTCAGAAAGGATTGCCAATTCATGCCCTTTTCGTCCTCAGAACGAATCAGGCATGCCCCAGAAGGTGTTAATCTTCTGATAATGTGGGTTATTTTTTACAGAATAGAGCTAGTTTTTCGCTTTGACGTCGAACGTCGGCAGGGATGTTGCGAGCGAGGCTGGTTTTGCCCCCCAAATCGGGGGGTCTGCATCTGCCGTTAGTCGATATAGCGTGCGAACATTCATACCAAGCAGTCTGGCGATGCGTCCAGCGCCGAGCGAATGCTTAGTGACATACTCGCGAGCCGCGATGATTGTCTTCTCGGCGTCATAGGTCTTTGGGCGCCCCTTGTATCGCCCTTCCGACCTTGCACGCTCTACGCCTTCGCGCTGGCGCTCCTTGCGAATGTTCGCCTCAAATTCAGCGAAGGCCGCAAGGATCTGAAAGAACAGTCTCCCGGTGGAGTCGTGAATGTCGCAAACCGGCTGATTGAGGACTTTAAAGTGGACCCCTTTGGAGGCCAATTGCTCGACGATCGTAAGCAGGTCTCGGACGGAGCGGCCCAGCCGGTCAAGGCGCGTTATGACCAGCGTGTCTCCTTCGCGCATGAAGGCCAAGCACAAAGCGAGCTCGTCGCGATTTGCAACACTGAGGCCGGATTCTTTTTCTTGGAATATGCGAACGCATCCAGCAGCCTTTAGGGCCTCCTCCTGGATAGATAGGTCTTGGTCCGTGCTGCTGACGCGCGCGTAGCCAATATGGGCGCCGTTCATGTGCTCACCTCGGAAACGACTGGCGTGGAGCCATTCTCTGGCGATGTCTCATCGCCCCAGGGTAGCCACATGCGACGGCCAAGGATCACGTTGTTCGCTAGAAGCGCTGGGATAATGAACGCCTCGGCTTCTCCGCGAGAGAAGAATGGAAAGTCCAAATCCTCCCAACCGTCCACATTGCCGCGCTCGACTCGCAGGCGGACAACCCAGCGGCGCGAAAGTCGATCAGTCATTGGACACCGCCGTCGCAGGGTCGTGCTCGGATAGGCCCTCGGTGCCTTGCTCCGCCGCGTCGATAATCGCTTTGTCGAGCAAGTAGTGCAGCGGTGTTGAGCCGTCTTCGCCTTCGCGGTTCAGTTCGTAGAGCAATCCGACCGCGAACGCGGCGGGGTCAGTGACAACCATGCGCGTCTCGCCGGTGTCGTCGTCCACATCGTAGTGGCCTTCCTCGAAAGCGATCTTTGCCGCGAACGGGATGGCCGCGATAGGTAGGCGGATCACGATCTCGTCGCCCTCGATGTTGGCGAGCGGACACGGGTAGTCGGATAGGTGCTGCATCAGGGAGTTTCCTGTTTCGAGAAATTGTCAGCTTGAGCCGTCGCCGGTAGCTCGATGCAACGCCCGAAAGCGTCGGCGCCCGGCTGATCGAACGTTCCGCCGTTCGACCATGACAAGTGGCCGTTCCATTTCCACCCGCGATCCGTCTTGAACCAGCATCCGCCGTTGTAGGCGTGCGCCTTGGTGCCAAGCGGATATTCTGACCAATCGCGATCTTTCGCGCGGAGATCGGCGGACGATATGTAGGGAATTTCACTCACTGGGCGCGGCCTTCTGGAAGAAGCGTTCAAGCGTGACGCTGAACTCATCCCAAAACTCCGCCTCCATTTCCTCGCGGAGTTCGGCGGCGTGCTCCGGATCGATGATCTGCCAGTCCGCCAGCGTCATGCAGTCATCGCAGACAGCCTTGTCGCTCACAGGCCGCCACATCGACGGGCTTTCTTCGACACCGCACCTGTCGCAGATATGGCCCCATCCCGCATCGTATGCGTCCTGCGCAGTCATGTAGTGCTCGCCCTCGGTGTCGGGCTCAAAGTGCTTCATATCGTTCGCTTCGAGGTCGCACTCGGCGGCGGTGTCTTCGTCCATGCCGTCATCGTCGATCATGGCCTGACGGTAGAGTTCAATCGCGCGGTCTTTCGTCGCCGCGAAAAACGTCTTCCAATTATACTCGCCCGGCGTGCCAACGCTCCACGCCGGAAACAACGGGACCGCTGGCGCGACCGGCGCGGCAATCGCTTCCGGCAAGAGCGGCGCTGCGGCTGCGCCGACAGCGAGGGCAAGAGCGGTGCGCCTGGAAACGTCAGTCATTGGATTGTGCCTTTGCAATTCCGTTTTCAGCTTGAGCCATGCTCTAGTCGTCCTTCTTGCTGGACGTGCTGAGGGTGGCCTTGAAGAAACCACCGACGAATCCGAGGAAGCAGCCGAGCTGCCACGTCTCCATCGGCTCCAGATGGAACGCGCGCATCCCGAGCGCGATGGTGTCATTGAAGAACCAGCCGACGACCCAGCCGCCCAATGCGCCAAACGCAGCACCGCCGACCGCTGCGAGAAACACGATCCCGCACATGACGGCGCCAGCCATGATGATCGCTCCAATGAACTTTGCGATTGCCTCAGCCATCTACGTTTTCTCCTGTTCCGTTACCGAAGGGGAGGCGAGCCACTTCGCGCGATATTCCGCGATGAAGTCAGCGGGAAATTCGGAGCGCCAACCGCAGGGACATTTGAACTGCGCGCCATCCCAGACAGTGCGCGGCCAACGCAATCTGCACGGATCAGCGCCGCAGTACGGCGTGTAGCCCGGCTGTGTCAGCAAGTTATTGCGAACGACTGACGTATTCAGATTAGAGAGCAGATCAGTCATTGGATGCGGCCTGTGCTGAGACCGGTTCGACCAGGACGAGTGACGGCGTTCCATCTTCACCGCGCCGAAACTCCACCAAGATTGCCGGGTGGTCGCACATCAACGCGAGATCAACGTCCTGATCGCGATCAACGTGTGGCACGTCGGCAAGTAGGCTTTGGGCGCCATCACTCAGACTGTCGGCATCCCAGCCAAGACCCGCACCGAAGGTGATTGCAGCCCAGTCGTGAGCGATGTCCGGCTCAATGCGCCACTCGCCGCCATCGTCATCAGGAAACCAACTCGCAACGGCGTCGAAGCGCTCGGCAACGGTGCAAGTAAACCGCTCGCCATCTTCCGCCAGCGGCTTCACGCGCGGTTGCCCTTCATCGTCGGTAGGCGAACCGATCCATTCGGCCCACGCCTCAAGCGTTGGCGCGCATGGGATCATCTCATCGGTGAAGTCATCGACGTAGTAGAGCATCGTACCCATCAGATTGAATCCTTTTCGGAATGCGCCTGCGGCGTGCAGCGCACTTGTGCGGTCCCATTCGCGATGTCGCGCCATTGATCGAGAGATCCCTCGAACCAAACGAACGGCGCGCTTGGGCTGACCTCCCAGCGATCCGCGCCAACGATGTTGCATGCGCGCCGGTCGCCGCCGTGGGCGGCTTGCAACAGAACGCATGCGACCTTTTGTGTTGTTGGATCAATAAGCGCGCGGATCATCTCTTTCCTTTCTGAATAAGTGCCGCTCAAAGGGAGGGGTTGGGACGTCAGATGAAGCCCTTCTCTTTGGCGAGCCATTCGGGGCACGTTAGGGTGCCGATGTGCGGCGCGGTGTCTGTGGGGGCGTACTCGCCCTGCGACTTCGGCACCCACTTCGCGCGCGCTTTCGTGCTGTCATCCGACATGAGCCACGCCTTCGCCGTCTCGGCGTGAATGGTGACGGTCACGTCGATGAGGTCAGACTTTTGCGCGTATTCCTCGCGCGGGCTGTCATCGTCAAGAAAACCGCGAGCCATATCTCTTCCTCTCTGGATGGGTGCTGTTTTCGGAGGGCGCCTGGATCAGGAGTTTTCGATCACGACTTGCCGCCGTTGATGACGCTGTGACGGAGCGCACAGCGTTGCACCTCAACATCCAGGCATGAGCGAAAATCGGCGAGCATAGACTTGCGCACAGAAAGGCTCTGCGGACCAATCATCTCGGCAAGGCAGCGCGCCATGGCGGCGGCCGCTTTTGGATAATCCACGGCGCCATCGGTTGCGGCATGCGCCATCATGGCGTCCACAAGCGCAGCGACGAGCAAGCTCTCTGGCGAATCGTCGGCGTTAGACTCTCTGGTTTCCACCGCCGCCTCCGCCTTCAACGTTTCCACCGCCGCCTCCGCCGCCCTGGTTGACCGTCAAGGTGGTCGTCTGCGGTGGAGCGGGAATGACTAGGTAGTGATCAAAATAAGCGTCGAGCTCGGCAGCGTCGCCGGCAGCGGTCGCCTCGGCCTCAGTTGGATAGCCGCCAAGGATTGAGACCTGGATGTCCGGATTGGCGGGGAACAAGAGAAGTGCGTATGTCATGCGGCACAATATATGGCACGCGACATAAAAGAAAGGTTTACAGCGTTGGTTGTGGCTTCTCGATGAGAATATATCCAGTCAGCGGCATGGACGCACCGAGGCGCCGCTTCGCTATCCAGCGCGCAAATCTTTCGTGTGCAAGGCGCATGACGCCGCCGAGTCCGACGAACAACAGGGGGCCGGCAATCGCCACGCACGCGAGAATCGCGCTGAACAGCGAATCAGAGTAGGGATGGTGCGTCGCCCAGAAGGTTGCAATGGCGGTTGTGAGCGCAGAGAGCGCCAGGCAGGTCACGCAAGACAGAAGGTTCATGGCGTGGCGATCGCCTTATTGTAGAACGCCTGCACGACCGCGCCGAATGCTTCGGCAGACGGAGAGACATTGTGGATCACATAGTCGGGAATGATACTTTCGAGCAAAGTCTCGCTGACGTGATTGTCGCTGTCATCGTGGGGCAAGTCGCGCTCGATGCGGACGATAACGCCGCCGGCGGATTTAATGGAGTCGGCCTCGTTGGGAAAGCGAAGGTCGGTGACGACGAAACGGCGCTCGGGGGCGGCGTTGATGGCGCGCATGGTGGCGTCGCGCCATAGGTCTCCGTGCATCAGATCACGGCCCCATGCCGTGCCTAGCGTTTGGAGCGCATAGCGGACGCTTCGACCGTTGAGGGGCTGAATGGGTTTTTCGCGATCGCCTTCGTACACGGTGAAATGTGCGATGCGGTGATCCCAGCCGCTACCGACCAAGAACGCAACGAGCATTTGCTTTAGTGGCTCGGCGAACGCGATGGACTTGTACCCAAAACAGCGGAGCGCCTTGGCCGCGGTGTCCTTTCCGGAGCGCTTGCGGCCGCAGATGGCTATGAGGCGGGGCGCGCGGGGATAGTCGGGCGCCGGAAGGAATCCAGGCGCATGAGTGTATGGCGCGCCGTCGGCGTGAGTGATTTCTATTGGTGGCATAATGACTATCACAGGCTGGAGTCCTTCGCGATACGAAATCCAGCGGCATTGCGATGGCCGCCACCGCCGTATTGTTTGGCGATTTCTGAAACGTCCATACCGGCGTCGGACGACCGCAGAGAGAAGCAGCGAAAGTCGGCGTTGTCGTAGTAGGTGGCCGCGAAGGGCTCGCCGCGCGCCATGATGTTGCCTGCGTCACTGCACATCGTAACTGGCAAGTTGCAGACAGGGACTTCATAGCCGCCAATGGACATGCGGAACGCTTGCGCTTTGATGAGGGTGTCGATGTCGCGAAGATGCTTGCGGTCAATGGCGCCGCCTTCGCCAACAAGACTGCCGTTCTCGCACTTGATGGCGATTTCGTCCCAGGCGGAAAACTCGAATGGGTACGCCGACATTCCGGCATGAACTTCGCGCGTAAATGGGATGTCGAATTTCCACAGGTCGCGATCTTCGACGTGCCAGATGATTTTGGGGCGATCCAACGCAAGGTCATCGTGAATGTCGCGATGGAAGTAATCCCAGGCGATGCCAGCGCCACTCCTCGTCATGTCGAATAGCACACGCGGAAGTCGATCGCCAAAAGACCACGCGCGAACTGTGTCGCCCTCGTACATGCACGGAGACAGGATGGGAGGCAATTCAAACCCAGCCAAATCCTCAGCCGCAGTCTTGTGGTGATCAAGAACGATGACGGACGCAGCCGTGGCCGCCATTGCCATGAGTACGTCGCGCTTGTACGAAAAATCGACCAAGAACACATGCCGGTCGGTCACATCGGGCGGCGCATCGCCGTAGGTGGCGGGGAGATAGTCGAACTTGTCGCCGAAGCGGCGCCACACAGCCCACGCGGCAGTGAAGCCGTCGAAGCAGTTGCCGTGGTAAATGCAAAGTGGGCGTTGGTCGTTGCTTTCCATGTACTAAGTCCTTGAGTTTAAACGCCGATAATATGTATTATGGGAAGCGATTCCTATTTCAGGAATATTGTCCTAGTTGACGAAATGCAGCAGCGCAAAAATGGCCGCAGCGACGCCGGCGACGATAGCAACCGTGATCGTGTGATACATGATGACCTTCGCGCCCATCAAACGCGCTGCGTAAAGGTCTTTGAGCGCGCCGTGCTGGAAATCGTCCATCATGTTCATGTGTTTGCGATCGCGCTGATTCATTTGAAAAACCAATCCTCTAAAGCCGTGGCCGAAATGGCCTCCATCTCGTCGTCATCGACGGGAATATTGACGTCCGGGTGCGACGGCGCCGCGATGTGCAGGATTTTGATGTCCTCACCGTCATCGACGACGCCATAGGTGACGTTCACGACGACGCCGTTGTTCATCTGATAGACCAATTCGTGCGACATCAGCCAAGATCCGTGATGTGGACGACCTGCAGGCCAGCTTGAACGGATTTCGTGACCATATCGCGCGTACCAGCGCCGCCCGGGAAAGCAACAACCAGATCCGGCGCAAAGCTGACCATGACGCCATTGCGAATCGGCCCGGCGCGCTGACCGTACAGCGCCCAGAGTGCGGCTTCGGTGTGCGTTTCGATGCGATTGGCCTTGGCCCACGCTCGAGCGAGCGCATCGGCGCCTGTTGCGCCGCCATTGACCAGCATTGAGATGGGTTTGTCGGCGTGAATCTTGTCGAGCGCCTGGTTGACGATGACGGCGTTCGTGAAATCACGGCCACCGGTGACGCAAACGACGAGTCCGGCTGGTCTGGCGGCGACGAGTCGCGCGTAAACGCCGAGCGGTATGGGCTGCGGGGCGCTCACGGCATCCACTCCGGCGCGATCGCGTACAGAAAATCCATCGGCAGGTGAATGACGGGGCGTTCGTTGGCGGTGAACCACTCGATTTCGTGACGGATGCCCTTGGATTGCTCCCAAGTCGGCATCTCGCACACGAGAATCCCGTAAGCGGCCTCCATCATCGGCTGACAGACCGGCAGCCAGAAGTCATGCGAGAACGGGTCGATCTTCGCATTCGTGGCGATTGGGTGGCTGTGCGCGACCGGAGAGTAAACCGGGACGCCCTGCTTCATCAAACCGCCGGCGAACATGCATGCGCTCTGGTGTGCGCGATTGAGTCCGCCTGGATAGCGAGAGTAAGCCGTTGCGAGGTAGAAGAATCCGCTCTTGATGCGCAGGTCTTCGATGGAAACGGGCGGCGGGTTCGTCTTGGTCTGGATTGTCATGGGCGCGGAGAGTGCCCGATAGTTCTTAAGTCGGAACTAAAGTCATGTCGCCATAGCAAAGTCGTCAGGCGCCCCGACGTTGACCCATTCTATTGATCCGCGGTCATAGCAGTAGATGATGCGATTGTCGTACACCCACACCACCTGCATCGTATCCGGCCCGCCGAGGTCGATGCCGACGTAGGTGGAATCCTCAGACGGCATTGAAATAGGCGAAAGCCCCGTTGAATCCTTACCGGTCAGCGGGGCGGCGATTACGCCAGCAAGGAGGGCTCGACGAGAGAGATTCATGCGTCAGTCCTGTGGGTGCCTGCCGTCGCTTGTAGCGTCGCAATACTTGCATTCGTACTCCGAGCGAGCAACCCAGACAAAATCATGGTCAGAGCAGCAACGAGAGCACGTTATGGCGCCGACGTCCGGATAGGAGTCGACAGGCCCGCCGCAGGTGTCGCACGGATCGCCAGCTTTGTTCTGGCGGTTCGGATCGACGGGCTCGCTCAATCCAGCGCCGCCAGTGCGTACACCGCGAACGGCAGAAAGAGAATGGCGAAAGCGGCGATCGCGACGCTCGCAATCATCAGGGCGCGCTCGGCGGGCGGATAATTCTTGAAGGCCATTCCCCGAGGATTGCATCGGGTGCTTACAAATTGCCTAACGCCGCTCAAGGGGTCACGTATGGCTCGGCGTGTCCTTCGGCCGTAAGTCCGAGGAACTGGCCGGTGTCGTGGTCGAAAAGCAAGACCGGCTCGAGCCCAGACACCCAGAGGCCGAGGCATTGGCGGATCTGCCATTCCTGAAACTGCAGCGTGCGCCGGCGCAGTCGATCAAGGAGCGACGCTTGCCGCGGCTGGGATGCGGCGTCTAGGCGTTGGAGCATGGCGGGGGTGAACATGATGAGGCGGTCCTTGGAGCGAGCCAAGCGAGTCGAGCTTTGAACTTAGAGTAGTCACCGCCACCGGTGCGCGGGTCGAACTTCCCGCGCCTCCAAGTCGGCTCCCGATACTGAGCCCACGGCATCCGGCGAATGCGACCGTCCTGAACCTTGAGCGAGTCGGCCCGTGAGTCGTCTGGCTGCAACGGAAATATCCACCTATCTTTTGGAGCCTGAGTGACCCCAGGGCGCCAGGAGCCTTGCCCGGTAGGCGGAGACCACAGCCGGTGCCACGTCGGGGCCCAGAGCCAGCCGCATGCGCGATAGAGCGCCCCAGTGTGCCCAGCCGTAGGGTCACTGTAGGAAACCACGGTCGTCGCCTCGGGAAACTCGTACCGAATGTGGATGAGCATGGCCGCCCATTGGCGCGTCCCGTCGTTTGGCTCCCCGCGGAGACACCAGCGTGTGAGCTCCAACCAATGCCGCGGCACATTGCGGGCGGTCGGCTGCGCAAAGGCAGAAACACCAAACTCGTCTGAGTACCCCCAGCCACGGCGCACAGGTCCGAGGTAATGGCGCTCGGCGAGCACCGGGGCGATGGATGCGACGGGAACGATTGGCACGCGAGAGGTGTACTGGAAAATGGTTAAGAGTCTAAAAATCTTGGGGCGGTCGGGGAGCGTAAAGCCATTGCATAATTAATTCCCCGCGACCAAGGGGGCGCCGGCGTTTCGGTTCCGGCATGACCCCTGCCCCGCCTGGGTCGGTGCGCCTCAGGTACGGTGGCTAGCCCTGCCACGCCAGGCACATGCTGCCCACCTTGAGCACACCTTGCCCCGTTATTGATTATCTTCCGTTTTGTATTCGCATTGATTCGATTCATTCGATCAATCCGCGACGTGTGCCCGCATCTCACCTGCATCTGCATGACATAACTGCGCGCGTGGTCATGTGTCATGCACACACCACGCCAGCACGCTTGCCCGTTCGGGTAAACGCTAGAGTCACACCACATCTAGTGGTTAACAATAGCTTGCATGCATAGTGTTATAATGTAACGGCGAGGGCGTCACGCGCGCGCGGGCGTGTGCGAGGGGTGACCCGCTGCGCGTGGCAACATGCGCCCATACTTAGCCCCTCGTTACCCCGCCTCGCGTCGCCCCGTTACTTTGTCCGCGCTTGCCCCGCACCTTGCCTACACTGCCCGCTGCCCGCTCACGCCCCGCGTCGCGCTCGAGCCTGTTACAATATAACACCCGATGCCCGCACCTGCGCACCAGATGCGCGCACGCTAGCCCCCGCTGTCTCCATGTGTCTAAGCAAGTATGCGCCTGTTAGGTGCATGCGCCCTAACTCGCGCGCTCGGTGTCTATTAGTGTGGTGTCAACCGACTCGGCCGATGCTTGGCCCATAACAAAGCACATCGGAGTACACATGCCTTACAAGATGCCCCGCGCTCGCACGCTCCACACGGAAGCGTCAGCCGATACCCTCAAGACCCGCGCCCAGTACCGCGCGGCCTTCGCTCGCAACTGGCGCGACGATTTCGCCATGACCCGCGCCCACCTCAACGCTGGACTAAACACGCGCGCCAGTGACCGCGACTCGGCCATTGCGTCCGGCGTGTTCCCATCGGATGACGCCAAGCGCCTATTCCTTGCTGACGCAGCCTTGCGTGCGGAGCGCACGGCCTTGTGGCTTAGCGCTATTGGGCGCTGGGGCTCATACGTTGGCGACGCTCTGCGCTCGGCTGGGCATGACGCCATGATGGCGGATTATGACAAGCTAGTCGCTCGCTTCCCACTCAATCCAGACGCCGCTTACTAGGCTCGCCCCATTCTGGGGAGCATGAGACCCGCCCAGGCTCCAGGCTAGGCGGGTCTCTCTGTGTCCGGGCTCTCCGGACCTTATCGGGCGTCATAGCGGGAAGGTGCTAAGTCTATCCCGCGCGTGGGCAGTCTATGAAGGAACGAGGCAAGGCCGACGGCCCCGCGCTTCACTTGTGCCCACACCCCGAATCTCTGCTACCCCTATTAGGGTGAGTCGCACTCCGAATCTCAACCCAGTCTTGGCCCGCGCGCTTCTCGAATAGGCGCACGCCACAACCAAGCATATAAGCGCGCTGGACTCGGCGGCCCCCATCGAGTCGGCTCTCCAGGTAGGGAACCTTTGCGCTATCGTCTATCCGCACGTTGACCCCTAATAACAGCCCAGACGGTACAGGCTCACCCGGGCGATGGGCGCGGAAGTCAGTTAGGCGGTTCAACGGACGACTCCCGCTATCTCACACCGGATTTGCTGCACACGCGCCAGCTGGGCGGACGTCAACGGGGCATTGCCGCGCGCGCCGTTGCACCCCCGATGGGCTAGAAGCTGATTCGACCGGTGGCGCTTCCCGCCAGCGCTTTGGGGTGTCAATTCGTCAAACGTTGCAAAGTGCGGATGATTCGGGTCACCCCGTAGGGCCATCTCGCGGCCGCATATCCAGCAATTGCGCCGCTGGGCGTCAAACAGGGCAACGCGCAAGGTCTCCCGCCGAGTCTGCCTCACCGTCGCACCATAACGGAAATCACGGGCTCTAACCCGGAGTCCGCCTCATGCGCTGCAGCCTCCGCCTCAGCATCGGCCGCGAAGTGATCGCAGTCCGCCGCACGGCGCCGGAGCTCCGCCGCATGCTGGCGCCAGATCGCCGCGCGCTGGCGCGAATGACGGGCCAAAGCCTCGTTTCGGCGCTCAACTTGGTTGCGCAATAGTGAATCGGAGACCGGAGAGACCATTCCCAAACTCTAACGAAACAAGCCGAATCAGGGGTTAAAACCCCGGAGAAATGCGAAATAATTCAACCGCGAAACACACACGGTTAGGCCAAGCGCAGGCGAAACTATCGCCCCTCGTGTCATGCTGACAAAAATGCGCGCTTCTATGCCATGCACCCAAAAGCACGCGAATCGGCCAAAAAGAGAGGCGCGCCGCTTGTCACACTCGGCGCGCCTTTTGGGTTATAGACTTGACGCCTAGGCGTGTGCGCGCTGGCGAGCCTCAGCACGCGCCAAGCGCTCGGCGCGCAACTCACGCGCAAACGCCTTAACAAAACGCTGATTGAAGGCGCGAAGCGCGGCAAATGCCGAGTCGTAGCGAGCGCGCGCGGCGCGCCATTCCGGAGTCGCCTTGATATGGTCCGGCGTTAACCCGTTTGCGTGGCGCTCATGCTCTGGGGTTAACAGGCGCATTGCTAGCGCAGCCGATTCGCAGGCTGATTCGAGCGCGTCGCGGTGTGCGCAGGCTTGGGCGTAGTTCATGGCTGATCCTGAGTTACTGCCCAAGTGATCGACGCCGATTCGACGCGATCAACACGAAAGCGGCGGCCATTTGAGGCGCGGTGGTATTCACTGTAGCCGGACTCGCCCGGATTGCCGAAGGATGCGGACCAGACTGCATCGGCGGGCAATGCCTTGAGGGCGTCGGATAGGGTTTGGTGGGTGCTCATGTGAGTCTCCGATGTGTGTTTTTGTTCGCTCCAATCTGAGCGATTCGCCTTTCAGATCCCCTAACGCGGGGTCCGCCGCGACATGCGCGCGGCATGCTCCGGACTATGGAGTCCACGCTAACAGCCTCGCCCTGGAGCGAAAACCCGGTTCACCGGTTGCGCGAGCTCATTACTGAGGGGTTCAGCGCCTCCGAAGCGGCCGCCACCCTCACGCGCGAAACTGGCCAGACGTTCACCCGCGACTCAGCCAAGCAAAAGGCCCGGACGCTTGGGCTTAGCTTCAAAGGGAAGGCCGGGCGCCCGGTCGGTGTCATCGAGACCGGAGAAAGACCGAGTCGCAGCCTGGACAACACGCACAAGCAACGTGAGGGCTTAGACTGGCGGCGCCGTGTCTCTCTGTTCGTGCTCCGGCCTCAACCGCTACCCCTGGAGCAGCTTAGATGGGTGCCGGCGCAAGGCGAGCCGACTCGCTTTGATGATTGCGGCGGGTGCGTGTGGCCAGTGTCGGGATGGCTCGAGCCGGGGAGCGCGTCGACTCCGGTGTGCAACGGAACGCGAGCGCGGGGCAAACCCTATTGCGGCGCACATTCGGCGATCGCCTACACCCCGGCGCCCGCGCGCGTTGCCTAACGGTATCCGCCAATGTCAATCCAGGCTGTCAGTCTGGGGTTTTGGTGTGGGTCCGCCTTTGGCGCCGTAAACTCGTATTCATAGCCGTCTAATATCTCGGACGCGGCGGCGCGAATCTCAATTTGCCGCTCGCACTCGGACGCCAGTTTTTCGCACTCGCGAATCACAGAAACGGCCATCGACGCCACAATGTCGGCGCTCGCGTCCTTTGGCTTCCATCTCTTAGCGTTGCGCTCCGCCTTCGCCTTGTTGTCGCGGTGCATCTTGGCAGCCTGAGCTAACTGGGTGCTCTCGCGTTTCAGATTGTCGCGCATCGTTTTAGCTATATCATACGTCGCCGCGCGATCATCTAACAGCGATTGCTGAATCGCGGCCCCAATGATCTGGAGCGCCGACTCGCGGATGGAGTCGACGCCATTGGATTCGGTTTGGCCTGTGCGCTCGTAATGGGCGCGGCGCGCGGGGTCTCTCAAAACGAGATAAGCGCCAGTCACCCGCTTAAATTCCTCAGGGTCTCCGCCCTGGTCGGGATGCAGTTTCTTTGCGCGCGCCCGATACGCTTTCGCAACGGCCTTTTCGTCGGCCTCTGGGGATACGCCTAGAATGTCATGCAATTCCATGGGCGCAATGATAGCGCACCCGGCGTTAATGGCTAGTTCACCCGAAGGCGCGCCAGCCGACAACGGCGCTGGCGAGCGCAAAAACGTAAGGGGTGAGCGTCCGCGCCCATTCCTGGAGCTCGCTCCGGTGCACCTGTTGAACCGCGCTGACCGCGACCGATGCGCGACTCGCGGCCTCCAGTGCGGCGACGCGCGCCGCTATGTCCGCCATGCCCTCAGTTACAGCCGCTTTGATGGCAGCCGGGAGCGCGTTAAGCGTCTCTTCTAATCTGGTTTCAACAATGGCCAAACGTTCCCCGTCAACGGGTTGGCGGCGTGTGCGGTTCCGTTTCGATGGTGTAGCCATAACAACGCCTATAAGGTGGGCGGCGCGCCGCGGACCCGGTGCACGTCCCTACTCCGCACCTGTTTTGGTTTCGGAACGACCGCTAAGCGCTTGTAATGATCGGCGCGGGCATCGTCGCCGGCGGCGCGCGCCTGGCGCTCTAGCTCGAGAACGGGGCGGGATGGCGCGACCTTGCGCGGGGCGGCGCGTTTGCGCTTGGCTCTCTCGGCGTCAACCGCGCGACGGTCGGCGATGGCGGCGAGGGTCACAAGGCGCTGTAAGTCAGACGCGCCCGCGATGACGGCGGCGGCGGCGGCGGTCATGCCTGCGACTGGCGACATGGACTCGAAGGTGTCAACGTCCGACTCCCATGCTTCGACCGCTTCGCACGCGCGCCGCACGCTTGGCCGGGATACGCCGCACGCCAGCGCCGCCGCAGTGCGGGAAGGCGCGGCGGACGCCACGGACCACAACCACACACGCCGCAGGGCAGCCGCCGGGATCTCAGCATGAGGCGCCGTCGCATCGTCGCGCGCATTGCGAATCATCTCAGGCGCAAGGCTCACGCCCGCGGCGATCGCCGCAAGCGAGTAATCAGCAAGCAACCGGAGGCCCGCAGGTGTCATGCTAACCTTATGGCAAGGCGGCGTTTACATTTCACTACTTGGGAGAATTAGCTGTTTAGTTACGCTGGGGGCGTATAGTCTCTCTATCACATCGGAGAATCGCAAATGCCAAAGGCGCCGCGTCGCGGCTCCACGGGTTTGGCTCCGTCATAAATCGCTGCTTCCTCGAGTATGCGGCGGAAGCGGTCGGCAGAGTCGAGTTTCCGCGCGTGCTGATGAACCCGCCCTTTAGCGGCGTTCGCAAACATATTGCGGCGGCGGTTTCCCTGATGGGGCGCAACGGCCACGACTCCCCGGCGTGCTTGGTCGCGCTGGTTCCGGTAACATTCGAGTATGACGGAGCCGAGCACCTGGAGTCTTTGCCGGTTGACACTTTCGCGGCCGCCAAAGTGCATACTAAGATCATTCGGATTCGCGGGCGGTAATGTCGCGATAACCAGAATCAGACACGATCGCGAGAACAAAAACACACATCGGAGACTCCACCATGACAACCGTTGCAAACAAGAAATTCCGCCACGCGCTAGCATCTCGACTCGAAGCGCTGGGCGCTCAATTCGGCATTCAGACCGAGCGAGAAAACGAACAGCCGGAAAACCCATTTCGCCAACGTTCGGTGACCGTAACGTTTCACATGCCGCACGGGCTCACGTTGTCTGTTGAGCTAAACGGCAACAGCCGTCAGCAGCGCGGCGGGACTCACGTTCTGTCGTGGCATGGCGTCGAAGATGGCTGGCGCCTCAACGGCCTCGCATTCGGAAGCGTGAATCAGTTTCATGGATGCAAGGCGACTGATGTTTGTGACACCCTGTCAATTTTGGACATACTGGAGTCGCGCTTTGCTCGCATCATGGCGGGCGATGTCTTCACGCCAGAGACGCGCGAAAAGGTCGGCGGATACTTCAAGCAACCCAACTGGCGCTTGCTGCCATCTGGTGCGCAATAATGCCACGCGGCGGACGAAAGATTGGCGACTATGAGCCGGACCGCCCGACCGATTACGCCTTTTGTGCGCGTGCTTTCGTCAAGTGCCTAGAGATGCAGGCGACGGAGCACGCGCAAGCGCGGGCTTGCTGGGCGGCTGCGGTCGATGCCTACCGGCGCGGGATGACAACGCAGGCGCACATCCATTTAGGCAATCGACGCGCCCGGCTCTTGCTGGCCGCCGCCTGCGGCGCTGAAAAACGGAAATGGCGCCGACTATACGCCGCCGCCCTTGCCAACGCCGAGTCCGCGCTTCTCTCGAATGGAGTCGCGCCAAGCGCGCAAGCCCGCGATTTGTGAGTCGCATTCCTCTAGCGCATGTTCGAGCGCCGGCGCGTCGATTTCAGGGGAGCCAGTCACCGGGACTAGGCACGACCTCAGCAGGGCATCGGTCGGGGTGGTCGGTGCAGTAGCCGTAGCGCATGCGGAGAGTCCCGCGACCAGCAGCAATCCAAGCAGGATCTGCCGCACACTCCGCGGAAACGGGACCAGCCGCAGCCACTTCGCGAACAACTGTAACATATCGAATCTCTCTTTCCTGGGCGCCGGAATCAAGTTCTGAAATGCCCGCTTCGTTTGCGCGATCGCCGCGCTGGAGCGTTTCAATCTGCCCACGCGCAATGACCAGCGCGTCATGCTCTCGCATCCATCCGCGCGCGAAAATGGCCGCCGCAGCGAGTGCGACGGCGGCCACGATGATCGCAATTTTAAGCACGAGTCTTGCGCTTGGTTGGAGCCTTTGCACGCGATGCCGAGGCGGCGGCGCGCTTGCGTTTCTTTGGTGATATGACGGGCGCCACGTCAACGACCGCTCTGCGCTGAAAATCATCATCAGCCAGCAACAGGCCCGGACCATCCGCTTCTGGCCTCGGAGAAAGGCCAGAAAAACCGGCTAGCGCTTCCCCGGTTCGTTTGCCTACGTCGATAACGTCAGCGCGAGGGACATCCACAATTCCAATCGTTTGAGCGCTTGGCGCGCGCGCCTCAGTGCGTTCAAACAGAACCTGTTCGGTCCGCAAAAGCGCCATGCGCTCCGGGTTGAATGCGTCCTCCAACGTCGCCGGGCGACTCTCCGCGACGTTCAAACTGTGAACGTTCGTAATGGGCGCCGCCGGATCGCGGCGAATGCGCGCCACCAGCGGACCGGACGCAAAGATTCGCCCGATGGTCATAAGAACAAAACCAAGCGTGCCGCTCAACGCATAAACGACATCGGTGGCGAACCCTAGAGCCTCCGGCGGTAGCGTCACCTGCAGGCGCCAAGTCACGTAAACGATTGCGCCGCCCCAGAACACGCGAGATTGAAACAGCGGACCCCAGCGGCCCCAGATCGATCGCGCCAGATTCAGAATCTGATCGCGCCAATAGAGCCAAAGGGCCTCGAGCGCATGCCGGCGGGCGTACATTGTCCAGAGCACGTAAGCCACAAGCCCAAAGAACAGAACGCGCCAGCCCCACAAAGTCGCAGGATCTGCGCCAATACTCGAAACGAAATAATCCACTCGTCAGCCCTCCAATTGAATGGCCGCAGTCTCATCATAACCGCTTTAGATAGAGTGAACCCGTTGTTTACACGAAATAAAGCGCGCTCCGTTACACCTGCGGAAACCTGGAGCGCATGCATTGCCAGCCAAACGCCTCACTGATGCGGAAATAAAGCGCGTCGTGCGTTTGGTCGAAAAGATGCTTCGGGCCGGATACGCCCCGATTTCTGGACGCAGTCAAAACCGCAAGGTTGGCGCCGTAGCAGCTGCGGCTAAGGAGGCGGCGCGGCTCGGGTGGACAAAGGCAACCGACGGTCACAACTACGTCCGCCACCGCTTACGCCAGTGCGAACCGCGTGGCATCGCTGGCCCAGATTGGTCAATAAAACCGAAATCGGGAAAGCAGGCGAAGTCCGGTCACCCGCGCGCTGAGATTCCGCGATCGCCGCCGGTTGCTGAGGTCGCCAAAACGACTCGCATCCTTGCAATCCCAGACGTGCATATCTGCCCCACCTCCCCTGACATTTCGCGCCTGGAATGGATTGGGCGCCATGCACAGGAAATGAATCCGGATTGGATTATCCAAGGGGGAGACCTACTAACCGCCGATTCCGTTGAAATGCATTCACAGCCTGGCACGCTGGGTTTTGAGAAAAATCCGCGCATCAAGGCAGATTTCGACATCCTCGAGCGTGGCCTAACTCTATTCGACCGCGGACTCGGTAGTCGCTGGCGCGGCCGCAAGGCGCAAACCAAAGGCAACCACGAATACCGGTTTGACCGCTTTGAAGATCGGAACCCGCAATGTCAGGGTCTTTTCGTTGAGCGCTACGAATCGACGATGAACGCGCACGGCTGGGCAGTATATGAGTTTGGGAAATACCTGTTCGTTGAGGGGGTCGGATTCATCCACATCCCCCTAAACACGATGGGTCGCCCATATGGCGGCAAGACGTCGGCGCAACGGATAGCGAATGACAGCGTTTTCAGCCTTTGCCACTTCCATACACACCAATTTCAATTTGCCAGCGCCGCCAAAATGGACGGTCACCGCGTTGACGTGATTTCTGCGGGCTGTGCCTTGGCGGACGGCCATCTTGAGCACTACGCAAAACACTCGCTGACCGGATGGCGGTATGGTTGCCTAGAGTTAACAGTTCGTGGAGGCCAGATACTAGACCATGCATGGGTGTCAATGCACACGCTTGGCCGACGCTACAGGGGTGCCGGGAGATCGCGATGACAGGTGAGGAATGGCGTCCGGTAGTGGGCGCGTCGAAATATCTGATTTCGTCCTTTGGTCGCATCATCGGCGCCAGAGGAAGGCTGATGAAACAGACCAACCAGATGGACTATAAATTCGTCCAGGTCATGGGCGATTCCGGAAAGATAATTCGCAAGTCAGTGCACAGCATGGTGTGCGAAGCATTCCACGGACCGCGCCCAGGAAATCATGTCGTTGGCCACCTGGACGGAACCCGAACAAACAATCGCGCCGATAACCTGCGCTGGATCACATACAAAGAAAACGCGGCACAGGCAAAAGCACACGGGGCCATAAAGTGCGGCGAAGATCACCCATCGCACTTGCTCAATGACGATCAATTTCGAGCAATAATGACGCGCTTTTTCGCAGGCGAGGACAAGGCGGCGCTTACGCTGGAGTTCGGCGTGAATGCTAGATATATCGATGCAGCAAGAATGGACCCTCGCCGCATTAATAGATTGGGAATTGTTGGCGACCTGTCTAAGTCAGACCATTCCACCCCCAAGGGCTACATGAGCCCAGGAAAGAGGCTGGATGACGAGCAATTCAAGGCTATCATTCTGCGACACCACGCAGGGGAAAATCCGCGCAAATTGGCACGGGAGTTTGGCGTAAGCGGTCCGTACCTGTATGTGGTTTACCGCACTAGCCGCAGGCTAGTTGCTTTGGGGCTGCCAACAGAGCCGCCGGCGATCGAACAACAGTCCTGGCGCGGCCGCTAGTCGTCCGGGTCGGTCTCGGACCTAAACAGCATCCCAGCGCATGCGATGCGCTCTATCGTGTTTCCTGCGGCATTCGTCACAATGTCAGTTTCTTCACCCGGCTCACAGTGCGGAATGTAGCTGACAACAATGCTCGAAATGCGGTCGCGATTGGCTACCAAATCGTCAATGAGCGAATGGACGTCGGCGTCAGTGACTGGCCGCTCTGACTTAAGGATGTGCAGATCCGCCATAACCCAAATATACGCCATCTATGCTTTATTTGGCGTGTACTAGCGGCCCGTTTCCGTCAGACTCCCGCGGTCAACCCATTGTTTTTGTTGACGGTGAACAGGAGCGGAACAGTTTGACGGCCGCCAGTAAAATCAATCACTTAGGCAAAAAGCCTAGCGGTTCGATCCCGCTAGGGTCCACCACATTTAGGCTTGATTTTCCTGGGTTTTTGCATTGTCGTCGGACTCACCCGTCGGACTCCACAAAAACGTATGCCCATCGGCTTGAATTTCATTCCACATTGTTCTTGCTATTGCTTCGCTCGCCGTCTTGCTGGCCGCGGTGATCTTTTTGCGCAGGAGTGCAACCATCTCCTCCGGCGTTCTGGGACGCGGCCGTAGCGTCAGAATGCGCCACAGTTTCGGCCAAAACCGTTCGTGCGTGTATTCAAGATTATACTTTTGCGCCCACTCCGCATCGGTCATTCTGACCTCAAGAATGGCGAGGGTGGCGATGTGGACGTACTTGCTTTCCGTCATTCGATCAGCCCTCGCGCTCTCTGAATTTCCTCGGTCTTAGATGTTCGCCGCTGGGCGTAAACTTTTCGGTTCATGGCGCTATCTTTGTGGACGCTCAGGTGTTTCGTGTCCTCGATGTCGACTCCAGCTTCAACCGCCTCCGTGACTGCCGTGTGCCGCAAATGGTCAAGCACCATGTAAGGCTGGCCAGCCGCGACCGCGTAGCGCCGGAGCGTTTTCCAGTGTGAGCGCAACTTGGCGTCGTCAACGGTCGGCCGGTATGGGCGCGTGTCGAACGGATGCGTCACGAGATAGACTCCGGGGCTGGAACGAATCTCATCAGCCAGCGCCCTGCTGATCGGAACGAACCCCGCCGCCTCGCCGGTTTTGCCGCGATCGTAATTGATGCCAGGCAAGATTGGGTCGTCAACGAAATGACCGCCCTTCCCTTTTTTCCAGGTGATTACGTCGGTCGAATCGGCTGACGTCTGATACATGAGTTGAATCAGGCGCGAACCCCCCGCCCACGGTCCGGCCTCCCGGCTGCCGCGGCCATTGCGGAAGGCGTCAGTCGTCCGCGCTATCTCCGCGTAGCCGTCAACCACAGACCGCGCCCACGTTTGAACGGTCGTCTTGCGGCCGCCCTTCTGGCGCTTGCGCTTCTGGAACGTGATCGCCTTAGCCGGGTTCTCGCCAGCGAACGTTCCTGTTTTGCGCGCGATCTCGAATAGGTGAACGAGTAGCGCGCGGATGTTGCGCCGCTGAATCCGCTTATCCTTCCACTTGTCCAGGAAGGCGCCGACGCTGGCCGGGGTTATGCCGCGAATCGGCCTATGCTGATTCATCTCGGACCATCCGAGTATATGGCGGCATAGACGGATGTAGCCGGCGCGCGTGCTGGCCTCGATGTGCAGCCAATCGTCGGCGCCGTCTTCGCCCGGCTCCAACGCCACAGCCATGGTCTCTAACTTGCCTTCGACCGCAGCGAGTAGGCGCGGGCCGCCCCATTGCTCAAGCAACCAAGGCACAGATCCGCGCTTATGCTCGGCGGTCTTGGTGTCTTCTGATTTTTCGCTTGTCAGCTTGTTATAGAGCGCGGCGGCCTCAACTACGATTCGGGCGATCGCCTTACGGTCGGTCGGTCCGGTGCAGTACGGCCTAGCGGCTGGGAGTGAGATTGTTGCTGGCCATCCGAATGGCCGCAGGCGCGCCGGCACCTCGAATAGAATGCGCCACGTTCCGGCGTCCTCGCCCCGCAGCCGTAAGTTTCGCGGAACGACGTATGTACCGAGATACGGCCATTTCAATGGCGGCGTGATCGACTTTCCAGTCTGAGTCATCAGACTCAGGTTGTGCCCTGCGTCCCATGGCCTCGTCAACGTCAGCGCGGTTCCAGCGGTCGGCGTCCACTGGCGGCGGGAATAGTCCGGCCTGGATACGGCGCCGCAGCTGACCGGCGTTGAAGCTGGTCAGCGAATAGATGTCGGCGCGGGTGTACCAAGCGTTTGTCATTTTGGCCGTTCATTTTCGCCGTTGGAAACGACTGTCGCAGAGCCCGATGCGGCTTGGGCATTTGCGCGGTCGAGGCGCTCAATCTCAGCCACGATTAGCGCACCAGCTTTGATGAGAGCGCGGCGCGGATCGGTGAATTTCCACCAGCGCTCTAGCCACGGCCAGACGCTCAATGGAGGCTGGGTTTGCGTCTTGGTCATCGCGAGATAATTGCTTTGAACCTCTGCCGCGCCATACGCATAGCAGGCTGCGGCAGCGGCAAGATCGCCTGTGTTGTGGGTGTCGTCATGAGCTGGCGTCCAGCCTTCGGCGCTGATCTGGCGCGCACGCTCTGCCGCAATCTCTTCCAAAACTGTCATGCGTCTTCTCCGTCAACTACGTGTTTCGGGCCGTCCTCTGCGATGAACTGCGTCGGATCGAGCACATATTCGCCAGCATCGTTTTTCTCGAAGCCGACAAACGCATGCGTGTTCAGGCGCGCAATCTTCCAGTGACCGCCATCCGCTCCTTCGTTGACGCTCTCCATGCGCTCGCAGGCTTTCAGCGCCGCATCCTGCTCATCGTCAGCTTCAACGATGATCGCGCCGAACTCGCCGTTCTCGCCCTCGGCGTCGTCCCAATTCCAATCACTGTCGGTCAAAATGAAATATGCCATTAGCTTGAACCTTTTTCGGATGGGGCTTTCTGGAAGTCGTGCTCGGTCATGCTGGGCTGTCCGGTTCTTTCATCCGATCTGGATGCGCTTTGCGGAACGCTCTGAAATCATCAATGCGCTGATCAACAATGGCGACGTGCGCAGGGTCCACACAGTGATTGGCGTAATACATCAGCGCTTGAATGGCGTGCTTGTCGCGAGCGCGAAAGATCATCACCGGCTCGTCGTCAGGGATTACTTGCCCGGTGGCGCGATTGAAGATGCGCCCCTCGGCGTTCACGTCATACTTAGGCTCTTGCTCAACCAGCATCGGTGCCGTTCCTGTCTGTTACTTTTGCAACGTCATTTTCAGCGCGATCAATCAACGCAAACCGCACCCCTTGGCTACCCGCCAGGCGCTTCGCGTCTTCCTCGGTAAATACGTCGGCGCGCAAGGCAAAACGCGGCTGGTCCGCCGCTCCGAATGTGAACCAATACGCGCTAGCGAGATTGGTGAAAGATGTGCGCGAATCATCCATCGGCGCGCTCCGCCCCGGTCGATGGACCTAGGTTGCGAAACTTCGCAGCGCAATGCGAGCACAAATCCATGTCCTCCGCATTGTAGGTTTTTTCGGTATTAAACTTGTACTCGCCTTTGAACACAAGAATGCGGACACCACCGTATTCGGCGCTAAAGAATACTTCGCGCTCAATGCTGCGCAAGCAGCAGTCACAAACGACGAAGCGTTTGGTTTCTGTTCTCTCACTCATGTCCACACCATCGCAGCCGAGAATTAAAGCCACGTCTCTAAATGGTTGTCTTGCCGTAAACGTACAACACACGCGAACTTAACCTTAGAATGCGATAAGCACGCATCGGCCATAACCGGCCTTCCTACTCCAACAGAAACGGAGCATGCATGTTCAAGTACATTCTCGGCGCGGTCGCTTTTGCCGTCGCCATTCTCGGCGTCGAAGTGCGAACGGCGGCAGCCGACGAACTCTATGGTAAGTTCACCATCGGCCAAGCCGTCAACACCGAAGCCGCCGGCGTCGATCTGTCAGACGACCTCGCTTATGGCGTCGCCGTCGGCGGTCGCCTCGGTCCTGCACGCATCGAACTCGGCGTTAGCCGCATCGGCGCCGACACTGCGGGCATTTCGATTTCGGCGATCGACTACAGCGCCACGGCGTTCCTGGATCTGCCGGTCTCTGAACGTGGCGCATTCTTCGCTGGCGTCGGCCTGGACTATCTGACCGCAGAAGCGGGCGTTGCATTCTTCACCGTCGATGGCGAAGGCGACGGCTGGCACTATACCGGCGGTTACGCCCACCGCTTTACGAACGACCTGACAGTTGAAATCGGCGTCAACCACCTTGAAGCCGACCTCGATTTCAGCGGCTACAGCATCGAGACAAGCACTGACGTTGCATACGTCGGCGCACGGTTCGCGCTCTAACCCACTGCAACACCGCGAAACGTCGAAGGGGCCGGATCACTCCGGCCCCTTCTTTATTGCGGGCCGGGCGCAAATCCGGCTAAGGTCATCGGACTGAGAGACCAGTCCGGAGCACGTTACCGAGGTGAGCTGCCCGGTTCGTGGCGTGTCTGCTTTCCACGCCGCCGCAAATTCAACCTGTACGCCGCCATCGCCACCCCTTCGTTGGGTGAAGCCAGCTTTCATGCTGAGTCGGCCCAATGGCCGGAATGCCGTGAACGTGCGGACCTTTGCACGTAAATTGGATTTCTTCCTTACGGTGCAGAACGTGAACCATGCCACGCTTGCGGGACGATGCGTCACGCCCCTGCCCGATCTGATTCGTGAGTGTTCGCGCCTGTCCCATGGATTTCCTTTTTTCGGAGTGGATGCGGGGGAAGGATTTGAACCTTCGGCCTTCGAGTTATGAGCCCGACGATCTGACCACTGATCTACCCCGCACCATTCTCCCGCACCCAGAGCTCGCCCCGGTGGAGCGTTCGGTGTCCGAAGCTGCCTCTCCACCGGGCTCCGCCCGAAGCCCAGACCATGACGCTGAAACGTAAAAAGAAAATGACCGCCCATTGCTGGACGGCCAGGGTTTCACATCGGTCCTTCGACGAACGCCGAGGCGGCATCGAAGGGAGATCGAACGCTACACTGATTCGTTTCGATAGTCACTAGGCGGATGTTCGATGACGGGTCGAACGATCATCGAAGAAAAACAGCCCCAAAATCGCCGAGTCGACCAACTCGCAGAATCCGAGTGCCGACTTTCGATGAAAGCCTTGTTTATCAAGGCTCGCAGCCGAGTCGACCAACATCGAAACTTTCGATGATTCTTCGACCTTCAATCAGGCCGCGCACCGCTCGCCTGCATAACCGCGCTCAAGGCCGCACATCGCAAAGGCGATGACCTGCGGAATCGGTCGAACACCGCTCGCAAAATCACGCACAGCGGCGGCTCCGATGTCTCCGCGATACAGAAGGCAGCCCAATTCGTCGTCATTCAGACCAAGCCGCGCCTGCGCTTCGCTGAAATCTTTGGCCGAGTAGGTGAGTGCTGTCGTCAAACGCTAATCTCCTGTTAGCGTTTATGCACATCCCGTTAAGCTGTGTCAATCAGTTCGTAACGATATTTTTGCCGATGCGGCGCTTGCGCTCAAGTTCAAGCGTGCGCTTGACGCTGGTTGCCTCGGCGATTCCGGCTTTGAGGGCAGAGTCGGTCATCGCCACCGGGTCAATTCGGCGAAGCTCTCCGCGGTCGCGCTGGCGGGCGTCCTCTATAGATTCGGCATCGGCAGCCGCGCGTGCCTCGGCAATCTTGGCCTTCAAGCTCTCGTCAATGAAATACACAGCGATTTCCATAAACGCGATCGCGAGCGAGACGACCCAGACCACCGCAGCATCCCACAGTGAGGCATCAGCGCCGGTCGCCTGGTCGAATGCGTTGTGAAGACTGTAGGCGTTCCATAGGCCGCCGGCGCCGATAACCCCGCGCGCCCAGCGCCCAGATCCCTCGAGGCCGAAGCTATCGGCGCGGCGGGCTGCCATCGAGGCCACGGCCGTTGTCCCTTGCGCGATCACAGCTAGGACGGAGTAGAAGGCCGGAATGGCGCTCTGGGCCGTAAGGTCGGCCCAACCTGGCCATGGCAGCAAACCGCCCTTGAGAAGCCAGCCGACGACCGCGAAGCCGCCGACGGCGACGCTAAGCGCGATTCCGCACTGGAGTAGCGGCGGTGCAGGCCGCTCGTAGTCGGCCGCGGCCGTCATTCACCGGGCTTGACTACAGCGATGGGGATAATCTCGGCATCATTGCGCTTGCCGCAAATGAAATCATCGAAGCGCGCGGCTCGGGCGAGAATATCCTTGTCGTCCGGCTTTAATGCCGGAGGGTTCATGGACTGCATGCCCACCCCGTAGCTCGCCAGCGCGCAAGTTAGCGCGACCACACGGCGCTGCTCGCTCTCTGCATCTCGGGCGGCGGTGCGTACAGCCGTCTCAATGCGCTCGCGCGAGGCGATCGCCTCTTTATTGATTTCATAAAGCTGGTCGCCGGTCATCCTCGACTCGGACTCTGCGCTCTGGTCGGTCATTTCGACACCGTATTTGCAAGCGGTTTACAGGCAGTCAATAAAAACAGAGCCGCGCCAGATTGGGTCTGGCGCGGCTCCTAGATGGTGGGGTGCAATGGTCGGGGTGTCTGGGTTTTGCTCGCTCCTCCGTCTAACCTGGACACCATCGCACAAGGCTGTTGCGATTCCGTTATCAGCGGGCGGCCGCGCGAACGTATGCCTCTTTTCTCATTTCTTCGATGTCGACTCCGGGAAGGAGGTAAGTCGAAATGATGTCAACCACTCGATCTAAGAACCGCTCAAACTCAACTTCCTGCATACTGGCGAGCGCGATGGATTTCGCGCGTTTCATCAATAATGTCTCCCCATTAGGCAGCGTACAGGAAAAGACATGCACGAGCCCGGCGAGATTGCGAATCGCCTCGTCAACAGCGTCTTTTGACGTGAGCTCGCCGTGGTTCTCAGCGACAAGTCCGCACAGGACAAAATAGAGTTTTAACCTGTCAACGTTGCGAACCTGGATTGGCTCAATGAGGACGGTGGACGCAGCCTTGCGCCGGCGCAGCCAGTCGAATGCGTCATCGTCGGCAGGGTAGAGCGAGCCTGCAACCTTCCTGAAAAACAAACCCTCAGGCATCGTAATCCATAAAGGGCAGGTTTTTCGCCCACTCATGGACGCCAGCGACGGCAAGCAGGTAGAGCGTGGCCCAGAATGCAAATTCGGTAATCACGCAAATACGTCCAGCAACACCGCGTTCACCGGACGCTCACCCTCAGGTCCGAGCGTGGTAAAGGTGTGCTCGTTGATGACCGCGACCTGAGTCGCCTTCATCGCGCCAGTGACGGCGTGAACGGTGCAAGACCCGTTGCCGCCCCAAAGTAGAACGGCCTTCGGGTCTTGCTTGCGAAGTTCGCGAATCATGTCGGCAACTGTTGTCATTTTGAAACCATAGGGAAGCGAAATTAACGGCCCGTTACATAGACATTCCGGCAGACGCGGCCCTGGCTCGCTTGCCCTTGGCATACGTACTTTTGTCTCCGGTGCGACTGGAGCAGTATTTCAGAAATCCAGGGGCGTTGAGATTTTCCTTTTGAGTGCCCCAAGATAAATTCGACGCCTTGTTATTTCGAGCGTTCTCGTCGCCATGAAGGCAGTAGCCGCGACCCGGCTTCGGCGGACCTTTGAATGCTTCGCACACGAGGCGCGCGACGCGATACGTCTTTCGTTTGTGCATTAGGATGTAGCGATTCCCATCCCAAACGCCATACCAAGGTTGACCTCCGTATGATCGGACGCCACCCTTGGTTATGGTTTTCCAGTGAGGCACGCGCATTACGCGGCCCTGGTCGCTAACCATGTATTCCGGAAGTGTTGGTGATAGCCGCCACCGCTCAAGCAGTGACGGCTTATTCAAAAGGGATTTCGTCATCCAAATCTTCCGAGAATTGCCTTGTTTCTGCGTGACGCGATGACCCGCCGCCATGTCGACTCTGGCGATCGCCGCCACGGTCCGTAGCGGTGCGCGGCTGCGGCACGGAACGTTCCTGCTGTTGGCCGCCATCGTCGGCACCTTCGGCCAGATGCGCGCGCCGTCCGTGCTTTTTCGCCCAATACTTCGCTTCGCCGTCGTCAGTCTTGAGCGACAGAATAGTTCCGCCCTCAAGTTCGATTTTCCACATGGCGAGACCGAGAACAGAGCCGTCCGGCAGAATGTGAAAGCCCTTATAGACCGGCGCCTTCTCGTTCTGATTCTTCTGCTTGTTCTTGTAGAGCGTGCCCTGACCGGGCTTTGGTTGATACGCCATGATTTAGCGACTCCGCTTTTGCTTCGCGCCAAATTTGGCCTCGAGCTTGGTTTGCGCCCAGAGAGGGACGTCTATTTCGACGACCTCGCCGCAGCGTTGGAAGGATGGCTTGTTGGCCGTGATGACGTCGCGACCGCTGGCGATGTCCGGAGATGAGTTGATGGCGTCCTGGAGTAGGTCAAGCCAGTCATCCCATGCGGAAGTAAGGTCATTCGGATCGGGGTACTCGTCATCATTCGGCGGCGGGATGATATTGGCCTCGTTGTCTGCCGCATCGGCTTCCGGCGTGGACTCATCAGCTGCGGCGCTCTCCGCCGGCGGCCAACGCTTCTCGATAAGGTCGGTCGCCCACTTGACCGCATCGAAGCCGATGGCCTTTTGCAGGTCGCCGAGCGTCTTGAGGTTGGCTTTGAGGGTAGCTCTGGCGTTGTCTTCATCCGGCGCCGATTTGATGGCAGCTGAAATCTGAGTCGTCCAATCGCGCCAAATCTGCTCGCGCTTCGCTTTGGCGGCGCCGTCTGGAATGACCGGGGCGTCAAACTTGCGGACCTTCGGCGCGCCCGGGTCTGGGCGGTCCTCTTTCGCAGGCTTTGGCGCAGGTGCGACGGCAGCCTTTGGTTTTTCGGCGGCGGGCGGCGGGGGAGGTGGCGGCGGCGCTTGCTCCTGCGGCGTCTCGACCGGCTCGTTGTCTGCGCCGGCGCGAACGTGCTCTTGCGTCTTGTCGTACAAAGCGAGGCCGAATTGCCATCCGAATTTTTTGAAGGCCCTTTTCTCGGCGTCACTCTCACTTTCTTTGATAGCAAGCTCGGAGGCTTCGCCGAAGTCCTTACCGGAACCGTCGCCGTAACCCCACGCCTCCTTGATGATCACACGCTCGCCGGCGTACACGGTCACGCGCACCTTGGCGCGAAACACCATAACCGGCTTATCAAGCTGATCGCGGCCGAACTTGCGCGTGCCGCTCCAGGTTTCGATGAGCTCAACGGTCTCGCATGACCAGCCGTCGAAACCAAAAATCTGGTTGGCGCGGTCCTCAACGTCCCACACCGCAAGGTAGTCAAACGACTTGCCGCCGCTGCCTTCGCGCTTGGCTACGCGCTTCTTATCCAGGTCTTTGGCGAGAAGGGCTTTTTGCGTTTCAGTAAAACCGGTCACTCGAATAATCCCCATTCTGGCACTGCCTCAGCGGCAGCGCGTGTGTAATCTTCTTTCCAGAGCGCATACGTCCCGCCACCGTGGGCGAGAAGATTTGGGCGGCACAGGCGCGCAAGCGCAGCATCCGGCGTCGTCGCCTCATATTCGGAGAGCGCAAGCGCAGCCTTCATGGTTTCTTCCATGCGCTGCAGCGTCGAAACAGCGTGAGCCACGTACTTTTCGACCTGAAACTCATCCATCTTGACCATGATGTGCGGCAGTTTCGGCTTGTCGGCGGTGCTGACGTAAAGCGCCCGCGCCTCCTTGTCTCCGCGAACCGCCGCATAGCATGCGAACTGTAGCGCGTGCTCCGGCTTCGGCTCCGGCGCGCCGCTGGCAGGCATAGAGGGAAGGCGGTTGCTGGTTTTCAGATCCAGCGTAAACCCCTCATACGCAAAGTCTGGCTTCATCCAGAACTTAACGCGATCATAGCCAGGCAAGTAACCTTCAAGCGTAATCTGGTAGGCCGCCGGGATTCCCATGCCTTCGGCGTCAGCAGCGGCGATCGCGCGCGTCAGGCCGACTCCAGTTTTTTGGTATTCGTCGTCATAGTCCGGGTGGATTTCGCCGCCGTTGTTTTGCGACCACTCCTGAGAGCGCATCTCGAATGTGCGTTCGGCGACTTCTGACGCATTGGGTTTGCCGAGGAGAAACGCATGCAACCCGGCTTCGACCGCATCGCCACGCCACGCGGCTGGGCCGGCGTCTTCTTTAACCTTGCGCACAGATCGCGCAAACCACTGCGCGGGCTCGTCGTTGAACTTGTTAATCTGGCTCGGCGACACCGACTTTATGCCAAAGTGCTCCCATGGATTAATCATACGTCAAGCACTCCGGAATCGAATTGAAAAGCGGCGCGCAACACGGCGCGCTCGACGCTTGCAGCGGAGCGGCCCGGCGCTTTTTCCCACTTCTTAAGGTCGCGCTCGCGCCACTCGAAACCGAGGGAACCGTAGAGCGCGTTGAAGGCGCGAGTCATTGTGTACCAGGAGGCGCGGATGCACTGATAGGCGCGGATGATTGCGCCATCCACGGTCGATGGGCTGTAAAAACGATTATTGCGCGGCTCTTTGCGCACGGAGACGCCTTGGTCTGGGTTCCAGCCATCGACGCACAGCAACCGCGCCGCCTCGCGCAGAACGTCGCTTGGCGTGACCTTCTCGTCATACCAACTCATTGCAGACGCTCCCGCGCTCGTACTGCTCGGCGTACACAGCGGCCAAGCCAAGCAACCGGTTTGCACCATGCGAGTCCTGCGGCCACTTGCTATCATTCCGCGCCTCCCGCTCATCCTTGAGCGAAAGACAGAGGTACGCGCACGCAGTAACGCCCTCGACTGGGCTTGCGTCGAGCAATTCGATGGACTCTTTAATGGCGTCCAGCATGTCGGAGGCCACAACCGGTCGCGCGTCAGACGACGAAAACGATCGCCGCGCATGGTCAAGCACACGTTGCGCCATGTTCTGTCCGCGATAGAGTGGAACGTACCGAGTCCGCATGAGAAACGATGTAACCCGCAAAGGTGAAATCATCGTTCGTTTGCTGTTCAGCATTTTGTGAATGTTGGTTGCTGCTGCGTTTATATTTACGCTGACAGTCTTTTAACGTGGTGCGCTTAAGTATTCGCGTCTCAGTTTGGAGGCGGGACAATGGCGCGACAACGCAGGGCAACGAACGCGACGAAACGCCCGCGCGCGCCTCGGCGATCGCCAGAAGATGAGTTTCAAAAAACCCTCGTTGCGTGGATGCACGCTTCAATCTGCGCGCCCGCAATGTTCTGGGCCACGCCGAACGGCGGGAAGCGCTCAAAAAAAACCGCTGCGCTGCTAAAAGCGACCGGCACAACCCCTGGCATCCCAGACTTGTTTGTGTTGAACGGCGGGCTCCTACTCGGTCTCGAATTAAAGGCACCGCCCGTCGCACTTAAGCGAGGCGGAGTCTCGCGCGCCAAGCCAACGCTCTCCGACGACCAAAAAGCCATTCACCTGCGCCTATTGGGGGCGGGGGCAAAGGTCGCAGTCTGCCGTTCGATAGATGAGGCCGAGGCATTCCTTCGGCACTTCGGCGTGCCGCTGCGCGCCTCGGTGCTCAAGCGATGACCACCAAGAGACAGGATAAGAGCTACGTGCATCCGATGTACGATGCCGCTAGGCAATCGTCGATTGCCCATTTGTCAAAGAAAGCCCTAGAGCTCGGAAAGGCCGCCGAACACATAGTTTGCGCAGACCTAATTTTGAGTGGGTACACTGCGTATCTCAGTGACCAGGGCCTTCCTTACGACATTGTTGTTGATCTTGGCGATCGCTTGCTGCGCGTTCAGGTCAAGTCAACCGTCAGAGCCAAGAATGCTAACGCTAGGGGTCGCAATCCAAATTTCGTTTACAATTTTAGCGTCAGGAAACGCGGAAAGAAAGAGAAAGGGGCTCGTCTATCGCGAGAGCACTGCGATGTTGTTGCTCTGGTTGCGCTAGACATCCGGCAGGCTGGATACATGTCAATAGAAGACGTTGGCACTACGGTTGCACTACATCCACCTGGCTACAGTTTTTCCGGCAAATACAAGCGTAACAGGACGGTCTCAATAGACGGATTATCTTTCGAGAGCGCCATTAGGACGAAAGGCGCCGTCAGATGAATATTCCACCTGGGCCGTTTGGTTTCATTCACTGTGATCCAGCTTGGCAATGGCTCACATATGCAAAAAAGCCGCGCGTCCCGACGCTCGGCGAGCAGCCTTACGATACAATTTCGTTCGATGACCTAAAGGCGCTCCCGGTCGCCGCGTCAGCGGCCAAGAATTGCGTCCTGCTGATGTGGGTTATTTCATCCCATGTTGACCAAGCAATCGCGCTCGGCTCCGCGTGGGGATTCAAATACAAATCACTCGGACCAATCTGGTGTAAAACTCAGAAGCACGCCCCGACAAAGCCAAAGATGGGTATGGGCAAGTGGGTCCGCCAGGAGGCGGAAATTACGCTTCTGTTCACCCGCGGAAAACCAAAACGCATCGACGCTGGCGTGCGGCAAATGATTTTTGAGCCTGCGCGCGAGCATAGCCGCAAGCCTGACGAAATTTACCCAATCTGCGAGCGCCTGGCGGCTGGTCCGTACCTGGACATGTTTGGCCGCTGCAGCCGAGAACATTGGTCCGTGTGGGGCAATGAGGCCACCAAATTCGACACGCCACAGCCGGTCGCCAAGGCCATCTCACGCCACAGCCGCCCAGCGCCGTCGGACCCTCACGGCCCCGTCATCCTCGACCTCGAGGACGCGATCGCCGAGCGGCGCGAGCGGCCTACGCCTACTGAACTTGTCAAAAAGCAGCGGTCGCGTCACGCGCCACCAGAACGTTGAAAACTACCCCCAATGGGGGTGCAAACGGATCACATCGAAATGGCAAAACTAGACGAACGCCCTTGGTTCAAATTCCGCCCCGACCGTTGGTTGGGAGATGCAGCGCTGCAATCGTGCTCGCTTGAGGCGCAAGGGCTTTGGATCAATCTTTGCGCGCTCATGCACAACTCTACTGAGTATGGCCATCTGCTGTACAAAGGGCGTCCATCGACAGCGAAGGAAATCGTGAAGGAGCTTCCGCGGCTGAACGTCGAGCAGGTAAACGGCCTAATAAAAGAGCTTGAAAACGAAGAAGTTTTGCGACGTCGAGAGAGCGACGGCTGCATTTTCTCCAAGCGCATGGTCGAAGATAGGCGCGCCGCTGAGGAGGGGAGTCAGAACGCTTCCGCCGGCCACGAGGCGCGCAAAAAACAGCGCTCAAGACATGCTGACGACCTACCCCCAGTAGGTACCCCAGTGGGGCATAAGAAAGAGAGTAAGAAAGAGAGTAAGAATAAGAGTGAGAGTCGCGCACGCGCGAAGGCGGTGAAATTGCCATTGCCGTTTGAGCCTCGCGAAAACGAACGGCTGCTCGCGTTCAACGATTTAAAAATGACGTCGGCGGAGTACGACGAATGCTTGGCGGAGTTCGTTCAGTGGGCGAGCACCAAGGGCCGAAAGTGCGTCGGCGAACCTGACTGGAACCGAACCTTCGCGAACGACTTGCGACGCACGGCTCGGTCGTGGGGAACATCGTTCCGCAAGACGACGCCGAGCCCCATCGCCATCAAAGCCAAGGTTTCGCGTCAAGCCATTGCGAGCGAGCAGCCGACGTGGTTCGCGAATCTCGGCGAGCGCTTCGCTGGCGCTTACGAGGCGGAGTGGTCCG
>ERZ869929.44-NODE-44-length-64511-cov-15.511000_pt1 | contig 64511 bp, 85 predicted proteins | sample MGYA00579312_ERZ869929 | MGnify/ENA primary metagenome ERZ869929 (study PRJEB32216, sample SAMN09231818) | wastewater metagenome | place: USA: Maryland | collected 2016-08-09 | study: EMG produced TPA metagenomics assembly of the PRJNA472060 data set (Reclaimed... | reverse complement strand
TTACTGTGAAAAAGTATGTCGTAGATACAGAGGGAGATAAGTATAAAGCAAAAAAGTAAACGTCCTGAAGTTCGTGGAGTTGAACTTTGAAAACGCAATGAAAATACCCGGAATTAGCAAGTCTGCGGTGTGCAGACACTTTAATGTTTCAGCAAAAAAGGCAGAGATGTACCTGAAGAGTGAAGAGTTGTTGATCTATCTCATCCAAGAAAGCACCGATGATAGAGCGATAGCCAGGAAGGTGATTAGTTATCTGGACAGTAAACGTCGTACTCCTAAAAAGTTCATAGAAACACTGATATATGATTTCGACTTTGTATTTCAGGAGTTTCTTGATATTGGTCGCGTAGATCTCATACCTCTTGACATCGTGTTCAAGTTGGATTGGGGCACCAAGCAGTCCGACGTAAACCGAATGAAGCATCTGGTACACATCCACGGTATCGAAAAAGTCAGCAAGCATTTACTAAAACATCTTTGATGTGAACATGGAAGGGGGTGGAGGGTTCGAGTCCCTCCATCACATTTGCCAGCAGAAAATTCAGACGTTCTGTTGAGTCCAATCATGAAAGGAGTAATATCCCATGTCTGAAATTGTATCCAAACTGCTCGAAAGCAAGGTCGAACGCATCATCACGTTGGCTGCCCTCGCCACCAACCAGTACGCTACCCAGCGCGGTGGTTGGGCTTGGAAGCCCCAGACCGATGGCAAGCTCGCTGCCCTCGAAGCTAACCTGAACGATCCCAAGAACAGCCTTTACGGGCAGTTCCACGTCGTTGAGACGGTTCGCGCTTTGTACGCCCTCGAAAACGGCAAGGACATGCCTGAGATCCGCAACATCTTCAGCATTCCGTCCTTCGCTTTGTCCTACGGCGTGGTGGTGGTTCCGACTGCCCCTGTCCTCGGTGGTGTACCGCACGAGTACGACACCGAGAACAACAAGGCAGCCTATGAGATCGGCAAGCCGGTCATCTGCATCAGCACCTGGAAGAAATCAGAGAACCCCAACCAGCGTGGTCGTGGCGTGAAGAACGCTCTGGCTACCCTTGGTGACATCAATTTCCTGCCCCTTCGTGCCGATCTGACCCGCCCCGCTAATGACGCGGAAATCACCGAGTTGGTCAAGGCGATGGTTGAAGCACGCGGTGTTGCGTTCGTGGACGATGTTCTCAAGAACCTCGAAGACAGCTACGCTCACCTTCTCGACTAGGTCTTTCGATCAATGTAGTAAAACAGGATGGGTGAAAGCCCATCCTGTTTTATAGGTTTTATTCTGTTACTTATAATTAAGTGACAGATTGAACTTATAAACGGAGGCACATTATGGTGTATGTTTTTAGATCCATGAGGAAAAAAGAACCACTGAAAGTAAACCGCCAGCTCATGTCGAATGGGTTTATATTTAGACCCGGATATACATACTACGTTGTAACTACGGACAATCCGAAAAATAACAGGAATCGTCTTATTGTCGCCGCCATTGGCGTGGAAGACGGATGGGTACGCCAGATGGCAGTAGCACCCTCATACAAGTGGACGGACGTACTATCCTATGGTCTACGTGCAGTAAGGCTGGAAGCTAAAGCGCTTCGAATCTCCATGAAACTTAGACCACAGCACGTATACGCTATTGTTACCGCAGGGTGGTATTTTCAAAAGTATTCCGAAAAGCAGTGGCATTTTTTGAGATCCATTCCTGAACCCGTAAAATCTTCTCAGAAGTTCAAAAAAGAGACGACGCCTTATGTTGTGGGGGAAAAGGTTGTCAATCTATGGGAATTTATGAAGACTGACAGGGAGTATCGAAGATTTAAAAATTGGAAACCGCGTGTTGACATCCTTGCTTGGAACTTATATGATGCAATTCCATTTGGAGAAAGATTTTCAATATCCATACCTCCAATGGAAGCTGACGAATACACGCTGTTTCATCACTGTGTGTCTGAAATGGACTACGAATTTCGAAGAAGCATCACGTTACGAGCCGCGGACTTTTATCCGTTCTCCAAGTGGTTGGATGAAAATGGGGTTAAGGCTACAAAACGTATTAAGAAATTCATGTACGACAAATATAAATATAAGCTCAGCGATGCAGTAATAGAAAAGCTAAATCAATATTACAGACGTATTGGGGCGATGAGTTCGTCAGTAGAGGTGGAATTTTCCAGAACTATAGACTGGAGACAAGGGGGGTTTGGAGATTCCGGTTCATGTTGGCTATATCCTGAAAGTAACAACTACAATCATAACTGTCATTTTGCCGCCGCGCTAAACAGTTGTGGGTATGGTTTAGCTTTAAAGATATACAGGGACGGGAAAGGCATAGGTCGAGCGTTTGGATCCGTAGAAGATGGACATCTGTTTTTGTTCAACTTTAAATCTGGAAACTTGAATATAAGCTCCCAGGCATTGTTTGAAGAAATAGCTAAAATATTGGGATTATCTTATGCAAAGCCATCACTGTACGTACAATCAGATGACATTTCTGGGTATAGAGACGCTTACATAGAAGCTCCCTACGCGTGCATTTCAAGAAATCCAGTTGTAGAACATCGCCTTCGATGGTACAAAGAAGGAGAAAAGGATATGAGGCATTATGTTCCCCACAAATCAACTATATAGAGCAAAGTCAGTCAGTAATCTACTTCCGTATTCTGCCATGTCTGAAGCTTTTCATTTGGCTAACTTGGAAGATAAAAACCTAGCTACTTTATTACAAAAGAAGATCGGCAAATGGGGAGACTCCTCAAATCCTTGGTCAACGTGGATAGCTAATAAATACGTATACGAGGGCGTGGAGTACGCAGGCTCTCTTACAGTGCGTATATCAAAACTCTACAAACATATGTTTGGAGAACCTGTTGACACAAATCTACTTTCCCGAGTTGGAGCTACGCTAGGTCAGTATAAGAAGGAAGTTGACCTGTTCTGGACTATTGATCGCATATTTCATTGGGAACCGGGTGATTTTGCAGAACGCGATGGAAAGTCATGCTGGTGGCAGGGAAATAATTACTGCCGTGTTGGATTGGCGGCAAGACCAAATGCCAGAGTTATATTGTTTTTCAGAGATGAGGAACAGTATGAGAAAAACGAAGGTAAGAAGGGCATTGGACGCTCCTGGCTGGTAGAACAGGAGGATAAAGGCAGAGCCATTATTTTTAATGCGTACGGCGTGTCGCTGTCCGATACTGCCGATATACTTGCAACCAAGTTCGACATGAAGGCTAAGAAGGTTCGCATTTATTCGCAGAACGCCTACCTAAATGCCGGTAATTTGAATAACATTAACAGGGAAGGTGGGGAGGAAGGTTTGGGATATGTTATAGCCCCTGACGTTTCAGAATACTCCTCATCTTCCACGCTAGAGATCGAGGATTTTTCATCTACGGGCGCAGAGTGTAGCGTTTGTGGTAAGAAACATAGACCTTCTCAACTCCATTTACGAGGGTACAAAATTCTGTGTGAGACGTGTCTAGATAAGTTATATCCTCGTTGTGCTTTTTGTGGAAATGCAGAAGATCCAAACGGAATGAAGCAGGTTTTTTATTCGGGTCAGCATCGAAACTGCTGTACACGTTGCTACATTACGTACGACCTTGGCAGCAAGGAACACTTCTGCGAGATACATGGAAACACTTTCGACATCACTTACCCCGCATGGCATACGAATAAGAGATACTGTCCAACGTGCATTGACATAGGCGTGGCTACTCGATGTTACACATGTAAACGTATTGTTAATGATTATGTCAGACTGGAACACCGCCTGGGCATAAACATGTGTGTCTCATGTTCCAGGAAGATGGTTGTTCACATTCAGAAGTCCCCTAGACTCGGACACAGAAACAAGGCTCAAGAATGAACAGACCGTACGGAGGCTGGATAAACTTCAGATACTTGGAGCAAAACCAAATATTCAAAAATCAGATAAAATTTCCACCCCGGCACAGAGTTATCATGAAGATGGCTCTGGCTAGGGTGGGGTTTAAATACAAAGAGATTGTACCCTTCTATGACCCACTTGCGGATACTATCCAATGGGCAGACTTCCTCGTCTATGAGAGAAATAAAAAAACAACTTTTTGTATTCAATTTAAACTTGCAGGAGGTGCACATCAAAGAACTAAAAACCGCTATAACAGCAAGATAAAATACCTTGAACAAAAAGGAATCAAGGTTCTGCAAGTACGCAGAGACCAGACCTCTCAAATCTATGAGGCTCAAATCCGTATGTTCATAAGAAAATTGGAGTAAGTATGTTACCTGATTTAAGACAGGTCGGTAATCTTGACATCTATTTGGAAAAAATACTCAGCACCGGCTTGACACAAAAACAGCTAGAAACCGCAACAAAAGAAGAACATCTAGAAAACCTAATTCAGCATATCCCGCTTATATGGAAAAAGATATTTCTAAAAACCGTACAAGAACAAGGGATAGAAGGCATGATATCTGCCAGTGAAGTTGGAGAACAACTTAACGACATCCTTGAAAATAAGTCTGTCGTTAAGTTTACTCAAATACTGCTTATCTTGTTTTTTACGATGGATTCAACATCGTCGCTGGAGGAGGAGGCGGGGGAAGAGGATTAGATTTCAATCCAGCCCCGCCAAGAGCCTTCTCAAGAATAAGTGAGAAGTCAACTCTATTCTGATCTGCAAGCTGCTTTGCCTGCTTAATCAAAGAAATCAACTGCATTTCAACGCCGCCACCAGCAGGTGAGGCAGCTCCAGTCTGGGGTTCAGGGGGTAGCATGGACATGGTAATTATTTTCTCCTATAATTTCAAGTATAACACACAGAAAGAAGGAAAACATGATTTCAGCAGGATTCTTAGGAATTGAAAATGGCAAGTGGAAGTGGAAGTGTTTGGCGTGTAAGGTTATCTTTTATGGAGAGCCAGGCAAGGCAGTAGAGGCAATGAAAGAACATACGGACATGCACCATAGGTGTACATCCTGTGACGGTACAGGACTGGATGTGACGCTTGGTCAGATCGGCACCTGTAATACCTGCGGAGGCAACAAAATTCAGCCTACTTCAGGTACGGAAGAAAACTCTACACCAAAGTAACGATTACCTTCCCCTATTTCTCGAACAATAACCGGCTCATTTCTCGTAAAAACAGACAAGGCATGTTTTTCGCACACACAAAGAACAGCATTGTGTTCGTCAATTGTAATAAGAGAGAATGCTTCTAAGTTACAAGGAGAACCTGTACTTAGAGACATAACTCCGCACTTTACGTCTTCAATCTTTATATTTTTAACTTGTTCTGATATTTCCATTTTCTATCCTTTTCGTATAATCAGGGAATTTTTGAATCCTTAGATTGTCCAGGAGCTTCTTACCGTCTCGCCAGCTCATCGTCTGATGTAGTACATTGTGATGAAAATCACAGACCGGATACCTGTCCAGTGGATAATCTTTCCAGGAGGGGTTCAGGGACTTTGGTGGGGATTCGTGTAAACAGGAAGCGTACCCTGAGGTACACATTAAACACTGAAAGCCGTAGGCTTCCCATATATAGTAATCCTCATCAGGGATCTGAACTTGTCCGTTAGGTGATGTTTTCATGTAATAAGTTTACCAGGAACTGGTCTGTTTTTATATTAGAATCCCCTCATATATTTTTAATGTAATTTTAATGTGTATATTATATTAATATATTTAATTAATATATTATATATCCACCCTTGTGTCCGTCTACGTCCCATCGTAATCAAAAATTAGAAAACTGTCAAGGTATTTATGAGAAGGAGTTTTTATGAAAATGTCAGTAATAAAGCCAAAAGTTACCTCGGTTTCTTACGTCCTTCAGTTTGGAAAGTATAAAGGATGGACAATAGATCAGGTGCTTTTGGAAAAACCCAGTTATATTGAATGGGTAATAGATAAAGAAATACTAGATTTAAGTGAGGAAGTGCTTCACGAAGTAGAAGAGAGACTGTATCGTGATAGATACGATGATTTCTATGACTATTTTCTCAATGATGAACCACCATACTAGGAGTTGCTATGAAAAAATACACGTTTAACTGCACGCTGTTTACACGAGACTTGCGCCTGAACGTAGAATGCCCCGAACATAATTTCCAGAAGGAGGTTGTATTTGATGCAATTGACGAGTGGTATTCCTTCTCAATATTCGGAAAACTTTACGATATACATCTACTTCTGGATACGGACAGCGAAGGTAACGACCTTTGGGAAGTATCTATTTACAAGTGTAAATGGGACGACATAAAGGGGTTTGTAACCGATACCTCTGAAGAAGCAACCCAAATTGTAAACCTTGCCATTCACGATACTAATATTGATGAACCCAACATGGGAGAAATCTTGAAGTTCGTTGTATATTTTGAACCGGAGGATTTCTTAGCAACGGTGGAGACGCCCAATGGAGCACAGTTGGAAGTTAAACTTCCAAAAGATATTCCTCAAGCTACGTTTCTGTACGAAGATATTCTTTATCACATAGTATTAGTTACTGAGCATCCAGGGGAAATGTACGGGATCAGAATTTATGATACGCCTATCATCGATGAACACCGCCAGCACGACGTCGTGACTTATGTTGTCGGTAAAGATGATCCGGACGAAGATGAAGAAGAGTTCGCAGACTGCATCGCTCGTGAATATGAGTGGCATTGTACCTACTGCCGTCATATGAATATTTTTTATGAGTGGTCAGATAGAGCTTGCTGCTCTGAATGTGGTGAGTGGAATAATATTGCAGAACCAAGTCATGCGATAGGATAATTATATGAACATACCTGATATGCCAACCTTTAAAGTAACCGTTGCATCGATAAACTTTACTATTTTGATCGAAAATAACATGGATAACTATAGAATAGTAAGAAATCTTTATGGAACGGATGATACGTCAAGATTTGTGCATAACATGAACATGTATCAAATTCACACGGTTCAGAAGCCAACCGGTCAATGGTGGGTGACGATCAACCCAGTTGAAAATGATAAAGTCAATGAAAAAGTAAAGGCAAAGATAAAACTAACTGTCATGGAACTCTAATCTTATTTTAATGTCTTTTTGATAGTATAGGAGTGCAAGGGAAGAAACGCTCCTTTCTTAATGGCGGCGGTGTGGAATTCGCAGAAGCTGGGAACGGTGAAAATCCGCCCATACGCAGAGACACACAGGATAACCCGTTTCACGAGCCTGTTGAAATAATACTTGCGAGACGTGAAACAGCAGGAGTAGCGACCTGCCCGCCAGCAATCATTTGGAGAATAATATGAAAAATAATAATAATTACAAATCAAAAACGCAACACGGTCTTATTGAGTTCTGGAAAAATCACAAGCGCAGTCCTACCATTCGAGAACTTATGGGACTAACTGGAATACCCTCAACTTCTCATCAACGAACAATCCTTTCTTCCCTTGTAGAAGAAGGTAACATAGTCAGGTCTGGAAATTCCTACATTCCTCAGACAGTTTGGGATAAATTAATGGAGCTGACTTAGAAAGGAAATCGCATGTACATATCAGATTCTCAACTAAAAGAATACCGAGACAAAGCCGAATCTACTCAGGAAGTTACCATTTTGGGTGAAGGAACTCCTTTAGAGTTCATTCAACTTCTGGACTATATTGACTACTTGAAAAGAGAGTTGAGCAAGGCAAAGCCGGATATAAGAAATAGGCATTTTGCCACAGCGGCTCCATATGATCCAGGTCAAAACTGGTTTCACGTGCCAGCTCTCAATCCTGCTCCAAATCAAGTGACAGAAGAAGACATTATAAAACGACAAGGAGCTTTCCTAGACGGGGTAAATTACGAACGAAATGAGCGCGTAATTAGATACAAACTTCTTTATGGAGATTGGAAACCAGAAATAAATGAAGATAACCAACCAGATCCAAATGCCAATGAATAGGACTCATTTTTAGTATCCTCTTTTATGGGTCAAGGATGCCCGTTCCTCCTTCTGTACCTTGCAACAAACATAGTCTCCATGTACGGGACATTGAGACACCCCCTCTGCGGTATCACAGAGGGGTTCATGGTCGGTTAGTGTACGATAGCACACGTCCTGACTTTTTAGATCGAGAAGGAAACAAAAAGACGTCTTTTTGTTTTACGACGAGGCATCTTTATCATCCCGATACAGCTCGGTCACAAAAGATTTAAATAAGGGTCAGAGGTACGAAGGTCGGTTTAACTCCGACACCGACACCTTGGGAGTATCACAAAATAGACTTGAGTGAATATGTGATTTCGATTTCCTCCCTAACTCGTCCCAGTAGCTCAGTGGCAGAGCACAAACCCAGTTGAGGAAAGAGGTCGGTGGTTCGAATCCGCCCTGGGGCGCCTTGTACGTATTCAATGTCCGCAGGATTATCCTGCCACCTAAGAGGCTTGAAAAGTTTTGACCGGATAAACAAATTATATTCTAGATGTTTAGTCTGTTTATGAACGTGATAGGGGCGCAACCCCAAAACCGGTACGAATACGTACATACTGGGTTGGTAGTCCAATGCAGCCCGCTTCGAGTGCGCTGCTCTGGTAGAGACGGCTGGACAACAGACGCAATGTGCAGGTTCGAATCCTGCCCAACCCACTAAGACGGGTGTTCCGTCTAAACTAACAGACAAGGAGACTAAATGAAAGTAAAAAATATTGTTGTATTGTTTCTTGTTGTAGTAGGTGCCCTGTTCAATACGGGGTGCTACCTATGGCAACAGGCTGAGCCGAGTGAAATTGCGGTTCAGCTACGTAGTGGTCGCATTGTTGATATTGCAGACCAAACTGGAGGTCTCTTCAGTGACACCGATTGGAACGCGGAAGTAGTGTTTGTTGATGTCGGCACTTTGACTTTTCCTGTTGAAGATCCATCTATCCTCACCAGTGACAATCAGCAAATCGGCATGCTCATCAATATTCAGGTTCGGCGCAACCAAAACAAATCTTCTATCGAGTCTTTTATCACTCAATGGAATGACCTTCTGAATAATCAAAGAGTCATTGATACTGTATCGGCTACTGCCCGCGAAGGGATGAAGAATGGCGTCATCAACTACACACTTTCTGAAATCCTTACAGAGCGTAACAGCCTGGCTGACGACATCGCAGCGTCAGTCGAAGAAGACGCAGTCAAGTATGGTATCGAAATCGTGAATCTGACGATTACAGATGTGAGTCCAAGTTCAGAATATCTTGCGGTTCTCGAAGAGAAGTCTCTCTTGAAGGTTCAGACCGAGAAGGAACTTGAACGCCAGAATCTCATCAATCAAGAGGCGGCTAATGCTATTCTTCAAGCAGAGAAGGATGTTGAAGTAAAGGTTGCCCAGCTTGAGAAAGAACGCGCTCAGACGGCAGTGGAAGTTGAAGTTGCTGAACGCGCAGGCAAAGTCATCGCGGCTCAGAATCAGGTCTATCTTGACAACCCGCTCGCCTTCGAGCTTGAACGTATCCGCTTGATGCAGGCGTACTTCTCTGACAAAACCACTTACTTCTTCATCCCTCAGGGAACAGACCTGAATGCCTTCTTTAACGGCACGGGTTTTCCTATCCCTCAATAACGCCATGAGAGCAGTATTTTTCATTGGCGGCAAGGTAATTGTCAACTTTTTCAAACTCCTGATCTTTTTCTTTCTAGTATATGCTGTTTTTTGGCTTACTTGGAATACGATCAGAGTTATTGCAGCCTGGTTTGGCAAAGACCTTATAGACTTCCATTCGTGGTTTATGGGCAGAGTACAAGCTTTCGGAAAGTATCTAGTACGAAAGTTTGAGAAATCAAAGCCCAACTCCGATAATCCCTCTCAGTGATTCTTGTCCTATGTCGTTTCGTACAAGCCCACTCTACCTGAGAAGAGTGAAACGACATAGGGCAACCGGGTCTGTAGCTCAGTGGATAGAGCTTCCGCCTTCTAAGCGGACTGTCGTAGGTTCGAGTCCTACCAGACCCACTGTGGCAGTAGCTCAATGGTAGAGCGATACACTGTGGATGTATATATGAGGGTTCGATTCTCTCCTGCCACCCAAGGTCTATTGCGATGCGAATATTCCGTCAAAAATAGCCCGACCCTAGGTACTCGATCAAAGGCATGGCGCAACGCCTGTGCGTAGCTAAGTCTTCCCCCGATAGCGTCCAAAGAGTAAGGGAATAGCCTAGGATATATTTTATTTGCCAACTTCATAAGAAAGGATTACTGGTCGGCTGGATTTACCTGTACACTCTAAAACCCCATGAAAACTGCATCCATCCTAAACAATAAAATAAAGATTAAGTTTCCATTTAGCGAAAGCCTCATAGAGGTTATTCGAGATATTGATGGGCGAAAATTCAACGGGGATAATCCCGACGATAAATATTGGACAGTACCACTTTCCGCGTGGCATTGTCAGCGCATCGTCAGTTTGCTGGAACCCAAAGGGTTTGAAATAGACCCCGCGATAAAAGAACAAGCTGATAGGAACGCAGAGCAGCCTGACTTGGAGTATCCAGTCGGGTTATACCCATTTCAGCGTGAAGCAGTGGATTTCATTACCCATGCCGGTGGTCGCGTAATATTGGCAGATGAAATGGGTCTTGGAAAAACCATTGAAGCTATTGCTTATGTATCTTTAGTATCTAAGAAAACACTTGTAATTTCTCCCTCCAATGTTTTGTACAAATGGGAAGCTGAATGTAAGAAGTGGATACCAGAGCACACCGTCGCTGTTTATCCGACAGGGAAGGGCGAACTGGGAAACGAGAACATACATATAATGTCTTACGGAATAATGACATCAAGATTTGACCAACTCAAAGAAGTCGAATATGATGCCATCATTCTAGATGAAGCTCACCTTGTAAAGAACAGCAAGGCGATGCGCACAAGAGTAACGAAAGCCCTTGTAAAAATGGGCATACCTCACGTTCTTTTTCTCAGTGGAACTCCTTTCATGAATAGACCATCCGAGTTATTCCCCATGCTTAACATGCTTGACCCTGTCGGATTTTCAAATTACTACACGTATGCACAAAGATATTGTGGTGCTCAATATATGGGAGGTGTATGGTACTTTCCACCCAACGGAGCAACAAATCTGGAAGAGCTTGGAGAGAGGGTAAAGTATTTGTTACTTAGAAGAACAAAGAAAGATGTTCTCCACGATTTACCCGACCTAACACGAACCTCTATACCAATTGAGACCAGTAACATGAAAGACTACAAACGGGCGTTGAAGGATCTTAAAAGCTGGCTAAAAGAAAACAATAAAGAAGTATTAAATCCAGAACATATCCTTACCCGGCTAAACTCGCTACGTCAGATCGTAGGAAAAGGAAAGATAGATGCTGCATTAGAACTGGCAGAATCCGTACTTAATGATGGAAAGCAAGTTGTATTGTTTTGTCATCACAAAGAGGTTCTAGCGGAATTAGTTGATCGACTCCCTGTATCCCAAGACAATATAGGTGTTATATCTGGAGATGTACCATCAAAAAAGAGACAGGAGTTGGTTGAGAAATTTCTAATCCAAAACTCATCTTTACGTGCTATGATAATAACAGTAGCCGGGGCTGAGGGAATAGACTTATATTCCGCCTCAGACATTATATTTGTAGAACGAGAATGGACACCTGCCAAGGAAGAGCAAGCGGAAAGCAGACTCCATCGTAATGGACAAAAAAGTTCGGTAAATGCCTGGTATCTGGTAGCGAGTGGAACCATTGATGAAAAGTTCGACGCAATGGTCAAAGAAAAACGTAAGATGTTCAAGCAAGTAATCCGAACGGATGAAATACTTGAACTCATATGGAACGAAATAACAAAATAAGAAAGGATTAAGAATGGCAAAAGTAAAGGAAAGAGTTCCGGATATTGTATATCCAAAAACCATTGTTGTAGTCCCCATGGAATATGATGACTACTCCAATGGAAAAGAAGAAAAAGATGCTCTGAATGTATTTCTGAATGTGTCTGACGCTTCGTTCAACTTAGAAGATAATGGGGAAGACGTAGAGGAGTGCTGGATTGCTACATACGCTTTAGTAAACGTCCAGCGCGTGAAGCGCCTCGAAACCGTAGTTGTGCAGACGGTGCCAGCAAAGGAGCTTCCATAATGATGAAGTTTATGCTGGACGGCTCAAGCGTATCAATCTCGTTTAAATACAAAAACGCGGTTACTATGTGTCATTTAGAAATTGATGACAATATGTATGGCGGTTACGCATTGTGTAGCTCTTTGGACAAATTCAACAAAGAGAAGGGTAGAAAAATTGCCCTACGAAGAGCCCTCGAACTTGCTGGAGTAGATAAAGGTCATAGAAGGGTAATCTGGATTAAGTACCACACCAGAGGGGAACTTCCTGATGATCTGGCTTTCATACTAGCATACGTTCCTGATGCAGAGAATTATGACTACGAAACTGCATTGTTGTTGGCAACCTCCAGAAGTAACCAAGCTGCCTTTGAGCTTGTTATAGATTTAGAAGAGCATCTCAGAGGTCGAAATGCCTAAAAGTAATAGCGGTAATAAGTTTATCAGAATGCAGATAGATCACCTGGTTGTAGATAGAACACAATACAAGCCCTATCTGTCCCAGCTTTCTGCTGGTGATAAGAAGATATTTGTAGATATTCCAGTAGACGAGGAAAGTATGATAGTGGAGACACTATCTGATGAGGGGTTGGTACTCTCCCTTGATGGGATGGTTAGTATCATGGTCAAGGTCGCAGACGCTATTACAGCGGCTGACGATGCCGCAAGAATTAAAAAATATGGTCACTAAGGAGTAATAAAATGGTACAAATGAAAGTTAAACCTAATGTCGGTGACTCGGGATATGCAGATGTCCGGCTGACAAAGAATACGGTTCGTATTTCGTTCAGAGAGAGCGGAATTTCATATGATCTTCCTCTTGACTTATGGGAACAGGGAAGACCTGCCGGAGAATATAACATTACACTATCCCAGAATAATCAGAAGATTTTGGGAGTCAAACCAATGGCTGGTACGTACATCTTTGCTTTTGATAGCATCGGAAACCGGGTAAATGAAGTTCCAGAGCCTGCCGTTCAACGAGGAGGTCCTCGTCAGTCAGCAGATGGAAAGAAGAAGTGGATAGAACCTGATTCCATGGTATGGCGTGTAAACTGTAAGGTCTTATCTGAAGGAAAGTATGAAGGTTTGAGGGTTATGTATCAGCTTCCATATCTTTTTTCCGCTGTTCCAGGATCTCCAAACACACAGATACTAGGCTCAGGTCGTCGTGACCTTGAGAAGGTAGCCGGATTTTTTCAGGCGGTGGGCTTCGATCTCATGAATCGGGAAATCCCGTATTCTATCAATGTACTTCCCTGGCTTGAAAACACGCTGTCGAACGTAAGCACGCCATTTCTTGCCAAAGTAACAGAAAAGGGATTTATGACAGACCTTTCTGTCCTCCCTGCCGATCTGGCACCAAAATCTAAGAAAGCAAAAGCAAAGTAATATGGACCAGCAGAAATACAACGATCAAAAACAAGATGTCGCACCTGAAGGCACATCCGGAAATACAGCAGCTAAGTTATCTGCTACAGCAATGTTATGGAGAGCACTTGGATATCTTCTTCTGTCACTTGTAGAAGATGTTCTATTCGTAGCCAAGATCATGTTCAGTACGGTAGCTACGTCCGCTTTAGTTTGGCTGTTTCTTGATGTGAGTAACCTCTTTCCTACCTCCCTTTATTTGGTGTGGCTGGGCACGAGTTCCGTAATGGCTATTTCTTATTTGATTAGGAGATAGCCCATGGTTAACCCGGAGTTACAAGCCTTTTCTACGTGCATAATGATCTATTCGTTTTTAGTAGTAGACGAGTGGTTATTTAGAGCAAACGTAGAAAGATATATAAGTACATTTGGGCTTGATTTCGGATGGCTGGAAGTAGGTTCTGGTTTCTTCCTGTTCTGGAGGCTAATAGATTATGACAACCGTAACATTCGATAGCATTACCTCCAGACTGGAGAAAGCCGTGCCGTATGAAAGATATACGATGGCGGTCTGTGTGTTCCACAGTGATAGTGATCCATCTTTGATGGTTTTTAAAGACGGCTGGTTTAACTGTCTTGGTTGTGGAAGAAAAGGAACGTGGAATACTTTATGGGACAAGCTAAACGGGAGAAGGGTAATTGTTACCCCGGAACCAGTAACTTCCTATAAACCTCCCATTCAGGACAGTAACCTAGAAGATACATGTTACCAGGCACACACAGACCTACTTCAGTTTCAGTCTTTACAGTGGTATCTCGAGATGAGAGGAATCCAAGATCGTATAGAAACAAACGAAATAGGATACTGGAAAGGCTGGTATACATTCCCTGTTCGTAATGAAGAAGGAGGTTTTGAGACAGCCGTTCTTAGAGCTGCCCCTCACGTTCAGGAAGTGTCAAATATACGATATTGGTGTAAATCATCTCCTACTTTGTATGTTCCGAACTGGTTTAGGGTAACTACTTCTAAATATCTCTTTGTAGTCTATGGAATCATGGACGCGCTATCTCTATCCTCGCTTGGATTTCCTGTCGTAACCTCTACAGCAGGTAATAACACCGTAAACCCGAAATGGTTTGACCGATTCAGGGTTCCCATTTACATAATCCCAGATCATGGAGAAACTCAACAGGCTATGGATTTAGCATCCTACTTAGGATGGAGATCGAAAATAGTTAATTTGAGCTTCCCCATAGGAAAAAAAGATGTCAATGGGTTTTTAGAAGCTGGACAGAAACAAGACCTAATAGCTCAATTATCGAGGTATACGTAATGACGACTACCCTACACGAGCTACCCACTACTTTCATTCTTCTTACGCAAGCGGAGTTCCCAACCCCGGATCAAGTGTCAAAATTGAAGGAGAAATATCTAGATCTTGGATATACGGTTGCCGTTCCACTAAATATTCAAGAGATAGAATATAAAACATCACTAAAAACCACATCTAAGTTCTTCGCCATAGAAGTAACAAGAAAGGAGATGTAATGCCAAAAAACGGAATTGTAATGTCGTGGCAAGACGCCACCGAAATCACCATTGGATTTGTATTACATAAAAAGCTAAGTGCAGATTTAATAAATCCAGACGACTGTTATCCTCCATATCAAGAGGTTATACCTTTAATGCGAGACGGTCTGGACATTCCAGACGTAGTAGCTCGAGTTGGATACAGTAGTGTACATCAAGCAATGGAAGCTGCGGAGCATGTAAATGGAGAAATGAAACCCATTGAATGGGTAAAGGTACTGACCCAGAGTGCATCCGTTGCCCAGGCTGCCAATAAGCTTGAGGACGTAGTAAAAAACATGAGAGCCGGTAAGGATTATGACATCGGCTTGGCACTAAAAGCAGTAAGCATGATGGATGAAGGTCAAAGAGACCTAACCCCCATGTCAGAGGTTACTCCAGAAGAAAACTCATGGATACTGACTGGATGGGAAGCTATAGATAAATATATTGGAGGAATAATAAAGGCAGGACTCATAACGGTAGGGGCATCTCCTGGAGTAGGCAAGACTACGATGGTTCTGAAACTAGCAACCTCCTTGGTTAAACGATACAAAAAGAAGAAGGTTGCAATATTTACACTAGAAATGACAGTGGAGCAAATTACTCAAAGAGCCTTGGAGCTGTCTAAGATAACGAAAGACGAAAAGGAAAGAATCCTTCTTGGAGGGTCATCTTTTAGTGTTCATGAGATTTACGCTTCAGCGTCTCGAGTAGCCGCTCAGGAAGACTTAGCTCTTATTGCTGTGGATTTTGCGGATCTCCTAATAGAAGGAGAAGCCAGTGAAGCGGTAATGGGTAATATCTACAAGACCCTGGCTTTACTTGCCAAAAAGACCGGAGTTCCTGTGCTGTTAATTTCCCAGTTGAACCGCGCTACGTACAGCGGAGGTACTCCAAAGGTTAATCACCTTAGATATAGTGGAATGGCGGAGGCGATGAGCGCTCTCATTCTTCTGATCTATAACCCGAACAATATACTTGTAGATAATGGTGGAGGAAAATCAGAACTGGAGACAATTGAAGGTCGCGGATACCTGATCGAAGGAAAGTCTCGATTTGGATTCAAGCAAGGCGGACCCGGAGCTGTGATGATCGAGTGGGATGGCGGCGGCGGCTGGGGTGATAAAGGTCTTGGATGGTTTAAGATAAACAGTTAGGAGAAAAATGAATACACGTATAATATTTGATGAATTTGATGAATTAAATTGTATATGTGGACATGCCTTATATGAGCATGGTCACACAGGCTGTGAAAAATGCGATTGTGCAACTCTTCGATATGATAAGTCGAACATGAAAACTCAAACCCCGGTACATGGAGGAGATCCAGAATATTTGGCTCTTTTGGACGAGATGCGAGATCTTCACATACGAAAGAACGCAGGCTACTCCGGAGATTCGGTAGATCGCTGGGCAAACTTTAGATTGTCGAACAGTCTTGGGGTATCTCCATTCCTTGGCGTACTGGTGCGCATGTCAGATAAGTGGATAAGAATTACAAACTTATCTAAGAATAATAACTTTGATATGGTCAATGAGAGTTTGAGAGACACTCTTATGGATCTGGCAGCCTATGCCCTTATCGCTATTTGTCTTCTGGACGAAAAACAAAAATGGAAACAGTCATAGTTACAACAGTTCTAGTCTCCTCCTCTATTCTCCTAGGATATGTTGTCGGTTATATCCAAGGAAAACAAAAGATGGCAAGAGAAATGTCGAGTCAAATTCTTGAGCTTGTAAGTAGGAAATCCGATGAAGATTATAAATGAACTACCGCCTGTCGCTAAAAACGAAGAACTAGTGTGCCTGGATGTTGAAACCTTCTATAAAAAGGAACACAGAGCCCATCGCCCAGAAGGTGCGTTTGCCTGTCTTTCCATTACATATGGAAATGGTGATGTGTATCAAATTTACGATGAAAACCAAATAGCCCCAGCACTAAAAAATCTCGAGAGCGGGACCTGGGTATTCCATAACGCTCTGTATGACCTTAGACAATTGAAAAGGTACGCAAAAATAAAACCTCGTTTTATATGGGATACCATGCTCGTAGATCAGTCCATGTACGGAGGCTTGTATGTCCACTTTAGCCTTCCTGCACTTTGTAGGCGGTGGCTTGGTAAGGTTATGAAAAAAGAAACCAGAGACGAGTTCCTGAACGGGACTCACATGACCTCTGAAATGAAAAGGTACGCCGCTGGAGACGTAGTAGATACTTTGGAAATAGCAATTCTACAACGAGACAGGTTTTTATCTGATTTTGCCTTCCGTGCATACACTGAAGTAGATGAGCCGTCCATATGGCCGCTTCTGGATATGAAAGGAATATGCGTAGACGTTCCTGGATGGAAGCAGATGACTGAAGAATTTACCAAAAAGGCTTTGGGTATCCAAGAAGAGTTAGGAGTCAATGTCATGTCGGCGGCGCAGGTAAAAAGTAAAGCCAAGGATTTTGGGTATGTACTACAGTCAACAGGAAAGGATGTACTTTCCGAGCTAGACCACCCATTTTTCCGCAAAGTTGAAGAAGCTCGTATGTATAGAAAAGCTTCCTCTACTTATGGAGAGAAGTGGCTTCAAAATGTAGAAGAAGATGGAAGAGTCTACTCCTCCTATAGAATTACCGGAGCCCTTACTGGTCGCATGTCGTCAGCAGACCCAAACATGCAAAACATTCCAGCCAGAAAATTGCCTATTTACAGATCCAGATTTGTAGCAAGTCCTGGAAATGTAATAATGGTAAGTGATGTAAGCCAACAGGAACCTAGAATTTTGGCATATGAATCACAAGATCCTGTACTCATCAATGCGATTAAAGCAGGTGAAGACCTGCACATGACAGTCGCCAAGAGTATTTATGGAGAGTTTGGTAAAGAAGACAAAGAATACGATGCCAAACGATCTGTAGGAAAGACGATCAATCTTGGAACTTCATATGGATTAAGTGAATACGGACTTTCTACCAAGCTAAAGATAACAAAGGAAGAAGCTGAACGACTACTTAATCAGTATTTTACAAGATTTAGAGGAGTGTTTGGATGGATATCTACGAAAAGAATGGAAGCGCGAGATAAAGGATACGTTACTACCGCTATTGGTCGTAAGGTGTTTATTAATCCATATACTGGATATCACGCAGACAATCAAGCCATCAACGCACCCATTCAAGGCGGAGCGGCTGACTTTACAAAGGTATGGCTTCGGAGAATATGGGATCTGTGTAGAAGAAAAAAGATAGACTTCCCGGTAGTAGCCATCGTTCACGATGAAATAGTTTGTGAGGTTCCAAAAGGAATACGCAAACAGTTTGAAACAGAAGTTCTAATGAAAGCGTTTGACGAAACTGCAAAACTGTTGTATAAGGGAATCCCATTTGCGGCTGAAACAGTGTCCGGTCCCAATTGGGGAGTCAAGCAGTTTCATGACGAAGCATATGGAGATGATGATGAAGAATAAAGTACAAGAGATAGTGACCGATAACATCATAATTCTTGAGCACGGTATATTGGTCTCTGCAAAAGTTGTTGTCCGCTTTTTTAGGTTAGATGACACAGTAAGAGAATATATAACATCCAGCCCCAAGGTTGCCTCGCATAGGGTAGGTTCTGTAAGTAGAATCTTGGCGACCAATCCAGACGACCATAGAGTTGAACTTTTGTTATCTAAAAGCGTTACGAGGATGGAAAATGAGTAGACATAAATGTGAATGCGGGCTCCTCCTAGTAGCTGGTGTAGGACCGATTGATAGTAGTATTCTTGTTCTTCGAGACTATCCAGACTTTGACGATCAAAAGTCGGGAACTCACCTGACCGGCCCAACTGCCGAGGTTCTCAGGAAGGAGTTTTCAAAAGCAGGTATGTCTCTAAATTCATGCTATGTTACTTCCTTGTATCCCCATATATACTCTGAGAACTGTTCAGTAGATTATGTGGACAAGGTCGGAAACCTGCTCAAAAATAAGAAGAAAGTTCTGTTAATGGGATCTGGCGTAGTTGAACCTTTATTCAGTGAAAAAGCCATAACCTTGTGTGGTGTGTGGCAAAAACACGCAGCCTTCCCTGGAGTACGATTTATGCCGTGTATCTCTCCTGGAACAGTATTAAAGGAAGATCTCGGAGAACTGAAATTAGCACTTTCAAGATTTAGTGAATAGGAGAAAATATGACTGACGAGATTATTAAGTTAGATGAATATGACTTGAGGATCCTTAGCGTGGTAGACGATACCATGCAGCGGGCTATCATGTCTGGAAATCCGCTTGTTGTTACAGAGTTTGCAAACGAGCTGATAAAGGGCGGACAAGTCAGGGGTCTTGCACTTGCCAAGCTGTTCTGGGAAGTTTCTGTAAACTGGGATACGTTTCGAGCGGCTGGAATTGATGATGACTGGATTACGTTCTTGAATGTTAATACTGGACGCTCTCGAGAAACCATCAAAAAGTACTCCGCTCTGTGGAATAACATTTTTGCGAATACGAATGTTAGTGATGATTTTAAGAAACAACTAATGAGCAAGGATATGAAGTCCCTTCTGCTTCTGACCTCATTTGCTGGCGAAGGGTTCGAACAGGACGTAATGAAAAAGATCGTAGAAGCTCCGGATTCCAACGCGGTCCGGGAAATTGTGAGATCTGAAAGAGGGGATGCAACCTCATCGAAAACAGCTCTGCGCATCTATTATCAGATTAGGGATGGAGGGTCTATTCCACCTGGAACATTGTTCCTTAGAGATTCTAAGGGAAAGCCCGTAATTGTTGGCACCCTTCACCATGAAAGCGGTGATGCAGACATAGAAAAAGCCATCAATCGTATTCTAAATTCTGCACATGTAGTAGAGGTCGTATGACAATGAACTCAAAAGAAAAATCTGCTTTAGACAGAGCACGGCAGGTAAAAATGGAACATTATATCGAAACATTTTCCTACTTGTTTCCGGAAATGGTGTTCTTTATCCTGCCATTCGCTGGTTTTTGTTTAATCTGTATTGGAATATTTATCGGGAGGCTCTAATGTTTAGATACGTAGTAGATCACTGTAGAAGAAATACCCTTCAAGATACCTTGAATGGCAGGTCTGCACAAGGCTGGAGGCTGCACTCTATGTTTGAGAAGCCATCTGGATATGAATTGGTGTTTGAAATGTCAGATGCACCTTCCATGGTCATTCCTATTGAGGAACAAAAATCGAAGAAAGCCCGAACAGTTAAAACTGACATTGGAAGACCAGTAGAATTTACAAAGACAGGAGATCAATAATGTCGTCCGTTACAATAATTGGTAATTACCCAGAACTCGTTCGACAACGAACCGGTCTGTATAGTCTAGATTGGGCATTTTCCTCCAAGGGAAACCTGGGAGTACCCATGCGCACCATTCTTGAGCTGTATGGATATACCAATTCTGGTAAGTCTACTCTTGCCTACTACCTTGCCGGTGTATTAACCGGCAAGGGTCATGTAGCCTTGTGTGATTTGGAAGCTGCTGACCTGGAATACATTAAGACAGCTTTGGATAAGTCGGGCCTTAACGGGTCTGTATATATCACGGACGTTGTAGACGAGAAAGGTAAGTTTATTCCGCACGAAGAGATGCTCCAGTCTCTTTCCGGTAAGTTGCGGGAGGAAGATACTGGCGTGGCCATTCTGGATTCTGTTGGAGGTATCATTCCAGTCGCAGAAGCCAAAAATGATTTTGGAGAGGCCAACATGGGCAGACGCGCAAAGCTGGTTGCCCAGGTAGCTCGAGCTTTTAACGCAAACTTGAGAGTAAAAGAACGTCCAAGCCTTGCTATCGTCATTAACCATGTTCATTCTATTATTGGGGGACGTGGACATGTGACTGCCGGTGGAGAGTCGTTAAAATATCTAGCAGCTAGTCGCGTCATGATTTGGCCTTCTGAGCGATTTACTCAAGGAGATGACGGTTCTGAATTTCCAATTGGATTTTTAGTATCTGGGAAACTGGAGAAGCTCCGCTACGGTGGACCAGGTCGAGAGTTTCAGTACTACATTGTCCCGGGGTATGGTGTCCATGTTGGAGCTACTGCAATGTTTGATTGTTTCAATCTTGGTATTGCCAAACGAGACACTACAGTAAAACTGGATGGCAAATCCATGGGATATCTTAAGAAAGATTTTTTAGATTATGCCCATGAAGGTAAGGATAGAAAGTTCGATCCCTTTATAGAAGCCCTGAAGATACACGAAGACAGTATGCGCCTGAAGCTGATGGATGAAGTCGAGCATGAAGTAGAAGATAAAGGAAATGGATATGACGAAGTTACAGAAGTCAAAACAAGAAAAGCCCGCACCAAAAAAGACTAAACGCCCGGTTATGCAGGGGCGGGGGCATTCTGATTCCATGCAGACCCCTACGTGGGCGCTGGAACCGTTGTTCAAGTACATGGATAAGAACTACATCTACTGGGAACCCGCCTGTGGAAAAGGATATCTGGTAGATGAGATGCGCGGAAGAGGCTACAAAGTAAAGTGGTCGGATATTGCGAGAGATCCTCGAGAGGACTTCTTCAAGTTTGAACCCAAGCAGTGGGATGTGATTATCACCAATCCTCCGTTCAGTGAAAAGAACGAATGGCTTGAGCGATGCTATAAGCTGGGCAAGCCCTTTGCTCTTTTACTTCCATACACGGCACTTGAGACCCCTGCACGTCAAGCTCTCTTCCGATGCTATGGAATTGAGGTCATCTTCATGGATAAGCGCGTCAGTTTTGAAACGCCCAATGGAGGATCAAGCTCCTGGTTCCCTACCGCATGGTTTACTCGCGGATTGGGAGTCGGAAAACAAATGGAGTTCTATGAATACCCTGTCGGATATGACTTTGGATCTAAAGCCGCTTCGAATATCGAAGGGGATTAGTCTGGTACAGGGACGACTCCCGGATAACGTGCATACTGTTGTAGGAATTGATCCGGGAGTTAACTTTGGAATGACCATAATAAACCGGGACTATGTACAGGTGTTTTATGGAAAGCTCCAGAGTGATAAACGAGCAGGGTATAGAGGCATCAATGCTTATAACTACGTAATGAACTCTGCACTAAAGATACCGGTCCCGAACGCAAAAGCCGTTGTAGAAGGGGCTGCTTATCGAGACCCATACGGTCAAGTAGTTCTGGAAGAAATGAGATTTGGATTTTTCTTCGCCCTGTATCAACTGGGCTTGGATGTCAGCATCGTCCCCCCTGCTACCATACGAAAGGGTGCGCTTGGACATGGACGTGCAACTGTCGGAGACCTGTATCCGAACTTAAATCACAACGCATGTGATTCAATCGGGGCAGCATTTTATGCCCTAAAGGAGATAAATGAATAAGGAAATAGATAACAGTTTAGCACAGTGTCCAACATGCTATACCAAAATGCAGAAACGAGGATCAAGGAATGGAAAACAACGGTATTGGTGTCTCAACTGTGGTTCATGGAGAAGTAAGCCCGCTTCTATTGTCAATAGAACTGCCAGAATCCTACTATTCGACATTGAAACTCTTCCCATGGTCTTTCTTGGGTGGGACCTGTTTCGACCCGTCTTCAGCTATAAGAACATCCTGGAACATGGCTGTACCCTCTCGTGGGCTGCCAAGTGGTTATTTGATGACCAGGTTTATAGTGATATCCTGACACCCAAAGAAGCTGTGGCTCAAAATGATGAGAGAATTGTAAAAAGTTTATGGAAGCTTCTGGACGAGGCTGATATCATCATTGGACATAATGCAGCTAAGTTCGATGTACGAAAGATGAACGCCCGCTTTCTGTATCACGGACTCCCTCCTCCTTCAGTTTATCAGATCATAGACACCAAGGTAGCCGCTAAAAAAGTTATGTATTTTCCCTCCAACTCACAGGGATACATTACGTCATTCCTGGAGTTGCAGGAAAAGTTGGAGACTGATTTTGAGTTATGGAAGCGTTGTCGGGTAGGAAATAAAGATGCCCTAAAAGAAATGCATACATACAACATACAAGACATTGCCGGTTTGGAGGAGATGTACGTCACCCTTCGACCCTGGATCCCCAACCATCCGAATCTTTCTGTATACATGACTACTGAGGAGGCACATTGCCCAAAGTGCCAATCCAAGATGCTGAAGTTCGGCGGACTGTACGCTACCCCTGCAAATTTATACCGTAGTTTTCGATGTGACAATTGCGGTACAATAGGCAGAAGCAGCAATTCAGTCCTGACCACCGCCAAGCGGAAAAACACGGTCAGAGTTTATTAGGAGACAATAATGCCTACAGGATCTTCACAGGGTAAGAAACTAGCAAAAGGAAATAAGAACCTTCCCCCAAAAGGGGAAGGTGTTCAGGGTGACGCAAGTAGACTTTTAAGTGCTATGTCAAAGATGAGGAGTCCCAGTAATCCTTTAAACATGTCAATTCCAGAAGCGAACGCATTAATGTTATATCGGCAAAACGCAGCCAAGTTCGGAGGATCGGGAAATATTGAATCTGGACTTAAGGCTACTACACCATATAACACGTGGGTAGGAAGCAGTCCCTATCAGCGCTCGTGGGTGGGAGATCTTCTGGCAAAAACACCACTGGTATCTCCACCTTCGAGATCCTATATGAGACCAACCTGGTACGGAAGTGGAGGTGGGTACAGCTATAACTACTCATCCCCTTTGATTCTGGATAGAATGGCAAGAGATGTAGCTTCTGGCAGAGTGACGCTTAAAGACACTTTGGAAGCACTATACCAGAACAGGGGTAACATCCGATACACAAAGTATGGACAGGAGATCCCCATTCCCGGAACAGACAAGACATTCAGACCTGTAGAGGAGCGCGGGATTGCCAATCCAGGTTTACCTCTGTTCAATGCTGTAAAAAGCACACAATTAAAGTGGAAACCACTTCCCCCTAGATTCGTCCCCGATGGAAATCCTACCAACCAATCCAGTGTACCTAAACCTCCCAAGTCGGTAGGTAAAATAAAAACTAATAATAAGTCTGTAGTATAATTGACACAAAGGAGATTTACATGAAACCATCTTACTCAATTCTGACTCTAGTATTGACTTTGGCATATGCGATTGTCGTGAACTATCTTCCCGACTTTCCCATCAGTGAAGAGGTATTCCAAACCCTTATTGGTTATCTCATCATCAAGGCTTCAAGCTCCGGCGAGGTAGTTCAGGTAGTTTCAGGGCTGATGTCTCGCTTTGCTAAAAAGCCAGAAGTCAAAGCCAAGAAAAAGTAACCGTTACTAGTAAAAAGAGCCCTATTCACTAGGGCTCTTTTTATTATAGATTTGTATGGGCAGGGGATTGAATACAGGTTCGGCACCCATTCCTCTAATCTGCTGCTGTAGACGAAAAATACCCTCTAAAAGATAGTTGATATACCCTTCATGCTGCACATCTCCTACTCTCAGATACTCCATTTCCAGTTGATTTGATTCAACTATGTTTTTTGCTGCTCTTGTTAGGCTTTCTACTGCCTCATTGTGTGCCTTGTCTGCTTCGCTATGTGCTTTTCGTCTGGTTGTTAGAGATATATAAATACCAGCCGCCATTGCTAGAAGACCCATTAGGGTATCCAGGTGTTCTAGATTGATGTAGGGAACCTGCATTTATCATTCCCCCCTCTTTACTTTTCCATGCCAGTCAACAATAGCATCGAGGACAGGAAGAAGTGATACGACCACTGACCATAACGGGTCGGGATTTCCGAGAAGTGTAATTGCAAACAAAATATACAGTACGATTGCAGAAAACAGTCGGATGTATTTTTTACCGTTGGCGTGCGCAAGGTAATATCCAAGATTAATGCTCCCAAATATGAAGTAAGCTACTGATTCCAAGTTCACGTTATAATGCCTTTTCTACCTCTACGTCAAACACCCGAGTGCGGGCAACCGTACCTGCTTTTGTTAGAGATATTTGACCTTCCCAAGTCCCAGGTCGGTCCAGATCTCCGCTTGTGGGAGTGAATCTAACCTTACCATCTGTGCCATCTGTGACAAAAGATCCCGAAAAGGTTATAGTTTTTAAGGATTTAGGATCTCTTAGAACAACAGCGATCCCGGAAGTATATGTGGATATATCCACCGCATTGCCGTTCTTGTCTACCACGGTCAAAGACACAGACTCTCCATATTGTCCTACTACTAAGCCTTTAATTTTGTTTAGCTCTGCCATATTATTATCCTGTAACTTCGCCCAAAATCCCGGAGGAAATTATAGACCCTCCGTCGTCTCCATACCACGTTACTGTGCTGGTGGCTTCGGAGTACTCTAGTGCTTGATAGTACTGATATCCCACTGCTGGAATACTCTCATAGATGGCATGGACATGTTCTTTACCTCCGGTGATAACTCCGCCTAGAAGTTGCGCAGAGTTTACTGTAGTACTACCAACACCTACTCCAACTACGCGGTAGGGATTTCCAGAAGATGGGGCACTGGTCCCCATTACTTGTATTTTTATAGGATCTTCCGCCCACCCAACTACGGTTCCAATGCTATTGGATGTAGAGTTGTTCATTGCCCGGAAGGCAGCGGTTGTGTATGTCCAGGAGTTTGTGACCTCTAAAACTCTAACAGGTCGGCGCGTACGGTTGTAATAGTTCCATAAAAACCGTTTTGCATAACTATCCTCGGTGGTTGTAGTGGACGTAGTGTAAAAGGTTCCAAGGTACCGATCAGTAGTAGCGCCTGTTTTTACGAGTACGCCGTTTTGAGTGGTCAGGGCGGTAGCTCGGGTTGTGGTATTTGTCCACGCAACCGGAGGTCTTGCAGTTACTACTCCCGCATTATCATATACAAAGATATCATAGGGCAACCCTGAAGTTAGGGTTCCAAGAGCGACCGTAATCTCAGTAAACGTACGAACATTCCATCCTGAAGACCCATCATACAGTCCAATTCTGTTTCCTTGGTAGGGAGTAATGTAAATGTTTGTTGCACCTGTAACATCCGTAGTAGTAACGGGGGTTCCGCTGGTAAGAGTTAATCTCGCACAACATACATCATGTTCCGCAGTAGAAGAAGTGGCGGTAGTGGTAAAGGAGCATATCCACTTAGCGAGAGTAGCATCATAGATTAGTTGTATGCTTTTATAGGTTTCGTCCAGTGTTATATTTTGAGCATCAAAGGTAACTATATTCCCGGTATTGTGCTTAATGACTACTGTCCGAGCAGCATTATTTGCTCGAAGAAATAACACATAACCATCAGTTACACCCGACGCCACAATCGTATCCAGATCGTCACTGGCAGCATCGGCTTCTGTGTCCACTGTGTGCCAGTTTTGAGTTGGAGTAATGGATCCGGATGCGATGGTTAGCTCAGAAGAGGTAGGAAAGTCTAACTTTCCCGATTGTATCACCGATGCCGAAGTGATTCCCAGGGCGGTCTGTATCGCAATGATCGCTCGTTTTAGTTGATTAAATTGATTGGCGGCATATACAACGTATACCGCGTCTCCATTAGAATGTGTCGTGGCAGAGGTTCCACCGGCTCCCCGGTCACAACTGGTAAAGTTTCCGCTTGACTTTGCAGTCGCATAAATCAGCTCAGTACCACATAACAGATAGCAAGGTACATTAATACCACTAATATCTTCAGTAACCGACACGGTTTGCGTCGAGGCGTCCAGAGAGGTATCTAGTGTAAACGATGCCAGATTTACCGCGTCCCCTCCAAGGGTAACGGTTGTATCTAGAGCAGCAGGGTAGTTTGAAGCAGAAGGTTCTGTCACAGTGAGTTTCTCCTAATTAATGAAATTCTAATCTATCCCTCGAAAGAGTTCAAGGTTCCGGTCCCGAGGATATCTTCCGACCCAAATCTAACCTCTCCCCACATGCCAAGACGGGTAAGAAGTGTAGCCAGGAATAGGCGAGATAGACGTCTATCTATGTTTTTAGAAAAATCTGATGCGAGAATATTTCTCTCTACATTGGATGCATAATAGTTGACATTTCCAGCTCCCAGGAGCTGTTCGTCTCCAAACATAGCCTCTCCCCACATTCCCATGCGGAGAGATAAGAACACGTTTGATAACGTCTCACTTGTTTCAATTGCGTTCTTAGATATATCGTTAGATAGTACGTTCCATTCAGGTAAGGTCATAAAGGTCTCCTATGGAGGTGTAGTAGTATGTACCCAGGTAACTCCTGTGCCAGATAGGTCAAGGTATTTGTATCGCACCGTGCCTGAGTCGTTATACGCAATTATCAGCAAGTTTCCTTTTAGGTAGATACCAGCTCTGGTAGCTACGCTGGTGGTATGGGTGGGGGTGGCGGTAGTCTTATTCAAAGTAAGCCATGGAGAGATCCCTACCCCATACGCAGAATTGGGCGTATTGTGGTAGGTATAGTTTACTATTTCTGTAGTTTCATCTATGTTCTGTCCATAACTGGAGATTGTGTATGCTCCAGTTATTTCTACGTCATCTATCTTAAAACTAGCAGTAGAATAAGCTGAAAATCCTATTGTTGTAGTTGTCCCACTAGCTATGAAGAATACGACCAGGTTTGTCCATACATCTTTCACGGGAACATTTAGATATGCAGTAGCAGGACTTCCGTAACCGTAAGTGTATAGAGATGCATCATTCACATTAGACTTAATCTTGAATTTTAGTACATATGGAAATCCAGAAATGGTTGTCAATGTAAGAGCCGCCCTGTCCACCCTGGCCGCGTCCAGATAAAGGCACTTAGAACCAGAGTATGAATCAGTATCTATGACTTCCGGACTTCCATTATCTACTCCCCAACTAGCCCCATACCCAGATTCGAATCCATCTGAGAATATTACATCTCCTATGTTAGCCATGTGCTGCCCCTGCACTCTTTTCCCAGTCGGAAGAACAATACCTCCCATAAAGCTTAAATAGTTATCGTTATTTCTGGATTGAAATTCTGTCAGAATACCAAACCCTGTTTGAACCATGCCCGAACGGTCCATCGTAATATTTCCTCCCCCGAAGCTGGCAGCCCCTGTTTCCGAACTTAATCCAAACTGAAGCTTGTCATTCTCCACTCCTGCTATATTCCATTGGTCTTCATTATACGTCATGGGAGGGTATGCGATTCTAACACCACTAAAACCGTACCCCGGCTCTTTATTATTTCCAGACCTGAACTCACCAGATCTAATAAGACCAAGACGTTCAGATATATCTGAAAGTCCCGCTACCGTCCTAATCTGTTTAGCCGCAGAGATTCGAGTATTTACATATTCAATAATATCTCTACGTAGTTCGTCTATTAGTTTTTTTATTTCATCTAAGGTAGCTGCCATTATGCACCTTTCAAAACTACTCTAAAGTCTTCCAATAGAATGGAGATTTGTCGGTAGCTGTATTGATCGTTATCTACTTCATTATTCTGGGCATCTCCTACATAGGTTCCACCCAGAACTTGACGGAGCCAGTTATTGAAGTATGCCTCATCATATACTTTACTTTCTTCTATAAAGTACACGGTATAGCCCATCTCAGCCAGAGCCAATACCTGCTCCTTGTCCTTATAAATACGCAGCGTTTCATTATGGGTAGGCCCTGTAGGGTTGATTACAATGCGCAAGTATGGGAACAGGAAGTCGGCTACAATACCTCCGGTATCCAACCTACCGCCCTGCAAGGAAGTCTGATAGTTAAAATCAATTCCCGGAACCTGGTGGTAATCTTCAACCAGAGAGCGGTAGATGATTCTTTCGGGGAGAGTTCCGCGAATAACTCCCTTGGGAGTAGCGCGTGCTTCCAGAGGATCTTCTCCGATCTCGGGCTGACGTGGACCCCGGCGATGAACAATGAACCACCAGGGGCTGGTCGGATGTACGAACTCATCCTTGACAATCGAGCGTATCTGGAACCGTAGTGGGCGGACGAGAGGCTGGGGAGTAACCAGACGGCGCTCAGTCTTCTTTCCAGGCTTTCTGTCGCGGGTATAGTAACTCCCGCGCTTGCTATATCTGCGTTGAAGGGGCATCGGAAGTCTCCATGCTGACCAGATTGATGTTTATAGAGTACTCAATGTCATCCAGTTCCCCTTCCTGGGTCGTTCTGCGATAGGAGGGGATCTCTGTCATGGCTGTAAGGTATACCCAGGTTGTATGTCCTAGAATATCTCTGAATTTTACTGGTTCTTTCGAGTCGCGTATCTCTCTCAGTTCTATTACGACCTGACTGGCTTCACGCTCGTCCTCATTGTAAGTATCCTTCAGAGAAGTGGCGGCAAGAATATCAAAGTTCCAACCAAACATAACCGTAGGTCTCATAATGAAACGAATGGTATATCCGTTCAGGATGGGGGACTGGGCAGAGGAATCCGTTATGAAATCAAAACGGAATTGAATATAGTTGAACTCCCGGGTATGGGTTCCCCCGGGGTTTTTTAGTTCCACGGTACCACTTTCTTTTATGCGGTCCCAGAGGATCCAATTCCCGTCTCCATCGAGTTGGTAGTATACAGAGATGTACCTGGTTTCAGACAGGTTTTCTCCTTCCACGATAAGAGAAGGCATGGATTTAATGATGCGCCTGAAACCCATATCCAGAAGGGACGTATATATCTGATGGGTCCCGGACGTGTCAAAATCAGAGTAGGGGAATATGGAGTTCTCCTGGAACTGAATGTAATAGGTAACATCAGACGTAGCATTTTTGTGCCACCACATACGTTCGTTTTCGGTATCAAAGTTCATGGCGGAGACATAATCAGTTCCAGTTGTTAAACTGGTCAATTTGTGCCATCCAGATCCGTCGAAGCACAAAAGGTGTTCCTTGAAGGGGCTTTCGTTGGTACGGCCTACCATATACAACATACTGTCAACCGTAACAAAATGGTCAAAGTTTCCGTAGGTAGTAAATGGGAACGTATCGTTCAGTTTATCCGGAGTTAGGTCGTTGACGCGCACCCCGTTCCATTGAATGATTCGATTTCGGATGGGAAAGTATAAAAATCCACTATGGATTGCCATGGACGCAAAGTTCACATCACTTGCTTCGTTGGTGTAGTCTATGGCTTTACGTGCGATGGCGTCCTCTCCGATAGTCCAAAGACCGTCACGGCGGGGAACGTATAGATTACCAGCATAGGAGATAGCACCCAGGGTAGGTACGTTTCCGATGCCTACATAGATAACAGAGGGGTCATCAGCGGTTCCCTCCAGGTCCGATAGATCCGGTTCGCTGGAATAGTGAACCATATTGGTCCCGTCCTTGCCTGCATATATGTATCCGTTATGGATGATGAGCCATTTGTAGTCTATGGCAGTTGAATCCAAACCCGCCGCAGAGTCTACACCCGCCAAGCTGATCTTTCGAATACGAGCACCGTCCGGGCAATAGAACAGATAATCTCCGGCACTAAGAGCAAAATTTACCGTCCCAGTTACTTCCTGAGATGCAGGAATGATGGATACCCCCGCAGCCGCATATGCCCGGCTGTTCGTCCATGACCAGGTCATTGCTAGTGATGCTGTGCTGTCAATGGTACTTCCACCACCAGAGACGGTTGTAGACACATGTTGGGTCCAGTCTTGCTCCTGAGCAGCCGCAGCCTCATGGCCGTCCGCTTCTCCGCCGATTTTTGCCAGAACGTCAATATTGGTTCGACCTGTGGCTCCAACAACCGTAACACTAGAAGAGGTTCCGGTCCCGGATGAGGTAGCCGCTGTTCCAAATGGAGTTGTCTGGTCTACATACAGGAAACTGGTAGCGCCTGAACTGATGGCAGATGCGGACCCGAGGGTAACAACTATGTCCCCTTCCACAGAGTCTGGTGCGAGCCTGTACCATATTTCCGCTTTAGGTGCGGTTCCTACTGTAGAGAGCTGGGTAAGCGAGTCTCCATTAAAGGTAACGGAAGAAACAGTTACATTGGATGCCAGGGAAATGGTCACTACTAAAAGCTTATTCTGCCCATAGCTGGGGACGGTGTGGCGGTATATGAGACTGGTCGTACTGGCAGCCGACGCCTGGGTTATGTTTCCCTTTTCGATGCCGCTGAATGAATGGTTTGACCAGGATGTGCCATTATAGACTCTCAATCCATTTTCACCCCACGCATACAGGTTTCCATTGAAGAGAGCAAATCCATCTTTGCGATTGTTGTTTGTATCCGAGGAGGTTGATTGGGTAAACAGCATTGCCATGCCATCATGGCGGGTATCAATGCTGCCTTCCGTCTTCATATATCCGGCAGCATCCTGATACCACTGAAAACCAAAACCTCGTCTCCAGTCGTTTTGTACCAAGGGCTGATACAGGCTCAGATCGGACATGACCACGGAACCTCCAGGAACGGAGGCTCTCGGGGCAAAGTCAATGATGTCCCTTACCTTCCACGTAGGCAGGGCTATTCTGTAGTGTTTATTATCAAGAAGGACATCACCATACATGGTTTATCGTCTCCAACCCAAGGGGTCACTGCTGGGAATGTAGGAGGCACGCGGAACAGGGGAGCGCAAGGTAACGTCCGGTTTGTGGGGGGCGTTGCGCTGCCTGAAGTCGTCCGCCATGTTCATATACCGGATTGATTCAGACTCGTAAATTTCACGGTCCGCCTTAGTATCTGACATACGCTGGCCCATCATCAGGGATACAGCAAATGGGATAATCCAACGCTTTGGAACCGTAGTTGTATCGCTTTCTGCGGAGACTTCCAGGGGCTCGGACAAATACTCGATGCGTATACGCATCCCATAGAACGATTCCATACGTCTGAACAGATGTAGCGTATCGGGGAATTCCTTGGCGTCCAGTGTATAAGAATCCAGCGGGATCCAGGATGTCCAGTCTTCGGCGGCATTCCAGAACGCATATTTGGATGTATTATCAGGAGTGGTAGTCCAGTTGGAGCTGACCGTACCTTGTGCTCCGGTATTGGACGAGAGAGTGCGGATCTGTCCTTTTCCAGTTCCTGCGTAAATAGAAACTCGCCAATCCGAAGCCGTAACCACAGAATTGAAGATAGACGAGCTTTCTACCGTAAATGTACTTGAGGTAGCCGATTGAATGCTTCCGCGCATTACACTGCTTCTATTCTCTATATACACCTTGGTCACAATCCAAGGCTTTCGGGAAAGGCCGGAAATGGTGTATGAGAGCTTATCCTGCTCAAGGATCACAGTCTCGTCTACTGTAGTTTCTGCCCAGGTACGCCCTCCCTCCAAAATAGCCTGATTTATGAAATGACGGATGTCAAGAGCGTTCCAGATTTCGTGAAGCTCATAATCATCTCCCGCAGACGGGCTGGATGCCATTGGAACTTCCAGTATAAAACTATTGTCGCTTGCCTGAAATGATCGGACCAACGATACTTCCTCAGTATCTGGTTTGTAGAACCACGATCCATTCCAGAATCCGTCCTTTTGTGTCAGGGATGCGTCTACTACTTTAGAGGTAGAGCTGCCTGAGTCCATCTCCGAATACCCCAATCGGTATCTTCTAAAAAATGGCATTTTCAGTTCAAGGCATATGGCTCTACGCAATGCTGTTAGGGTTGTCGTTGACTCGCTCATGTTACTCCTTAGATATAGGCAGCGCTTACTTTTGTATCAGCCTTATCAGATGCGGGGGTTGCTCCGTAGTCCAGAAATACTCTCCATGTTCTGGGAAGTGGGAAGTTCACAATGGTCCACAGAGAATTGGTTGCACTATCTGCGCCTATGTAAGTAAGCACAGTACCGTTGGCAGTAATAGCAGCACTGGTATAAATGGTAAACCAGTTTCCATCTTCATCCACCGTCTGTAGGTTAAGTGTGGCACTAAATGCCCCGGCCTCGTTGGCAATTACCGTTTTCAGAAAAAGGCCTCTTGCGGTTGGATGAGAAAAAGCTCCACTTGTTCGATCAGCAGTGGTTTGAAGCTCCTGAGAAAGGACGTTGAACCATTCTGTCTTCTCTCCTTTGTTTACTCGTGATGTTGTAGCTAGTGTCATGGGTTACTCCTCTTTGTGATGAATACCAAATTTTTTATCAATGTCCTTCATTTCTTTAATAAGGGCATCGTTGTTCATGTTCTTTTGCAAGGCGTTAGACCGTGCATCATTTTCCTGTTCTATCCGCCTGCGCTGCTGTAACGCTTCGGCTACCATTTTCGGAACCTCTGTAGGTACCCCAGGCTGGAGAACCCATGTTTTATGTTTAATACGAATTTCTTCCGGAACAATGGTTGGAACATTCCTGCCCGCAACCACCAGTGTTTCCAGCTTTCCCGGAGAGGTAACAGTAACTTTAGGTCCACCAGCAATCGCCTGTTCGAATGCCAATTGTTCAGTTGCCAAATTGGCCCTCTGTATCTTCATCTCTTCTTCAAACTGAAGGGTGCCCTTGGCTACAATTTTATCTCTGGCAGCCCCTGTTCTCTGTAGTGATTCTGACTTTTCTATAACCTCCTGGATAAACTTCTCACGATTCGACTCAAATCTGGCAGCAGCCTCGTCGTAGGCCCCCATGCGCTCCTTCAGCTTCCGAATTTCTTCGCCGAATCGTTCCTGGTTATTCAACATAGCACTTTGTCCTCGAACAAGCTGCTGTAAGAGGAGTGCAGTATCTATGGCCTCCAGGTTAGTCTGCTCAGGAAATGCAATCAATCTCTTATCAAGTTCTGAGTTTCCGGTAATAGTATCCGGAATCTCGATTTTCGTAGGTTTCTTTCTAGGTGCCATTTTCACTCTCCACATATCTGACGGACACGTGTTTTAGTTCTTCGTAAGCAGGGTGGTCTATCTCTTCCGTAGTTACGCCGGGTCTCATATAACCCTCAAACAGTTTTGTAAGATTTTCTGTTTCGGTTTTGGCTCCGCTTATAAAATTAAGTAGTGCCTGCTGTTTCTGAAGTTTGGTCTTCAGATCTTTTAGTACATCGTCTACTGCCAAGAATCCAGCTTCCTTAAGCTTCTTGATAATGTCATATTGAGCCTCAAGGCGAACAACTTCAGCCTTTGTAACTGTAAATTGCTTAGTAAGCTCAAACATACGCATCTCCAGTTGCTGACGATATCCGGTGTGCATGTTCTCATATCCGTATAACTTTCCAGTCAGAATTGTAGATTCTGGAAGGAGTACTTCAAATCCATATCCATGCGCGAGGCCAATCCAGTATTCAAAATTTGCCCGCTGGTAGTGATATTCGGTATCGCTACCCATATCGAACCCATAAAACTCAATTCTTTTGAATCCCATCAACATTGCCAGCCCAAGCATGTAAGCTACAGAACTTGTGTAGTACTGTGGGCCAGGCAGGAATTTTTCAGTAATTTCCGCCAATGGTAAGCTAATGGAGTTCGGAATATCATCCCAGCTTTTCTGCATATAGATCGGAAGATTCATTCTATTTTCGGGAACCCGGTAGGTACCCTTATCACAAAACGGGCACCTTTCTGCACTTTCCTTAACTTTTACAGCACCTTCGCCCTTGCAGTAGATGCAAAGTCCATCCTTTCCTTTTAGCCAGAGTAGGTGATTAGGGTCGTTCAGGTTATTGGTGCGAGAAAAGTCCCAACGCGGGTGGAGTTGAAAATGTCTATCAGTTCTCTTAACCCAGGGGAAGTTGTACTCTTCGTTGAGAGTCCAAATTTCGTATTCCGGATCGTCAAAGGGAGCCTTTTCTCGTGTTTTTTCGTGAAACCCGACAATGGCGACCTTATCCCTGGTACGGGGTACGTCTGTCCAATTCATACAGTATTGCCTCCATAAAATAGTATTGGGAGAGGTAGTTATCCTCTCCCAATATTATACTTTATTATCGTTCTGACTTACAGTTCGTTATCGAATTCTACATAGCTGAGATAGACTTCCAACTGACCAGCAGTTGTAGTGCCCGCCGTGTAGTTAAGGATAATGTAGCCACCACTGGAGGGGGTTACGCCCATGGTTGTCGAGGGCTTAAAACCAGTAGATTGAAGCAGGGTGTTTGTTGCATTGAAAAGTGTTTCAGTCCCTGTATCATTCGGCATGGTAATGGTAAGAGTAGCGGCGGCTGAGGTTCCAGAGGGGTCGAACGCGGTAGTTACGCGCACATTTGCCTCTTTTACCAGAACATTCCCAGGCAGTTCAAACAAGTTTACAGCGGTTGTATCTCCAAACCCCATGGAGCCCTTGGCGTGAAGGGCAACTCGTTTGATTTCGTCCGCAACATACGGAGCGTGTCTGGGTCGTGGGGTGATTTTTATGGTATTAGCGTCTTGTGCCATTTTTTATCTCCTTAGTCTTCGATAACCGCATACTGCAAATACACGTTACAAAGACCGGCAGCAACAGTTGCACCAGCAATGGTTACTTTGAGATCCTGCGCAGCAGAGTACACATATGGGACAGTCAGACCGGTAGAGGCAATGAGAACTGCACCACTTGCGGCAGGGTTAATGGTCGTGTCGGCGAAGAAACGATCTGCGGTAGTACTATCACCTAAGGTAAGGGTGACACTGGCGGTAAAAGGAGTGTCAGTCTGGGTCCACATACCAAAAATGGCAACGGGACGGGTGACGTTTGCCAGGACGTATTCTCCAGTAGAACCAACCACTACATCAGCAGATGAATCGCTACCAACGGTAATTTTGTGGAGCTTCATGGACGCGGGAACGTGTCCAGCAAAGATTTCTCCAACTTCAGGAATAGCTCGGGTCATATTAGTCTCCTATCTTTGGCTTATTGGGCCTGTTCGGACCGCTTGTTCTTTTTCTTCTTGGCGATTTTAGTCATAGTAGCCAAGATATCCGGATCTTTACCCGAACTCTCTCCACGCTTCTTCTGATAATACTCAGTATTGACGTAAGAGATAGGGCTTTTTGTCACCTTCTGCATTCTTGTTGCGACATTATTTCTAAGGCTTTTAGGGGCAGAAGGATAGGGGGATTTCGAAGTTTTGTTTGCCATAGTTTCTCCTGTGAACTGGATGTTAGGAAACACCCTAACATCCAGTTTATACATTGCCGATTACAGGTCGGAGAAGGCGTTGGTGTGTTCGAGATCGCGGATCCAGGCACCGTTGGTAACGGAAGTAGCAAGAGCCATCTTCCAACCGACGGTAGCGCGCTGGTTGAGGGGGTCGTCGGCACCGGCAGAACCGAGAGGCTTGACGATGATTTCGACGGGGCGAACAGCCTGACCGTTGAGAGACTTACCATTGACGCCCTGATTGTCAACGATGGACGGGGTAATGCCAGCCATCCCGACGTAACCGTAAGATTCACGCCCAATAAAGAGCATGGAGTAAACGTCAGTCGTGGAGCCTGCACCTTCGTCAGCGTATTCACGAGCGTTGGAAGTTACAAAGATCTTGCAGCGGAGGATGCGACCAAGATAGCCGGTACGAATCGGGCTATTGGAATCGCGTCCAGCTTCGTGCTGGAACATATTGACGAAAGTATCATCCTGCATCAAGCTAGCCCAGGTATGGGGGTGCACGATACAAACGAAATCTTCACCGTCAACAGGGAGGGCGTCCGAAGCCTCAAGAGCTGCGAGCTGCTTGATGAAGTCAGCATAGCTGATATCATCGGCAGGAGCGTCAAGAGTGCCTCGGGAGAGCTTACCGTTGGAATAGTCCTTGGTGGCACCAGCGGTCAGGGTGTTGCGGATAAGGGTATCAGCAGACACGCCAGCCTGTTCACCAAGGATGGATGACATTTCGGAAATCAACGGATCGAAGACCGTCATTTCCAGTTCGTCAGTGTGGCTCAACCACGAACCATAGAACAGCGGGGTAATCGTGGTGAGGGTCAAGCTGGGAGCAGCCTGTTCAGCCGGAGTTGTACCTTCGGTCAGAGCAGAAGTAACTGCACCCAACGAACCGTACTTGCGAAGCTCATAGCTTCCGTACTTATTCAAGCGGGCCGTCATGCCCCAACGACCATGGATCAAGCGCGGAACCGCACGGGTCAACAGGCGGCGTTCGTACTGGGTCTTAATGGCGTCGGAAAGCGTAGTTTGGTTAAGGTTTGCCATTTCAAAATTCTCCTATAGAGTTTAGATTATGGACAGCCCGCGCAGATTTAAATTTTCCCAGGAAGAGGGATTACATCAGCGCTAAGTTGTCCGGTTTCAACAAGTCGGTAGACGGTTTCTTCGTCTCCGTACTTTTTAACTAGGTCGGTCCAGGTTGTACCGACACTTGCCGGGGCGTTGTTCGTAGTGACTACTGCGGGGGCAGTAATCGGAGCAACTTGCGCGGTTGAAGGTGAAGAGCTGCGTTGTTTGCGATAGGTTTGAAGTTCTTCATTGATCGCATCCATGCCACTATGCCAGAGGGCATCATAACCCTCGTCAAGCACCAGCTTTTCCAGGGGGATACCCTGACTGAGAAAGTATCTTTGAGCTTGGAGCATAGACTGCACTTCTTCGTTTTGAGAGGCAACGTCTTGGAGAGCTTGTTCCATCTCTGCCAATCTTCGCACAGCGGCAGTACTTTCGTACTCTTTTCGTTCGTCGTCGTCCATTGACGCGACAGCCAACTGTTCGAGCTGCTGCTTGTATTGACGTTCACGTTCCTGCCACTCCCGAGTCAGTTGCGCTTCCCGCTTTTGGAAGGTTGACTTCATTGCGTTCAGGTCGTTGGTCAAATTTTCAAGTCTCTCTTTATAATCAACCGCAGGTAACTGAGCGTCATCGGGCGAAGCAGCGGGCGTCGGTTGAGCACCAACCCCGGCGGTGGGCGTCGCTGCCGGAGTTGCAGCAACCTCACCAGTAGTCCCCGTAACCAAAGTATTGTCGTTCATAGATTAAACCTCCATTAGTTTATCTTAAAATTGTATTAGTTTGAACCCTGAAAGTCAAGGGTACTATTTTTGGCGCTTTTTCTTGTTCTTAGAGACCTTAGGATTCATCTCTAAGATACTCCGGATGTCGGCGCTCCATTCCGGATGTCTAGTTTGCAACCTCAGCAGGAAGTCCACGGCTGCTGGCGTAAGGGGCTTACCCCATGAGAGTAGGTTAGTGACCTCTTGGGAGAGCATCCTGCCTAGTGCTCGTTTTAACCCCGGGTTAATGGGGGCAGGAAGGGCAGGCCCTACCGCAGTAGATATGGTCACATCTGGCTGAGGTTCCTGCATCTTTCTACGTCCCGGGGTGGGAGGTAGATATAAGTTTCCAGCAGTATTAGGGAGGGATCCCTCGTATTGGTAAGTAGATCCAGCACTAGGACTAAGACCAAATATTCCAGTAAACTGAGTAGGGATATTCTGTTTGTCCTCACTCATGTTGTAATACATATTCCAGACGCGGTCAGTCCTGCCATACTGGCGTTTTCGCTCCCAGTACTCTCTTAGAATTGCGTACTCTTCCGGATGCTCCGTCTTGTACTTGTACGTGTAGCTTTTTGAATTTTCAACCGCAAAGAATTCAGACTGTATATCCTGTATCACATCATAGGGGGTCACACCGGTTGTGTTCCAATCCGGGGAGAGCTTGGCATACTCTTGATTGATAAGCTTTTTGAATTGCTCGTTGGAATCCTGTGCCTTTACATACTGCACTAACTCCTCGCGGGTAGGTGGACGTACATTTTTATCCCTATACACCTGTTCAATAAGTGTAATAAGCTGCTGGAGTGTCTTCGGGTCTCCCCTAAAAAGACTATTATTTCTCTCCATCATATCGGTAAGGATGTCACCCTTTATGAGCCTGTCGTCTCCCATAGCTTCCTTGATTGCCTGCTCCAGGTACTGGATCATTTCACGATCCTTACTGGGCCCAAGCCAAGCCATATAATCCCAGATCTGGTTTCTGAGAGTCTGTTCTTGGGTACGCTGCTGTATAAGACGCTTCTCAATATCCAAAACTTCAGTTCCATTTACCCACTTACGCACATCGTCCAGGGTAAATTTGGTTCCATAAGTCTGTCTGATCCAGGAGTAGAGTTGTTCAGCGGTAGGTGGAGGGTTGTTTTGCTCAAAGTCATAGTCATAGAGATCTCGTTCGGTAGAATCCAAACCCTGGGCATTTTCCCAATAAGGACGCCAGTACAGCTCAGACCAGGCATTGTTGAGTGCATCAAACAAGTCATCTTGTTCCAGTTGCCATCTTTTGATACCTTCCACTGATTGAGATTCCTTGTTCAGATCCATCCAAAACTTAGTATTAATTTTTTGATCGTCTTTTAGATTATCGAGTATGGCTGTAATATCATTCCTCTGTAGGAATGTTTTCATCACGTCCGGAGCCATCATGGGCAGAGATTGTTCCCAAGCTGCCATTTTTCTTTGGTACTCATCATAAGGAGTATTCTCATCCCAACGAGGTCGGGTAGATAAAAGTACGTAATAGAACTCATCTCGAATACCGGACTGAATCAGCTCAACTGGCTTCCAGGTACCGAAACTACGGTCATACGCAAATTCATTCTCTGCCCGAAGCTTGTTTAGGTTCTCATAGTAGCGATCATACTCCTTCGCAATCACATCGTATGAAGCTCCGATAGGTAACTCTCGTAGAGTCAGATCTAGACGCTTTCGAAGAGCCTCAGCTCCAGAATAGTACGCCTGCTGTTTTTGCTCTGCCAGAATCGCTTCTTTTAGATACTTTGCTCGTTCAATAGGATCGGAAACTAGATTTCCGGCTTCATTTCTTACCCATCCCGACTGAACATAAAGTCTGTATAACTGATTTTCTTCTATGTCCTGAGCATTCAGGTAACGATCCCAGCGGGACTGTGCATCTCCGTCTAATTGGAAAATACTAGCCTGGAATTCATTGTTCATAGAGGACTTCAGAAGATTAAGCTCATTTCTCAGAGCATACAACTCAGCCTGTGAATCAGAGAATGGTTTGGCATAGAAACCTGTAAAGAATGAGCCAGCCGACTGAAGAGCGTTCTGGTTTGTCAGCTCCTTATAAGTTTCATCCCACAAGGCGTTTCCTCTTCGTTCCATGACGGCTTTCTTAACATTCTCTATGATAAGAGCCTTATTGGCACCGGGTTCTTGCATTTCTTCAAGAGCATTCTGGTATATGCGTCGCTCCACGTTCGCCTCCTGAAAGTCGGCTTCGGGGTACAAAAACTGACCGAGCTTGAAGTCTCCAAATGCGATCTTATCTGCTTTTTGGATCAAGTCGTACACATACCAGCGGGGAATTAATGAGATGAAAGGAGCCGCTGGGAACTTAGGAAGAACATTATCGGGCAACCCCGCTGCTTCCTTGATTCCCCAGGCAGTCCATGGAGCCATACTGAATCCCAGCATTGGTCCAATTTCCATTATTTTACGGATGGACCACACCATGGGCTCGACTTCATCTTCCTGCTGCTGTAGATCATATCCAGCACTTCTGCCCAACTCCTCGATCATCTCCGGAATACCTAAAACATACCGGAAGGACAGTGGAGCCAAGGGATTAACCCAAATGTCCGTACCGGGGATGGGCATGTATCCATCCAGACTATCAATTGGTCTGCCTTCAGATGTTACAGCTCCCGCCTGCATTCTGCTAGCCTCAGAATATCTCTTCATCTTATTATAGAAAGAGATAAGATCCGGATGGGTAGCTACGGTTTTCATCCAGAACGGGACAGACCTCGAAGGGAACATCCAGAACGGGAACACACTACGAATAGAAGTATCGAATCGGTTCTGGTCTGTGTAATCCAGCATGATATCGTTTACTCTCTTTATAGCGCCGTTATACGCTCTACCTTGGAACTCGCCGCCGTTGGTTGCAACGCTGACGGTAGTAGCTTTAACGTCCATAGCCTCCGGCAACCACTCAAGTAACTGTTTCTTAGCGGCATCATCCAGAACAGGGATATTAGCGCCACCATTCATTAGATGTACACGCAGAGATGCCAGAGCTTGTTTCATTTCCTCAAAATCTCCGAGCAGTTGTTCGCTGGATCTAAGGAATGTCCGAACTCCGTTATTTACCTGAAAATCTGCCACCTTCGGGAACGAGTCAGGCGTGTTAGTTATTTTTCTAATCAGATCATCTACATCTGCAACAGCACGCAAATATGGCTCAGCCGCTGCCGGAGGTAGAGAATCTGCCATTTTCTTTGCATATCGTCTAAACGTCCAGGGAGAAGCTTTAGCTTCAGCAGGGAACTGGCGAAGAGAAGTTCGGGATTGTAAATGAAGCTTCCACACTTGTTCGATCTCCTGTGAGATCGTTTCCTGTGGGACAGTGCGGTCCCCACCCATCTTTTGATATGCCAACCGTTCCAGGTCTTCGGTTGTATAGTCCGCAAAGTTTTTGGGCATGTCAATAGACTCTGCTACAACTGAAGGAGAAGTAGGTACAGCCGCTACGCCCTCTCCGGCAAGTGGTTTCACCTTCGGCATACGCGCTGCTTTGCGTGCGGCTCTCGCCTCTGCTATTACAGCGTCCGGATCAATCCCTCGAGACTTAGCAAAGTCTCTCAAAACCTTTTCCATTTCGGATGAAGAGGTAGGAGCAGTAGCCTGCTCAATAAAGATAGAGGAGAGTGCCTCCTGAACGTCATCCGTCATCTCGAACTGCATTCTATTCAGCACTTCGAAGTCGGCAGCTAGCCATTCTTTGAATTTATTGAACGCCACAGGCATTCCAGGAGGTGCCCAGCCGGTTTGTAAGTACTCCAGGAACAGCTCTCCGAAAATGGCATTGTACTCAGCCGCGTCCATGGTTCTGGTTATGTTTACTGATTCAACATAACGCTTCACATCTGCCTTGGATACTGTCGGATATGTAGACGTCATCAGGCGAAGCATATCTTCCTCGGTAAAGCCATACTTGGCTTGGAACTTTCCAAGATCCTCCACCAAGTCTGGTGTCATGCCCTTTTTACCATCCAGAAGTTTAGTAATGCCGTTCCAGACTTCGTTGAATTTTGTTTCTCCGAGCATGTCCAGCATATACACCCGGGCGGTTCCCCGCTTCGCAGAGTCCATGTCTACATACTTTAACAGCACCGACTTTCGTAAAGTTGAATCCTCTAGGGTTTTATTGATGACCTGTAGCTCTTTGGCTATGTCGGGATCCAGAAGTGCAAGTTCTCTCATATCTGCGAAGAGCGCCTCGGAGGTTTGCTTCAGGAAGGTAGGTAGATCTCCACTGGCGTCTGTAATGAAGCGGTATCCACCGTCTTCAGTCCTAGCCAAATAGGGGGAAGGAGCTCCACCCTGGACACTAAATCGTCCAAAGTATTCCTCCAGAGTCCCTCCCGTAACATCCATCCAGCGCTTAGCGTGGGTTTCCATCATGCTCGTCCACGCCGCCGCCTGGTTATAGGAAATACCGGTTGCAGCACGTATTTTACTTGTCACTTCACTCTTGATGCGCACAGTTCCAGTTGACAGATCCATAGCAAAAGCTGTCTTCTTTTTATCTCCGAAGAAGTTCTGCTTTATGTACATCATAGCATTGTCATTGTCAGACATGGTACTGAACCTGCCACCAAATCTGTTTTTGATCTGGAAAATTTCCGTTTTATCTTCATCTTTCCAGATGACATCAAAGCCAAGTCTGCGAAGATATTCCTCGTTAAAGTTTTCAAGCATGTCTTCCATATACTTACGTCCGGCATCATATCCAAGAGTGTTTACTGCATTTTCAAGCTCATTGAACATTCCGGTTTCAACTTCGTAAGCTTTGGCGATCATCATTTCCCAGATGTCCCATTTACTACCCCGGATATCTCCACCAGCCTTTTGCACACCTGGACCAGGCCACACCAGCCGACCAAACTCCTGGACTTCTTTTCGGGTACGTTCTCTCTGGTCCATGAATAGGTGAAGGAGATCTCTGTACGCGGGATCATTAGACAGCTCTCCTAGCTTGACTGCTCGGACTGCCGCAGCCTTCTGAAGCTCGGATGATTTTCTGCGCTCAAAGGAAGGAGCTACTGCTTCGTCTGCCCTCTTACGAAGTATGGCTCTAATGTCTCTCTCATCTACACTATAAAGCTCAGCAGAGTACTTCGAGTCCAGGGTTTTTACGTAGACGCTTTTGGCTCCTTCGTAACGGTCCATTCCGTCTTTGTTTGTGGCAGCCAGCAAGTCTCTCAAGATAAGATTGCTATCCATCTCGTCCATCATTAGCACAAATCCCTGCTCGTCTTTGGCGAGTACGGCAGCGGCATCATTCATAAACTCTACCGCTAGGGCTTTAAACTGATTGCCTGACATATCAATGGATGCCAGATATTCGGCGTTACGCAGCGCAATAACGTCCAAAGTAGCGTCGCGCAACCCTACATAAAGCTGCTCCCTGGGCTGCATCCAGAACTCGTTGCCTATGTTTAGTTTTATTTTTCCGTTTGAGACTACAGCCGCCGCTCTATTTCCAGATACTTCGGCAACCTCCGCAATATCTGACATAACGGTTTTGAATGACTCTTGGATCTTGCTTGAATCAAACTTTCCTCGTCCACCCTTACGTCTGATGAGATCCAGGGCGGCGAGTTTGTTATCTTGCAGGTTTGCAGGGTTGGTTCCTTTTAGATCTGCATGATTGGGTGATGCTTGTCCTCTTTTCAGCGGATCGATAGAGTCGTCCATGCCAGCGTGTTTAAATTCCTTACCTCGAACAGAGACCACTTCCTGGTAGGAATTTTCCATATTGTTCTGGAATTGAGTAAGGAAATTGTCCCAGTCTTCCGGGCGGGGTACATCTCCAGTCTTCGCAAGTATATCGGCTGCGAACTTCTCAGCGTTTTCCCGGATGGTGTGTGTAAAGATCTGCGCACGCATGGGCTCCATTTCAGATCCATCCATCCACTTTGCAGGAAGTAACCAAGTATAAAACTGATTCAAGTCTTTAGTATCGGGGCCCGTAGTCCGGGTCAGTGCTTCTACCAATCCCTTCATCTTGGACGGCGATCCTTCACTTTCTCTGTAGACCCGAGTCATAATCTCCTTGACAAACGGAGAGTAATCTTCTGTCCGGTCAATTAAATATTCAACGGCTCTGCGTTCCAAGTCTCCCATGTTTCTCATGTATGAGCGATAAAACATACGCGAGCGCAAGGTAAATTCTACAGCCGTGTTGAAATCAGCCGATGCACCCTGTACAGCTCCCGGCACGGATTTCAACCAGTCCCACGCCTTGAGTACGGGATTGGCAGCTTGGTCTCCAATTTTGCCGATGATCTTCTTTTGCATGTCATCAGATAAGCCTACCAAGTTTGGAGTAACTCGGCTCTTTCTAGCCATCTCATATCTGCGGCTGTGTTCTCGAGCCAGGAAGGAGAATGGATTAGCACCGGGGAGTTTGTCCGGGTTTTCATACATGAGACGAATAGATACCTCGTCCAGCATGTCCACCTCTGTACGAGCCAGGGATGATGTCATCTCTCTGGGGATTTGAATGGGTGATCCCTCACCAAAATGTCTTTGAGTACTAAATACGAGGGTCGCCAGATCGTCGTAAATGCTCTCTCCGTATATAAATCCACGACCCATCGAGTCAATCAGGTTGGTTATGAGGAAGCGCGGGGTTGTCAACACGACTCCAATCCACGCTTGTCTGAGCATAGATCCGAGCCTGGTAGCATGTTCCAATCCATCTACCAAAGTAAGACGGAGAAAGTCTTTGGTACCATCGGTAAGCCCCACGCCCAATTGCAGCATGAGTTCGTCCCAGGTAGACCACTTCTTGATAAGATCTGAGATCTTCATGAACCCCTTACCTTTTAAGGGGCTTTTGGGGTGTTCAATTGCTCGGTAGATTAGACCGCGTAAGGTAGACCCCTGAAGCACATCTTCGGTTCTATACACTACGCTCGGATTAATTTTCTTTAGAGCAGATCCCGGGGAGCTAGAGGTCAATAAGGCTACCTTCTTGACTACCTGTCCGATGATCGTATCATCAAACAAGGATGAGTTGTCAAACAGCCGGTGGGATGCCTTGAATGCATCAGCCATTCTATTGCCAAACATACGAGTAGTCATCTCAACATAGGAAGGCTTCTGAGAAATCTTAGTTGCATAGCGTTCCAGGCGGGCTTCAGTCCAAGTAGGATTACTCTTCTTGGCAGTATCATAAATAGCCTGTTGAACTAGTTTCTGGGAGGTAGCAAACTCCTCTGCCAGGTCAGTTCCCGTAGAAGTAATGTAAGAGTCTCCGAAGCGCTTAAAATCAGCCAAGCTCCACTCGGCTACACCCGGAATCAGGTTACGGGCCTTTTGGAATACCAACTGCTGCTCATCAATTGTTTTAGCAAGCTTAAAATCAGCAAGCAAAGGTTCGAGCGTGCGAAGTGCGGTGGTTATCTCAGGAACTGTTCGATATGCATTCACCATACTTCTGGTAAGGTTGTCCATATTGGCAGCAATGCGACCAGCCACGGTATTTACAGCGGGCTGCTTAAAGAAACGTACTACTGGAACGTAATCCAAAACCTTACTAACACCGCCGGTTATAGTTCCTTTTATCTTCCCAAGGATGGGAAATGCAGAGCTTACTTGGGTAAGTTGAGATATAGCAGGGAGGATGTTTGTAAGGTCAAACACCAACTGAAAAGCCAGTTCTGTGTTGACGTTCGTATACATGTCTTTCAGGCGGCGAATCTCTATGGTAGATAGAGGTCTGCCCATCTGTAATTCAAGAGCCGCAGCATTTTCCAAAAACGCCTGGTATCTTTCCGGCTCTCTTTGCCAAGTAGCGGCTCCCCAATTGTCCATTGGATCCGCTTGACGTCGTGCTTCAATTGACTGTACCCCAAGGGCAATAGCTTTTTGGAACTCTATCGCCTGTTCGGGACCGGGTGAGTACATTTCCACGGCACGTTGGTATGTTTCAGACGCGGCAAGAGATAGATTTTCAGACTCCACCTCTGCGGCTGTCTGTGCCATCTGTGTTCTGAGTTCCCGATCCATACGTAATTGAGTTCTATCATCGGGGGAGAGATACGGGTTATTTTCCGGAAGAATTTCGGCATCCTGCCATGCGTCTATACCTGTCTCCCACGCTCGCTTAAATGCATCAAGAGCCTCTCCTAAACGATAAGATTCTATACGGTTTTGAGCTGCAATAATTGGGTCATCACTTTTGTAATTTACACTACCAGGACCCGCCTTAAAAAAGTACCTAATAGACTCCAGCCCCAATATACCAAGGTTGAAAACTGCTTGTATCGCGGCTTGTGGTCCGTTGGGATTTTCCTGGTATACCCACTCCTCCTCCATCATGCCACCCAGAGTCATGCCTTTTATCAGATTTCCTCCGACGTTAACATCTACACCCTGGTACATCGCATCAATAAGACCTCCGAGACCAAGTTCGACATCTCCAATACGGAATCCAGAGAATAGGGCAGGTAATCCCTCTCTAATAATGTAACTGGGACTGTCTTTAGTAGTTTCTTTTATGGACTCATAAGTAGACAGCTCACCCCGAAAAAACGGCATGGGAGCAGACCCTGGACCCTCTGGACCATATAGCGTCATGAGATATGCAGGAGGGGTTACAGGGGTTTGGGTCTTCTCATCTTTGTTTTGCCTCGGCTTTATGCCGGTAGGATTTGTACGAGAAGTAATAGGAGGACGTACAGATAAGCCAGAACCAGCATCTGCTCCAGATCCCTGAAATATGTTTATGGTAGGAATGGATACCTGCTGGGATTCAGGCATCAAAGTGCGAATGTCCATCTTAGATGGAACAAAAGTGGACGCCTTCTTCTTTCCTCCAACCTGTATTGCTTTTACAACCTCTACGAAGTTATCAGCTTCCCAGAAATTTTGGGAAGCTACATCTGCGGCGGGCAATCTATCGGCTTTTAGAGGGCTGATGATAGGAGGCGGCGGAGGTGCTGGTACAGTAAAGCTACTTGTCTCTGCCTGATCTATCATTCTAGCAAGTGATGCACCACTGGGCTGGGAAGGCTGGGAAGATGTAGCTTGAGCTTGCGCCTGGGCAAGTGCTATCGCCTCGGGGTGGTAAGCTCCGGTTCCTCGTCTACGATCCCTCTCATCCTGTTCTTCTGCAAGACGTGCATCATTAGCACGAATCCTTTTAATCTCTCTCTGCTTCCATTTAGGAAGTTGATCCAGATTTCGAGTTTCGTCTGCGGTAAGCCTTTCAAGCTCTGTTCGTTCCTTCTCTTTGTTTTTCTTTGCCATTGTATCTTATCCAAATAACTTGGTACTTGCTTTTCCGAATACAGTTCTGCCAGCAACATTACTGGTAGGCTTGGCACCCTCAACACTGGTGAATTGCCGTGCCAATTCAGAGTACTCACCGGCTGACTGTGCAGCTTGACTATTTTGTAACGCCTTAATTGAATCTAAGAACAGGAGGTAGTTCTTACGTGTCATAGCACCTCCATTTGCTCCATACTTCTTCATCTGTTTGATGGAGTCGGTCAGATACCTAAGTCCAGAGGTGTCCGGGTTAACCGAGGCATAGATCGGATTTCCTGCTGTATCGTATTTCCTTACAGCGTTCTCTGACGGATATGTCGAAGTCGGCATACCTGCCGCATTTCTCATTCTAGCAATTGCCGCCAACGCCCGATCTGCCCTTTCCTTGGATAGATACATCTTTTTTGAGCCTGGAACTAAAGAAGAGGGTGGTTTTAGTGTAGAAGCGTCATATGTATTGAACGCCTCGTCTCCACTATAAAGATTCGTCGTACCCGCAACTTGGTTTTCTTCGCTCAGATACGGAAGCAAGGCATTCTGAACTGTCAGAAATCCGGTTTCTCCTACAGTGTTTGGCTTATACCACGCCGGAAGTTTAGCCATTGGAACCTCCATTACTCAATCTTTTTGCTTCCATGTATCGAATATACCGTATTACTCCGTCCCCTCCGTATAACTCAGCAAGGGCGTTAAAGTCCTGCGGTTTCATTGAATCATAGATGCGGAGCTGATTATCTTTATTCCCGCCGATTAGGTGTTTATTTCTACGAAATGCACCTTTTGCAGCAGAGCGAACTCTTCCAATTGATTTTCCAAGTACACTATCCATTACACACCTCCGTTCATGTTCGGGCTAGCACCCGCAGCCCGTCTCATTTGGTCGGCGCTCGACTGACCCGCCGGAGATCCCCCCTGCTCTTGGCTAGTAAGAGCACCAGTGGCAGAGGGCATGTTGGAGAACTGAGCCTGGTCTACCGGCTCCTCGGGTCTTCCACCTCCCTGACCTTCTTGGTTCTGCTTTTCCATTATCTCCAGTACCTTAGCGGCAATCTCATCTCCATCAGTCGCCATTTCCGTAAGTTCGGACATGATCGTGTACTGGATAACCATTGGATTAGCCGCAATAATCTCAGTAAGTTTGCGCTCCTGTTCGTCTTCCGGCTGTTCTATGTCGAAATAGCGTTCCATGATACTGTAATCAGAAAGGAGACCTCTCGACTGGGAGGCCATAGCAACCTTTCTGGTTTCTTCTGCCGGGAAGGAAGGTCTAATCTCAACAGATACCGCATATCCACTGAAGTCATCTACAAGAATCGGCTCGTTGAAATCTCTTCCTTTATATTGTCCGTATGCCAAAATTGCTCTTCCAGAGGCAAATTCGGACAAGAGGACGAGTGCCTTACGTGCCCATGTCGTTAGTAACAATTCCATATGAGCAATCGGCTGTTCGAGGCGAATGCGGTTTTGGTCACTCTGCTGAGAAATAGCGTAACCAGCCGAATCTCCACTCATCCCAAACATAACTTCTGAAAACCCTGATTGATTAACTCTAGCGCGTAAAAAGTCAACATGCATTTGGACATCAGGAGCGTTTCCTTGCCATTTAGGAAATTCAATACTTTCATCTGGTCCAAGCTGTACGTGATTGAACAGGCTCCCGTCTACCTGAACAACTCTTCCTGTTTGGGTTTTTGACACCAAAGGCAGAGCGGTAAAAATATCAATTTGCTTGGATCTGCGATTTACTGCGCGTTCTAACAGCTCTACTGAACTAGCTTGGGCAGACATGATATTCATCCAGGAGGCCGGGTTTGATCCGGTGGGTTTAAACAACTGGATTGTATATGGCAACTCTTTGTAGCCGGTCATGATACGAGGACCCATAAGAGGAGTATCGTCAAACAAGACTGTATTTCTAACCACAACCTTTCCCTCTTTAGTTATGTAGTCCCACACGTCCATAAAAACACCCATTGTGGTGGACTTGTCAAAATCAGAGAGATGGCCATACTTTGAAAGATCAGCCTCGGGATAGTTAATCTGTGCATCTAAGACTGACATACTCTCAGAGCGCCCAATGAGTAACCATCTTTTTGGTCCTCCCGGTATCATAAACACTTTACGAGGATCCACAACCTGCACGCGAATGGGACTTTCAGAAATGGCTGAAACCGGACGAACGCCTTCTTCCACCTCTGGGTCAATTACTTCTATAGTTGTAAGCTTTTCGTTAGCCAGGGCGGGGTCAAATACAGAATATAGAACTCCACCTCCATCTCGGATGAAGTTTAGAAATAGCTCATAATAGTTACTTCTTTCTTCACGCTGATCGTTTACATCCCAGGTAGCTTGAATAATCTTCTCTATCTTGCCTGTGTCCTGCTGTTCTCGCTTGGACGGATTAAACCCAAAAGCATGATACCTAATCTTATTTGCCAGCATGATACCTACGGCTAGATCTACCGCATTGGTATGAGTAGGGTCTCTATATTCATCTGAAATCTGAGAAGAGCTAGGACGCATGTCGTATAACGCTCTCCACTTATCAATATTTTTATGCCAGTCATCAGCATATTTTTTGGCACTGAGGATGCGTTGCATTACCTGGTTATATTCTGTTCTGGTATCTTCCATTTTAATTGTTCCTTAGTGGGTAGGGGATGTAGGTTTCCTCTAGTGGGATTTGTTCCTTGGTCTTGTACGGAGACCGGATAATTACAGGGATGGATATATCAACTCCGCCCGATGAAACTGCTTCGTGACACGCCATTGCAAGAGCTACTGCTCCGTCAATGTGGTGTCGGGCGTTTACCTTTCCTTTTTTAATTCTAAATCCACGAGGCCCCGCCTCCGCTACTGCCATTTGGATGTGCTTTCGCAATAACTCTTCTGGGTACGCCTCTAGATTCTTATTCTTTAGTAGGTCAAACAATAGCTGAGATGCAGATAGCATTTTGTCACCTGTTTGCGGAAATTCGTAAGTGGGGAGACCTTTGCTCTTCAGTCTCAGCATTGTCTGTACCAGGTGGGTAGGATCGTAAACTATAGATACTACCTTGAACTTATTATACAGGCTGAGGAGTTCCTTTTCAACCGTTGCATCCAGATCTACCTGAGATTCGGATGTTGGCACCCACATTTTATGATATACCAGTCCTACCTTGCCTCGCTTACTGTCGTACCCTACAGCTACAAGTGCGGTACTGTCTCTTTTTACTCCAGCATCCACCCCGATTACTACTGGCCACTCCCTAAATGGATGTTCTGACCATAAAGCAGCATTAGCTGTATATTTTTTTGTTGCTTCGTCCCACCATTCTACAGGAATGAATGCCTCATGAGTTGTCACCCACTGGTTCAGGTGTAGGCGAAGGAAGGAGGATGGACGCTCAGACTTCATCTGATCCTCTAAGTACTTCTCTGTTTGCCATGGCATGGTTGGGTCATGAGTCCAATACGTAAATAAGTTTCCATTGACCCAGCACGGCAAATCTTCCAGACCGGGGGCTTTTGTTGCCTGTCCAGATTCGTGCTCTTCCTTGCCTACACCCCTCAGGTATATGTCCCAGAGTAGATCCGACTCATTTTCAAAACCAGCATAGGTCGAAATGAACCGAAGAGAGTTGTTTACTGTAGGAATTGGTGTCATTTCGTCCCACATACGTCTGTCTAACTCCGTTGTAGAGCCCCAAAGCTCATCCCATAAAGTAAGAGCGTGCCTGGAACCTGCCGACGCCTTAAAAGATTGCCCCAGGACCTGAATAAATGATCCATTTGCCAGTTCTATTCGAAATTGGGTCATGCGAATCGCATTGGGCATCTTTTGGTTTTCAGAATATATGCCCTCTTGTATCCTTTTCTCGAAATGAAACTGAATATCTCTCATGACACGGCCTTCGCCCTGTTCTTTTGAGTTAGCAATTACATAAATTTCCGTCCCAGCCGGTCCCTGCTCCAAGTACCAGGCTCCCACACTAGCCGCAATTGTCGTTTTTGCCGACTTTTTTGTAGCAGAATATAGGATGGTCTCATATGGCAGGTCTCCATTTTCATCAAACGTCAAAACTTTTTCAAAAATGCGACGATGTAAAGGAAAAAGTTGCATTTTTCCTTCGTTTCCCATCTTCTGAGTTGCCTGATTCCAGGTCTGTCTTAGCCAGAAGCCGTCTTCGTCCATCCATTGTAGGTAGTTTTTCATAGGGTTAATCATGTTATAATTTTATCATACTAATTTAAGGAGTTTTTAAGGTGAAGACGAAAAGCGTAAAGCCAGAAGTTCTCAATAGACACATTTCTGCCGCCATTATTATGGTACTAAAAGCCCTCCATAACATTGATAAGGGTATTCGTGTGTCTAATATTTCCTCAGAAGGCACAGATCTCGATCCTACGGGGGTGTCATACTCCTTCAAAATCGAAGTCCAGATATCCGGAGACCCTCCTCCGCTGCCGAATGAACTAAAAAACACCCCGTCATAGGGGTGTTTTTTTATACTGACCGAGGGGCTTGTTTAAGGGTATGCCTCCATCTTCCAGACCATCACTCGGAAACCACGTAACAGAATCCTGGGGAAGCATTACTGGGAGTACAACTCTTACATTGAAGTGATGAAAAGTGCGCATCCAATAGGCAGTCGTGGTCCATCCGGATTTCCCATACGCCAGATCCCTACCACTCACCGTAGGCTGATCGAACAATTCAGGGTGAGTGTCAGGAGAGTACAGGCGATAGTCTCCGCTTGATATGTTTATGCACTTCAGAGGGCGGCAGTTCGCACCGTAAACTCGCTTTACTTTTGTAGGATCTGTCAACTCCCCTACATAATCTCCAGTTACGATGTTTGAGAATTTGGGCAGGGATGCTCCATGATTTTCATCTCCGATAAAGTTCCTGCACGTATCTACTCCGGCAAAATTAGTATGCGAACGATCACCTTTGAAGAGCTGGTTCCACCAGGTAATGAATGTCCCCGGGGATTTTGGGTTTCGTTTCTTAAACCTCTCAAGATCCCCCCTCCAAAAGGCTCGATACTCCTCTTCAGTTTTGAACTTTCTACCTATACAGCGCTCTACGTTTAATCTGAAAATCCAGTGTTGGATATCTTCGGTCATAGAGACAAAGTCCGGTTTACCTCCAGACTGCTCTGGGTTGTGACGGAACACATCCGGAATAAATGTAACGTCCGAGTCAAATCCCGCATCCCCTCCTTCCCCCTCATGCCAGGAGCGTCTATCCATCCCATACATTTCCAAACTATTCTTGACTCGTACATAGGATGGGCGTGAAATAGAAATGTTTATATCCATTATGCTTTCGCCCACACCTGACCATTAACCGTAACTTTGGTAGCAACTCCATTCGATACCGAAATATTGATATCAAGATCAGACGGGTCTGTAGGCACCGGGTCTGTCGGAGGTATTACTACCGGTCCACGGTCAACAAAGCTATCACAAATAGCCGCCCCGCCGAAAATTCGAGCTACATAACGGGTAGGAACCGACACCCCATTTACCTCTACAACCTCCATCCAGACATTGTTTGAATCAAGCGAAACCATTTTGTTTCCGCCGAAAACAGTACCCTTGGGGTAGTGCGGGGGCACTGTGACCACATTGGAGGTGTCAGTCGTTTCCGTTGAAGATCGTGCTCGTGTTCCATCCTGCCTGGCAACCATGGTAAATTGAGTAGTCATTTTATTCTCCTGTATACTTTGATATTTAGTATTAAAATCCGTTAATGTTCCGTTGAAGGAATTTAGGTCTATGTTTCCACTGGCAACTCCATACTCCGGACCTGGTCCATTATCCGTAAACTGCCAGAAGAGATAAGTATCCCATGGTTTAGGGATTGAGGGTTTGGGTCCGTAGGAGGCAATCCAGAGAGGGTACTGTTTCCAGTAGTTGTCGGGGACTTCTCCGAAAAAGCGCTCCTGCCAATAATAGTATCCAGTATAGACGCCGAATTTTCTATGTGGCATAAGCTGCTTTGAATATTCCATGAAATCATACCACTGGTGTGGATTGTCATATCCATGGATTTCCTTACCGCCTACCAGAAGGCGCTCGAAGTCCCCAAAAAACTCCATCTCTTGGGGTAGGCCCTCCGTTATCTCTGCCCATGCCTCTGCCTGCCGTTTAGGTTCTACTCTGGGATCGTAAAACCAGTATGTTCCCCTCACCATATCCGCCAATCCCGCACCTCTCCAGGATCTGAGAAATACCTTGTCTGGGACAATCCCTTGCCCTGCTCGGAGAATAACCCCTGGAGACTTAAGAGACATTAGATCAAAATTTATCTCCTGCTCTATACTTCCATCTTCTTTGTATCGGTACTGCCAGAAGCTGACATCAGGTACGTAAATCATGAAGTTCTCCTAAATTGCATATTTTTTTGAATATGTAGTAGTTATTCAAGAACAACAGAGTCTCCTCTGGGGTCAACGGGATACGGGTAAGGAATCTGTCTTCTCGTAGGAGATAAAGCCAGGTAATCATCAGTAGATCTCCTCTTTGTGTCCGCAGACCGGACACCACCAGTAGCAGTGTCCATTTTCATATATTTTTATGCATTCAGTTTCACAGTGTGTCATTTCCGTATCTTACCACAAATCGAACAATTCCGCACATGCCGACGAAGGCTTGCACGGAATTGATTCTTCTTTTTCTTTTCCCGAGCAGATAGAAGTTTATACTCTATCCTTCTATAGTTCCTGCAATGTTGCACTTAACCTCCACATAAGTATGGGGACTACTGTATTCTGTAAGAGATTCTTTATATTCAGGACATCGCAGCACTCGATAATAATTAGGTGAGCCACTATAAAGGTCGTATCCACGCGCTATCGGACCTCCATGTCTTACCAGCTCCTTCCCGCAGTGAGTGCAGAATCTTGGTATCATTTTTCCTCCAGTCTCTGGCAGTTTGCACACATCAAAATATAGTTGTGATTAGGGAACATTTCCAAAATGCGCAGAACTTCGTTATAGTATGCAGTATAGCCTTTCTTACCTCTGGGTGTGCCTCCCTTTACATCCAAAGCGGGTGGTTTATCGTATCCACAAACTGAACATTTGCCGCCCAACTGGCGCACAACCAGGTTCTTTAGGTCCTGACGATAATTACGTTTCTGCTCCAGAACTGCATTTCTATTTTCACTATAGTAGCGTTGATCGGAAGATTTGGGTAGAAACCTGAAGTCCACGCCCTCCAGGGTCTTTTCTACTGCACAGTACTTCTTTTCAGAATTATCAAAGTACAGGTATTTTTCGTCTTCGTTCTCTATTCTAAAGCGTTGACCAGGGTCCCAAAAGGCCGACCCCGTCAACATAACAATTCTAGATCCAATATTATCCATGGGGAGCCTTTGCTGATACTTCCATGACTGCCAGATCGTGGATATTGTAAATCAAGGTTGCCTTTGGACATGCGTAAAACCACAGCTCACCGTCCGCTGTCACTTCACTTTTCGTGTACATCAGCAGATTTCCACATACCCGGCAGTACTGTCGGAGACTAAAACCACCTACGCCCATCCTTTTTTCTGTCATGGCGAACCTCCTTCTTTTCCTCTTTCTTGTGGTTTTCCTTCTTCTCTTCCTTTTTCGGCTCGTCTACTTTCTTTTCGTTGCGTTTGGAGGTAGTCACGATCTCCACACCCCAACGACACAAGCCAAGAAAGAACAGGACTACAACCAAGGCGAGTTCCCAGGGGACATTCTGATCCATCATATAGTTCATCAGGAATACGATGGCAGTTCCCACGATCCAGCCTACGTCATACAGACGAAGTGCGACATCATGCCTCATACTATCCATCCTTTTTCTACTTCATTCTGGAAGATCGCCAGTTTCTTAGCTTCCGACCTCGAGCCAAAAGTTTTCATGAATTCCCGGCCCCGATTAGCCGGGTAACGATTGACGTACTGCACCACAACGGGGTGCCCCTTTCCGTCCATCCCACAAATGTGGACATCGGATACGGTTTGTTTGCATTGTCTACATATGTATTTCATTCTTCCTCCGTAGTGTAATCTTTTGAAATTTCTCCAGAAACGAACTTTTCTACTCCGTCATTGTTCCAACTAAAATAGGGCAGGCGTTGGGTCAACTCCCCATCAAATACCGGAACGGGTGGCTGTATGGCCTTGGAGAGTGTCTGTAATGGGGTCTTCAGTACAGTCGCCAGGAACTCCAGCTTGGTATAAATCGGATAGCTTTCCGGATCCGGATAGTTCTGGCGATCCCGCTGGGCTTCATCCAGGGTATCGAACTCATGAACAGCCGGGGGGAAGGTTTCCCAGTCGTATATGACAATGAATTTCTTTCCTATCATTTTGGTTCCTTTCTCGGACCACCACAGGCGGGGCAGTTTCCACGAGCGTCCCGCATCCGTGAAAGGTTCCCACAAAACTCACAGGGATCCTCTTCGTCTACATTGGTATAGACTTTGAATACAGGTCCCTGGTCATAATCTACGACTATAGGGCAATCCGTAGTCGTCATAAGCATCATCTGCGCCTGTAGTCGAGCTACATAGGAGTGCATTTTCCACTCCGTCTGGGGGTCTAATTTTGGCATGTTAGTTTCTCCTATAGTATTACCCTCCCCTATCCGTTTGCTTGGTCATCCCGTTAGTGTCTGTTGGGGAGGGTTTTTCTGCCTGCCGAATACGATCCCTTTCGAGCACACGGGCAATGTCATCCCTTCGGCTTTACCGTTGCATGGTTGGCAGTTGTCGCTGGGTCTTGTGTGGCTTTCACACTCGGTTCGGGTACATCTACCCGATAGCATGTCTGCTCTCCCGGCTCCCAGAGGCGACCTTGTTAGTATACAACAGTATTCTTAATTTGAGATTAGAGTTCCTGTCTGCCACTGGCGATCCAGCTCAAGGGCATATCTCAGCGCGTCCACCCGGTCTGCTTCAACCCGTTTTAGATGTCGGATCATCAGACTTGCCAGGGTCTCGCTTATCTGAATGTAGCGGGTACCCTCCGGTTCGTCGGTCTCGGCACCTAGTCGGGGAGCATTCTCGAGGATACTAATAACCTTCTGTACGTTGCTCATTGTTGCTCCACTCCGGTTGCAGAACAGGCAATGCAATCGGTCCAGTGCCCATTCAGATACGCCCCGGTATCTCCCTTACACACATGACACTTTCCCGCTTGATAGTAGCTTTCGATCAACAATCCACTTAAGCTCGAGTCGGGGGTCAAGCATTCCCTGCTCCATACGTTTAGTGCTACCTGTTCGATATAGTTTTCCGGAGTAATAATCAACTGTAGTCCTTCTTCCAATCTAACTTTCATATTAGTTCTCCTTTCAAAGTGTGGCGAGAGAAGCAAAGCACGTTCCATACCATGCCAGCACGGCAGTCGTTGTGTACCCTATGGACTCTCTCACAACAGTAGCATCCGATGTCACTCTCGCCATGGGCACATCGTAACACGGAATACAGCAGTTGTCCAGCCGCTAAAATTTGATGGGGGAACCTAACTAGAACACAACAGATAAAAAAAGATACCTACCCATATAAACCGATAACTACAGGGAATACCGCGCCTGTTGTCCACTCTGCTCTCAGTCTGTACGTCCATGCCCATACTATATGCGCGTATAATCTCACGTCATTACATAGGGGGCATGGCATGATAGCGTGTCAAGTGTCCTTTACATTCTAATTACACCAAGTACTTACTTGTCACGTTATTACCTATGCGATACTACCAAGTTAATATAGATGTTTGTCTATATGTCAGATCGGCGTCATATAGACATTTGTCTATGTGAGTAGGCAATAAAATACCCGCTTATCTCTAAGCGGGTATCTTTGACGGCTTGTACTACTTCGGACGGGGAATGACAGTCTTTTTACCTTCGGAAGTGTGGATGATAACCGTAGGCTCTTTGGTTACACTTCCTTTATGCGGTTGTGTCGTTTTTCCGTTCTGCGTGTGGACGATGGGGGGATTCTGATTAGTTGCCATGTTTACGCCTCTACAGATACCAGTTTTTGCGCCTGTTCGCGTGTCATGCCGGTATTCTTGATAATCGCCTCAATGATGGCATTCATATCGGCAGACTTGGCAGGTTTGCGGGCTTCGTGTGCCTTGAATACTTCGGGGCATTTCTCGAAATATTCGAGTCCATCATGCATAAGGCTGTCAAGCATGGTGATATCTTCGGGGGTCATGGCATACTTGGCTACGAGGGTGAAAATTTCGTCATAGGTAGCGCGGGCAATGTTCAGGCGGAAGGGCTTTACTACCTGTTCATTGTAGTTACGCTGTTCTGCACTCCATGACTTGTATGTACCGCTCGCGTTCGTGTCTTTGTTGGTAGGTACGCGAGTCAAGCCTTGTGCTTTGAGGGCTTCGGTGATGAGGGTTTGCACGTTCTTGGGGGTGTTCTTGATTTTAGCCATTTTAGTATCCTTTTTCTGCTTCACTTGGGGGAAGCTTCCCATCAAACGTCGCGTTTGGTGTCAATAGTTTATGCCATAGAGGCGACATTCAATAGTGACGAATGTCATATTTTCTATATGACATTCGTCTTAATCTTTTATTACATTTTTGTGACATTTTTTGCTTGACTCTATGCGAATTCGTGGTAATTGACCTAGCCCGCCAGCCTATCAGCAACGCCGGAGATTGACAGCCTGGGTAATCAATGGCTTGTTTAGCAAGTACGGTAGCTAACAGGTTATCCGCAGCTATCTACAGGTGTAAGGAATGGGGAACAAGGGGGGCTTTAGATAAGAGCAATGGGAACCAAGTAACGGTTACTTAAGCCATATCACGCCGAAAAAAATTTTGTCAAGACTAAATTTGTCACAAAAATGTCATAAAATTTTTGTGACGTTTGTTAAAAAAATTCGTGCTAAACTTGGCGCACGTCAAAAAAAACGCGGAAAAAATATTTTTCCCAGTCTGGAGAGTGACAACATGAGCAACCTGTATGACGCAATGCTGGTGACTGAAAGAGTTGAGGGCATGAAGCTTTGGGGCTTTGAAACTGTGAAGGTTAGGAAGGTGGAGGGCAAGGGGTTCAGGGTGTTACAGCTTGTGGAGGGCAGCATTTTATGGGTAAAACCGCTGCATTCTGGGATGTTTGAAGTTGATTACCGCGAGGAGGTCAGCCCTACTGAGAAGCAGGATCTGAAAGCCCCATTACATCCATGCCTCAAAGGACGCCAGACGCACTCCTACACTGACCACTTTGAAGCTGATAAGTACGGGCGCTTGTTCTCCTACTGCGCTTGCGGGGACAGACAGGTATCCTATCTCCCAGGGGCAAACGTAACCGAGCACAAGAAAGCCTCAACGGTTCGGGATGTGATTAGAAACCCAGAGCTGGAACGACGCACGGTATTCGGGGCTATGGTCTGGAATGACTGGAGCCGTGATGCCAGGGTGCTTATGTACCTCAGCCTGCGTGAAGATGGTCTCTATCAGGGGTATATTGACCAGAAGGGTGATGTCCTTCAGAAATTCGTGGTCATGAGAGACCCTGTATCTGGTGACTATATCATCAACCACCCCTACACGAACAAAGAGGGCAAGGTTAAACGACTTCGACCCATCCAGCGTACAGACTATTTCGACTGAGAGGTTATCATGCCTGAAATTATCTTTATTATCAAGCTTGAGCTTGACCTGTATATCTCAGGGGTGCCTGTGAGGCAATATGGGGTGTATGAAAGAGTTGGGGAACATTGGCTTAGTACCGCGCACGTTGCCTCTACGGGACGTGATGGAGAAGTAACTATTGGAATACTGGAGTGAAACATGAAAAACTTTACGTCAAGGGTTTACCTGCTTGTAGTTGTGTATGGCATGATCGCGTGCGGCGTTGGAGCCGTGCTGGGCGGGCTGTACGTCCTGATGTTCGGAGGGGGATGATATGAATGATAAAAAGCCCGTATGGTATTACGTTTTATGGTGTTTTGGTGCCGGTATTGCGGCAGCTCTTTGTGCAACATCCGGATGGTATGCTATTCCATAAGGAGAATATCATGAAAAATAACGTCATTCTGCTTTTGATTGCTCTCGTGTTGGTTGTGTTTATTCTGATGCTTCTCATCCCTCCGGCATCAGAAGCTCAAGTCAGCGTAAGCACGTCAATCTCACATGTTGCCATTACACAGAACCCAGTCAATGACCTGTTCAACTGGCTTATGTGCTGGGAAGGAAGTGAGGTGTGTTATGCTCAGTAAAAACCCAGCGTTAGTGCTGATGATCTTTCTTACCCTGTTGGCTGTGTTCTTCATGGTCACGGACGCTGTGTTCGATGCCAACATGAAGTCTTCCAGTCTCCGAACGCAAGTGACTGAAGAGGAATTGGCAGAGGAATATGAATGTTGGATGCTTCTGGCAGAACGTGGTGGTATTGCACCGGAAGATATCAAGGAGCTGTGTCAGCCATGACCGTAAAACTCTTTCAGATTACCCGAAGGACTACTACCCTGACCGTGCAAGAGTCTGGAACTCATGCCAGCGTCAAAGTAACTGGTAGTCAGGTAACACTTCTGCAATCCGTTCGTGGACACATGCAGTCTCAGAAGGGTTCACAAAATCCCCCTCACATCCAACACAAAGCATCCAAGGGGTTTCTGAGCTTGTTCAAGAAAGAGGGCTGACATGTCCGAATATATCCTATCTACGAATATGACCATGGCAGAGTTGGAAGAAGCTCTCAAGAACCACTCCGTAATCGGTATCTACGAATATACACGGGATGACAGTCACGAAGTTTTTAACCGTATTGCTTCGTGGCTGAACATTCCGGCGGGAGGGCAGTACAGATCCATACTCTTTATACTAAAAACTCTTTTCGGTTCTCAACGACCCAGCTCTGATACGGCCAGAAAAATTTACGAACGTTGGGTTGAAATCAAAAATCGTTTGTAAAGGTTACAAAGGGGCGGGAAGTTATGAACCCGCCCCTGTTCATGATAAAATGTAAGTATTTGTTGCGGGATGACGAGCAGTCTGGTCGCTCACTTGGCTCATAACCAAGAGTACGTGGGTTCAAATCCCACTCCCGCTACCTTGCGCCGTGGAGCAGCGGTAATCCCATGTAATGTGGGATGTAGCTCGGTGGGCTCATAACCCGCAGGTCACAGGTTCGAATCCTGTCGGCGCTACTAGCAAACAAACAAGTGAAACTGACCCAGAGAGCTGACTTGTCGGCAGGGTATAAGCTTGTTTCGTTTGTAAAGACAGTGGTTTTATATCTCACTTGCCTATATAGGAGGCACATTATGATTTGGTGGATTACCTTGCTCTGTATTATCGTCCCTTTGATTTTTGTAGGGGTAGTATCGAAAGCAGAAGTGACGTTCAGTTGTCTAAATTGCGGACGTAGCATCACCATTCGGCACTACGCCGTCAAACAAGTCACATGTAATAAGTGCGGCAAGGCGCACTACACCCTGTACGCCTGGGGTAAACAAGTGCAACGGGTTGAATATCACATCATGGCACTGAGTGAAACTCAGCCTCCATGTCATGGAATCATACCCGGAAGCGATCTTACGGTGGCTGTTGACAAAACAGAGGTGGCAGATGAGTAGCAACTTGGCTGAGAAACAAAACCAAACTTCGTAAGAAAACCACTCTTAATCCTCTTTAGTACATGACTATGTCGTGTACTAAAGAGATGTAACAACGCCCCTCTGAGGCGCAGATAGTCAATGTCCGATGAGTGTCCACGAAGGCTTAGCTTGTTATTTGAGCTGTACGCCGGATACACAACAGTTCGTACCAGTGCTCCCTGGCTTCCCTCTATTGGAATTTCGTTGTTGCATCTGATTTACAGAACCTTCTACCTACACGAGACATCCTGCGCGTGTTCTGGTCGAGTGTCTAAACCACTACAGGTAATAGAATATGAAATTCTAGTAGAGCCCCGCGTTTACGCCTGGGCGTCGAACGATACTCATTATGTAGTGCTATATGACATTCCCATGAACATCCTATGTGTCGAACGTAGAATGGAAGGTTCTGGCTTGTCCCCATCGTCTAGTGGCTTAGGACACTCCCTGCTCAGGGGAGAAACATTGGCAATAGTAATATGTGCCTTCGGGTTCGAATCCCATTGGGGACACCTTACACATGTCGGCTCATTCGCACAGACCGGTCATGTCTTGCTATACGGCGAATATTGGTTGAGAGTGTGCAGGCGCTGGGTCATGACCCTTGCTTGCCTCAAAAGAAGTGACAGCCTCTTCCCCAACGGGGGATAGAGATGTCAGATCCGTATGGACTTCCACCTTCCTCTCATTGCGTAAGAAGGTGACTAGTAAACCGGCATGTGTATTTATCAGAAGTGAGGTATTATGTCCAACTACACCGTATACTTAAACAGCTATAGTTATCCCCAAGGGGCTATGGAAGTTCACTTTGCTTCCGGCTTGTTACGAAAATCCCTCCGCACTCGCATACAGGAGGTTTTGAATGGATGGGTAAGTCCGGTAGCAGAATTTCACAATTTTTCGAAGTCCTTCAAAGAACATGAACATGTTGTCTTTCATGGGGGAGATACCCCCACCCTGCTGGAATACTTGAGATATGACCAGACATGGCTAAATTATCTGGAAGGGAAAACCCTCTGGGGATTTAGTGCGGGAGTGTCTGCAATGGCATACAGATCGTTCAACGTAGACCACAAAAGAATTATTACTGGCATGGCTTTGATCCCCTACCAGACGATTGTCCATTACAATGATAGTATGGAGTATATGGTTAACTCCCTATATCAGAGTTGTGGTCTTCCCGTACTTGCAGTCCCTGATAGAAAGGCATTCAAAATAACTGTGCAGGGTTTTTACAGTAAACTGGAGGCAGTTTATGATTAAGTTTATATTGACCGACGAAAATACGGGAAGGAAATTTATCGTTGTAGAAACTAATTTAGTGGAGGCTCTGAAACATCTCCCTCCAGACGTAAATCCAGATGATCTAATCGTCGAGCAGATTAATAATGCATTACCTATAAAGGGGCTGTGGTTCGATATACAGCCCCGAGAGAATGCATAGGTAAGTTACCGAATACTCGGTGATTTACCTAAGCACTCTCCGCCTGGAGATTTCTTTACGGAACGTGGGGTAGTCTCGTGTAACACCGACCTAAGTAAGTCAACATGGGATGATGTTCTGTATCGAACGCTTACGTTGAGGGTAGTATAAAAGGAGCGAGAGGGGTACCACTTACCTCTCCCACTATTCTCAACGCCAGTCCCCATCGTCTAGTGGCTCAGGACGCGGTATTCTCAGTACCGAAACGTAGAGATGCGCAAGCAGACTCTTTGGGTTCGAATCCCGCTGGGGACACAAGGAAGTAGTAGTCCAGATTTATTACGTTCCGGAAAACGTAAGGATGAATAGAGAGACCATCAGGCTCCATGATGTCCGGTAATCGAGTACTCCGTCTCTCTGCTTCCGACTTTTGTTGTTATAAAAAGAGGATAACTATGAACATTGTCAAATCGTTTGAATGGGTAATTTTTGTTAACGGGCATACAGGGGTTTCTGAAGAGTTTCTTGCCAAAGTAGATACCGGAGCATATTCCTCCAGTATTGACGAACAACTGGCGGAACGTCTGGGTCTTGAAAAAAAATCCGAACTCAGAACTGTAAGATCGGCGTTGGGAGAACAAGAACGTGAAACGGTATTAGGAATAATTACTCTGACAACAACTCCTGTTACCCTGCCTATTTCCTTTTCCGTAGCAGACCGCAGTCATCTTAAGTATCCAATCCTGCTGGGTCGAAAAGACCTGGTAGGATTTTTAGTTGAAATTTTGGAATATAAACCCAAGGAGTGAGTCATGAATATAGACTATAAAAAGTTTCAAGAAATATGCACTGCCCCGTGGGATTACTTTGCCAATCTTCCGGGGGCACAAGTAGTTGGCAAAGACCACAAGTATATCTACTTCGACAATGACAGTCGTATTTTGGCAGTCGCACACCTGGACTCAGTTCAGACTAAGGACTTTCACTTCTACGCGCTGGAAATTGCGGGAACTGTGTGGGTATTCAACCCACAACTCGATGACCGCATTGGAGCTTATGCAATTTTAGATCTTCTTCCACGTCTAGGTTTAAAGTACGATATCCTGCTGACAACTGATGAAGAAATCGGTCAATCTACAGCAGAGTACTTCAAAACTGAAAAGGATTATCTCTGGATGTTTGAGGTAGACCGTCGCGGTGAGGATGTTGTTCATTATCAATATGACCGAGAGTTTCTCAAAAAGCGGCTGAAGCGTGCTGGGTTTACCAAAGTCTCCCAAGGAGCGAAATCAGACATTTCCTATTTGGGCTTTCTTGGATGTTGTGGCTTCAATGTTGGTACTGGGTACGAGGATGAGCATACCGTGTGGGCAAAAGCGAACATGGATGTATTCACACGACAAATGGGAAGACTTGTTGATTTTTATAACAAGTTCAATACTCTTTACTTCAAGTATGATCCTAAAGAGGATCTACCCAAGAAAACTACTAGTTACTATGGAAGCAACTGGAATTCACCTCTACCCGCTGGCTATACCCGAGTTTGGACTGCTGGTTGTGTATGGGACAGGATTGTTGGTGCATATAAGCTTCCAGCAGATCCTGCCCCACTGCTCGTAGTGGCGGGAGACTCGTGTGCCCATTGTGAAAGGGTATTTCTTCCAGGGGAGCGCAGTGCTACCTATCCCTCTGTCTGTAAGTCCTGTGCCAACTGGATATTTGAATGCATTGGTTGCGGAGAACTGAAAGACTACAAAGAGGAAGCCAGATTAAATCTGTGTACGAAGTGCGAAACAGAAGCGGCTGGGTGCGGTCATGCCAAGTTTACACTCAAAATTGAATGTGAGAATGAGGAGTGTCACAACTTTCTTACTTTGAAAGAATATGAAGATGGGATATGGTGCACTCCCTGTAATAATAAGTGGTATGAAGATCAACACGGAATTCCGTTCTAATATAAGGAGATTATCATGAGCACAATTCAAACAAAGCTAGAGAGAGCCCAACGCGAACTGGAAGGGGCTACAGACGAGGGTAGGATCGAAGAGCTGCAAGCTCTAATAGAATACTACCAGTCCCAGCTAACTCCAAGCACGCACGGAGCAGTCGCCGATGAACGGCGTCGATTCAAAGACCAGATCGAACGTATTCGTGGTCAACTCAAACGCGGCGAAGAGCCAGAAGAACTCGAAGAATTGGAGGAAGAAGAATGAAAAAAATCATATTTTACAAAATCGTAAATAGCCAAAACGGACATCATGGCTTTCACTACAAGCTGGGTGTAAATACTGATCCCAGCCCCAAGCCTCTCTCAGAAGTAGGTTCGTGCCGTCCGGGGGCGCTGTATTTTACAAATGCCCAACATCTGCATAAGTGGTTTGGTTATGGGGACAAAATCGCATACCTTACTGTGAAAAAGTATGTCGTAGATACAGAGGGAGATAAGTATAAAGCAAAAAA
>ERZ869929.43-NODE-43-length-64845-cov-25.790245_pt1 | contig 64845 bp, 70 predicted proteins | sample MGYA00579312_ERZ869929 | MGnify/ENA primary metagenome ERZ869929 (study PRJEB32216, sample SAMN09231818) | wastewater metagenome | place: USA: Maryland | collected 2016-08-09 | study: EMG produced TPA metagenomics assembly of the PRJNA472060 data set (Reclaimed... | reverse complement strand
GAACCGCCCACGATAGGGTTAAATCCTTCAGGGATGGAGGTAACGCTTCCGAGGTAAAGGGAACCGCCCACGGCCACCCTGCCGTAAAACTGATCTTCAGTAATATTAGCGTATTTGCAAAATTGTTTGACTGTCATATTGGTTAGTTTAAATTGTTTGTGTGCCGGGTCATGCGTTCTGGATGGTGATTGGTTCGTTGTAGTCCTCCCAATATTCCGGGGTAAAGCCTTCATAGTGCAAGCCTTCACAACCTTTATGACCACCAACACCTAAAACAATTGTTGCGGATGTTGTGTACTTAAAAAGTGCAATAGTATTGTCTGAAACACCACCTCCTTTTAATTTCATCAACTTCGGGAACGGCTTAGGCTCTTGTTTTGTTTCGGGGGTCGTTACTTTGATTGCCATGGTGTCTTATTTTAATTCGTCTGTTTTTGATTTTTTTGAGTTACCAAAATTATGGTATTTTTTCTTCCCTTCCTGTTTTTTTCTTTTTTTATAGATGTCGGACTCTTTCCGCAGGGATGGAACCTGTGACTGATCAATGTATTCGATTCCAAAAGGGTTGTACACCGGCTGCCCGTACAGTATTTCTATGTAACCAGGGCCGTAAACCGCTTCTTTTCCGTTTCCGGATTTGGTATCCACCCAAAACTTCCCCCATCCCGATAGCTGTGCAATCACTTCGTCATTGGGAATCAGTGCATCCGTAACCGCTTTGTATAGGTTGTCCAAATCCGGCTTTTTGTGGTGCGGCTGACCGTGCATTCTGATCCGGTCCTGTGGGCTCCATCTTTTAGGTATTGGGATGTAGAAATAAACTGACCATCCGTATGCGGGAAGCGTGAACCCCATCCGCCGGGCGTGTGTGAGAATGGCCACCTTGTAGTCATTGTATTTCTCGATGGCTTTTTTCTTGTACCTGCCATGCTTACTCAGTGTGTGGCCGCAAAATATATTCCCGGATAGGTACTCGTCACATGAAAGGCCCTTATCATCCGGATCGCCGGTTACCCTGTGTCTTGCCTGACATACTTCTGGAATGTGAAAGATCTTAAAAGTATCCTGTGTCACTGAAGCAGGTGTCTTCGGAGTAACCGGTATGACAATTCTATTTTCATTTTTCATCGGTAATCCATTTAACAACAATGGCCCATACAATAAAAGCACAGCAAATAAGTCCGGCCCAAACAAATATCATGCTCAATAAATCCATACATAATTTTTTAAAGTGGGGCAATCCTTGGAAAAGGAACCCCGTTTTGCTATGCCCTCCTTATGAGCGATAGCTATATTGTGGTTAGTATTAACCGTTCACCACATCCCAATCCTCGGCCAGCATATCTGCCTGAGAAGCCAACCACCCTGGCTGCATATCTCCCTGCGCCGTGTACATGGTAATTGATGGATGAAAAACTACATCGGCGCCTTTCTTTTCCAGGAAGTCCTTCACCGACTGCGGGAGGCTGGCAAATTTCGGGATGAAATCTTTTGGAACTGTGTTGCCTACTGTTTTGTAAACAAACATTCCTTTTCCATTCCATCCGGATCTGGAAACCATGTTGCCGTTGTTCATTTCGTCAATCGCTTGTCCAAAATTCATAACTGTATTGTTTAAATTGTAAAAAAATCTTTGAAAGAAGCTCCCATGGTAGAAACCAAGGAGCGATGCTTAATCCTTAATCCATGTAAACCATCTTTATTCAATCTTATTCTTGAAGGAAACTCCCATTTCTTTTACCTTACGATCCATCCGGGTGGCAAATACAATCGCGCCGTTTTTGGCAAGCTCATTGAAGATGGAGATCGCTTTGCTGCCAAACGATGTGATATTCTCCAGGAAGATAAAGTTAACCCCGGCTGCATCAAATATCTCACACCACAGGGCCGTGTACTGGCTTTCTGAAAGCTCATGGATCGGCTGATCATTGAAGAACACTCCTTCCGGCTTATCTGTTTTATCGAGGCCCGTTGCGACCTTAATATCAAGACCGGGCACATCCGGCAAACATTTTTTTGTCAGCTTCAGCAGTTGCTCTCTCTTCTCATCAAGCTGCCCGGTTAAGTCGGTAGCCAATTCTGTTTTCTCGTTGAACTGCTTTTCCCGGCGCATGATGTCCTTCCACTTTTCCTGATCAGCCAAGGTTTTCGACAGGTTCAGCCAATCCTTTTGCGCTGCCTCATATTTTACAGGAACATCTTTGTTATCGGCCATCCACTTATCCCCTTTTTCAACTCTGGTTGCAAGCTCTTTCTCCAAAGCCTCGGCCTCGGCCAGTTCCTTTTTCAGCCTCTCAATATCTGCAACAGCATCCTTGTGAGAAGCCTTCAGCATATTTAAGTTTTCGGCATACCGGTCATAGTCGCTTTTGTTTTTGGATATTGTGTCAAAAGCAGCCTTTTCCTTTTCGGCACTGAGCGGCTTTGCAAACCGGGTCATGCTTGCTTCGTAATTCTGGTACAGCGGTTCGATTTCCAGAGCATTTTTAAGAGCGGTTACTTCGCGGTTTGCGTCCCGGCGCCGTATGAATATATCATCAACCTCCTCTTCGAGCTTTTTCATCTTTTTGCTGGCACCTTCGTCCACGCCAAACATCTCCTGAAGATATTTGATTTGATCCCGGCCCTTCATTTCTCTTACGGCAAACGGAGACAGGCCCACCGGTCCAAAGATTTTACGCAGCATATTCATCGGGCTGTCCTCCGGGCGCCACTTCCCGTCTTCGCTCAATTTCTTCAGGATGGTCCGCTTGTCGTCGGCAATTACATGATACCGATCTCCGTCGTAAGTAAACTTTAGGTTGACATCAATCTTGCCGTCCTCAGAGTTGCACAGCTTTTTCTTATCAATATCAAATGCGGCACCCATTGCAAACATGACCCCCATGAGGCTGCTGGTTTTTCCAACCTCCTGGTCGCCGATCAATTCCACCACATTATATTTTTTGTTTCTTTTGGTAAAATCAATTACCACCGGGTTTGATTTGTCAATACCGGCAAATGAGTTGGCTTCAAATTTTTCGAGTTCGATGATTTTTTCTGTTGACATGGTTTTATTTTTTATTTGAGTAAATAACGAAGTGTTTTCAACTGATCTTCAAGGTGGGCAATGCCGTATTTCTTTCTATGCTCCCGCTTCAGCTTGGCAACGGTGGCCAAGTCCAATTTTTCGTCAAATGTGAACTCACGCATCCGCAGATCAATCTTTGTTTTGATCCGCTCTATTTCCGCTTTTACAAACGACTCTTTTGGATCGCTTTCCAAATACTTCAGGCAGGTGGCCAGGATCGGGAGCTGCTTCCTGAGTTTCTTCACAGCCGCTTTGCTTTTGCGATCATCAAATTTGGAGTTCTCTTCTATCTCATGCTTGACACCGCTAATGTCGTGTCTAATTTGCTTTACGGTTTTCATTCATTATGATTTTTGAATTTGGTAATTGCCTTTGGATATGTTTGGCATGGGTTTTACTTTATTAGTGATCTTAACTTCTTGATAACCTTTTCAATAGATTCCTTGTCTTTGGCGACATGAATAAACAGGTGCTTTTTTTTGCTGACCACAATGGTTCGCACTGTATTTTCTTCAAAATATTGAAAGGCGCAATCAAGGAACTGATTGGTTATATCTTTTTTTTCACCAACCCACATTCGTTTCTGTTGGTTTTGCCTCCCCATATAAACCGTTTCTGTTAATGGAGAGTACCCGATTCCTGAAGTAATTACTGCTTTTGCCATATCAAAATAGTGTTTGTTGAGTTAATGTAGTGATTCTTTGTACGACTTCTGTTTTAGTTGGCGGCTTTGGCCGGTCAATGTACCATACCTTGTACAGCCTTTTCCCGTTGCTATCCTTTACCCATTCATCTTTTATGGTAGTTATGCCGTTGCGTTCCTTCAAGTCCAAAATACGGCGTGGCAAGCTGCTAATGCCGTGTCCTATGGCATCCACTACCGACAGCCTTACGCCGCCCAATAAAATCCGGTAAACCTTCAGGCATTGATCGGAAAACTTTTGTTCGTTATCTTCTAAAAACCCTTGCGATTCCGGGTTATTTTCCATCAGGTGTGTGTGCAACTTCGATTTCATTCCTTAAATAATGTTTTAAATATGCTTATGATTGCCAACAGTGCCATATTCATGAAAGAAGCACCCAACACGGTACTAAACCAAACCGGAATTGTTATATCACAAAGAGCTAGAACTACAAGAGTTGCCCATAATAAAAACAGCAAGCAAATGGATACAAAAAAATATACTTTCATTTGAACTGTATTTTATTGATCAAGAAATCCTTCTCCCCTGGATGCAGAAGAGGAAGTATATCAATCGCCCTTTCTCCAATAACAACCAAAACCTCTTTCAATTCAATGTAAACTCCGCCTGGTACAAATGTGTTGGGATTACCTGGCTCGGCCTCATACCCGCGCTCAAGATCATACCCGAACCGGGCCACAACTTCTATTCCGTTGTCGTCTGATATTGTCTGGACTTCTGTTTTCATTTTTCATCATTTAAGGAAAGTTCCTGCATTTCTCTGATTCCGTTTGCGTGGCGCACCTCAAGAGAAAGCTCTTCTTGAATTGCTGTTGCAGTTTTGTCTCCGATGCGGAACATCTTTCCGCCAATCTGAGTATAAAATGACCGGTCTTGCAGATTAAAAAATAATTTCACCGTCGCTTTTGCTTGAACCTGATAAGCCATACGTTATAAAGTTTTATTCTGTTTCTGATTCCTGATCATCTTCGGAAATAAAGGCACCGGCGGCCTTTGCTTTGGCAACAAGTTTATCCCAGGCAAACCCATTAGCAATGGCGTCAGCCCTCTTTTCCTTATTGTTATCAGTGATTGAAATGATCCTTTCCTTTGTCTCTCCCTTCACTTTGTATGGTACGCTTTTACCTTCCAGAACATACCGCTTGAAAGCGCCGTTCCAGGATATACACTTCGGCTGCCATTTGTTGCGACCAAAGTGATCAGGTGAATCGTACCCGTAAATCATTTTAAGGTAAGGGCTGTATTGAATTTTCCAGTTTGGGTAAAACTTCCAGATGCCTTGCTCAAATTTTACTTCGTCGTCTTTCGGAGGCATCAGCTTCATTGGATTATTACGATCAAACCCGGCGTTGTAATGCTCGGTCATTTGTTTGATGTCTTCGATGTACGCCTTCTTTATTGCCTGTGTGTGGTTGATCTCAAATTCTTCCATCAGGCAATCATTCTTTGAGATATACCCGAGCATTCCTTTTTGTATTCCGAGTTCATTACCGGCTACGTAGTGGTAGTTCTGCAATACATGGTGATCCATGGGGCCGGACTTCATCACCTTGTCCATCATGTGATCGGACACTGATTTGCATTCGTAGATAACATCCTGAAGGATCTGATTTTTGTATTTGTCAACAAACCGGTCAGCGGCATCGAAGAAAAATGGAGGGAGATCAAATTCGGAGCTGCTGAAAAATCCTTTCATCTGATCAATGATCGCTTTGGCTGGCTCATAATTAAACTGACCACCAACAATGAAGTCGAGTCGCCCGGACACCATCAGGCATTTCTTCATCTGCGTTCTTATCGCAATCTGTCTTTTCTGAAAAACCCCAGCGGACACCAATACGAGCCCGACGGTCCACTCCCACAGGTTACCGGCCAGGAATTTCCTTTTTGCTCTGTCATTAACGGGGTTGCTGAAGGGTACGCCGTACATTTTAAGATAGCGGTCGCAGAAAGATTGACCAAGCTCCGATGCGTACATATAGTTTCTCGGCATCAACGGCTTGTCTTGCAGGTTTTCAAGACAGGCGTTCCAGACTGATTTCAACGACCAAGGAACGCCAATGATTTTTGGCTGATTTTTTAAGGAGGGCATATTTTATTTTTAAAGATTAGCAGGGCAGTATTCATTATACTCGGTAAGATGAAACCGTTCTTCTTTTTTCTTGGTCCGGTCAATAACTTCCATAGATCTCAACACCATGTTTGGAAAAACCCCTTTGATCATAGCAATAATATTCTTTCTGCAATTCCATTTTGAAGTAAGCGGCTGGCTTACTGCGATCTGCTCACCATTTGCACCAATGTATTTTACCCGGAATGGCTTTTTGAAACTTCTTGTTTTCACAATGACGGCGTAGGAGTTTTCTGCTGACATATCGTTTAAATTTTAAGCTAAATAAAATAATTCTTTTGAATCTGCAAAATATTTTTTTTAAAATTTTTCTTTTTTATTTCTACAATTTATTTTTATGTTTGCTGCAAAAGCAACTGAAAATGGCAATTACAAAAAAGAATAAAACGATTCAACAGATGTGGGTCGAGGTTATTAAAGAAAAGGGGTTGAAGCAAACCTGGATAGCCGAGCAAGCAGGCATATCAGCTCCTCACCTTTCTAACATTTTAGCAGAAAGAGTATTTCTTACTGAAGAAAATGTTGAAAACATAAACAGAGTTTTAGGTACAGACTTTACTCATGCAGAGTAAGGTCTTTTTTATTTTAAAAAAATAAATTCCATGGCAATAGAAAAGTTTGAGTCGCTTATTATAAAGTGCGGCGAGCATCTTACGGATGCAGAATGCTTTGTTCATAACAATGCAGTTTTTATTTGCTCACATGATAGAATTAAGAATGATTTTTTAATTGAAATTTCAGCAGAAGAATGGGAGGAAGTAAAGAGTTTTATTGACGGAAAAATCAAAAAATAAATGAACCATAATAAAGAAAAAGACCCCTCTTTTTTGCTGTATTCAAAAGACTGGTTAGAGGGCACCGCCGACCTGATGCCGGACGAAAAAGGGGTCTATATTGACCTGCTTTGCCACCAGCACCAAAAAGGGTCTTTACCGGCAGATACAGTCCGTTTAGCCCGACTTGTGGGGCTTTCAGAGGACAAGTTTTTACCCATTTGGGAGCAGCTAAAAATCAAGTTTGGTAGGGTTAATGGTAGCAGGGTGGTCAACCACAAGCTGAGCAGGGTGGTAGCAGAAAGAGCCTCCTTTAGTTTACAGAAAAAAATAGCCGGTGAATTTGCCTTTTTACTTAGGAAAAAAGGGTATAGCCAGGAAACAACATATAAGATAAAAAAATCATTCAAAATGGATGATTTTATGAAATTTAAACCAGATGAAATTAGGGTCGAAATCGAAAAGTGGTTATCAAGGTGGTGAGCAGGGTGGTATACCACGTGGTCATCAGGTGCTAACCACTTGCATGAAGATGAAGATGAAGATGAAGATGAAATTGCATTTGTATTTGGAATTATTCCTACTGTATTCTGAGAGTTTAAAACTTCAAAGAATTTCTTAAAGAAAAAAAGAGTCTTAAAGTTTTTAGATCAGAGCATCAAAAAATAAATTTTTGATCGTTGCAGATTTTTCAATTTGATTTTTTTAAAATTTTTTTATGAAAAAAGAAGTAGACGAAAAAAAAACAAAAGCAGCACCAGAAAAATTTTTTGCGGCGGCGGTGAATGAGTACTTTTCGTTCCACAAACAAAATTTCAGAGATCAGGATGGATACGCACTGAGCCCGAGCTGGGATGCTGGGAAGAGAGGGATGGAGATGGCCGCGATGAAAAAAATTTTGATCACGTTGCGCGGGATCGCAGAAGGAAAGGGGGCCGAGTGGACGGAAGAGAGGATGAAAGCTGATTTGAAAAATTTTATGGAGAAGGCGATGCAGCACCGGCTACTGAAGAGAGATTTTCTTTGCTGCATGATGAACAGATTCAAGTTTGACATTCTCTCGACTGCGTATCATCCGAATCTTTCAAAAAAAATTTTAGAGGTTTGGTACTATGAGTTTCCGGATTACACCAGAGACTTCGAGAAAGATAAAGCCGCCGCTGAAGTCATAATCGGATTTTTGAAACAGCAGTATGTTCTGAGTTCTGTTCCTTGGTCAGAAGATTCTGTTGTGAATAGCGCAAAAGTAATTTTCAACGAAGTGAAGCAAGACGAGTGGTGGTCAAAAAAATCATTGAAAAGTATTTCAAACAATCTTCAGGAATTTGTAAACAAAATAAAATCGAGAAAAAATGGAAATAGTCAAACACTCAGACAAGGGGTTATGGACGAGCTTGCTCGCAGGAAGTACTAACAACGGTATTGAAATTTCGCTGATTGACAAAATCGGAATTAACCAGGAGTTGAGAAAATTCAAAAATCCAGAAGGAGGAATCAACTACCCGGCTTTGTTCGACATACCTGTTTCGGAGAGAATACCGGCGATGGCAAAAAAAGATTTGCGAATGACAATCACCACGATTGCGGTTGCTCTCACATTGGCGATGGAGTCAATCAACGTTTCCAGAAAAATGACGCCCATCCAAATCATTGATCTCGCTGAGACGATTACTGACGATGCCAGCAGCAACGATAACCTGTCTCTTGAGGATCTGATGCTTTTTTTGCAAAAGCTGACTCGGGGAGAATACCCGGATCTGTACGAGGGGATTGATCAGGTGAAATTCATGGCCAGGTTCAACATCTACCGGGACGAAAGGTGGGAAGCTGCCAGGCAGTTACGCGAAAGCGAACATCTGGCTTACAAGGGGCTCGGGCCAGAGAGAACAGCACAGCCGAACACCGCGCTTGATCAACACCTTGCCGCTTTCACCAACAAGCTCGGAGCGATGAAAGACGAGTTGAAAGAAAAAAATGCAGAACTGAAACGCATGAGACAGCAAAAAGATTTTTGATATGAGCGTTGGACATCCATATCGGAGTTTGATTGATCAACTGTACCTCCCGTTATTTTACGAGAAGGGAGAGGAAGCTGTGAAGACTTTTTTAGGAATGGATATTGCCAGGAGAGCTTTCATGGCTGCGTACAGAGACATTCCCCCGATAGAGGAACTTCCTGAAGATGAAAAAAAAGAATTGAAGCAGTACGTAACTGCGAATTTTCCAAAAAAAAGTATTGAGGAGAGATTGGAAGCGTGCAAGATCATCTACACAATCGGAATCATAAGCAACTGACATGAGTGACTATCTGCAAAAAAGACGAGAACACATCGAAGCCGGGCGACCCAAGGCTCCGAAAAAAAAGAATTGGATAAAACCGTTTTCAAAAAAACGAACCGAGCAAAACGAACTTTACAAAACTGCCCGGATTGAATTTTTGAAATCCAGAAAACGATGCGAGGCCAAACTTCCAGGATGTACGAAACAGTCCGTAGAAGTCCACCACAAATCTGGTAGGGTTGGAAAATATTTTTTGGACATCGGAACCTGGCTCCCGGTCTGCCGGTCTTGCCACCGGTGGATCGAGGCCAACCCGGACGAGGCAAAAGCGAAAGGGCTGTCGAGTAACAGGCTGGATTAGCCTAAAATCGCACCAGACGAAATTAGAAGCCAATAGCGGCACTTTCTGGTAAACAGGCTGATAAGACCATGTTTTTCGAGAAGCGCCCGTAATGAGTCTGTAAATTCGTTAGGATTGATTATAAAAAACCGCAAAAAACCGCAAAATGAAATTATCTGAAAATTGGAGCCTTGAGTTTGATACCTACAACGTGACTTTGGTATGCACCGAAGTTAAGAAAAAAACCGGAAAAGATGGTGAAGAAAAAGAGTATGAAAGCCGGGAATGTTTCTATTTTGGAACCATTGAACAGGCGTTGAAATCATACGTCAGGAAGACGCTCATTGACTCAAAAGATATTCAAGAAGTGCTGAAAAGAATTGCTGAAGTAGAAGAAAAAATTGAACAATTAAAATTGGAAAAGCAAGAAAATTGAACAGTATAATTGTGAGGCATATTGTTCCCATATCAGGAAAAGATAGTTTGGCGACTGCGTTAGTTCAAAGAAGCGTACAGCCCGATTTGGATTATGAATATATGTTCAATCCTACTGGTGCGGAATTGCCGGAAGTGTTTGATTGGTTAGCCAAAGTCGAGCAGTTTTTACAAAAACCAATAGTTAGGGTCGGTAGAAATTTAGAAGAAATTATTGAAGGGTACAACTATTTTCTTCCAAGCGGACAATCAAGGTACTGTACAAGAAAGTCTAAGATAGAGCCAATGGAAAAGTTTATTGGCAAACAGGATGCAATAATATATTATGGCATTCGGGCTGATGAGAAACGAATAGGCTATGTTAATAACAAGTTGGAAAATATCGTACCACAATATCCTTTGGTTGATAATAATATAGGAATTGACGGTGTGTACTCTATTATAAATTCTTACGGGTTGAAGCCTCCTTCTTTTTTCTGGAAATCAATGTATGATCAGGTGTGTGAGATTATGCGCGGGGAAGATTGGAGAAACAATTTTACCGAATGGCAAATAGACGCTTTGTTTTGTTGGAGGACAAGGGCTAATTGTTATTTCTGTTTTAACCAACGCGCATACGAATGGGCTGGGCTATATGAACATCATCCGGATTTATTCTGGAAATCTGAAATGTATGAACGTCAGGTATCGGAATATTTCTGGATGGGAAAAGACAAGCCGCTCAAAGAATTTGTTAAGACTATTCCAGAGGTAAAGAAAAAAAGACTTAGACAAATATTGTCAATTATTCAAGATGTAAGACAGTTGGATCTGTTTAATACAGAACAAGCTATATTTGACAAATTAAATCATGTAAGCTGCGGATTGTTTTGTGGTAAATAACCGTTACTCGCCAAATACGCTTCTACCCTCAAAATACTTTTGATAATCGGTAACGACTTTTTTTCGATTGTCTGTATATCCTTCGTATTGTGTACACACCATTGGATTGCATACAACGTACCGACCGCCGAGTGTTTTCATTTCCCGGTCCAGGTTGTTGATCTCTCTTGCTGTAAGAAATTTATCGTAGAATCTTTGATGCACTGTGTAAAGTGTCAGGCCGGCGAAGTCGTGTACTGTATTTTCTTCTGAGATGTTTCCGCTGAATACATTTCCGAGGTATAGATCAAAGTCCTCTGGCTTGTTTTGAAGATAAAAGTCAAAGGCGCCCGGCGCAAAGAATTTAATGTCATCTTCGGCAATCGTGATCCATGGCAGCGCCATATCTTTTGCGTACATGACAATTTGTTTGTGGGCCCGGCTGATCCCCCGGCACGGCAACACCTGATCCAATATTCCTGACCACATGACAGGAGAAATCCCCTGCTCGGATATTTCCTTATTCAGGTGGAGCATCCGATCCGTCCGGTGCGGCAGGTGGATTATGTTTACTTGCCTTGGATCCTGGGTTAACCTGGAATTTGGTTCCATACAGTTGATTTATTCGGTCAAGAGTTGATTGCTTCAGCTCGGTTTTCTTTTTAGGGGTGCCTTTGACCTGTAAATAAAAGGTTGACGGGTCCATATTAATAAGCCGGCAGAGGTATCTGAGGCCAATGCCGTACCGTTTCATGAACTCCCAAACCTTCTCCTCGGTAGGGATTTCGGCGTCGTTAAAGTCGTCAAACACTGGTTCAAACATGAAATTGGGCGATTTATTTTGTTGTTAATTCAAAAGTATTAATTTTGAACAAGTTTAATGCGTAAAAGTTGCCACTGCTAACAAAAATTATTGATCCAGCCTTAAATGAGTTTCTTTACTCAATAGTTTACCATATGTCTCATATTGAGAAGATTAGGCTTCCCCGGCAGTTTCGCAAGGTTTTGGGGGAAGAAAAGTCGGCTCAGAGATTTATTGCAAAAACATCCCTTGAGATGAAGCTCGAATTTTTGGCCCTTGCCGGAGTCCGGTGGAACTTGGTTTTTTCAGGGGTGCCCAACGATGTGCCGCAGTCATTGAATAAAATAATCCGGGAGTTTTCAACGAAATCGAAGGCCCAGGTTTTGAAGGATTGTGCAGAACAGCGGTTCTTTTTTTCTGCGGACAAACACATTATCCAGGCAATCGGAATGCTTTCTCAGATGACCCATTCCAATCAGTACCGGGTCAATATGGCATATATTCGGTCGGTGTACCACCTTGAAGGATGGGACAAGAAACTTCAGGAGCCGACTACCGATAATATGTATGCAGCGGCGGAGGCGGCAGGCCGGGCAGCAGCAATCTTGAACAAGGCCATCAGCCATTACGAGATGTGCCAGAACTATGATCTTACAAAATCCGAGCTTCGTGTTCTTCTTTATATGTATCAGAAATTGAACGCCTACGTGAAAGCGGAAGATGTATTTGCACACTTTGTTGGGCATCTGGCGAAAGGGGCGGTTAGTGGAGCTGTAAAAAGATTGCACCGGGAATATTTATTAAGAAGATCTGCCACCGAAGATGGTTACACAATCACCGCAACCGGCGTGGCTAAAGTTCAGTTGTTTTTAAACCAAGTAACACAAGAATAATATGGGAAAGAAAATCTATTCCGGAGACGAAAACAAAAGAAAACTGCTCGAAGGTGTAAACGAATTGGCCGACACGGTAAAGCTGACCATGGGAGCCGCCGGTCTTAATGTAATCATTCATGATCAGTTCCGATTACCGCACGTAACCAAAGACGGCGTGACCGTTGCCAAAAACATTTCTTTTGACGACCCGGTAAAAGACTCAGGTGCAAAACTGGTAAAGCAGGCAGCGATTAAAACTGTCGAGCTGGCCGGTGATGGCACGACGCTGAGTACCGTACTTGCCCAGGCTTTGATAGTCGGCGGATATGATCTTATTAATAAAGGAGTCAACCCGGTTGAATTAAAGAAGGGTATGGAGAAAGCGGCTGAAGTAGCACTGGAAGAAGTGAAGAAACTGGCAATACCGGTAACAGAGAATAAACAGATTGTTCAGATTGCTACGATCTCTGCAAATAACGATTCATCTATTGGGGAGCTGATCGGGAGTGCTTTTGCCACCATGGGCAACGAGGGATTGCTCGAAGTGCAGGAATCAAAAAGCCACGAAACCACCATTAAGGTGATGAACGGCATTGAATTTGAAAAAGGGTACATCTCCCCACTGTTTGCGAACAACCAGGCAAAAATGGAGGCAGAACTTTTTGAGCCTTATATTCTTCTGTATGAAGGAAAAATATCCACCATCGAACCAGTGATGCCGCTACTGAATGCAATCGCTTCAAATAACAAACCGGTGCTGATTATCGCAGAAGATGTGGACGGAGAGGCCCTTCAGACAATGGCGCTTAATACAGTGAAAAAGAATCTCCAGATCTGCGTGGTCCGGGCTCCGGGGTTTGCGGCACAAAGAACAGACATGATGGAAGACCTGGCCTGTGTAACGGGCGGTGTGTATGTCATGGAAGAAAAATCCATGAAGTTGTCAGGCGTCAGCATTACAGAATTGGGCCGTTCCGAAAAAGTGATCGTCACAAAAGACCGGTGCAGAATCGTTGGAGGAAAAGGTGACCGCGAATTGATTGAAATCAGAGTGGCCAGAATTAAAAAAGAAGCGGAGGATATTCAGGAAAATGACTTCCTGAAAGAAGCTACCATTCGCCGGGCGGCGTCTCTTACCAATGGCATCGCTGTGATCAGCGTAGGGGGCAATACCGAGGCAGAAATGAAGGAAAGGCGTGACCGGGTGGACGATGCGAAGTGTGCCACAAAAGCCGCTATTGAAGAAGGGTATGTGGCCGGTGGCGGTGCGACATTGCTCATGGTTTCCAGAAAATTAAAAGATGAAATAATTTATGGGCTACCCGAAGGAATAAACCTATTGGCGGATTCCCTGGCTATTCCGTTCAAGCAGATTCTCGACAACGCTCATGTGGATGCCAATGACATTGGCGCTTCAGTTTTAACTAAAGGGTATCCATACGGCTATAATGTAAAGACAGAAGCAGTTGAAGACATGATTGCATCCGGCGTGGTGGATCCTGCTAAAGTTATCCGGGTGGCGCTTCAAAATGCCGTATCAGTAGCCGGTGTATTTTTCCTGGCCGGTGCAACAATTCACGAAACACAAACAGAAAACAATGGCCAAACTAATCCCTTTGTACGATAAGGTAATCGTGCTTGCTGATCCTGCTGAAGAAAAAGTAGGAAGTATTATTCTTTCTGACGCGGCCCGGAAACCGCCATCCAGAGGAACCGTTATTGCGGCTGGACCTGGAACTCCGGAAACGCCAACCACCGTAAAAGTAAACAATACAGTGGTGTACCCGCCAAATTGCGGGGATCCGTTGACCATTGACGGGAAGGAGTACCTGGTAATGCGCGAAAGCGATATTTTGTCAATAATTGAAAACGAATAATCATGGGAAAGGTTTCGGCCAACTACGGCACCCTGTATAAGATCAGGGACGACATTCAAAGGCAATGCCTCATGTCTCCTGCGTTTCGCTATCTCAATGAGCATAGGATAAAGCGGTTTTATCAGGAACATAAAATTCAGTTGGAGGTAATTGATAAAAAACTGCCGGAGATCGCAAAGAAGTGGGCGCTGCATGATGAAGAGGGAAAGCCTATCATCAAAGAAGAAAACGGGGTAAGCGAATATACCTTTCTTAGTGATGAAGCTAAAGCGGCGCATGAAAAAGAATTGAACGAATTTATGAACCGGGAGGTTATAATCCATAGCTGATGATACAACAAGGGAATTTGCCAACACTGCTTTCTGCTGACCGGCTTGCCAACCTGGTAAAGTATTCTCATTATGCCTCAAGGCTTCAGGGTCATGTGGCAGAAATAGGAACATACAAAGGCGGTTCTCTCGAAATGCTTGCAAAGCTAAACCAGGATACGACGGTGTATGGCATTGATTCCTTTTCCGGACTGCCGGAGCCAAAGATGGGGGAGTTTCATCATGAAGGCGACTTTTCAGATGTTGACTATGCTTCTATTGCCGGCTATTTTAAGATGATGCACCCCAACGTGAGAATACTGAGAGGGTTTACCCCGGAGGTATTTACTTTCTTTGATGAAACAGCAAGATTCAGGTTTGTTCATATTGACGTTGATCTTTATACCTCAGTATTGGATTCATTGACATTCTTTTTGCCAAGGGTTACGGTCGGCGGTGTTATTATACTTGATGACTACAAAGTAAATTCAACGCCAGGGTGTAAGAAAGCTGTGGATGAATATTTCTCAAATCATTCTTGTACGCACCGTCAAGAGTTAAAATATTTCAATACCGAAAGTTCTGAATCTTGTTATCAATACTTAATAGTTAAATAATGAAAGTAGGCATCATCCTTACAACGTACAACCGGCCCGGACTGCTCCGGGAGTGTCTTGATAGTCTCAGGCTTGCCATGATCCCAAAAGACATGGTTCTCGTTGTTGATGATTGCAGTACCGAGTTAGAAACTAAGCGGCTGATCGAGCAAAGCCTGTATAATTACATATTAAAAGATAAAAGGGCAGGTATCAAGGACTCTTTGCTAAAAGGGTTTGACTATTGGTTCAGAATTGAAAAGGCTGATCTGGTTATTAACCTTGACGGAGATGCCCAGGTATCGAATAATTTTCTCCCAACAATACTGGAATTAAAGCACCGGTTCCCGGTAAATATTGTTTGCGGGTTCAATACCACCGTACTCAATCGAAATCCGATAATATCCGAACACGAAGATTACTTCTTCAAAAAGTACGCATCTGGCATCAATATGTGCGTTACTAAATCTCAGTTTGAGCGGTATTTGCTTCCGGCATTGAACGGCCCAGGGAATTGGGATTTTGAATGCAGTAAGTTGCATGAGAAAGATGGCAAATTTGTCGTTGTCGCAAAGCCGTCAGTAGTGCAGCATCTTGGAATAAAAGAAAGCTCAATGGGGCACATATCTGCCGGTAACCCGCCGGATGTAGCCGAGGATTTTAAGCCGCTACACCTGCCAAACGTCACACTTATCGGTGCCGACTGCAATCACCTGGATCAGCTCATTGCTGCCGCTGATATATCATGCAAAAATATCAGATTCGGTGCCGTTAAACTGCTTTCTTCAGCACCTTCAGATGATCCGAGAGTAATACAGATACCCCCGATAAAAAGCAAGCAGGAGTACAATCATTTTGTTATTGAAAAGTTTGCCGACTATGTGGATACTGATTACTTGTTGATCATTCAGGGCGACGGCTATGTATTAAATTACAAAGCATGGGATCAAAGATATTTTGATTACGATGTAATTGGGGCTGTGTGGTATTGGTATAAGGATAGTCACCGGGTAGGAAACGGCGGCTTCTCGCTGAGAACAAAGCGGCTGATGGAGATTGTCAGAGACGATCCGAAATTCATTTTAAAAAACCAAAACAGCTACGATCACGTAGAGGATCACAATATCTGCCGGATATACCGGGAGTATCTGGAAAATACCCATGGAATTAGATACGCGCCCGAGGACCTGGCTGAAAAATTTTCAGTTGAATATTATAAGGTGCCTTATCCACAAAATATGTACAAAGGGTCATTCGGGTTTCACGGATGGCTGGTAAACTTTAACGGACCGATAAGGCCACAGCATATACCGGTCAGGCCGGCAGCAAATAAAGAACCAAAAAGCAATAAAAATGCCAATAGAAACAATCGAGTTCAAAGGAGATCTTTACCCCCGTTTTCAAGCTGAAGGATTTGCCGCTCAGTTTGCTATCCCGTTTGCCGCTAAATTATGCAAAGGAAACGGGTATGATATAGGCTGCAACAGGCCAGAGTGGGCGCTCCCTGGGGCTATTCCGATTGATCCGGCTATTGATGGCTGCGGATTCGATGCCTACAATCTGCCGCCGCTTACGGTGGATTATATATTTTCCAGCCATTGTCTCGAACACCTGCCAAACTATGTGCAGGCATTAGAGGTGTGGCATAGCAAATTGCATAAAGGCGGAGTCCTGTTTATGTATCTCCCGGACATGGAGAGCCAAACATATTGGAGGCCGTGGCATAACAAAAAACACATTCATTACCTGACGCCGGAGATCATGGAAAAATATTTTTCAGACCATCATCATTTGTGGCAAAATATTATTGTGTGCGGCACTGACCTGAACGCATCTTTCTACGTAGTGGCCGAAAAAATATGAGTTATAATAACGTCATAATAAACCAGCCGTTTGGTGTCGGGGATCTCCTGTGGGGCGTATCCATAGCTCACAACTTTGTAGAACAGGGTAAGGGTGTAATATGGGCCTGTGATCCATGGATTGCTCCAATGGCAAAACACTTCCCGCGCTTCACTTTGATTGACCGGAATTTACTTTCAATAAATGTCAATGACCGCAATGATGTGGTGAAAAACGGAACAAGGATCATACCGCTTCGGTTTACAGATTCTTTATGCCAGTTGCCATACACCTATTGCATGAAATCAAAATACATCTACGTCGGGCTTAATTGGAGAGATTGGAAAGATAAATTTCACTGCATACGTGATGAGGCGGCAGAGAAAAAACTGTATTACGAAGTCTGCGGACTTTCGGATGGAGAGCAATATAATTTTGTTTGCGACTTATTTGCGTCAAATGGGAAATACAGGATTCCGATAACAGAAGATTGCGATAATGGGTTAAGGTCGGTAAGGCTGAGTGTTATTCCGGGATACACCTTGATAGATTGGCTGATGGTGATGGAGAGGGCCACAAACATATACGCCGTATCGTCAAGCAATATTTATCTGTTTGAGCTTTTTGATATGCAGGCGGATAAGATTTATCTATATGTCAGAAGGCCGCTCGAACAGAACCATAAAAATTACGATTACATTCTTTCAAAACCTCAATACGTATTAATGCCATGAAAATAGCAATTACCGGAGCCGCAGGATTTATAGGGTCAAGCCTTTCTCATTGGATTATAAACCAATTTCACCAACAGCATAAAATTGTCGGCATAGATAACATGAGTGGGGGGTACGAAAGTAATTTTCCACTTGAGTTCAATTTTATTAATGAGAAAGTAGACCTGGCCAACGCCGAAGAATTAAGAAGAGTGTTTGATGAATACGGAGGGTTTGATCTGTGTTTCCATTTTGGGGCATACGCCGCAGAGGGCCGGGCTAATCATATCCGCCGGTTTATCCATGCCAACAATACCATCGGCACTTTGAATGTAATTAACGAATGCGTAAGGAATCAGACGAAGCTTGTATTCACATCTTCTGTCGCTGTGTATTCTGGTGAATTTCCTTTCCATGAATCAATCACTCCGCACCCAATAGATGAATACGGAATATCTAAGTATTCAAGTGAAATGAGCATCCGGGTGGCCGGATATGAGCAGGATCTAAGGTGGTGTATTGTTCGGCCCCGAAATGTATTTGGGCCACGACAAAGCCTGTGGGATCCGGCGAGGAATTTAATGGGGATATGGATGTACAATGCCTTGAACGGATTGCCTTGCCAAATATTTGGGGATGGACAAAACCGCAGGTGCTTTACTTATATTGGAGACATATTGGAGCCGCTGTGGAACGCTTCCAAGCAAGACTACCAGGTGATCAACCTAGGGGCTTCAAAATCGTATTCCATTTCTGAAGCTGCTGAAATATTTAAGGAAGTAACCGGGTATGATAATTTTATTCATACCGAAGCAAGGCCCGAGGTAAAAGAGGCGATATGCGATATTTCAAAGTCCGAGGAACTGCTCGGGTATTCCGATAAAACCTCTCTCCGGGACGGCTTAGTTAAAATGTGGGAGTGGGCCCAGGGGCAGCCCTGGAAGGACAGGATCATCCCTCCACCGCTCGAAGTGTCAATTAACGCTCACTCATCATTAAAATAAAATTCATGGATTTTATCGTTACATATTTCGGCCTTGTGTTTGCAACTTCATTTTTCATTTTGGGGTGGTACACATTAACCAGGCACACGCTTCGGCTGCATCCCGACGGAAATGTATGGAGCCATGGGTATGTATTTTCGTGGTGGTCTGAATTTTGGGAAGAGGTTGTTAATCAGAAAAAACAGTATTACCAGAAAGACGCTTTGATCGAAAGGCATGAAATGATACTGAGGGAAAGGCCGTCGCTTGGCATGGCTCTGACCCCTTTTGAGGAAAGAATGTCTTTTCAAATAGAAGATGGCTATACTTTAACAGAAAAAGAACAGGAGTATCTTCAGTCGATTTCAGCGGGATACGAAATTAAGGACGGACGGATTTTGTTCCTGTATGAATTGGACCCGGTTTACCGGTTTCCGGAATGGGTACGGGAGCCGGTTTCGAGCTGCCCGGTCTGCATGGCTTCGGTGTATGGATCTCTCTTCTGGTTCTTGTTTAATTGGCTACTCCCCTCTTTTTTGAGCGTGTCATCCCATCCGGTAGCTGCGAAGTGGCTGATCTGGCCGCTGTTTTGCATATCCGTGTCTTTGGCGAATAAATGGGGGTTAAAAAAAATGGGTTTGTAAATTACATTATTTATGCTTTAATTTTGGGGCAAATCCAATATTATGTCCTGTTCAGTTTGCGGCGGCGGCCAAAAGCGTCAACAACAAGGTTTCCCAAAGCCAAAGGTTAACACCAGCTCAACAGGAACCGGGTTTACTGTCAATCCGCCAACTCTTACACCGGCCATAATTGAAGCAAGAAGACAGGCACAGCTTCAGGCAAAAAAACTCAGAAACCACTTTCCTCAAAATCGCTACTGATGCCGCAAACACTTGAAATATTAGCACAGCAGGCGATGGACCTTGTACTCCGGTCTTATCGGGTGCAAACTGATTTCTTTAATCTTGATGATTATGTAGCCGGCGCCGGATCTGTTCTCGGGGATTATTACCGGCAGCTATGGAGTCAAGAGTATGCAAGTCTTGGTGCCGGTGCAAAAGACGAACTCATCACTTTTTCTCCGGAACTATTGATTGAAGAAGAGTTGGAGGTTACACCTAAAGCAAAAGGATTTTATGCCGAGTTGAAAAGCCCGGTATTTTCATTTGTGTACGATCAGCACGATACCGGCCTGCAAAATGTTATTGCGGTAACTCCCGAAGATGCACAGCTTGAAAGAAGCTCTGTCAACGAGCGGTATCAGTATCAATACTACCCGCAGAGCTGCCGTATCTATTGGTACAAACTTGGTAGTAAGATTAATTTCTTCAATAATCTCAACGGAAATCTTTCAAAGATAAAGGTGCTGTATGTGCCAGGCATCCACAAAGATGCTTTGGTGCCAGACGCTCTTGCCTCTATGGTAGTCAACGGAACTATTGCCAAATTCAGGGAAGCGCCGCAGGATACAGTTAAAAAGACAAACGACCTGAATGAAAACAAAGTTTTGCAAACCGAATTAAACACCGGAGCCCTTAAATGAACGCCTGCAATCAATATACCCTTGCTCAGTTGACCGACCGGTACATGATGCTTCGCGGAATCGACAATAAAAAAAGATTCGGTGCGTGGCTTACCGTTGCCGAAGATGTACACCGTGACCTGTTTCGTAATACCCTTTGGAATATAAAGAGCGTGTGGAAGCCGGTGCAAAGCGATGGAACCGGGTGGTATATTAACATACCTCCTGACTGCACAAGGTTGTTAAACGCTTCCATGGAAGACGACTGCAAGCATATAGAGCCACTGTATTACAATAACCGGATCAATGTAGTAAAGAAGCCCACAACAAAAAAGTGCGGCTGTAATGCCCTGAATTGCGATTGTGCGGGTGCGTGCGAAGCGATGAACAGTCTTTCCATGACCACAAAACTGCTGTTTACCATCTCGGGAGTTGATTACTACGAAAAGACATGGCTTCAGTATTGCCCTAATGGTGATATTCTGGAATGGAAAGAAGTGCCGACAAAAAAATATAACTCCATGCAGGGGGATGCCGGCGACTTTAACGATGATTACAATGACGACTATTCCACCGAAGCCCTTCCGTTCAGCGACTACACAATAATCACTGAAACATTTCAGAAAAAGATATGCAGCCTGGAAACGCTTCCATGTGGATGTCCGGCTGACTCAGACGCAAATACGGAAGTGATCAATAACTTTTGTGGGTGCTACATAAATTGGACCTGCGGCATGAAGAAAAAATGCTGCGATGATTTCCTTGGGGAGATTAACCCGCACTTCCGGCCAGGGGAGGTAAAGATTTCGCAGTGCGGAACAAAGCTGTATTATTTTCCAACCAAGAATGCGAGGCTGAAACAGCCGGTTCCGGATTGGCTGCTGCTGAATTACCAAACAAATGGTAAGGTGGTTGGCCAGGAGACACTGGTGCCGGATTACGCCTGGAACTGTATGTGGGCCGGAATGGATCATTACGGGAAAAGATTCAACGACAGGTACAGCCGGGTTGAAAAAATGAATATGGGCTATGTGTATGAAGATGAAAAAAATCGTCTTATTTTGTACCTGAATCCATTGAGCCTGTATTTCCTGAGAGATGTACAGGATGCGGACATAAAGTGGTAAATTTAATTTTTAAGAAATGCCAGACCCAAGCAGTTTAGCAACAATAGCATCCGGCGCAAACCCGGTTGGTCTTGCCGTGCAGGGAGGGCTCGGTTTGGCGCAGACTGTTGCCGGACTTATAAATAACGAAAAAGCAAAAAGAGAGGCCAAAGAATTGGAGCGCAGTCGTCCCAAATATGACATATCTCCATTGGCCCAAGAAGGTCTTGACTTAGCGGAAAGTGAACTTGCTTCCGGTATGTCGGGTCGGGCCGAATCTGCATATAAGGATTTGGAAAATCGGCAGCTTGCCGGATCGCTCGGCACAATACTCAAAGGGGGTGGCAGCGTAAACAATGTGGCCGATGTTTTTGATTCCAGCGGTGCTGGTCGCCTTCGCCTTGCACAACTAGAAGATCAGATTCGGATGCAGCAGATTGAAAATCTCAGAAAGTCCAGAGAGTACATGGTTGATCAGGAAGATAAAGCGTTTATGTATAACGTAGACGCACCATGGAAAGACAAGGCCCAGGCCAACGCCGCAGCCAGAGAGCAGGCAACAAAAGGAATATGGAATGGTCTTCAGACCATGGGATCCGGTGTCATGAATTATGCACAAGGAAAAGAGGCATCAAATATCATGAATGATTTCTTTGCTCCAATAGGATTGCCGTCAACAAGCACCGGCAATGTCAGTGGTGCACCGTCTCCATCTGCCGGGGGCAATGCGCCGGTTCCGCTTAATACAGGGATAAGCCCACGGCCTCTGACTCCGTATGCTTTGCCTCCATTAAATTTTAATCTTCAATACGGTGGGTTACCATGGCAACCGCAGTAGAACTCATATCAAACAAGGGGGATAGATCGCTAGGATTTGGCGCTAATGCCGACATACCCATGTCCTATGGAGAGGATCTTGATGTTATCAATAAAACGGCGTCGCAACTTCAACTCATGCGTGCTGCTTTCAATAAGCAGATGTTTGATCAGAAGGTGGCGGACCGGGATAACATGATTAAAGCCATTGACGAGGGGCAGATAAAAGTCGGCAACGTTCTTCAGAAAGATGATCCTGTCGTGAACAAGGCACTCGAAAGCGTCACTGATGCTTACGCCAATATGATGAAAGGCGGCGGCCTGAATAACATTGAATTGGTAAGAAAGTACAAGGATGCCGTTCAGCAGGCCAAGTCAACCGTTACCCAGGCTCAGACGCGATTTGCGGACGTTACAGGCGCCCGTACCGCTCTTGCCAAAGAAACTAACCCATTAAAAAGAGATCGTCAGCAAAAGGCTCTATCGGGCTATGAGGCATCTGATTTTTGGGCCGACTATGTACCGCCGCAGGACTTCCAGGATCTCAATATGGATGAAATTATCAAGTTGGCGGCTCCCACGACTACCGAATACACTGACCCGAAGGATAGGCTGAAGAAAATAAAAGAAACCCGGTATTCTTTCGACAACGTACTTAAAAAGGCCAATGAGAACTACTTAGAGGACGTTCCACGGGAAAACCAGAGGGTTCTTTTGGAGCAGTTGCAGTCGCTCGACCCCAAAACGGCAGTCCGGGCGCTCGATGCCTACAATAAACAGCTCGAAAGGTATTCCAAAGAAACCGGAGATAAGCCGGTGAAAATTGAATACGAGGTCGGCTCGGACGGCCGGGTGCTGATCGCTGAAACGCTGCCTGATCTCGCTGCAAAGGTCGCCCTGGCTTCTCAGCCGCAGTATCTTTCCCGGAGTAGCGATCTTGACAAATCCGAACTTGAACGTGCTAAATTGGGAGTGGATCAGTACAGGGCTCAGTCTGGAAGGATTAGTGCAAATGCTAGTATGATGAGGGCTCAGAAATACGGTCAGTTAATGAATAAAAAACTGGCCGACATGGACGAGCAAGAAAAAAGAATAAAGAATTTTTGGTCTGGCATTACCTCAAAGGTTAAGCAAGCAAAGGTTCGTAAAGTAGCTGGCGGAGAGCAGATAATGGGGGATTTTGTTTTTGCAGGTGATTTGCCAAAGGGGTACAGAAAAGTTGGTGGATTGGATGAAAATGGAAAACCCATTGAATTGACTCCAAAGAAAACCCCTAGTGGCGTTGAATATTATGAGACAAAATTTTATGGTCCTGATGGTGGCGAAATTGATCTTTTGTCTCAGTTTAACGATTATAAGAGTAGAGGCGGTAAGGGGTCTTATTCTGATTTGAGAAGCAAACTGCTCGACTCCGGGAAGATCAGTATGGAGCTTATTGGTGAAGATGGTGTTGGCGATTTTGAAACAGCGTATCAAACTGCAAGGGCTCTTAGTAATAAATTGACGAACAAAGGAGAGGAGCCCGTATTTGGTCAAGAAAATGTACCTGAAGAATAATGGGAGTAGTAAAGAAAAATATATTTGACGAAGAGTTTGGGCAGCAGCCGACTCCAAAAAAAGGAGAAAAGGTTATCGTTGCTGATACTGCCGTAAAAACGCCGTCGGGAAACATCTTTATTGATGAATTTGTTTCGGACGGAACTCCGTTAAAAAAAAAAGAGCCTATTGGTGGCGGGTCTGCTCCGCCTGTGCAGAAAAATATTCCGCCTGTTGTTCCTTCCTCCGAGCCGCCTGCTCCGCAGCAAAAGACGGATTTAGAAGATACAGGTAATTCCTATAAGCCAGAAACGATCTTCGGTGATTACGAAGTGGGCGATCCTGAGTCCGGGTCAGTTTTATCCGGCATGATTGGAAAACTGTCCAAGCCGCTGGCGATTCCCAAAACAAAGAGAAAAAGCATTGATGAGTTCAATCTTGAGTTTGAGCAAAGAACCGGAAGAAAAACGCTCAACCTCGGATCCGACCTGCCGCAGATTGCCCGGCAGCGGGAGGCGAAGAAATATGAAGAGTACAGTGCTGCCGACAAAACTGTAAAGAAAATTGTTGCGAAGATAAATTCCGGTGATGCTACACTGAAAGATTTTTTTGATTTAAAGAAAGAAGCTCCGCGAGTATTTCAAGGCGTGAAAAATCAGATGGGTTTGCAGGAGCCCACAAATGAATATGTGGATGATCCAGTAAAAGAAGATGCGTATGTATCTCGGGTATTCAATCAGTACCAGGATAAGACTGTTGATTCCAAACTTGAGGTTGCCAGGGACAGGAGAATGGCCGGCGCTCAGATGCTTGAGAAAACATTAATGGATGCAGGGGAATTTGCAAATAAGCAGTACGAGGCACCAAAATCTTTGGAGGAAGCGACGGCTCTTGTCTCCGACATAAAAGGAAAAATCGCTGAAGCCACTACGAAAACGGAACTTGATATAAACTCTTTGTCGGATTACGCTGCGAAAATGAAAGAGCTGGCACCTGCCCTTGAAAAAGGAAAGTCCGCTCTTCCTTATCTACAACAGTACATTAGCGGGGCCGTATTTGATAGAGAGTCAAAATCAAATCCGAATGTAAGCCCATTTGAAGTGGGTCTTAAAATTTATGAAGCAATGGATCCGCAGGGATATGCTGCATACAAAGCCGCCGGCGGTGATGAGGCTTACAGGGGTGGATGGTTTGGCCAGGGTATAAGCAGCACCCCGAAAAAAGCGGATGCTATTAACCGGAAAATTCTTGAGTTAGGGATTGACGCTTTTTCAACTTTTGGAAATCCGGCTGCAATAAAAAAGGCCGATGATGAAAGGCAAAGCCTCGGGTGGAAGTTTACCGGACCCGTTGAGGAAGAAACAAAGCACATGATTGCTGCTGAAATCATTAAGCAGGGCGGTAATCCCCGAACTGCTTCAGAAGAAGTAAAGGACATGATTGCGGAAACGTTGCCAGATGTCAATAGAAGAACCTGGTTTGACAGGAATAAGGCCGAAAATAATGTCAGCCTCCCAAGCACCGGTTTTGGATTCTCTACAAAAGAATCATATTTCAAAACAGTAGAGGATGCTACTAAATCATTTCTTTCCTGGATGATGCCCGGTCAGAAAGACAGGGAGACGGGCCTCGACGCTCTTGCTTCTCAGTTTCAGTCATCAGTCGCCGGAGAAAACCCAGAGAGTGTGGCTAGGTTAAATGCCCTCAAAGCAAAAGAAAAAGATCGCGGATTGAACGAAGAAGAGCAGGCGGAGAAAGAAAGGCTCGAAGAATATACCGACTTCAGAACAGGATGGGAGCGGTTTAAGGATTTGTCAGGCACCGGCCTCGGGCAGTTTGCGGGATTTGGAACCATATCGGCATTTACAGGCGGTCTGAGCGGCGCAAAATCTGCGTTCGGGGCTGCCAAGTCATTGATCAGTCCGTCAGCAGGAACAGGCGGTATGCTCGCCTCCGGCTATTTAATGAGCCTGGAAGATAATGCCCGGAACTCAGCCATGATGTTCCCCGGAGAAAAAAATGCTTTCAAAAGAGTTGCCTATACGCAGTTGTCATCGGTGATTGATTCATTTGTTGAAAGAATATTCCCGGAAGAAAAATTCTTGAGTGGCTTGCTGAAGAGAGAGGCCGTAAATCTGATTCCCAAACTTACGGCAGCCAATCTCAGGCGAGAGTTGAACGCTTCTTTTGCAGAGAAGATGGCAAAGAACCTTATTCAGAAAGTTGCCAAACAGCAGGGCGTTGCGTTGCAGGAAGGTGCCGAAGAAGTATTGGCGGCTGGATTTAAGGATTCATTTGCCGGACTTCTTGATCCGCAGTACGGAGGCATGACCTTTGACGAGCTTCTCAATGTGGGTACTCAGGCATATTTAAGCTCTCAGGTGATCGGTGTTCCTAAAGGAGTGTTTGCTCAAAGAAATCCCTATGTTCCCATTAATGCAATATGGGATGCCGCTTCGGACAGGGCTACCGAGCTTGATGTGAAAATGACCATTGAGGAAATGAGGCAGAAAGGTGAGCTGTCAGATCAGGAGGCTAATCAAAGAATACAGATGCTCAATACTGCGCAAAAGTATTGGGCAGACAATCCGGCGTTAAGTGGCGGCATGGGCAACATGACAGACGGCCAAAGAAAGAACTACCTGGCAAGACAGTTAAATGAGGCCGAACTTCAAAAGTTGGCAGACAACGCCACTGATGAAAATGTAAAGGCCGAATACACAAAAGAGATTTCAGAAAGCAAAGCTATCCGGAAAAAACTCTTTAATGATGAGGTGTATGTATCACCACGGAACAAAGAAGTAGAGAAGGCGAACATGAGCCCGGTTGATGTGATCCTTGACCAAGCGCAAAAAGGGTTGCTGGCCGGAGGGTATGATGCTTTGCTGAAACAGAATCCAAACATGGCCATGGATGTCCTTGCGGATCTGGCTATGCAGAAATACGGAATAACAGAAAACGGAATTGATCTCAGCGGCGGCGGTCGGGACTTTGAGAATAAAGAAGTAGAGGCGGCTGTGGTTAAGGCATTCCCTTCTAAAGAAGATATTGTCGGGTACGTAAAGCAGAAAGAAGACACAAGCCGCGTGAAGCAAAAAACAATGGAGGTAAGTGCTGCGGTTACTCCAATGTTTGAACGGATGAATAACGCCGATTTGATTAATGAAAAAGAGTTGGATGAAACCGCAGACGTATTGTATGAGTTTTTGGATGAAATCGAAAGTTCAAATATGTCCAAATCTCAAAAGGAGTCTTCAGTAAACCTTATTGAGCCGTTGATCGAAAAACTGGAAAGCTATGAATTTAGAACAAAGACTGAAACTGGCGAAACTACCGAAACAAAAGCAACTCTTGTTCCTAGAGCGCCTGCTCAAAAAAATGAAAAAACTCCAGCCCTCCGACAAAGCGAAGGCGCAGCAGTTACAGTCACCACGGCCAAAGGAACAAAAGTCTCCGGCATCCTGAGAAATGAAAACGGAAAGTATGTCGTAATAAATGAGGACGGGAACAAAGAGGCCGTATTGGGAGAGGCGGTTGCGACAGATGTGGGCCTTTCTTTGCCATCTGAAGAAGAAATGGAAAGCCCGGTAGAGTTCGACGAAAATGGCAATGTAAAAGCAATCACCTTTAAAACAAAGAGCGGCGACCTGGTTACCATTAATACTCCAGGGAAAGCGTTGGATCTGGCTATACAGCTAAGAGCCGAAATGGTAGAAGATGTTCCGCAGGAGCAATTTGATTTGGTATTTGAAGAAGTGAAGAAGCCGTACACAAAAGAGGTGTTAGTGGCCGAGCAGAAAAAAGAGGAGCAGCCCAAAGCAGAAACAAAAAATGAAGGCGTTGGTCTGAAAATCGGAGATGAAGTTCAATGGACCTCTCAAGGTGTTGATCAGTTTGAGTCTCCTAAAAAAATTACATCAATTAGTCCTGACGGTAAATTTGCCACTGTTGAAGGTAGCAATACAGGCATTCCCGTAGAACAGTTGTCGAAGCCGCAAACGACTGAAATAAAACCAGCCGAAACAACTGCATTAAAAGATGTAGAGATTACCCCAAATAGCAAGCATTCAGGTATTGTAAATGGGAAGGAGGCTACTATATCCGTTGGGAATATTATTACAGACGGCAAGTATAAGAATAATGCAAACGTAAATGTAGTGTTTAAGGATGGTAGTGGTGGTTTTGGAGGAAATATGACTGTATCCGATATTGAAAAAGCCAAATTAGAACTACTATCCAAAGAACAGCCAAAACCAGCCGAAACAACACAGCCGGAAGCCGGGGATGAAAATTTAGCCAGGGAGTCAAAGATTAAAGAGTTGACGGAGAAGCGGGACAAAGAAATCGCTGCCGTCAGCAAGCCAGATATTAACATGGAGTTTATCGCTGCCAAAGATTTGGTAGATTCAAAAGACCCTATTGGTAACAAAAAAACTCATTCAGAAATAAAAGAGAAATTCAAAAAGTTAAAAGAAGCAATAGGTTGTTTGTATGGAGGATGAAAAGGAAGATATTGAATTTAGTGAGCTACTGTCGGACAGGAGGCATAAAGAAATAAAGGCCACCCTGAGAGATATTGCAGCGGCATTAAATAAGCCATCCAATGATGGGTACGAAAGCCTCATAAGACAAAACGCAGAGCTTTCCAGGGCGCTTATTGAGGCTATACAGTCGTTGCCGGCACCGGAGGTCAATGTGCAGGTAGATAATAAAAGTATGCTAACTTTGTTAGAGGGTGTATGCGATAAGGTGGCACAAAGTAATAAAGAAGTAATGGAGGCTGTAAATAACAAGCTGTATGTAGATAGCTTTGTTGTGGTCAACTCCGGATTTTCTGGTAATGAAAAAACTATAAACGTAGTCTATAAGCCAATGTCTCAATTAACTATAAAAAAGTAAAAATATGCCTAAAAGTACAACGACCTGTAATAATATATTAGCATTGATTTATAATGCTACGCCATGGGCAAATATTGCAGACAACGCCTCATCCAGCCCGATAGCTACTATTTACATGGCTCTCGCAACCGCAAGTTATACAGGTGCCTCAAATGCAAGCGCAAATGAGACGGCATACACTAACTACGTTAGGCAATCTGTGGCGAGAACAACTAGCGGATGGACGGCGCCGGCTTCTGGTTCTACCAGTAATGCCGCTGCTTTTGAATATCCACAGTGCGGCGTAACGGGGTCCGCTATTACTAGCGCCGCAACTTGTAAGACAACCGGGGCATCAGAAATATTCCATTATGGGGACCTGAACAGCCCTATTGCTGTAAGCAATCAGATACAGCCCCGATTCCCGATTGGAAGCGTTACAATAACCGAAAGCTAAGTATGAAATTTATAGAAAAATTCCCTCCCTTGTACGAATGCTCTGTCTGCGGCAAAGCCGTAAAAGTTATACCACAAGGGGAAGGTCTTGAGCCTATAAAAAAGTTCAAATGTAGCCATACCGATGCTGTTATTTGGGCCAATAGAAAGGTAACGCTAAGAGGTAAGGGCAACATGAGTTGGACAAAAAAAACAGCTATTAAAGTCACGTTAACATTAAGGCAGCTTTTGTGTGCCTTAACTGGAAGGAGTGTATGAGAACACAATCAGAAATAGAAAAGGCGTATAATGATGGACGGTCTTTAATAAGATCGTTCAACAAAAATCTAACAGTTAATACAACCGTTGGGATAAGCCAAGACCTGTCTGGTGTGTCTGGAAATCCGGTTGCTCAATATTTTTTGGGGCCTTCCGGAGAGTCAACCCAAATGAGTTATTTATTAAACGACAAAGGGATAGATCACGGCGGAACAATGGACGGGTATAAAAAGTTTATTCATGGGATGACTTTGCAAACCGTAACCGCGGCATTGGCTCCAAGCATTTTGATGCTAATGGATTACTTAATGTTTTATTCATTCATTGGGATGGACACAGGATTGCAGAATTTAACAAATTCTGTTACGTTGCCGAGGTACTCTAGGGCAGACGGTATTCAGATGATGATGATTGAGCAGAATCCTTATTCTGGCGGAGCTACTGTCCAGGTGGGATACACAAATCAAGATGGAGTTTCCGGTAGGGTGACGCCTGTTATAACATTGAATGGTTCTACTTCTATCGGTACAGTAGCGACATCTGCTCCATCAGCAGCGGGGTCATTTGGCAACTTTTTGCCATTACAGAGCGGGGATTATTCAGTAGAAAAGATTGATACCATTGAGTTTTTAACAGGAGATGTAGGAACTGTTTGTCTTTTACTTTGTAAGCCTATTGCAACTTTCGCTATTTATGAGACAACAACTCCTTGCGATTACGACCTGTGGAATCATTTGGGGTATTTACCCGAAGTAAAAAACGATGCTTACTTAAATTTTATTTTGAAACCAGCCGCAAACGGAACCGGGGCTGTAACAAATACTATATTTGGAAACATGACAACAATTTGGAAACAAGTATAAAATAAAAAACATGGCAGGGTTCATATCAAAAGACGATGAAATAAATCAAATGTCAGCCAATGGGTACTCATGGCGGCAACAGTTTTCAAAACAGTTTAATCCGACAGCGGCAGCCGTTGCTAACGAGTGGCACACTTTGTTTAGGGGTGGAGGGTACCCGCAGGCGGATGCTATTTTTGATACCGGAACAAACCTTGTGTTTAACGGCCTGAATGAGTTAATCACCAATGCCGGCTGTATCTATCATGGCGGTAATGTTGGAGCCGCAGGAGATGGATTTAAAACACTGGTAAGTGGATGGGCAGCAACGGCAGCGGGAACTGTTGTGCCGAATACATTGATGCTCATTGATGTGTTAGCCTGGATTCGAGTTACTTCTGTGACTACGACTACGGCTCAAACAATTATAAGCACAAATACCTTTACTGCTTCTTCTTCTTCTGGTTTGCTTTTAACTTACGCAAATGATTGGCAGAATTTTAGTAAAGTAAGGTTTACTACAACCGGCACACTGCCTACTGGACTATCATTGGCTACCGATTATTGGCTGGTGAGGGTTTCTGCAACGACTGCGAGGGTGGCAACTTCATACGCTAATGCGATTGCCGGCACTGTTATAGCCTTTACCGATGCAGGAACCGGAACACATACGCTTACGCAAAGGTTGCCAAGATATACAGATGGAGCTGGGGTTGATGCTATTATATTTAATCCACAGGCAACAGCATTGGGAGCCGGTACGCCAGGTCTTCAGTTGGGGTACACTAACCCGGCAGGAACGGCTGGGCGATTAACCCCATCGTCACCGTCTTTGCCAATAGGGAAAACTGCGGCCACAAATAGTCATATCGTATATTCCGGTGCTACCGGTGCAGGTAAGTTTGGACCGTTCTTGCCAAGGCAAGCTGCTGATGCAGGGATCCAGACAGTACAGACCATACAAAATAACTCAACATATACATCTGGAATGTACACAGTTGCCTTGGTTAAGCAGTTGGGAGTATTTCCGGTTCAGGTATTGGGCCAGGCTGTGCTTATGGATTTCACAAGCAATATGTATCCGTCTTACCCAAGAATATATGACGGGGCTTCTTTGTATTTTTTAAGCAAATCTGGTGTAGCAACCCCGGCAAACAGTGCCTTTGACGGGGAATTAATTTTTGGCTGGAAACCGTAATCAAAGTGGGATTAATAGGAAATCAATTCAGGATTAATACTGGTGTACACAGGTGCATAGGCGATGTCATGTCTCGTACTCCAGGTAATATGAGCCGATATTCATCATTTTGCAACACAAGAAGCCAAGAGTATAACACCACTGTTTACGGCGGTACGGCAACTCCGATAGGCGGCTACCCGTCTGCTACCTTTTATCCGCCACAAATAGCGGGTGAAATGTCGTTTCGTTCTTTTAGTGAAGGTGATTTGTCTGCTGATTTGTACCCGTCCAAATCAATGGAGATAGATCTTACCGGTAGCGGCGACTTTGACGCTACGGCAGCCTTGGTAATTTCAATGCTGCTGAACCTTACCGGTAGTGGTGATTTGGATGCCTCAATAGTCGGTAACCTGAATATGGCCATAGATCTTACCGGTAGCGGCGATTTGAATGGGGCTATGGCTGGTTACGCAAACATGATAATTGATTTATTGGGACAAGGTGATTTGGAGGCAACCGTAGCTGCGTATGGCAACATGGCGATTGATATGGTTGTGACAGGATCCGGCCTGACTACAAGCAATGTGGGTCAATATGTTTGGGAGGCAATACTTAGTCAATTTAGCAGCAATCCAGATAGCGCAGCAGCAAAATTATTAGGAGCATCATCCGCCGGCGATCCATGGGCGACAAACCTTCCTGCATCTTATACAGGAACCCAGGCGGGGCAAATAATGGCACAGATACAAACACTGGTAGACGAGTTGCATAAAATACAAGGATTGGATGCCGCAAATCCAATGACGGTAACGCCGAATAGCCGTGTCGCTGGTAGTATTAATTTGGACATAACAGGAGATGGAGAAACAAGTACAACTGTAACAAGACAATAATGCTAAATCCGTTAAAAATAGCGACAGATGGTTATCTGAAAAGAGGAACAAAAGCGGTGCTGATTATTGCCGTTGCTGGTTATTTAAGCGTTGGCTCTTCTCGCTCGATGGCTCCAAGCCCTTTGGTTGGTAGAAATCAAGGCGGAGGTATTCCTGTAAACAATGAAAAAGAGAGTAGAAAAGAGTCGAAAGATGATTTGTTTATAATTGAATTTTTGAAAGTAGTAACTGACATAATAAATAATCAGTAATGAATCCGAAAATAAAATGTTTTGATGAAATTCCGGATCTAAAGAGCAAGCTGAAGTCGCTTGTCAGTGACGATATGCCCGAAGATGAACAGCGGGAGATCGCTAAAAAAATTGCGCTTGATTATTATAAAGAATTGTATTCTGATCTGAATAAACTTAAAAAAGAAGTTGGCGTTAAAAATATAAAGCCTTACGAGGCTCCTGTGGTGGACGAAGAGGCGATAAAAAAAATAATCCAGGAGTATGAATTAGCTGTTGAGGCATTGACCCCTAAAGAACAAAAAAAATCTGATCAGCCGGTTTCCGAGGAACCCAAAGTTGAAGAGGAAAAGACAGAGCCAAAAGTGGAAAAACAAGAGCCATTGGCAGAAGAGCCCCCTCCTACACCTCCAACCGATAAATCAGAGGCGTCTTCTGGAAAGGAAGGCGTCGGTATCACTCATGCTCAAACCGAGCAAACCAGGGAAAGGTATGGATTTGGAGAGTACGAAAATGTGGACCGATCAACGGTGGCCGAGTGGGATCGCCAGGCGGATGAAAGACTGAGGGCGGAAGGCCCTGATGTAGTTCTCAATAAAATGAGAAACGGAGATATTCCCTCGCCGGTCGAACAGAGAATGATGCTGAAGATCGTCGCCTACTATGATAACCTTGTTTCCAACAGTCCAACGGCAGAAAATTTCAGGAACTATAAAGAGGCGGTTGAATTAAGTGATCGGGCCGGTGGTACTATGGCCGGTCAATCATTGGTGGCCAGGAAAGGGGCTTCAATTCCTGATGATACGCTGGCTTCTTTCATGCTTAGAAGAGCAGAAGAGATAGGCGTTGATGCGCTCACGCCTGGTCAGCAGATCGCTACCGAAATCATGTATCAAAAGATTAAAGAGGCTCAAAAGAAATTTGACGACTACGTATCTCAAAAAGAAAATGAGTTTTCTATAAGGGAGGCCAATCTTGCTGTTGAGGAAATGAAGAAAAAATCCGCCAACAAAAAAAGAACATCAAAAGATTTAGCCGAAGAAAGAAAAAATATTGTTGCCGATATTCTTGACAAATTTGCAAAAAAGAATGACGATAGCGTTTCGTTTTTGGGTGCCGGTAAATTAGTAGAGATTGCGCCTGATGTATTAAAACTTGCAAGGAATCTCGTAGAGTCCGGGGTTGTAACTCTTTCTGAGATCATAACCAATATAAAAGATGAACTAAAAACCGGAATACCGGACATTGAGGAAACTGAAATAAGGCAGATCATTGCTGGCCAGCATACGGAAAGGAAGAAAACAAAAAATGAACTTTCTGAATTGTGGCACGACCTTAAAATGGAAGCCAAACTTCTTGAAGAGCTTGAGTCCCTGAATAGGGGTGAGGAGCCTGTAAAAGAAGAAAAGAAGGTGAAGAAAAATATCGCCCTCGAAGATCTGAGAAAAAAGATCAAAGATCATCCACTCACAAAGATGTCAGAGGAAAGAGCCAGGGATGAAAAAAGAATTACCGAATTAAAGGATCGGCTTGCGAGACTTGAGGCTGGCATTGCACCCCCATCAACGCCAAACGAGAAGAGGGCTATTTCGGAGGAGATAAAGATTTTGCAGCAAAGAATAAAGGACCATGACCTTCAGAAAATATCTGATGCCAAAAAGAAAATAAAATCCGAGATCGCAAAAGTAAAAGATAAAATCGACCGCGGAGAATTTTCAAAAGAAGAGAAAAAAGAATTGCTTCTCGATGAAGAAGGAAAAGTTTTGCAAAGAGAACTTTCTTCATTAAGAAGAGAGTGGGAGGTAATGGTGTTGAAGGATGCCTATGCAAAAAGGACAAAACAGCAAAAGGCGTTTGATGAAGTTGCAAAAATCGCAAACGTGCCAAGGAGTATCATGGCATCCATGGATTTGTCCGCTATATTAAACCAGGGCTTGATACCTACATTATCTCATCCTAAAATGGCGGCGCAAGCAATGAGCCAGATGTATGAGTCGATGAAAAACCCAAAAGAATTTGATCGTTGGTTCCAGATGGTTAAGGATAGCCCGAGGTATGATCTTATCACTAAAAAAATGGGAATAAGAATAACGGACCCCCTGAGTCCATTCATGGAGGCTAGAGAGGAGGCGTTTGGCGGGGGCTATGCCGAAAAAATACCATTCATAGGTACTAATTTGATAAAAGGTAGTGAAAGGGCGTATGTGCAATATCTGAATAAGCTCAGATGGGACATGGCAAACAATATGATTGATCGGTGGGAAGATTCGGGCAAGACGTATAAAAACAGTGAAAAACTGTATAAGTTTACCGGAAGGTTCGTGAATGATATTACGGGCAGTGCAGAGCTTCCTTTTACTCTTGAAAAATATGCAGGGTTTTTTAACTCCATATTCTTCTCTCCTCGTTTGATGATTTCCAGAATGAGGCTTCTTAGCCCATACTATTTAATGGCCGCCCCCAATGAAATAAAAAAAGAGTATTTGAAGGAGATGGGCAAAGCTATGACAGCCGTATTTGCTGTTATCGGGGCATTTGCATTAAAGGGTCTTTCGCAAGATGATGACGACCCTAATAAAATATCCGTCGAACTTGATCCAAGGAGTTCTGATTTCGCAAAAATTAGACAAGGGGATACCCGATGGAACCCGCTTGGAGGTTTTCAGTCATTGTTAAGAACATACACTCAGGTTGGGGGAGGGCAGGCTAAATCTGCAAATACTGGAATTATCAGGGATCTTGATCCGGATGCGCCGTTTGGAGAATCAAGAGGATCTGTAATTGGCCGATATTTCAGGTCAAAGCTGTCGCCGGTTGCGGGTACTTTAGTTGATTGGGCACAAGGTAGGAATGTGGTTGGGGAGCCGTTTTCATGGAAAGACGCCGCAATAAGAAGTGTAATTCCTTTGTCGGCTCAATCAGTTATTGAGGCGTGGGATCAGTACGGCCCAGGCTCTCTTCTAAAAGTCCTTCTTCCAAACATGATTGGCATATCAACGCAGACATACAAGCCAAGAGAGAGGGAAATAAAGAAAACGATTCAGTATTCTTCAAAGGTAAATGGTAAAACAGTCCGCAGAAAAGTGGAGCTGATAGATGAGCAGTACGATTATTATGAAAAGGAGGCAAGAACGCTGATTGATAAATATGTTAGCCAATTAAAAAAACTTAAAGAGTTTGAGGAGGTTGATCTTGAGACTCAGGTAAAATTGAGAACGGTGGTCGAGAACGCCGCGATAAGAGAGGCCGAAGAAAAGACGGAAAAGAAATACAGCCATCAGTTTCCGAAGCCTTCCGCTGAAGAGATACAGAAATCGAAGGATGACAAGGCTCTGCAAGAGAACGTTAAAAAAACATTAGGGATAAAATAATAATACCATGCCTTTTAAATCAAAGAAGCAGCAGAAAGCCTGCTATGCTACCGGCGGATTCGGGGGTAAAGTGGATTGCAAAGAATGGAGCGGCAAAACGCAGAAGAACATACCTTCTAAAGTAAAGCCCAAAGCCAAAAAGAAGTAGTATGCCATCCAGGGCCAGAAGCAATAAAAAGGAAGCAATTCAAAGGGCTGTGTCTAAAAATATGCAGGGCCTTGTGGCGGCTAATAACGCAAAGCCAAAGTCTCAGCAGCGCAGCATACAGCAAATGAGAGCCATTGCATTTAATGAAGCAAGACCAAAGAAAAAATGACTAACGCATACCAGGCGATTGCCAACTATCAGGAAAATGAGTGGGAGCAGTATCTTGACAAGATAATGTTGGTAGACATATTTTCCCCACTCCTGAAGACTTATACTGACGTTGACACATTTAAAGTGGCGATAAGGTATATTGTATATGCGTACAGCCTGGAGTCGGACAAAATAATCATGGGGATGGATTGGGGCGACAATAAGAAAAAAATATTTGAAGAGGTTTATGCAAAGCCCACAAAAGGATTGATTGATGATCTTGTTTATTTGAAAAATCAGGCCGTAGTAGAAACGATCAATAAATGGATTGATTTTCAGGATTCCGATACATTCAGAATGCTTCAAACGCTTCGTGATTTGCGACTTGAAATGCAGATGTCTTGCTTGTCTGAAATTAAAAAGTCCAGCGGGGAGATTGACTATACCCAAAAGTATTTGAATGCTGAATATGCAATGAAACTGAAGCATCAGATTAGGGATTTGGAGCAGGAGCTTGTTCAAAAGAATCCAAAGATGCAGTCTCAGGTAAAAGAAGTAAGAGTTGCCGCTAATAAATTTTCCGTTGGTCCAGAAACCATGTCAAAATGAGTTTAGTTACAATAGGCGAACATAAGTTCAAAATACCTGAACCTGAAAAGAAGTCGGATATACTTTTCATTAATGACAAGGATCCTTATTGGAACAGGGAAAAGGTTTTGGAAGATTACCGGGATATATGGTTTTCCTATGTACCAGGCAAGAACGGGACAAAACTTTACCAGGATGCCACATTGTACAATAACGATGATGTTCTTGTTTCTTTAAACAAGGAGGATTCGGATTGGATCATGATGGCGTATGAAAGAGAATGGAGAAGAAGGACATACGGTGTGCATTTCAAAAATGGCAAAGATAAGATCGAGTGGATCACCGGTGATCATTGGTTTACGCTGATGTGGGCTAAAACAAAAAGGCCCGACAAGGTAAGCGACTACTTTGATTTCAGATATTTTCAGGCAGAATATTTTTATCTTATTTGGTATGTGAACAATCATCCTCATCATGAAGGGATGTTCATAAGTAAGCCCAAGAAAACCGGTATCACAAACCTGCACTGGATTTACTACCTGAATAAAGCCACGATGACAAAGAACATCAACGTGGGTAATATGAACATTGACCAACAAAAGGGGGCAAAAACATTCCGGGATCATTTTATGTACGCCTTCAACGGGTTGCCAATGGCGCTTCAGCCAAGTATTAAATCAAAATCTGAGACAGACGGATTGATTGTGTTTGGAGAAAGAACAACCAACTCTTCCAAAAGAATGAAGCGGCCACATAGCGATCAAGAGCTGGGCACCTCTGTCATGTGTGTTCCTACAATGCAAAACGCTTTTGACGTTGACGTATTTTCTGATCAGTGGTATGATGAGCCGCCTAAATACAAATCAGATTTCGGTGAAATTTACCGGTCAAATGAAGGTGCCACAAGTATTCAGAATTATTCAGTGGGTAAGAGATGGTTGACATCATATACTCCGGAGGGCGAAGCGCCGTCATTTATTGCTGCAAAAACTTTGTATTATGAATCAGAATTAAGGACTATCGCTGAAGGTGGCAATACAACCAAGTCCCGGATTATATGTCATCATATTCCAGCCTACGCATCCTGGTGGGGAGCTTTTGATAAGCATGGATATTGTAATGAAAAAGATGCCATGGGTCAAATCGTGGCAAGAAGAAACCGGCTGAAGGGTAATCAGCGGGAGTTGCAGACTGAAATAAGAAGGTACGCAAATACAAAAAAAGAATCATGGCTTACCGGGGGTGCCGGCACCGTGTTTGACAATCTCAGGCTGTCTGACATTCTTACTGATGTAGAGGAGGAAGAACGCACCTCTCCAACGCCTATATTCGGCAAAGGCCGGCTTGAGTGGAAAAATAAGATTTGGGAAATGGGCGGTAAGAACGCAAGGCCGAAAGGTGTATTCGGGGAAGTGGAATTTGTGCCCCTGTCGGATCAGGACCTTATAAACAATGTTTCTCCCAAATGTCATGTCTATGAAGAAATACCTGTTTCCATGAGAAACCTGGCGCTGAAGTTTGGCAGGGATGAATGGGGAAACTTGCATCCGCCTCCGATGTACCCAGGAACGATAGGGGGTGACCCTACTCAGCACGCCGCAGCCAGCGAGGTCATCGAGGGATCCAAAAATGCGTATCATTATAAGAACAGGCAAAACGACGGTGTGGATTCAGCCCTAAAAAGGGTGGCTACCCATGTGTTTTGTATCGAATATTTCGACCGGCCAGAGTCTCCCGATGAAGCGTATGAGGATCTGGCTAAACTGATCATCTATACCGGGGGTCTGGCGGCAGTAGAAGCCAATGTGCCGGAGTTCGCAACTAGGCTAATGGCGGAGGGTCTTGGCCGGTATATGCTCGTAAAAGACGAAAATGGGATCAAGATGCCATGGGAAAGGTGGATGGGTCTTGCCAATGAGCCCGACAAAAAATATCACCTGTTAAGAACTACCGGAAATTCCCAGGAAACCAGAGAAATGCTTGAAACCTTTGTCCGGCTTTGGAAGGCGTACATGGCAGCCGTTCCGCCGGGTCAGAAAGATTACGGAAGAACGGTAAAATCGACGAGGTTAATAAAGCAGCTCATGGACCTGGATGTGACGGATACCAAAAAGTTTGACCTGTTTATGTCCGGTGGCTACTGCCTGATGGCAGACGAAATTTATTCATCAATATTATTGCAGGAGCAGATGTCCAGGATGGCAGACAGCGGGGCGGCGGACGTTATTTCAGCCCTATTATTCAGAAATTAGTATATTTTTGAAGTAAACTCCAATATTCAATGCCTCCCGTAAAGGTTGTTCCATATAAGGGTCTGGATCTTGATAAATCAAATTATCATATACAACCCGAGTTTGCCAGATATATAAAAGGTCTGGTTTATGTCGTCACCGACTCATCTCAGGTCGCGGATAATGAAGACGGCCAAGCGGGATCTTACCGGCCATTTGAATCAAACGGACTTTTTGATATTACCCCAATACTTCCCGGTGGTCATAATCAGTGCGTAGGTTTTGAAGTCATTAAAGAGGATAACTGCATTCTTTTTCTGAATTATAATCAGAACGGAAATCACGGCCTTTATAAGATCAACGGTATTACTCAGGTAATCCAGAGGGTGTATCAAAAAAATTGCCTCAACCTTTCTCTTGAGCCGCAGTACTTTTTGCATGAAGGAGGCGGCGCAGTTGAAATATTTGAATTTGTAGATCCTGGCACCGACCAAAAAAGAAAGCGTACATATTTTGTATATACTGTTGGCAAGGATGATCAAAGATGGTTTTGTGTGGAAGATGCTATTGCGACAAACGGATTTGATGCCGCCTTGTTCCCTTACTTCGCAGGAGATTATGACCCATGCCTGCTCATTAACTGCGGCGTGCCCACGCCAAACTGTCCCTCTTTTGCAGAGGTTCCTAATGACGATCCTACTATTCCAAATGAATTAAAGTTCAATACATGGCAGTTCCGGATTCAGGAAGTGGATGTGTATGGAAGACCGTCAGAGTGGGGCGTTATCAGCGAAATGTACATTCCGGGCCTGAATGATTGTGCTTCAAGCAGTGATTTTTTGCCAAGATGCTTGGACTTAAAATTCTTTATTAAAAATCCGCTGACTGACAAAGTAAATATTGCATTCAGAAATTGCAATAGTGTTCAGTGGTATCAGGATACAACTCTGTTTCTTTATACCGGTAGCTGCCTGGGAGATTGGTGGCTGCGGTCCAGAAATCCGAGCATAAACTTTGATGCAAATACAAAACAGGTAACATACAGGTTTTGTAAAAACAAAGAGTGTACTCCGATAGATCCTGCTGAAACTTCCCGGACTCAAAACCCAATGCCAAGGGAAAGTCAGTCTATTGCCAAAATCGGTAAGGTGTTGGGCTTCGCCAATAACAAAGATGGCTTCAATCCGCTCTCGGATGAAGTTATGTCGAACATATCTGTTCAAATAACGCCTCCGTCTGCGAGCAATTCAAGCACCGCAAATATCGAAATATTTGTACCGGTTATCAATCCGTTTACTCAAACCTATCAGCCGGTATATCAAACAGAAGACGGAAAGTGGGTGTGGGGCGGAAGATATAGCAATACCAATCAGTATGTATCAAACATTTTCACTGAGTATAAGCAATACTTTGGTGATGATGACAGAAAGGGATTTATCGGTTACCTCGCCGGCGCGGGAGAGCCGCCTAATTCAACCGTAAGCGAACTATATTATGTAAATGAAACAACAAATGAGTTTGTAAAAGTTGAAGACTATGCCTTGGTCTATAACCCTCCTTATACGAAAAGGTACTACCATAAATTTACCTTCAATGGGGTGGCAAAGGCCAGATACGTATTCAGGATAGCGAGCCACCTGGCGAAGCTGACTGACAAGGATTTTCAAAATACTTCTACATATACATTCGGACAATTCCCTTGGAATAATAAAATAACTGCATTTAACACATCCTCGCCTGACTTCGGATCTTCATCTCAGTCTAAGGAGTTGATTGTTGATGTGTGTAACGGAAATTACAGCAGCGTCAACGATACTAAAGTCCTTGCAATATTCGATCTGACCCACCCAGGAGAGCCCGGAGGCGGTGGTTCTAAAGTCGGAGCGGGGTATATCTATGAAAAATATGATGCAATAACCGGGGATCCTGTATTCCCAATAGAGCTGCTAAGAGTTACTGCAAACAGAAATGGGAACCAGGCTTATGTAACGAGCAAGTTTACCGATCACAACGGATATTATTTTACGGCTGACGGAATGAATAGCTACTATGTAGAAATATTCGGCAACTGCGGTTGTAATAATTATAAAAAGCTCGCATCATTTCAGCTCGGTAATGACAATGCACTTTATGAAAATAATACCGGTATTCAAGGCCGGGAGGAGTGCCCTGATTTTGCAGACAAATTATGCTCTCGGGTAAAAGTATCCGGGAAAGTCGTGGATTGTGTCTCTGGAATACCTATCCCCGGAGTTGGCGTTGTGCTTACAAGGGGCGGCTACGCAATCACCGGAGCAGATGGAGAATTTACGATTATAGCACACCGATCAAACCTTGAGCCGCAGGCAACCAGGGTTGATAATTTGTACTATGTTCCAACCGTATGCCCGTTTACTAATTGCAGTGGCGGCTGCCTTGTCGTGCAGCAAGTTGTAATAGTTCCGTGCGTCACCTGTGATCAGGTAGAAATAATTGTAGCAAATCAGTCGGTATTGTTTACGAGCAAAAAAGGCTTGCTCAGTGCCGGTAATTATGGGGTAGGAATCATTGCCCACGATTGGCTTGGTAGAATGTCGTTTGTTCAGTCAAAAGACAGCTTTTACTTTACCCTTCCGTCTATACCTGCAACCAGATCTTATGATCCTTCTTCCGTAAATGTTATCATAAATCCGGCGGCTACCTTCCCGTCATGGGTTAGAAAACTTTCTCTTTGCATTACACAGGAATTGCTGTTGGCTGATTACATGGAGTGGATTGTGGACCGTGTTGAATTTATAGACAACAGCGGTAATGTAAACAATGTGGCTCCTACTCAGATTAAAATATATTACGGATCACTGGTCGAGTATAATAAGCAGAACAACTACAATACAACGACCGGATGGAATTTTGTCGTACAAAGCGAGCCGGCTCAGATCAATTACACTTCGGATTATGTAGAGTTCTATGTAAATGGAGACGGGCAATTCTTTAACCAGGTTGTAAGGGCTATAATCAAGTACGATCAAACCGGGCAATATTTCTTAATTGATTATGACACGGCACTGAAGGATCTGAAGCAGTACGCTTTGATGAGATTGTGCCGTCCAAATGATTGCACAACAAAAGATGTGTTCTATGAATTGTGTGGCTATATTGATGTTGTCAATGGTAAGGTTCAGCAAAACTCAATTCAATTAAACGCTTTCGATACTTATTACAAGTACAGGCAAATACCTATCCCGGTAGGCACCGAGGAAACTCCGGAAAATGTCATCCGCACTTTTGGATTCCCGTTTGAACACCATAGCCCGTCCGATCTGTGGGGAGATCATTGTAAAAACATTGGCCGTGTAAATGTCAGAAACCCTTACGAGTGTGAAATACTTCGTCTTAATCAGATTGCACTCAGTGGTCCGTTGTTAGTAAACGGTCAGCTTAACTATTTGAATTATTTTGATGAAGCTCAGAAAACGGATTTTGATAGCTGGAATTTTGAAGGTATCATATCAATGCTATGGCAGACCGCAATAGGCTTGGTTATATGCCAAAACGGAAACTTTACAGTAGGGTACAATGACAACGTGGTTCGCGTCAATAAAGACGGGCAAATGGTTGTTCCTTCCGCTGCCGACAAGTTTGGGAAGCCCAATGTGCAGATTGGCAGTAATTACGGGTGTTTGCTATTCGATAAAAACACAATCAGGATATGGCAGGGTCATGTCTTTTATCTCGATACCAGGGAAGGTGTTTTGGTGAGAAACAACTTTGATACATCTCATGTTATTTCTCAGGTAAATCCATCTAAAGGAATTGATGCCGGTATTGATAGCTGGCTGCGACCCAAGATAAAGTATGTAAAAAACTGGAATCAGAATAATGAAAACAAAAAATACTTTATTGGAGGAATTGATGCAGCGGGTAAAAGTTATCTGTTATCTGACTTCATGCAGTATTCAGAAGATTTTGTGAATGACGAAAGGGGGATTATGATTGAAAAGCAGGAAACAATCATATTCGATATTTATAATAATCTTTGGAGGGGCTTTGCTCCGTTTACTCCGGAAATGATGGCATACCTGCAATCGGATCTTCTTAATTTGCAGTTCTTCACTTTCAAAAACGGTGTTCCGTATAAGCATTACACCACTTCAAATGTAAAGACATTTAATAATTTTTACGGCCAGCAGTGTGGCAGGTATATGCGTGTCGTTGTGGTATTGGATCCATTCACCAAAAAGAGGCCAATGGCTTTGATGGTTTCTTGTGTTCAGTCATGCTACTTTGCTTCAAAGGTTACGACCAACTCAGAGCAGGAAAGCAGGATATTGCTTTCTCAGTTTAAAAAAGCAATGTACGGGTGGTACGCAGCATTCCTTTGCGATCTGAATACATACGGATCAAATCCAAATAAACTTACAGACGGGAACCCGCTGTATGGGAATTGGGTAGATATTACATTTGTCGGCGATCCCGATAAAGATAGCCTCCGAAGCGAATTGCTTGGTGTAGAGGTCAATTTATGGGCTGAAGCAACTCCTGGGTAAAGTTTGCGGCGCTGGCCGTGGCCCAATACTCCGGAAAATGCAGGTATTTTGTAAGCCCCATTATGTAGAGTTTATCGTTGAACTCAACTTCTGTCAGGCAGGCAAAATTTGAGCAGCATACTCTTTCTCCCGGATTGATGCCGAATCCAAAAGCAGACCGAATGTTATTATTTGTTATGGGATTTATTGAAGCGACCGTGTAGTAGTCTATGTACCGGCTATTGATCTTTTGGGAAAGCCGGTCAATTTCTGATTCTCTTTTTAATATTTCCTTTCTCCGGTCATCGTTCATTTTGGCTTTTGCTCTGTTTTGAATTTGCTGAGTAAGGGATACCATTTTTTCCTCAATGTCGGACCGGCTGAGATTTTCGGTGACAACAAAAAGGCCGCCACCTTCGCTGATAGAAAGTTTTGACTGAAGAGCCTTTTTGCTTTCCAGAAATATGTAATCAGGGTGAGGTGTAAGAACCCCGTCAAGGTAAACACCGTAGAGGGCATTTGCTTTTCCGGGAACCTGTGTGAACGGCATTGTATAATAGTTGTAATCGGCATCTTCGTATAAAAAGTGCTTTTCCTTTACGCTTTCTACAAAGTGATGGATGATGGCGGTAGCCCCGATCCTGGCCTGGGGAAACACATCAAACAGTCCGGGGTGAGCCGATACAATTTCTCCGGATTGGCAGTTCCGGGTCATCCAGATATAATTGGCATGAAGGTATATTGAGCCCATTTTTTCCTTTCTCTGAGACTGTTCGGCTTTGTGGATCCTAATGATCAGGTGGTTTGTGAGGGGCCTGTAACGCATAAGGGATTTGTATATTTCCGTCAAAAGTATTTACTTTTGGTGAAAATCAATGTCCGGTGGATTATATTGACTTCAAACCGATCTTCGACGCAGTAGACCCAACCAGGAAAAATGCCGAATGGTTTAACCTGGTAGTTACCCTGTACAGAAGGTATTGGTATCCGGTGGTAAACCCCACTGATGCTATTTACAGAAAAGCGGTCCTTGATGGCCGTCAGTCAATACAGAATGTAATCGACAGCTTTGATGATACGAAGTTCAAAAAGGATGGTAAAATAGTTCCGTTAAAGATTATGAACTCAATTCTCAATAACATTATTGAGGATATAAAAAAGAACCCCCCAAGGTCAGAAGTAATCGCCGTTGATCCTACTGCTTATGCAGAGAAAAAGGAAGATATGGCGATGTTGAAAAACAGAAAGATTGTAGAGTCGGATCGTAGCGAGCTTCAGTCAAGGGTGGGGCTGCCTCCTTACAAACTTCCTTATGACAAATTTCATGGGAATGTAGAGCAGTTTGATTCTCTCGGGCTCGATGAATCCGACACAGACGACACCACTTTCTATGAGGAGAATTTACAAAAGATGCGGTATGAAATAGCCGCTCAAAACCTTATCAATTCCATATCTAGTCTTTCTCGCATAAACGAGGCGATGATCACCAATTATGTCAGGGACATCCTGGCAAATAATGTCATTTGCGGCCAATCTTATGTTGATCAGATCAGCGGTGAAATCAGAAATGAATACTATTACCCCGAAGAGTTTTGGGGAATATTCTCCGATTCCGAAGACGGATGGAATGATATATGCAAAGGGTGGCAGCGGCAAATTACCGTAGGGGAATTTATAAGAAGGGCCGGAAATAATTTTGATTTTATGAGGGATTGGCCCCAGCTTCTTTTTGCGATAAATTATTGCATGGGTACAAAGTACACCGGGTTTGTACGAAATGGCCAAAGCTATTGTTGCACGGCTAATCCAACCTTATTTGATCAAGGCAGAACAGCCGGGTACTTTACTGAACCCAATAGCAACTGCTGTCAGTGGAATATTGCATACCGGTACAAGGTTTATTGCGGGTATATAGAGTGGCCGTCCATCGACGCAACTCAAACTTACCTGAAAAGGCGTTCAAATGAATCTGAAATAATTCCCGTCCCATACAGTTACACGCTCACTGAGCAGCAAACAAAAGAATACGAAAAAGAATCCTGGTATCAGGAGCAAATGTATAAGGCGTTCTTCATTGCCACTACCACAGCTACTCAATGGATTTTTAATTACGGGAAAGTCTATCATCAGTTATTGGAAGGAACGAATGATCAGTATGCAAGATGGACCCTTTGGAGTTATCGCAATCCAGGATCCACCGCCGTTGAGGTTGCAGAACCTTTTATAGATTTTGCAAACTTCGCTTTTTACAAAATGAAGTTTTTGCTGTATAAGGCAAAGCCGGAAGACGAGCAATATTTGCTTGAGGAGCTTTTGAGTCTTTCTAAGGGGTTTCAGCAAATTAATAATCAAAGCGGCACCCAATCGACAAACCCTCTCAGCCAGACCGTAATTGATCAGATAATTCAGTATCAAAGGCAGAAGACTATCAAGATCAGAACCTTCCCGGAAATCAACGGTAAAAAAGAAGCAACGCTTGTTCCGATACACAACGATCAAAGAGGAGCTGATCCGCTTCTCGGGGTAATGCAGTCGATTATTATTTGGGCACAGCAAATGATTCAGCAGCAGCTTGGAATTAACGCCATGAGAATAGGTGGAAATCCACAGCCGAGGGAAAGCTATAAGTCTGAAGAGCAAACTCTCGAACAGTCATATACAACTACCAACTACATCTACCGGATGATCCAGTACATGAGAAACCACATGGCAACAGTGGCTACTCTGTATGCCCAGGATATTGTGAAATTTAAAGAATCTCTTCCATACAAGTGGCTACTCAATCTTATTGGAACCGATAATGTGGAAGCCATTGCCGCACTGGAAAAAATACCTGCGCACAGGTTTGCAATCTTTGTGGAAGATGTAAACACCGCTGTAAAAAAAGAAGAAGTGCGTCAAGCCGCTTTGCTTGCTTTGCAGCAGAAACAAATTACGTTCTCTCAGTGGGCTATGGTCACGCAGGTTACAGATTATAAAAAAGGACTGCTTCTGCTTACTCACTACGAGAAGAAAAAGATCAAGCAGGATCGTGCATTCGAGCTTCAAAAAATTGCAGCAGCAGATCAGGCAGCTCAAAACGAGCATAAAAGGAAAATGGATCAACTTGCATTTGAGAGAGGAACCAGATGGGGTCAGGCGGACCGCGAGAGCCAGGCGTACATTGCGTCGGCGCAGATCAACAAGGAAGGTAAGATTGATACGCAGGAACTCAAGGATGCCGCAGCAATAGCGAGAGAATCAAAAAAGACTGAAGGAAAAATTGAAGAGCAAAGAAGTAAGTCAAACCTTGAGCAGCAAACACCGCTACCGTAGGTTTCCTGATATTATTGGATTTATGATGAACCGGTCTACGACAGAGCTGATTGGTATTTCTAGTTTTTCCGAGATCTCTCCAAGCGTCTCCCACGTTTCAACTGGAATGTAAGGACGCTTTGTTATTTTTTTCCCGTCAAAATTTTCGTCCTTTGTCATTGACTGAATCTGCGTTATTAATTTTCTTACTTCGTGACGAATAAAAACGCCAAGATCATTTTTTCCAACCTCTTTCATTCTCGCATTTATTATATCCCATTCTCCCTGAGTCTTGGAAATAAACAAAGGCTTTAGCTCCATTCCGTCTGCTTTTGTCGGCCCCATGGAAAAATAATTTACAGTTTTGTGTAATCAAATATATGAAGCCTAACCAAAATGAACAAATAGCTATCTACTTTTACTTCAGTAAAATCAATCTCCATCAATGGAAGTTAAATCACAAGAGCCCCAAAATGTACCACAGCCGGCAAAACCAGCAGTGGCCTCTCCCGCTCCAAATGCAAATACTGGTCTTTCTCCACTAGAGAAGATCAATCTTGTAAGGCAGCGTGACGGATTGGAGCCTTTGAAGGAACTGCCAGGATCGCATAAAACAGAGCAGGAGATAAAAGACGAGCAGGAGGCATTAAGAGCTGCTCAAGAAGCTGCTAAAAAAGCCGAAAGTGAGCAGGCGCAGATCCAGGCCCGTCTCGATGAAGAAGAAAGGCAGCGTCAGGCGTTGGCAGAAAAAGAGAAAGAAGATCGTATCCGGGAAGAAGAAGCCAGGAAAGCCGAATTGGATGATGCCAAAGTATTGGCTTATCTGCAATCCAAAGACCCGTCAATCAAATCTCTCGATGATGTGGCTCGCAGGCAAAAAACGGCAGAAGAAATTCAAAAAGAAAAAGACGACAGAGAAGCGGATATGCTTGCCTTCGGCCTGAAGAACGGAAAGTTTACTAAAGCCAAGTTTGAAAAATATGCCCAGGATTCAAAAAATCCAGTGGATCTTGTTTTTTCCAGGCAGTTTGAGGAGGCTAAAGCCGATGATCCGACTTTGAGAGAAGAAGATTTCAGAAGCGAGTTCAACGAAAAATACGGAATCGGTTATGCTGAAGACAGCCGCCGGTTCAAGCAGGGGCAGAAGGATATTTCCATGCTGGCTCAAACAATTATCCGGTCTGAGTATGGAGAAATTATTTCTCTTAATCAGGAATACTCTTCTTACGAAGAGCAGCAAAACCGGGAGCGTTCTTCTCAAATGAAGATTATGGCGAACCGGCCAGCATTTGAAAAGGATGTGAGAGAGGTTGTTTCCGGGTTTACAAAATACACCGTTGGCGCCGGAGATAATGCAATAGCAGTAGAGGTGACTCCGGCTATTATTGAAGAAGTGAGGTCGTCTTTACTGAGTGACGACTATTCTCAGAATGCCATCTTAGCAGGGTGGAGTCAGGAGAAACTGAAGCAGGTGGTTGACCAGTACATCATTTCCCGAGACAGGGAAAATATCATGCAAAAATACGCGGAAGCATATAGCCTTGAAAAACAGAAAGGATCCAGGGGGATTCCGCCTCTCCGGACCGGAAATGAAAAACCAGAAACCGTAACAGTAACCGACAAACAAAAATTGGCCGCCGAGCGACACGGTGCAATAGTACCGGCTCCAGGTCAAGCGTAACACACAAAAAATCCAATTTCAATGAATACTCCGTTTTTTTCAAACCAGCCATTATTCTGCCAGAAGCCGCTTACCGTAAATGAGCTTTTCGGCATTGAGCAATTCAACTCCCTGACAGCCTATAATTCGGCTGATACTGCGCAGGGTAATGCGTGTCTCGATCCAAACCTGGGGACAACGTTTGTAAAGAATGTGGTTCATAAAGTCATCCGCTGCGGCGGACGGCCCATGGACCTGAACTTCTTTATGGATATGTTCCCGATGAAAACGGAGCCGGTCCTGACAAAAAGGATTTTCAATCACTACGTATGTGATCCTGACCTGAACGTATATGTGGCTGCAAATGTAACTGGACCCGGTGCCGGCCAAGCCGCTACCTTCCAGATTGCAAAAAGCAATCACTCATCCGAAGGAACGTACACCAACTTTGCCGAAGGGTATATCCTGATGGACAAAGACAATCAGATCATGTACACCGTTACCGATGTGAATACCGATGTGGATTGGGCTCACAAAGTGACAGTAGTACCAAACAGCGAAGATGTTACCGTAAGCCTGAAGACAAACACGGCGTACCTGGTACTTCCTTCCCGTCTTGTCGGCGGGTATAGCTGCCCATCCATCAACAACAAGGCCACCAGCATTGGCTACTCTCAGGAAGTGCGTCCGCTCCGCGTGCGCTCTGATTGGGAGCTGACAATCGACCTGCTGCGTGGCTACCTGGATAAAATTCAGTATGCCGTAATCTATGATTACAATGGTAATCCTTACGATGCGTGGGATACCTACGAAGCGATGCAGGCCAGGGAAACTGTTCGGATCATCCTGAACGTGCTTTCCTTTATCGGAAGCCCGACGACCAACGCAACGCTGATCTCCGGAAATAATGCGACCATTGACTCCGAGCATACCGGCTACTACGGTATGATCCCTACCATCAACAATGGTGGTGGCGTGGTGCATAACTACAATGCTTCAACCGGATGGGATATTGAAGCAGACGGAGAGCCGATCTTCTTGTACCAGGATTCCCTGAAGCGTTCCAATAAATTCCTGTTCCTCTGTGGCCAGAAGTTCTTGTTCAGTCTGGATGATCGTACAAACAAAATGGTCAGCAGGACTCAGACCGGTGCTACCGTGTTTGAAGCCTATAAGCGTATGGGTAATTTCCTTACGCCCCAGGAAATGCACGGCGGTAAGAGCTACCTGAGTGAGATCGCCAAATTCGGGGTGAAGTCATTTGACTACCGTGGATTTGAGCTGGATTTCAAAAAGTGGGATGCGCTGTCTGACATCCGGTATATGGGTAGTGATTACTATACCAACCTGGTTGTTGGTATCCCAATGGAAGGTCCTACCGAAAACGGTCGTCCGATTGATCCGGTTGAATTTTATCAGTACGGAATGAACGGCTGGACCGGTGGTTACGAAGAAATCAAGATTGATTACCGCTACACCAACGGTTGTGAAAAGATCGGTGGTTACAGCGCACAATCTTTGATGATGGCGATTCACTGTCCGCAACTGTTCGTGCTGCTGAAGCCGGCCAGAAGCAACTAAGCAGAAATCAATTTTATATCTATATGGCAAGTAAGCAGCTTTTTATCGAACTCGTAGGTCAGCAGGGTAGCGGATTCATTAAAGATGGAACCGCAGGCACCAGTTTCCAGGAAGAACTCAGGGCCCCTACTATTGCTTTTATTCCCGTCACCGGATACCGGAGAGGGCCGGAAAAAGAGCATATACCTATCAGGTACATAAAAAACTGCCCATTCATTGACGAAGCCGAGCAAAAGGCCAAGGGGATTTCCCCGAACAGGAACGAAGACATTATTCAGATCGAGCGTGGCTATACTACAATCGAACTGGATGGAGCTGACCCTGGCCTTATTAAATATTTCACTGAGGTTTACTACAACGAGTCAAACCCTAACAGGTCTGATCGTGCTACCGCTCTTTACAGGATTATTGATGTAGATGAAAACAATAAGCAGTACGTAGAAAGAGAAATGGCTTATCTGGATGCTGCTGCATTTGTATCACGCCTTCGTAAATTGAACCGGGCCGGTGAAGTGGTTGGGTATGACGAAGACAAGATGAACACAGTGATCGAGCTGTTGTCTCTGCCGGTTCCGGTGGATTCGCCTTCCAGTAAACTGTCCGCTATCCTGTCTGCCGCCAAAAGCAATCCTACCGAATTTATGCGGTATGTGACAAAGCTCGAAGAGTCGGCTATTACCGAGATCACAAACGCCCTTGAGCTTGGTGTAATTCAATTCAAGGGTAATGTACTTCAGTACACGGAAAAGGACGAAGTGATTCACAATTTCGGAACGGGCTCCTTCAAAAAGGAAAAGCTGATCGAATTTGCGGCCAACTTCCTTACTTCTCCGGATAACAAAGACGCCTATAAAAAATTCCAGATTCAACTGGAAGTGGCGGAAGAAAAACAACTGACAAACGCTTAAAATTTTAAAATTCCAATATCATGGCAAACTCCAATGTTCCCGCACTTATCATCCAGAAAAACTATGAAGTAAATCTGGACAATGGCACACCAGGACTAGCAGGCACCGTTCCTACCATTGGCGCGGGAGCAGTAATTGATGGTGATTATTGGGCCGTACCCGTTACCGGTGGCGGCGTCGTTACCGGATTCAATTATGAAGCTACTACTCCTGGAAGCACTGACGCTCCTGACCCGCAGGCGTTTCATGTTGTAAGGATTAGTCAAAATAACGCATCTGATTTCTGGTATATTGCAGGAACATCCGACGAATACCTGGGAGATCAAAATGCCGCAGAATGTTGCGATGATGCTCACGTAAGAGAGTTGCCTTCGTCTGAAGACCTGATCTTCGGTTGTCAGATTCTCTGTACGACAGATGCAAACGGTGACTATGTAGGCGTGCTTGGTGCGCCAACAATTCCGCTCGGGGGCTATAAATTTGTGGCCAATGGACTCTTCAATGGATCTGCATTGATTCAACTGAATGCAGCCACGACTACCGCCCTGTTGACACAGCTCAACAGCAACTGGGGTGCCGTTGGAACCTGGACTAAGCAGGAAGCCTCTCCCGCTGATGGTATCGCAACCTTTGTGGTAACACAAAGCGCCGGATCTGGCGAAGATGTTCTCTGCGCTCAGATCAGGGCCGTGCCTCTGTAAGACAAAAAGATTGGTAGATCAATAAATTCGATGATGAATGGCTGTCTCAAACATTCCACACAAGCTCGTTCCGGCACCGGTGATCGGCGTCAAGAACTTCCTTTTTATCGAGGAAGGGCAACTCAATCCTCAGTACCGGAACGTACCTTGTGAGCAGGAATTTGTAGATTATGTCCAGTATTGGGCAGTACCCGCAAAAGACGCCGGCATTTTTACCAACCTTGCATTTACTCCGCAGCAAGATGATTTTGGTAACGCAGTAGCCAAGCCAACCTACGACTCTTTTCAGGTGTTAAGGGTTCGCGATAAAATCAGCCATTACGTATGGTGGCTGCCGGTTACCATTGATCAGTTTACCGCTTCTTGCGCCACCTGTTGCGGAACCGCCTTTACGCCTATTGCTATTCCGACATTACCTATTATTTCTCCCTGCCAGGCTGTATGCAATGCAGTGAATGATCTTGGTCAATATTATTCTATATGGGCCGCTGAAGTATTACCGGCAGCACATCATTATGTGGCCAATGGCGGATACAACGACGGTCAGTTTGTTCCGCTGACAGCTTCAAGCATTGGAGCGTTGCTGACGGCTATGAATGCAAATTGGAGGTATGTGGGAGATGATTCGCCCCCGGCTGAAATAACATGGACTCGGGATGAGTACACGATATTTGGGACTGTGACATCAGGTGGAAGCGAAGATGATACTATTTGCCTGGTTATTCAGGTAGTACCAGACTAAACCCTTTATGAATCCAATATCCCTGAAGGGAAACTATGAATCGTAAGGGGGAATTTTTAAGATTCCCCTTTTCATTAATAAGAAATTGAAAAAAGAAACGGCATGGTAATCACGAACTCTCCAGATATAAGCGTATTGCGGATTGCCGTTATTTGGGATATTTCCAACATGGTGCCCGTAATTCGGCTTACCAACCTTTCCGAAGGGGCTGATCTCGGTAACATAGAGTGGACATTCTTCGCAAAGTCTCCTTCCGGAACCTGGATATACGAGGGCGACACCTCTGCACCGACCATTACAGGCGATTGGGACGATTATACAATAAGCTCGGCATGGCCCAGGCCGTTCAATCAGATCGAGTGGAGCGGCGCCCCATATACCTTCTGGTGTACGGTAAAAGACAGCTCTGGCAACGAATACACCGGAGCGGTTCAGGTATGCTTTATCTGCCGCCCCAACGGAAATACAAAGTCTTCAAAGAGTCCATACGGCATCGGTAATGTCGAGGTCAAGGTCATGTGCCAGCAGGCAGGTGTATTCTTCCAGGATGTAACAAACGTAACATACAAGGGAATCGCCGGCACCCAGGGATCCTCTGTTCTGAGATTAAACTACCCCATGGATGAAACCGGGACGGTCCCGGATCCATTTGAGATAACGCATTTTGTTACAGCAACGGCGCCAATCAGCTTCAGCTCTCCCAATTATCAGTTTATCTATACTTCTGTATGGCAGTACGATTTTGATAATGACTGCTCAGTAAGAATAAAGTACGCTCAGAATAAAGCCTTCCCGGTACTGTGTAATATAGATCTGATGCCGCTTGTCTGCGAGTACACAAAACTTATTCAGCAGGTAGAGTCCGGCAACTGTGCCAATGTCCAGGAGGCACAGCAAAAGCTGTCTTTGATCAATTCAAAGATGATGCTCGTATTTATTGGAATTGAGCAGCCTTTAACCGGAGTGGATGTACCGGTTTTGATCGAAGAAATAAAAGCCATTGGCGGATGGGACTGCGATTGCTGCAACGCCGCTACGGGAATTATACCAACCAACGGGTCGCTTATTGATGGGTTTAATTTTCAGGTTATTTCTCTTTGCGGAGACATAAGCGGGTATGTTCAGCAAGTCGGAAACAACGTTCAGTTTTTCCTGGCAGACAAAAGCTATGTATTTAGCGTATGTCCAACAATCCCTACCGAAGCATTTACGGTAACTCCGTCCACTGACGGGTGCCAGAAATCATACTGCCTAAATATTGATATGACGGTTTTTGCAAACGATCTGCTTACCGTTATTGCAAATAACGCAGACCTGGTAAATCTTTTCAACAGCATTGTTATCGGGGGCGGATCGGGAATTATCGTTGATGGAGGATGTATATGGGATTCTTCACTTGCCTGCGACTATGTATTTACTTTTGAAAATATTCCGGCAAGCTCTACCTATGCAATTCTGACAGGCATCAAATTGAGTCAGATTGATGTGCCGGCAAACTTTGCTTTTAATCTTACTAACCTGGCGGCGCTTCAGACTTATTTAAACGGCCTGGGTCTTGGAACATTTGTCGTTACTGCCGGAAGTCCTTCCGGAACGGTTGTGGTTACTTCTGAAGACAATACCAGCGGAATCATAGATATTTCATATTCTGTGGCTTCTGTTGCGTACACTGCCGAGCAATCAAAGATTTGTCCAGGGTACATACCGATAACCGAACAGGAGGCAATACAACGGCTCGTTAATTACATCTGCGCCTTGGATGATTCAAAAGTGAAGACAAGCGCCGAGTATGTGATTTGCTATATTGATCCGGAAGACGGTCTGAAAAAAACTGCCACAATCGAGTCCGAATCTTCCCTTACCTTATTCATTAGCACGCTTCTGGCCAGGGGTTGCGACACCATTGATTACATAAAGACTCTGACAAGTACTTCTTGCGATGGCATTAAGTCAGTATTTTCTGCTCCGGTAAAGGCACTTGATGCCAATAATCGCATCCCGCTGATGACGGACGCAGGATGTGGGTACACCAATCCACTGGCCCTGTTTTATCAGATGCTCAAAGAGGGGTTTTATAATAATGAGGTGGTTAACGCCTTCTGCGATATAGTCAATCTTTGTCGTGGGTCAGTTGTTTGTAATTCGTACACAGAATTTAGCGGAACGCTAGTTTCTTATAATGAAAGTTGCCCATCTATTGCGAGTATATATATTGTTGAGAATAGTCCTGAGATGTCATATTTTCTTTATGTTGTGTTTTCTAACGGGACTAATACGCCACAAGAAATTACTATTGAATATAAATTGTCTAGTTCTAGTACCTGGATAAATTTGAGTTCTTCTACTACTGTTGAAGTGGACGGAAGCACGGTTGGTGTCTGCGATTTGCCTCCGTTCTTTGGCCCAGCCGCAGCAACATATGATTTTAGGGTTTCTAATAATTGTGAAAGTCCGGCTGATTGGGTTTATTTGTATAATGTCTATATTGTAAATATACCAGTGTAATGTCACAAGTAAATATTATAGTGCCCCTTGTTAATAACGATCCTGCATACATTTACAGCAATGTGAGGTATGCAAGAGTCGATAATACCGTAGCACCGGTATGGCAGTACCTTAACAATATAACTACATCTCCCCTGGTTATTACGAATGTAGAAAATGGACAGTACAGGATTTACGCAACTCCGTTTTACTCCGATGGAAGAATATGTCCAGAGCAGGTCGTTGATACGGCGGCTTGTGCACGCATTAATTCATTTAGCGCAGTAGAGAGCGGTGCAAATTTTGAGATCAGCTATTCCGCAGAGACTTCGGTTCCGGCAGTGAAAGTGAACATTAATTATCCGAATGGAGGTTTCTCAAGTTCTATCCATACCAATGACGGGAATGATATTTTGATACCGGTTCCTGCAAATATTTACGGGACTTACTATATTACGATGCAGCCGGTTTGTGACGAGGATACGGGATGGTATGGCGCTCAGACTGCCGCAGTGACAGTAGAAATACCGGAACCGTCACCATAAATTTTAAAAAGTGATTGACGTTTTTGATTTATACCAGGATTTTACTTCGTGGGTAAATACCCAAGTGGGCGGCTTCGTACCGCCCCAAACTGTTTTTACACGGTGGGTCAATAACGTATCGTATGATATTTGGGATGATCTGACTAGGGATGCTTTTAAGGCAGACGCAGACACAGAATGGTTGAACCCGTTTTTAAAATCCAAAAACCTGGTAGTTCAAAGCAGAAACGCTCAGTATGGGGTGGTTCCTTTTCCTAAAGATTATGAAAGGTTTAGCGCCTGCCGTATCCTGGTATCTGGAAATAGTTGCTGCCCTGACAAGGAGATTGATGGAGGTAAATGTGATAACGGAGATCCGGAGTGGCAGGAAAAGCAGACGGAGGGGTATTACGACAACCTGGTAGAGCGGATGGTTGAAAAAATAGAAAGCCCTCGTTGGGCCTCTGTTCTTTCGCATAAATCAAAGTGCCCGACTTTTGAGAATCCAAAGATTACCGAAATTGAGGGTGTGATCAGGGTAGCTCCCAGGCAGGTGACGGTAATTGTTCTTGATTTCTGGAAAAAACCAAAAGAGGCCACATTTGTTTATACCACAGCTCCCGGAAATGTTCAAAACGGAAGTGGCGACGAAATAATTTATAATGCAAACGCAAGTGAAGAACTTGAGTGGGCGCCAACGGTTAAAAATGAATTTTTAAAAAGACTCAAAGATAAGTATGCCATTTACGTGAGAGATGGGGCAATACCTTCTATTGGGGCGGCAAATAAACAAGCAAGCTGATGTTATTCCCGAACATAGACGCTTTACAAAATTATGTCGATGCGACAATGACCGCTAACGGGTCCGGTGATATTACTGGCCCGGAGAATAATGCTTCTCTCAGCGGATGTATTGAATTTATACGGCAGTCTCCATTGAATTGGGCAAAAGCATTGGTGGAGAACTCTGGCGGTGTTGTGGTTACTAATGTACCCGTGGTCGTATTTATCACCGCTACACCAACGAGTCTTAGCTTTGGATCGAATATTTACAATCAGTTTGTTTTTGTAAACATGACATCGGGAGCCATACCGCTAGTGAGTGGATTGGTTTACTATAATGCTTCTGGTGTAGCTCAGTCTACAATACCCGCCAACAGCTCGGTTGTCATCTACCAGGCTGAGAATAATCTTTGGGTGGCTGTCGGAGGGTCTGGCGGAAGCGGGGGTAGCTCGCAAAGGCAGCCCAGGGTTTTTGTCGTCGGCACTACCTCGGGGGCCCCAACAGCAGGTGCTAGTGCCTGGACGTTATCGGCATTTGAGGGGGCCTATATAGCCAACTTTTTTATAAACAGACAGCCTGTTGATATTGAAGACGCGGGTGATGGATCTCCATATATTGACAAGGCGTTAAACAGCGATACCTTGGAAATTGTGGGTTGGGATGGCGGCTGGAAATCAGGTGATGTATTACAGTATATTTTAATTGTTCCATGATGAAAAAAATATTTGCACTATCAATTTTTGTATTTGCAGCTATTCATGCAGTCGCACAACCAACAGTAAGAACAAGACCGACGGGATGGCAATTTATGCAGCAGGGAAATTCAACTACCTGGACGCAGAATAACGGGATAGTTTATCCTGTCGTTGGGTTTGCCCCTCCGCTTTATGCTGATACTACTGCCGCCAACGCAACTGATCTGGATCAGGTTGGACTATGTTTGATTTCCACATCATCTGATGGTAAGTGGTGGAGGAGAAATTGGGCGCTTACAAAATGGGAAGAGGTGGCGGTTGGAACATTACCTACCCCAATTAGTTTCACAGCGTTAACGGCAGACCGATATACAATTAACTTTAATTCGAATGCACTTAATGATAGTACGTTAATTGACAATACATCCTCTACAACAAAATGGAATGACGGGACAGGATTAATCGTAAACTCTTCTTACGGTGGATCGTTAACAGCTTCTAAATTGACCGCCCATAAATATGGGCTGAGCGTTTCACAAAATGTTACGCAAAGGCTGGTGTTTAAAGTTTTGGATAGTAGCGGACTTGTCAATATTGGGATAGGCACAGACAACTCTCAAGCGCTGAGTCCTACCACTACAATGGCTTACTTATCGGGAACCATTGGAGCATATCCATTTTTTGTGATCAACTGGTCTAACGGTTATTTAACTGCTATAGACAGTGTGAACATTCAAAGAGGTGATATAATTGAATTGATCTTTGAAGCCAGGTCTGACACTTCGATTGTAAAATTCAGGAACCTTACCCATAATAAGTACTTGGAAATAAAAAGGGGTATAGCGTCGAGCACAACTGCCGCAACACAAAGGAATGGATACCCTTCTATTTTTATAAAAAGCGGTCACTTTAAACTACTTGAGTACAATATAATGAGGCCTGAGTTTCAGTTTTCTGTAATAGGAAACTCAATCGCATCAGGAAACAATGCGTCCAGATATGATACGTCTCATGTATTCAGGCTACAGAGAAGATTACAGGGCGGTTTAAATCTTATGGCTAAACCATCAGCAACTTCTACGGACTATCTCAAAGCTTCCCGGGAGGTTCTTTCCATGACTAATAAAGTGGTTTTCCTTGACGGATTGATGGGAAATGATGCACAGGCGTCTTTGTCTTACGATAGTTCAAAGGCAAGGTACGACAGGCTGGTTACCGGTTTGAAAGCCAACGGGAATACAGTTGTTCATATTGATATTTCATACAGAACAACATTTATGGGGGCTCAGACATGGCCACATTTTCAGGCATTAAATAAGTGGCTTGATACAGCTTATGGCTCAACTGATAGGATTGTTCATCTGGATTCTCTCACAGCTGCGGAGCTATCTGACGGGGTACATCCAAACAACGCCGGCCATAACTCTATGTACAGGTCAATATTCAGAAATCTACCTGAGTACTTCGGTCAAACCAGTGCGAATACTGCTGAAATATCCAGGATTTACAATCCCTACAGCGGTCAGCTCATTTTTAACTCAGATTCATTGGCCCTGTTTTATTGGAACGGGTCAAGTTGGGTTAACGCTTCTGGCAGCGGTGGCGGTTCTCAAAATCTTCAACAGGTCACAGACATAGGTAATACGACTACAAAAAGTATTCAGGTAGGCGATTCTTTACGGGTGCAAGGTGGCACCGATCCTTTTATTGCGATGAAACAAGCTACCAGCAATCAGGAATACCGGCTGCGGGTTGGGGTAGGTACCGGCTTATCATCTCAATCCTTTAGCTTATACGATGCAACCTCAGCGGCTAGCCGTATGGTAATAACAACAGCCGGACACATGGTACTTGGCCGGGAATCCTTACCCGCTGCTCATAGTCGCTTACTTGTTTACGGTGGAAACAATGGGGCTAATATTGATGCCCTGCCGGATAGTACCCAAAATGACGAGTCCAATATGGAAGTCATGGGGGCTGATTATTATGGGTCAAGTTTTCCCGGCTATGGGGTTGCGTTACAGTTTAATGGCAATGCGAACACAGGAAGCATAATGAATTACAGCAGAAAAAATTTCGGTCAAGTAAGATTTACGGGGGTAACAAACTTTTTACGGGTTATCCCAAATGCTTCATTAAGATTTGCCACAAATAACACTGAAAGAATGGTGTTAGATAGTTTGGGCAACGTAGGTATAAACGTACAAGTACCTTCATATAAATTTCAGATTGAGGCGGCCACAGGTGCAACTACAACGCCGTTCTACGTAAACGACAGCGAAGATAACGCAGACTATGTAGCACAATTCAGAAAAGCCGGAGTATTAAAAACCGGCATAGGTACAAACGGTGATATTACAATGATTGACATGACCGCCCCTTCAACTCCATCTTCAGGTTATGGTGTAATGTACGTAAACACAGATAGCCTAAGATTTAAAAACGATGCAGGTACAGTGTTTACTTTAGGCCGTTCATCGGGCAGCGGCGGCACACCTGCCGGATCAAATAAACAAGTTCAATATAATAGTTCTGGATCATTTGCCGGGGCTGCCGGAGTTGAAATAGGTAACACTAATAACAGGCTTTATTTGCAAGGTCAGGCCACTACCGAAGTCCCTTTAATTATTCAGGCTGTTTCATCACAGAGCGCCGATTTATTTCAATTTAAAAACTCATCTGGCACCGTTAAGGCGTCAATGATCTCTGACGGCTCAAGATTTGGTTTTGGTCAAGCGGCACAGGCAGTTGATGGGGTTGTTCAAATACTCACGCAAGGGGGATTGACGAAGCCAATTACTTGGTCAGATGGGGCAAGCACAGGTGGCGAATTGAAGGCTACCGGTTCACTTAGTTCAATAGGAACGAACAATACAACTCCGTTTGCATTAGTTTATAACACAAGTGAGAAATTAAGAGTTGATGCCAATGGGACGCAGTTAAATTCAAGATTGAGACAGGCACAAGGCGCAGACGTAGCAAGTGCAAATAACCTTTCGTTAGGTACAGACGGCAATGCTTTTGAAATAACAGGAACTACAACTATTAATTTAATCAGCAACACAAATTGGCAAAACGGTTCTGTTATAAGATTGGTATTTTCATCTTCATTAACTGTAACAAACAACGCCGGAACTTCAGGTAGCAATATAAATATCTTACTTGCCGGGGGTGCTAACTTTAGTGCAACAGCAAACGACATTTTGACCCTAATGCTTTGTGAAATTGGCTCTGTTCAAAATTGGGTTGAGGTATCAAGAAGTGTTAATTAATGAACAATAAAACATACATACAAGTAAGGTGCAATAAATGCAATAATTTTTTTCAAATTATAGCAGGGATAGCGGCTATATTTTTGACCATTGTTCACTTTGCAACAGATGAATCACAATGGAGAAAGGCGGTGTAATACAGGCGATTATTGCCGGTGTTGGGATGGCAATTTCGGCATTATGGGGTAATTGGTCCGGCAGAAAGCAGGAGAGAGCAAAAATTCAGAAAACCGAAGCGGAGGCTCTTAAAATTGAGGCTGAAGCGGATAGTATGAGCGTAGAGTCTGCTAACAATGCCCTTTCCATGATGCGCCTGATCAACGATCAGCTTCACGATGAGCTAAATAACATGAGGAAACGGTTTGAGATAATTAGCGGGAAGGTGGATACGCTTGAAAGAAAGGTTTTTCAGCTTGAACAGGAGAGGGGTCAGTTGCACGAAGAAAAAGCGCAGTTGCATCAAACCATCGAAATTCTGAGAAAAGAAAATGAGTCACTTAGAAATAAGTGAAAATGAAACAAGACACAAGATTTGTAGAATATATGGTTATAATGGTTATTTGGGGTGCCATATTAATGATATTGTTCGTGTTCATTTTCATTTTATGCGTAATGGCCATAAAGAAAGTGAATGGACTGAAGTCGTATATAATTACATATTGCGATATTCAGTATGAAAACATTGTAAAGGAGAGCAATAAGCACTACGATAAAATAACAAAAGAAATTGAATCGACAAATAGCAATACGAGTAAGCTGCTAAAGTTGATGGCAGAGATCAATGGTAAAATTAAAACCTGAGTATATGGGAACAAAATATCCTGATTTTTGGGCCGCATTTTTAAACGGTATGCCGCTTGGTGTATTGTTTGCTGGCTTTGCATTTGCGCTCCTGGGCGTATTGCTTAATGCCCTTTTGAAAGCATCTTCCAGGGATCCAAATGACTCCAGAACGCCGATGCAATTTAGCTGGGGATTTTTTTGGAGCGATAATGTACGCCGGTTCATTAATTCTGGCCTCACGACAGTAATTGTAATATTCCTGTCGCTCCGGTTTTTTAAAGAATTAACCGGTGTCCAGGACAGTGTTTCAATGATCTACTGCTTTGGTGTCGGATTTGCGATTGATAAGGCTGTAATGGCGTTGAAAAAAAGAATAGGGCAGAATGAAGAACCTAAACCTTAATACTATATTATTGGTTGGTATTGCCGTGTTAATGACACTGCAATTAAAGTCATGCTTTGAACCTGCAAGGGTTGACCGCAAGCTGATTGAGGCGCAAATAAAGCAGGAGCAGTACGAAAAGGAACTGCCGGAAATCCGCAAAGAACTTGACTACATTTACGTAAAGTATGACAGCCTTTTGCTATCTTCATTACAGAGGGAAAACGACTTAGAACAACGAAAAACGCCGATACGATATGCGATTAAACAAGTACCTGTTATTGTCAGTAATTTGGATAGGGAGCAACTTAGAACTGCACTCACAAACTATTGATACTATCTGCCTCCCGGTTGTACAGGCCAAAAAGGTTTACGGGGATGCTTTGAAATTCAGGTACACTGATTCGCTGCTGAAATTAACCGAATCCCAACTTGCCGAAAAGCGGCTTCAATTACAGTTAATGGAAGATAAAGAAGGAGAAGTAGCCAACAATCACCGGCGGGAAATCGTAAATTTGGAAAATCAAGTCGGAGTGCTAAAGGATCAGGTAAAAGGCTTTGAGGGGATGTTGCAGAAAGAAAAGCGAAAACGAAAGTGGTCGCAAGCCGGGGGAATTGTGGCCGTGATAGCGGCGGTATTTTTGTCAACTAAATAAACAAATTTATATGGGAAAGAAAATTGGAACAGCGGTATTGGTAGCAGCCGGTATCTACTGTATTCTTTGCGGGTTGGGAGTTACTAATACTTTTTGGGGTTGGGATAGCCGACATTCAAGTATCGGTTGGAAGTTTATAATGATTGGCATCCTTGCTGGGGCGGCACTTGTCGCAATTAAAGATATTGGCGGCAAATTTGCGCCGGTACTTGCCTTTGTGCTGATCGGGTTGGCATTTGCAAGTAGTACCGGCTTTGTGTTTACTGCCGGAGATATAAAACAGCGGATAACGTATTTGGACAATCACGGTAGGGTGGCAGATACTTCTATCCTGTTTGGTTGCTATGAAAACTTTTATCATTTCAAAGACAACCCTGAATTAAAAGAATATGTGATTAAGTACGGGGAACTGCCGGGCAGAAACCTTTGGAACGCTTTTATACTCGCCGGTGATCTGCCGAAAAGTGAAGCACCAAGAGCCAACGAAGATTTTAAATGGCATACCGGGGCTTACGAAATGGACTTGAAAAACAACGGGGGTTGCAAATGATAGTGAACACTGCTTTATTCATTGGGCTATCGGTGATCTTCGCCGGGGTTCATGCTCGTACAATCAACATTGGCCGATGGTACAAGTTGAAAAAATGGGCGTGGGCTTTTTTGTATTTCGGAATTGCCGTTTTGCTGTCATGGCTCAAAGGCAAGCATGATCACGCCGGATTTGATTGGTGGACATTGTTTAATGCCTTTTGCATCCGAGTAGTGTTTTTCAATATTCCGCTGAACCGTTTCAGGAAGCCGCCAAAGCCGTGGTTTTATGTAACCCCGGAGTTGAAGAATGTGATGGGATGGGGCGATGCCTGGGGGAAAGGAAGGTTTTGGGATTACTTTTTTTGGAAGATAACCGGCAAAAGAATCTGGATAGTGTATGCTGTGTGCTTTGCCGCTGCCGTGTTCATTAACATTTACAGGTACAGCATGAATATAAATATCAACTGATATGCAGGGTGAATATTGCGCCATAAAAATCAGCCGTAAGTCAGCACCTTACCCAAAGCCGTCAATCAAAATAACGAGCCGTAAAAACCTGTCACCGATGGTAAGGAGTTGACAAAAATTTACAATTATGAAAATACTTGAACTACTTGGAATTACCGCTGGCCAGCGGCTCAGTGTTGATGAAGAAATAAATAAGAAAGCGGCAGAAAACAATCTGAACCGTACTGCTTTTGGTACTGCTGTAATCAGTAAGCCAAGATTGCTAACCACAAAGGAATTGCTTGAATGCTATGGCAAGCCAGGGGATCCTGCCAACCTGGTCACGGTTGACACTCCTTTTCCTTTCAAATTGGATTGGGCTGGAGGAACTGTGGTAAATAAGATCACAATTCACAAAAAGGTGGCTCCCCGATTCATAGCCTTTTTAAATGATCTTTTGGCTCATTACGGGCTGGATCGAATTAAAGAACTAGGAATTGATCAGTTTGCCGGATGCTTCAATTTTAGGCCCCAAAGAGGGCTGGAAAAGAAGTATGCCGCAGCCATGGCAGCCAAGAACTATGCGTTGGCCTATACCTATCTGAGCCGTCATGCTTGGGCCGCTGCTTTTGATCTGGATGCTGACCGCAATCAGTTGAAGTGGAAAAAACCCAAAGCCCAGTTTTCTAAACCAGAGTATAAGCTAATGTTTGAACTGGCTTATAAAAACGGTTTTATCAGCTACGGTATTGAGCGTGACAATGATTATATGCACATTGAGATTGGGGTGCTTCTATAAATCGTCCGGAAAGACAAGGTGGACATTTTCCCCCAAAAAGAAATAGTTGAGGCCGTGTATAGCCTTTAGCAAATAGTTTATAGAATATTATTTCAGACCTATTCAGAAGTTACGAAAAGTATGGATAACGGGGGTTATGATCCTAATACCTTACCACACTTACATTTCCAGACCTCTCTTACAATAGACCCGTTGTCTAAATCTTCTTTGATAGTTTCGGCAAGCCTGTATTCGTGCGCACCTTTACAGGAAGCGGGTTTACTTTTTCCAATAGTTGCCAACTCTGGTGGGTATGGGTTTCTTACAATAAAAGGCTCTTTTTGTGTAAACGGGTTTTTCTCTTTTAATTCTTCAGCACCAATTACTACAACGTTTTCCTTTCCTATGTCAGCTACGATCTTTGCGGTAAGTGTGCTTTCTATCCCGCTTCCAACTATTAAAATTTTATCTGTCATACCTTTTCATTTTCCCCCATCAGGGGTGGTTAATAGATTGGGGGTTTCGTAGATGTTGCCAGCCAACACACATTTAATGCCGCTTGATACCTTAAAATATGTTGTACCCGATTGCGTTCCTTTCCAGTTCTTATATTCGTTAGCCCAAACTAATACATGGCACAAAAGAATATTATCCCAAACAACAACCTTTAACCCGTTGTACGAACTTTTGTTTTTAAGGTCTACTATATCCCCCTCGTATATCTCCTTGCCATTCTTATCAAGTAATCCGGTGAATTGCATTAATTCTACTGTTGCCCTTCTTGTACTTAAAGATGGTGGGCAATGGTTCCCGTTACTGCTTTCGTAAAAAAACAGCGTATCACCGTTTAGGCTAATGCCTATTTCGTCCCGAATGTCACCGTATATATCAGCCGGTAGGTACATTTGTTTTGCACCTAAATCCCACGCCCTGAACTTAATTTCTCTTTGCATTATATTTCATTTAATTGTTTATAACACTCCTCACAATACCGCTCCTCTAAATACACTACCTCCCCAGGATCGCCTACCTGGATATAAGGCCGGTAAACGATGCCCTCAATCGGCAGTTTACAGACCGTACACACATCACCTGCCGGGGGTAGCTGGTCGAAGGAGAATGAGATCATGGGGTTAGTTGCTTTACATGGCTTATCTGCGATAGAAACACTTTTGAAAAACCTTTGTTGCCGTCTATTTTCACATAGGCTACTTTGAAACCAACGAGTTAGTGGCAATACTATCATACCGATATTTCAAGACGATAGTAAGAGTTCACAACGTTTTTTAAGTCATCCAGATAAGGGTTAAAATCCCAACC